>ENA-OROU01001101-OROU01001101.1-human-gut-metagenome-genome-assembly--contig:-NODE-1101-length-24522-cov-2.891609_pt1 | contig 24522 bp, 22 predicted proteins | sample MGYA00242131_ERZ509054 | MGnify/ENA primary metagenome ERZ509054 (study PRJEB26280, sample SAMEA2338749) | human gut metagenome | biome: human gut; feature: human-associated habitat; material: faeces... | reverse complement strand
GTCTAAAAGTGTGTATTTACGTTGTTTTAGAAAACGTATTTTTTTTACCATTCGTTAAGGATTGGTAGTTTATCAACTTTTAAAATTGGTTTTGTCGGCAATGTCTTAAATTCCCACCATTCCGAACCGTCATATTCATAACGTTCAAGCCAGAAATCTTTACCAACAACAACTAAACGTCTATCAATCTCTTCAAAGCTATAATCTGCATCATACTCAACGCATTTAGCTTGTTCCTCAAACTCCTCCCAAGTGTAATAACTGTTGTTCTTAATTCCTACCCATTCTACATCGGCAAGTGATTTACCATTCTGTTCAAGTGTTTCTACTGTTTCTTGCAATAAATTTATATTCATTATTGTTTCTCCTTTATTAGTTCGGCATTGTCATAAACGTTTCCGACAATTTGTAGTTCTTCGCCATAAACGTTGTCAAAATCAACTGTGAATGTAGAATAGGTTATGATAAATTTTGCCATATCATTATACCACTGTACAACGCCTCGTTCTTCCTCACAATTATCCCAAACTATATCACCCTCAAAAATCTTGTTGCCGTTCATGTCTGTCAGACCTGTGTACTGACCGACAGTTTCAGGGTCAATTTCGGCTGTATATAATGCACTTGCATAATCGGGAATGATATAGTCTTTTTCTTTTCCTATCCAACCATAGCGGCAGGGATAACCCTGAACCCATTCGCCATTGGCAATGCACTTTCCACGAAATAATATTTCACGCATTGTCTTCATCACTCCTTTTCTCCCACGCATTGCATTTATCCTTTCTGCTCACTGCGAGAAATTTGATCTTTGCGACATCACTTCGCTTCGCACAAAAAGTATATAGTACCTTGTCATGCTGAGGACCGAAACCTATTGCGTGTTTGCAATTTGAACAGGTTTTATCCATTGCTTTCACCGTCCATTCTAGCGCCGCAGCTAGGGCAGTATGGTGTTGCATCGTATTCATCATATCCGTACCAACCACAGACCGAACATATAGGGATTTTTAATGTTATACGTTTCATCATAATCATAATTTTCTGATTAACGTTTTTATCATCTACAATAGCACAGTTATGACCATTAGTGTACTCTTCTTTTATGCCAACCTTGTTGCTTGGCACGAGCTTTGTTTTTTTGTGAAATTTCCAATACCCGTGCTTTACTTCCTGCACGTCTGCGGTAGGTTCATCATCAACCAGTTCGCACAGGTTATAATAAAGTTCTTCTATGGTCTTATCCCGATCAAATATGCTGTCTGTTTCCGAATCAATAGAACACTTTAATTTTTCTGCGTCAATATATCTTGACATTTGCTATTCTCCTTCCAGTGACTTTCAAAACCCTTTAAGAAATGTCTTTATAGGTCTTATTTCTTCTTCAATCTCTTTATACCTTTTGTATTGTTTGTCCGTCATTGTTGCCACCGCCTTTCAGCTTTTTGATGACATCAAGCATCGCAGTTGCATAGCCAATTTGATAATCGGCGTTGCGATTTTGGGCAACTGTGCACAAACCCTCTTGACAAATGTCCAGCAGTATGCTATCATCAAACTGTGTTGAACTGGTATCTTCTTTTACAGATACCTCCGAGCTTGTACCTGTTACCGCAGGTGCAGGCTCGTTTCTTGTGTTGTTTGCTATGTATTCTGAGAATTTTATGACACAGTTTTTAAATCCTGCTCCTAGTACTATAAATGGGCAGGTTTTGCAATCATTTTTTGTGCAGCAATGTGCCGCCTCTACGACTTCCTCGTCAGTGAATTTTCTACTCATTTTCAACCTCCTTAAAGAACTTTCTCGGCTCAAACCATTTATCTTCAATGATATTTCCTATTCCGACAACTAATCTATCTTCCTGTTTTACTTTAACATAATGACCTTTTATGTCTTCCCATTTTGCAACGCCCACAACGTCCATAATTCTTGTAAGTGCTTCAAGTCCCTTTTCAGAACCTTCAAACGATGTTCCATTGAAAAAAGCTAAGTTGTAACCACCAAAATTAGCTCCCCAGCCTGAGCCTTTAAGAGTTATAGAAAAGGTAAGGCAACAATGATCGTTTATTTCCAATGACACATCGGTTATTTGAGCGTTTTCATAAATAGTGTCAGTGTTGCTTTCTGCCGAAGGTATATTTTTTATTACAGGTTTAGACTCATTTTCTTTTATGTAATTGGCAAAGATAAGTTCACAATTTAATTTATTAAGACGAAACGGACAATTCTCACAAATGCCTCCTGTTTCTGTGCAGTGCTTTACTGCTTTCAAAATCTCCTCTTTTGTCATCATATTCTACCTCTTTCTATAAATAAAACTAAATTTTTATTTGTCGTTGTTTTCTTTGTGCGGTTTTCCGATAAACGCTTCCATCATTCTTTCCCTATCTTCTCTTTCGTGTATTACTCCAATAAACTTTTCATAACATTGATTGCAAATATCAAGTTCAGCCCATTCAGATGCTTCATAACGACCTTTCCAAGTCCAAACTCCACTAAGTTTTTTAACCTTAAAATGCTGATTGGCTTCATTGTTTCTGCATACATCACAAATACATTTATATATTGGTTTCACCTTCTCTCAATAAAAGAAAACTTTTATATTACTCGTTTTTGTCTTTCTTACCAAGTAACCACTCAATTGAAATTGGCTCTTCATCTTCCCACGAACAGAGATTGATTATAACATCAGTTGTTGTACGAATGTGCATTGAAACTTCATAGCTATTCCATATAGCATTAGTTTTATCCTTCCATGGACGTGTGTTATATGCATATAAATAATTGCTTTTGTCACGAGCAATATACTTGTAGCCCAAAATCAATAACCCCATGAGCACCGTCTGTTGTTCAACGGTTAGTATCGGTTTCAATAGCTTGTCAAAATTAAGTGTGATACCTTGTGTAACTTCTACTACACCTTTCAGAGAAAAAGGTATGTTCTTTGACGAAGCATAAGGTATTGTATTGCCATTCACAGTGGTTACAACGCATCCGTCAGTTACTTCGATTGTTATTTTTAATTTATTCATTATGTATCTCCTTTGCATTTTCATCAATTACTTTCCCATACGGAACGTGTATAAAATCAAGAACGTCTCCCATACCCAAGCCGCCTTGAGCTTTTGGTCTAATACAATAATCCCATATTTGAGGGTGGGTACTTTTCATACGTTCAAATCGGTTAGGACTTTTCTCGAGATGACAGCCAAATCCACAAAACATACAACCTGTTCTTTTCTCTCCTGTTGTTGTGTACCCCCCCTCATTAGTTTTTACAACTTCTCCATATACAGGGGCTATTTGTAAATCATTTTTAATTATGTATTCAAGAATATCATTTTCAGTCCAAAATGATATTGGTTTAGAGGACGGATTTGTTCCGGTAAATGCGTTACACCCATTAGCAATCCATTGAGTACGTCTTATCCTACTTTCACTTGCCATAGTTGCTATAATAGGTTTATTTCCAGACTTTTTTTCATATAAATGAACTGTTTGCTTTTTCATGACATCACAGCACCTATGTGAAATAAGAAATGGTGCATCAAGTAAATATTTATACTTTGATTTATTATACAAAGATTTTTCACCTGTATTTGGGTTAATGCACTTACCTTCAATCTGCTTTATAGCATATGAATTTGAATTACCTTTTCTAATCGCAGACCTTGCATCATAAATAACTTTCGCTACTTCTTTACTAATCAACGGATAACCATATGTATCTATTACTTGCCGAAAATTCATTTTTGGTTTCAAACAAGTAACGTTATTAAACGTCTTAACAAACGCTCTAAGCTCAGGATATTCAAGACCTGTATCAACAAATACAGCTTCAACATCAGAAAACAAATTCCTTACAATATGCAAAAGAACTGTACTGTCCTTACCACCCGAAAACGAAACATACACTTGTCCATTCCAATGATTATACCATTCAAGAATACGACTTTGAGTTATTAAAACTTTTCTTTCTAAAGGTAATGCTTGCAACTCCTTTAAACGTTGATTATCATGAACTTTATTATCATCTGAATATCTATCATTATTCATTTTGTATTGCTTCATCCTTTCTCATTTCTAAAACAATTCACAACCTTGTGCTTTAAAGCCCGCGATTTGTTGTTTCCATTGTTCTTCAGATAAGCCAAACTGTTTTTTTAAACACTTTTTACAATAAAATGTACTCGTATTTCTACCTAAACTCTTCATATTCATTGCCAACACATTATTTTGCCGTATATTTTTACCGCATTTGCAGCAAGTTCTATTAAAGAATTGTTCTGCAACATGATAATCAGACAAACCTTTATAGTCCATCAATTCTTTTATTACCTCATTTGTAGGAGTAGTTCGTAACAAACCACCATTCCAACAAGAGTGATATTCTTTAACGGTACAATTAAGTTGTTGCCACCGAGAATTTTTTAAAAAATCTTCTTGAAGAATTTTGTGCCAACGTTCATATGCAGACGGATACCAATATTTATCCAACACCCAAGTTGTTTTTGTGTAATAGGGACAACATATTGCGCAACCCACCCGAGAATATCCTTTACGATATTTGTTATTAACTTCAAGATTATTGTGCAACATATAGAGCCATACATCTAGCTCAGTCCATTTGCGAATTGGTAAAAGACCATACCAATCTCTATTACCCCATTTGGGATTATGAGTAATATATTCTCTATCGGCGCGTTTGGTACTTTCATCATTTCTTACACCCATAATTTGTATTAATTTATCTATACCATGAACTTTAAAATATTGAATAGATTGACCTTCTTTGTAGATACTACAGCAAGCTCTACTAAATCTTGTTGGAATGAAATTTAATTTATCAAAATAGTTATATATACTTTCTTCAGGTGTTGTAATTATCCAATCTGAATGCTTTTTAACAATTCTATATGTATCTGCGGCATCACAGGTTGTATTATTAAACATTACCTTTACATTAGATGTAACCTTGTAAACCAAATCGAGAACAACGGTACTATCCTTACCAGTACTTGTCAAACACCAAAAATCATAATTTGAATATGTATCAAGAGTTGATTTTATTTGAAAGGAAGCGATAAAAATACAACCAATTTTTAAAGAACAGATTAGAATGTGGTCTGATTTGGGTTTTAATATACCAATTACAGAGGGGTTTTATTGGCTCGACCGAGGTATCATTAGAGCATTTTCGTCTGACGGAATATTACACAGACTTTATAAATACAAAGTTAATGATGATCTGACAATTAATATTACAAAACATAAAGAATATTGCGATTTTAACCCAGAGAGCTGGGAAGAAACATACAAACGTCTAAAAAATGGCTTGCAGAATAAAATTGATGAAAGTCTAAATGTAATAAAATCAACTTTTTATAAGCTGTTCTGTATATGATTTTGATAGATCATTTCTTTCATAATAATTTCTCCTATCTCTTATACTTTATAAAATTCTTTATCTTAAAAAACAAAGCTTTTATCTTTTGTGTCAATATCATCACCCTCTCTATCTCTAACAAGCGTACTCGAATGATAGTGAGTGCATATAAAACGCACTTAATTAATAATAGGTATATACTCAAGTGTACTCGTTTAATGGTATACTCATATTATAATGCACTAATTAATAGTTGTCAATATGGCAAAGTATACAAAGTTTGCTAGATAAACTTGTTAATTATATATTAGCCGCCCAATAAGCTTAACCAAGTATTTCTTTGTGAAGCCTGCATTTTCAAGCATCTCTGAAAAGCACTAGGCTCGGCAATCAATGCACATTTGGTTTTAGCTCTGGTAATCGCAGTATAAAGCATACAGCGATCGAGCAGTTTATAATGGGTATTGTCGATCAGTACGATAACATTCTTAAAACCGCTACCTTGCGTTAAATGGCAAGTCAGACAGTAAGCCAACTCAATACTACTTAAATCATTTTGTAAGAAATCAATTTCCTTGTCGGCAAATTTAATTGTAACAACATTCTGCTTCTTACCGTCTTTAATTGTCTGTTCAATTTTTGTAATATAACCCATTTCTCCATTGAAAACATTTCTATCATAGTCATTCGTTCTTTGAATAACTTTCGACCCAAGACGAAATGTCTTATTACCATACCTGATCTCAGGTGCAGTATCGGGTGGAATTATCATATCTTGTAAAATAGAGTTAATTTCAAAAGAGCTATTTATCCTGTCCTTTTTACAAGGTGTCAAAATAATCGTTTCATCATAGCCGTCTTTCTTAGCTGCCATTGTATACAATTTAATAGCCAATTCACGCATACCTTCACGGCTCTCTCTAAACATATAGGTCATGTCTTGTAGTTCGCCAGTAACAACTTTTAGTTTTGGTTCAGGCAATGGGTTTTCTCCATTTCTAATTTTAACTGAGTCCGAAATAATGCCTGACTTTTGAGCCTGTCTTAAAATCTTAGTCAGTTTACAACAAGTAAACGCATTACAATTAAGCAAATCATGAAAGATATTGCCACAGCCTATTGGTGGTAACTGACCGTCATCACCTACAATAATTACTTTTGCACCCTCTTTTATAGCAGAAACCAAGCTATAAAATAATGACGAATTAACCATTGAAGCTTCGTCAAGTACGATAATATCACTAGACAATCTGTTGTTAGAGTTATAAACAAAACCTATCTTGTTAAAACCAAGCAACCTATGAATTGTACTTGCAAACAAACCTGTTGCCTCGGTTATCCTAATTGCAGCTTTAGCAGACAAAGCACAAGCTGATATAGAATAACTTTTATATATCTTTGTGAGTCCTCTTAAAATCGAGCTTTTACCTGTTCCTGCTCTACCTGTTATAAGCACTACAGGGCTGTTGCAAGCCTTATATATCTCTTGTTTTTGTTCGTCTGTATAGCAAAAACCTTGTTCTCTTTCTGCTTCTGAGATACCATTTTCAATGTTAATTTTATAGTTTGTTTCTTGTTCATTGAGATTTTTTAGAATATCCAAAATAGATATTTCAGTTTTGTATTGGCGTAATAGTCCTACCTTATCGTCCTCAAAATGTAGAAATATCTCATGTTGCTTTTGTGCGGATTTAAAGCTCTCGTACATTTCATAACAATCGTTTATGTTACCTCTTATTGCACTATCCAATACTGACTCTAGCACATATGAATGACCGTCATTATTTCCAACACACTCAAGATAATACTTGATAAATGCCACAACTCTTTTGGTTGATATCCTGATATCTGGATTTAACTTCAACGCCAAATCGTCGACTCTCTTAAAACCCAAACCACGAATTTCTGTCATGATGTAAGGATTGTCAAATAACTTTTCCTTCAATAATTGAGGGTTAGGTTCATTGGAAATCAATTTACTTATCATGGCATATGTTACACCCAACGGCTGAAGCATGATAAGGATATCTGAAATAACATAGTTGTTCAATATATTGTCTTTTATTCTATTCCAACTCTTTTCGCCTATACCCTTGATTTTTGTAAAATCAATTTCTCTATTATGAATAACATCATCAATTACATTTGGGTAGACAGCTAAAATGTTTTTTGCTTGCAGTTCTGTGACCTGAGTTTTCAAATATGCTATTTGTTGTTCTTCTGTCTTAGGCACATTTGCAGTAATTGAAATTGGTGTATACTGATACGAGTTATATTTGCTGTTAAAAGAACAAGTGACTTCGGCATTGTATTCGACACCGATTGTTAAGCGTTGCATTTTACCTGCCAATGTGCTACCTTTTAACTGCCTTGGATTGTCACCAAAGGGATCGTCATAACAATCATAAAAATATGGAATATCATCAGAAGTTGTTGTGAATGTGTACACTCCCCAATTACTATTTTCGTTATAAAATCGCTCCTGTTGGGGAACGATTTTAAACTTAAATGTTTTTTCTGCCATGTCTTTTCTTCCTTTCTGAAAGCCATTCAACATATGGTCGCATAGCCTGTATTGTAACCTTATCTTCGTCTGTTTTTCTGCACTTAATAGCAACCTGAGAGCCTTTCTTGACTAAATCTTCATACTGTACAAGTTGACTATTCCAAAGAACTCCCTCTATAATACCGAAAGTGGAATAAATATTTACAAAGGCAAATGGTTTTTTATTTCTGTCCTTTTTCTTTTGTACTCTGGAAATAACGCCTACAATAACGCAATCATTATCATTCTCAACGGCTTCAAATGCTGTTGTTAAATAGGGGAGTGCTTCTTCAAATGGGTTATTGTGTATAAATATCTGTAATGCTTCAAACTCCCAAAAATCAGCGTTTTCAAGATATTTGTTATTGGTTAAAAGAAATTGTTTCAACCTATCTTCTTGCTGTAGGTCAAACTTTTCTTTCTTTTTCTGATTTACAAGAGTGAGTAACAGATCTTTGTCATAGTCATACTTACCATTACCAATGCGATATTTTTCAATATCAATATCATACTCGACAATAAGTTTGTTATACGTTGGTAACTTAGACAATTCTTTATACTCTAATGGTTTATACAATGACTTCAAATACTTTAACAAACAACTCTTTTTATCTTTCGTAGGTATTGCACCTGACTTGATTAGGCTAATAATCTGAGTTTTTGTTAGCGTTGTTCTTGATAGCAAGTCTGGAAGTTTTTTATATTTGCCGTTCTTCTCACGCTCAGCAACAATCTCTTGGGCTATTCGTTCACCAATGCCTGTAATCGCAGAAAAACCAAACAGCACATTGTTATCGTAAATAGAAAAATCGACTAGCGATTTATTGATATGAGGTGGTAAAACAGATACTCCAAACTGTTTAGAGTCTACTATGTACTTGTTTACCATGCCTGCCTTATCTTTGTTCAAATTAAATAGTGCTTTGAAAAAATAAACAGGGTAATTTATTTTTAAATAAGCAGTTTGAAAGCATAGAACAGCGTAGCTATAACTATGTGATTTGTTGAACAGATAGCCACCTTTAGTTTTCAATTCTTCACTAATCGTTTTGGCAATTTCATGAGAATATCCATTGTCAATAATTTCTTGGTACAATTTTTCTGACTCTTGCTTAACAAGTTCAATATTCTTCTTGCCTATTGCCTTGCGGAATAAGTCAGCTCCACCGTAGCTTCTGCCACCAAAAGTTCTTACAATATCCAAAAGTTGTTCCTGATAGATCATACAGCCGTAAGTGCTTTCCAAAATAGGCTTCATGTCGGGGTGTATATAGGTGACAAGTGAAGGATCATGTTTGCATTTAATAAACTCCTCCAAAGCTCCCATTGAATCAGGTCTATACAATGCCAAAACAGCCGACAAATCTTCCATATTAGTTGCTTGTAGTCTGAGCAACAGGTCTTTCATACCTGCACTTTCTACCTGAAACACACCATTCGTTAATGCTTTGTTTAACAGTTCAAAAGGACTTCTATCATTTTCAAATTTTGGGTTGTTGATATTTATATCGTACTCAGATAAGTGCAAATCATTTTGAATTTCCTGCACCATTTTTAAAGTTTGTACACCCAAAATGTCAAATTTAATGATACCTATTTGTTCGACAAGCCTTTTATCAACTTGAATGACGTGTTCACCGTCAGAGCCTAATTTCATTGCCATATAATCGCTAATATCAGTATCAACAATACCGACACCGCCTGCATGACAGCTAACTGTTTTAACCCTACCACTTAATTTGCCTGCTATATCCAACAACTCACTGTACTCAGGGTGTTCAGATAAGTAGTTTATATTGTTGTCAATACACTCTTGGAATGTATTGTACGAAAATTTTTTGGATAGTTTATCCCTTTCATTATATTTAAAACCTAGTATTTTACCAACATCTTTTATGGCTACAACAGGTGTTATATACGAGAAGTTTATAATCTGACAAACACGATTTTCACCATATTTATCAATGAGATAATTTATTACTGTAGGTCTGTCTGAAACATCGATGTCCAACTTTACTACATTACATTTCTGCAATGAATAGACTATATCTTCACCATGCGTATTACACTTATAACAATACGTTTAGGTGTGTGGCACTTCGAGCCAAGAATTTCACTTGACCCTACGCTCCATTGAGCTAGTCGTTTGACGTTTTATACTTATGACTTGACAAAGTGCTATACCTTTTATTAAATCATAAAATATAACTTCGCACAGGATTGTCATATCGTCAGACAGAACGACTTAGATATTCCCTGTTAGCTAATTAACACACCGCCATTTCCTGCGGTTACAATTATAACAATTGTTTAATTAACACCCTATATTTTATAAGTTCACCACACTTAACACATATGGTTTCCCATATGCTCGACCGAAAATCAATCTGGCATTGAAACTCTCTCAGGATTGAGGAAACGCTCAAAAATCAATCCATATTTGATAGGGTTTAGGTCAGTTATACCTATCGTATAACATACAAGGCTTCCTGCACCTGAACCACGTCCTGAACCTATTTTAACCCCATGAGTTTTCGCATAATTTATAAAGTCCCATACAATGATGAAGTAGCCGTCAAAATTCATTTGATGAATAATGTTCATTTCATAATCAAGTCGGTCTTTCATTATCTTCTGTTCTTCTTTAGAAAGCTTGTCAAAATTTCTAGTTTTCCACCCCTCATTAATAAGGTGTAAAAGAAATTCATTATTAGAGTCATATCCACTTGGTAGGGGATATGTCGGTAACTGTGGGTCTTGAAAGGGCATATGTACTTCTTCTATCATGTCAGCTAAAACATTAGTCTGATTTAAACCTTTTATAACGTTACCTGCACCAATTTGTTTATCCATAGTTGTATGAATTTCTTCTTCACTTTGCAGATAACAGCCTTCATAACTCTCTGACATTGTTTCAGTGTCGTGGGCTATCTGAACGTGCCTACCCTGATAGTATAAATCTTCCTTTGTGGCTGCGTGGCTATCTGTAGTAATTATGTATGGCGTGTTTGTTACCTCAGATAGTTTCAAAATCTTCTTATTATAATTAGCCTGATCCTCTGATTTATGAGATTGCATTTCCAAATAGAAATTAGGAAATGACGATTTGTATTCTTCGATATATTTAACACAAATATTAAAATCACTTTCTTTAGCTAATTTTGAAGCCAAACAAGCAGAACAAATAATTAAATCTTCTGCATACGGAGCAATATCTGAAATCTGCACTCTAGGCTTAAAATAAAAATTTTCAAGATTTGACTTAGTGATAATTTTATTTAAAGCCTTTCTGCCATTTTCATTTTTTGCGAGAGCGATAAGATGAAAATACTTATTGTTTTTATCTTTTACAGCCGTATCGAAACATTCATACAGCTCTACACCATATATCAGCTTAATATCAGGATATTCTTTAGATAGTTGATCGAAATATATCCATGAATATTGGTTGCCATGTTCCGTAACTGCGTATGCTTTAATACCGACTTTTCGACATTGCTCAAGCATTTCTTTTGGTGTGCCATAGCCGTCCAATAACGAATACATGGTATGGTCATGCAAAGAACTATACATTTTTAGCCTCCTCGTATTTTAAAATAACTATCTGAGGGGTAATTACACCCTTGTACTCAGAAACATTGAGCTGGCATAGAGCATTAATACAAATTTCATCATCATATCCGTTCAAAAAGTCTAATACTTTATCGTCACTAGGATTACAAAACTTAATTATTGCAATGTTATCATCAGTAATAAACTTCCATGTATCTTCATTTTTACCCATGACAACGCCTTGGTTATGCTCCAAAACTATATTATTAATGACAAATAATGGCTCTTTAATTCCTGTACCGTAACAATTCTCCAGTGATGTAACATCGGAAATCATTCCAATATTAAATTCGTCATAATCAAAGCAAAAATCTATTGGTAAAGGATTGTCTGAATTAATATTTTTATTTAAAACTTTAATAGCTTCAGCCACGTTCTCAGCTTTTATCTCAAAACCGAAAGCATTTGCGTGACCCTGACACCAATTAAACAAATCTGTTTTAAGCAACTCAGCCTTTAAATCTAGCACATAGCTGTTATCAAAGTTTCTAGCAGACCCTCTATATACATTATTTTCTTCGTCTTTGCGGAGTATTAAGCAAGGTTTTTTCGCATAACTAGCCATTTTCATGGCTATTAATCCAGAAAATACACTTGGAATATTGTTGCCCTTTAAGAACAAAACTGTATTTTCGTCATTGTTTACGCTTTTCCTTAACGCAGGAAGTAACTTTTTCACTTGATTATCCTGTCTTGATTTAGCGTTTTTACAGAGTCTTACAGCTCTTTGATAGATATTTTCTTTTGTATTTTCAGTTTCGCCACGTTTTTTGTATTCAAATTCTTCTTCGTCCTGCTCGATAAACGCTCTGAAAAGCAAGTCCTTTTCTTCCATATCACCGACTCTACACATGGCATTTATCAGAGAAGTAATGCAAAATGCAATAGTATGAGGATTGACCTTACCTTTCATGGAATAATTTTGAGCATTAATAAATTCTTCAAAGCATTTATTTGTGACATTATAAAGACCTTTATCAATAAGCCTTTTTGTTTCAAAAGAACGTAAATCCATGATATCCGATATATTAGCTAGTGACACAAGGTCAAGGTAGTCATCGGCATAGTCGTTCCAATAATAATCATCAAGTGCTTGTAGAAATTTATAGACCACTCCTGCACCACACAAGTTTTTATTAGAGTATTCTGAACTACACTGATTATTTACTATAACCGCATATGGGTTTGTTCTTTCAATATCATGGTGATCGAGAACAAGTATATCAATACCTTGTTCTGTCAACTGTTTGCATTGTTCAGTATCATTGCTCCCTGCATCGGGAACAATCAACAATTTTGTGCTTTCAGGTATTTCTATCTCAGAAGAAATACCATGTTGCTTTCCAGAATGTATCAGATATGTAATATCAATTTCTTTGTTAAGCCTTTTCAAATAAGAATACATCATAGCAGCACTGCACTGACCGTCAACATCGCAATCAACAATAATCGCCATTTTACTATTGCTTTTAATGTGTTTATCTAACATTTGAACCGTTTCAGTAATATTATCAAGATTATCATAAGAAATTAATACATCATCGGTTAAATGAGTGTATTCACTAACGTTAGTTATTCCTCTATTAGTAAAAATAGATATTGGAATATGGTAATAATCATTATTGCCTATTATTTTATAATTCATGTTTTGTTGTTTCACTTCCCATTCTTTATAACTTGCGTGTATTTGGCAATCAACTGTTTAAACTTATCAGGATTATCTGTTGGACTTTCTTTTTCTTCTAGTAAATTATCAGTGTCAACAATAGCACTTATCTGAATACAATCCAAAAATTTATCGGCTATATCGTTTAGTTCGTCTAAAGTTACGTCCTTGTCAAAACAAAATATAATGTGAGAACTTAACCTTATCAGCATATTTATTTGATATTGGCTTATTTTTTTTCCACAAGTTGCTACACAATTCTTTATTCCCATGTTCCAAAGTTGCATAACACCTTTTTCAGCTTCAACCACATAAACATAGCCTGTCCGAGCTATATATTTTTCGGATAAATAAAGTCCATATAATAGTCTAGCTCTGTTGCAACGCTCCAAATATATATATTTAACTCTTTGTTCTTCTTCTGTCATTTCTTCTTGCTTTAAAAATAGTCTACCCTTAACACCTACCAATGTTCCCATTTCATCTCTTACAGGAATAGTAATTCGATTGGAAACATCGTCATAACCTATTTCAAACAGCATTTGAGTATCATATGAAATATTATCTTTCAAAAAGCAATCATTAACGGCAGGGAAGTAGTACGATAGAACATTTTCCTTAATCGGCTTTAAAGGTTGCATTTCTTCGTAATTAGACTCATCATCTGCCATTTCAGAAATAAATTTCGTAAACTTTAGACTTTCAGGCAAATCGTTATATTCATCTTTATAATAGTCAATACCGCACCAATTACAAACTTTACGAACAGCTTCATAAAACGTACAACTGCAAAAAAATTGCACAAGGTCAAAAATATCTATCGTATCTAAGTTTGAACTACTATGTATTTCTCGTGTGTAGTCAACAGTTAAAAGACCTTCATTGAGATAAACAGTGATCGCCCCTTGATTATCACCATCAGGATTGCCACACTGAACATAACCTGCTTTACAGGAAATATGGTGACAACCTATTTCGTCAAGTATGACAGGAACATAATTGTTCTCTAGTATCTTTTCTTTGAGGACAGAAATATCCATTTTATCCTCACTTTCTTCTCAGTTCTCCGACTTCATACCAAGTGTTTAGATCCAAGTCAACTTCAAATACAACTTTCTTTTTACAACCAAATCTATTTTTGTCTACATTGCCCACATAATACCTCTTGCCAACTTTAAGTTCGCATTCAACATCTTTGCCCCATTCGGCATCATGCTGAACATAGCGATATTTATGAAAGTCACCAACAGAAATTTCTTTAAACAGTGTCATAGTCCATATAATATGCTTTAGCTGCTTTGCATTAGCAATGTTATTAGAATTTAATTCATCGGGTTTACAAAACTCCGTATCGTCTGTGAGCTGAATTGAAAGATACCCAAACATATTTAACTGTTTTGCCAAGTCTGTGAGTTTAGTTACCGTTGCCTTTAAAGCAGCCCAATCTCCTGTAGCTTGTGTGTCTTGCTTACAGGTATCGTAAAAGAAGTATTTCGCACCATGAGTTAGATTGGCTTTTCTTATTTCAAACTCTAGTGTCTTATCGTCATAACCACCAGCCATATCCTTAACGAGAATAAGTTCATTAGTTTCTGTTTCAATCCATTCAGCAATTTTCATTATTTTTACATATTCCTCTGAATTTTCAGCGACTCTTTGAATGTACTCTTGCAAAGTTTCTGTTGGCTCTCCCCAATCGTCTGTTTTCTGATATATGTATTCACCTGATTTATCCTTGTATAGACCAAGTGTTAATTCCTTTTCAGGCTTCTTTAATTTGATGCCGTGTAACTTTTGAAACTCAACATTGTTTATACACGTTGTAATTAAACACTTTCTGAGATCGTCCACACCCATTTCATTAAGCATAACAAAGACTCTTTCATGTTTGACAAGTGTTAAATAGGCAATTATTTTTGTCATAAATCGTGATTTTCCTGCGTTTGAAAGCATACCAATAGCCATTGTCGAGCCTAGTTTACAACCTCTAAATATGTCATTTAGAATAGGAAAGGGAAGCGATACTCCCAAATCAGGCTTTTTCATACACGCAATAAGCGATTGCTTAATATGACTATTCAGAATTTCGGCTTCTTGATTTGTCAAGATCACCGTATGTATTCTATCTGCTTTACCTCTAATTAATCTATAGATGTCTGAAGCCGTAAACTGTTCAAACTTTTTATGTTGTACAATTTTTGTAATATCAAAGCCATTTCTTTGATACTCTCTCAACAAAGAATACTTTTTAATGATTTCCTGATACTTACCAATATCATCAGTTATAGCAATTTTCATCCAACTGTCAAGAGTTTTCCAACCGCCATATTTTTTGTACAAAGAAAGTCTTTCAGGCTCTTCTGAAAAATAAGTTAAAATAGTAGTTTTATTGAATGTTTGTGTCCTAGTTTTGTAGATTATTTCGGCTGAATCATAAAAAAATCGTGTAACTTCATCTGAAAAATCGTATTTACTACGGATATATTGTCCGTAATTTACCAGCAAATCAGGCTGTTTGTAAATACAACCCACAAATAGAACTTCGGTAGGAACGTTTGTTATAATATCCATGTTTGTCACCTACCTAAATTTCATCAATGATACTGTCAATATCAAGGCTGTCATTATTTTTATCACGTTCTTTGGGAAATTTTGATGTTGCCATTTTTTCATAATCTATATTAACTTGTTCTTCGCTTGTACCTGTTTTAGCCAATGCCTGTTCTTCTTTCCATTTCAAATAACCATCATATTTAGATAGGATAATAGCGAGATCATATGTAACTAACGCTGCACCTTCGATTTTTTTACCTTTACGAGTATTAAACTCGTGTACTTTACGAAGAAATGACATTTTCTTTCGCCACATATCCCATAAATCTTCAACGGGAACAGGTTTGTTCAAATTCTTGTAAGTGCCTTTATACACCTTATCAAGATTTATAAAAAAATATTTTGGCAAGAATGAAATATCATATTGTTTATATAGCCAATCTGTAAATTGTATTCTTGTTTTTTTGTCCTGCTTGTCTTTCTCTATCTGTTCTTTTGTTCTTCTTTTTGCCAAGTATTTCACCGCCTTAATTAGAATAGCTAAATAAGGCAAGTGAGGGAATAACCCTCACCGCTTTATTTATTAAAAAGTTAAATCTTTGAAATGACTTCAAGAACCCTTTCGAGAGTCTTAATATCGGTGATCTTCTTCGTTTCTGTTGGTTTAATAGGCAGATTTTCTGCTGAAAGAGCTTCCTTTGCCTTTGTCTTACCGACAGGATTAAGACTTTTCATAACGGCTGAAATCTTATCCAAAAGTTCTGTTGTCTGATTTTCGACAGAGTTTTCATTTGTTTCAATATTATCAACTGGCTCTCCGACCTTGCCCATAACTTCCTTTGTATAAATATCCTGCTCAATATCGACAGCCTTTGTAAGGTCATTCTTAACAGAAAACTCTTTCTTATCCTTTGTTCTATCAATAATGACCTGCCAATCAACAAGTGACAAATCTTCAACTGTTTCCTTATCGTGTACACCTGTCCTGTCCTTGCTGATATACGCACAGAAATTATTATCCTCATTAATGTACATTCTGACAACAGTTTTAACATTATAGTTCATCTGCTTAAAGCCATCAGGAATTTTTCTACCTGTTGCAACACTTGTAATCTTGCCGTCATCACCCTTTACTGAAACCTTTTCATCAGTTTCCCTTGCGGTTACAATAAAGTGCGCTCCGCAGGACATAAGGTCAAGTATCAAGTCCTGTCCCTTAAAGTTGATTGTCTGATAATCACGAAGTTCCAATCCTGCATTTTCAATGGCAACAAGTTTTTCATCACCAATAAGCTCTTTCTTCTTTGCCTTAACGCCATTTCTCTTTTTAGACAGCTCCACAAGTGCCTGCTTAGTCGTCAGGTTAAGAATAGTTGTACCATCAACTACAATAGCATCAGCTCTGAATGGTTCACCATCTCCGTCAAGTACAACCTCGTCTGTTTCGTTACCCTCATCATCGAGAACATGAAAATCTTCCTTGTTCTTAACCTTATTTATGTATTCTCTTGTTTCACCAAGGGATTGAGTATACACAATATAAATATTCTCAGTGTTAATGCCGTCAGCTTCAAGCCCACCGATAAAATCATCAATAGAGCCGTTCTCATTATCTATGTAAAGAACTCTAAATGGCTTGCCGTCAGGTCTTTTAAAATAAGCAAGCTGCAAGGCAAGTGTTGACTTGCCTGTGCCTTCTTCTCCAAAAAGTATCATCTGAAGCTTGCTCTGTGTCTGTGTTGCTTTTCTTGCTCTAGCCATATTTTTTATCTCCTTTTATATTATCGTTTCGTTGTTAATAATGGTGAGTAGCAACAATTTACCACTCATCGTCCTCGTCTGTCAGATCATTATCTGAAACAGAACCCCAATCATTATCATCAGAACCAAAGTCCTTATTTGCGTTTTCGGTAGCCTTTGTCTTTGCGACGGCCTTGTCAATTATCTCCTCCGAATATAGTTCTGTATCTACACTGTCCTTATCAGCTCCGGTAATCAGAAGTATTCTCTTTGTTGGATTGTTCACTTTATCCATAGGGTTGCTTTCGCCCCAACCGTCATCATTATCTTCCTCAATTTCTTCGATGTCATGTTCTATGACAATATCACCAAAGACTTTAAGAGCTGTATATGGCTTGAGCTTTCTTAGAGTGCTTGCAAACTTTGACTTTGACTTGTTAATTACAAATTCCGCATCTTCTATAGAATTATAAGTTACAATCTTTGCAGATACAGTGAAGTTACCTTCATCATTCTTCTCAATACCCATGAATACAATGACCTGTTCAAAATTGCCAATAACATTGAAGTCCTCTGCGTCAAAATTTATATCTTTACAAAGTGAAATCTGTGACGGAACAAATCTTGTCTGGTGTCTATCCTGATAGGTGGAAAACTCATTCTTTCCTCTAACGAATACGGACATACCGTCCTTTGCGTTGTCTGCTATGTACTTACAAGCATCATATTCAACAAGTATCTTCTTGTCATTTACTTCCTTACCTGTCGAGTCAGTCACTTTTGTCAAGCCAAGATTAATTCCAATAGGTCTAAAATCCTTTTTGTTAAATGTAAATCTGTCAGCCCACTTTACCTTTTCTGTTGTTGTCTTTCTATCCTTACCTTTGCCCTCGGTCTTAGAAAAATATACTACGTCTCTTTCCATACCATTAAGGTTTATGTATACAGACTTATTCTTATCAATTTCAACTCCTACATTAACCATTCTCATTGGCTTGCCTGTAGAGGTTGTCAGCTCTGTATAGAACTTGTCCTTATCACAGCCTGTCAGCTTACCTCTGATCTGAAAACTGCCCTTTGTTTCCTGAAGTCCAAGACCCTTATTATTTTTCTTTTCAGCCATTTTATTTCTCCTTTTATGTATTTATCAAATTTTGTTGTCAAATAAAATTATCATTTTGCGAACTCAAAATCACACCATCTTATCATGCCTTCTTTCTAAAGCACATTAAATTTAGTTTATCTAACGTTAATGATTTCTATTGATACTAACATTTCCCTCATATCCTCTTCATCACAACAATCAAAGAAAAGGTCATTGCCATTATCATCGTGCAATCTACAAGAAAAGCTCTCGTTATCTTCGTCAACCTCAAATTCGCAGTTGCTTGAAACGATATCAACACTACACATTGTAGCAAAAATATCTGGGTCAAGAAGATCAGCTCCTCGACAAGTGCCACCAACCTCAGTAGTAAACCAACCCTTATACTTACCGTGTTGTAATGTATATTTAATCTCGTGCCAATTTCTGCCGTCCTTTGGGTTATATGTTTCCATTACTTGCCCTCCTTCATATTTTCAAGTTCTTCATGCAACGCAGTGCCGAAATTATTCAGTGACTCTGCTACCCATGTATCAGCAATGTCATATCTACTAATTAAATTGTATATTGCTTTATTTATATCAGAGTGCGAGAACTGCTTATCACATCTATACTCAGATTTTTCTTTAGGGTTTATTTTAGTATTAAAAAAACGTATCTCTTTATTATCACAACTAGCGTTAGGAAAATATATTCTAGCCAAGGCAAGCAAAGCACCAATATATGCACTATATGTATCATCAGAACAACATTTTGAAGTGCCAACTCTTACTACCTTGCCGTATTCTTTCATTTTCGCAACCGTTGTCTTATCGTGGAAAGTAATCTGAATTTCACGGTCAATATCGGACGATATTTTCTTTAAACAGTTAGCAAAACTGCTATAAATATAAAACATACTATCGCCACCATTTGGCTTCACTGTTTGATACCTAACCATTTTATTATTGTATATATACTCTATTGCTTTAATCCTTATTATGTTTCCAGTTTCGGTCATTCTATTGCCGAAACTATCTAAACCAACTCGATAAAGTTCTCCAATCTTAAATTTTCTTTTGTTCATGCTTATCAAACTCCTTTATTTATATCAATACCTGTAATTTCTTTAAATATTTCCGCATCAAAATTTGGAAGTGATTTGATGATATTCTTTTCAGGGTCTGACAAGCTATCCCACCAAAGTTGATTACATTCAGATTTATCACATTTTTTCAAATAGCCACCTGTTATCTCATATTCAGGATGCTGTTCTTTTTCTTCATCAGTCATCTCATAAGAATAAATCCATTTAAGAACATTGTACATGATGTTATCTAGTAGTCTTTTTGCTTCTGAATAACGCCAATCTTCAATACTCCAATCAGAAGGCTTATTGAACATTAAAATTTTTGATTCTTTGGTATTAAAGCAACCATTTGAAAAGTTAGTTTTGTTAAAATCTCCACTGTTACAATCACCAGTGTTACAGTTACCACAGTTGTAGTAGCCACTATTCCAATGACCACTATTATAGTTGCCACTATTATAGTTGCCACTATTCCAATGACCACTATTATAGTTGCCACTATTATAGTTGCCACTATTATAGTTGCCAGTGTTACCAAATCCCGTGTTGGCTTTTCCTACATTAATCATTTTCAAAACTTCTTCCCATGAAATTTCACGGACAATTTTGATTTTGTTAGTGCAGTGTTTCTTACCAGTTGCTTCTGTGTCAATTTCGCCAAGGGCTTCGATTTCGGCAATTTTGTTAAGCGGGTCAAAACAATAATAACTAAAGCAATCTTTTAGTTCTGTGCAAAAATGAAAGCCTTTTTCACAACAGGAGGGTATTACATCTTCTTCAAATGTTTTGCCGACTGAATATTGAAAGCCCCTACACGTCCAATCGTGGTTAAAAACTTTATAACCTTTCATTGTTTTACAGCTCCTTTATTTTTTCTATGATAAAATGTGTATTTTAACGCTCTTTTCAGAGCGGAATAAAAATTAAAATCTATGTCAACAGCATGGCTGCTGATTGCTAAAACATTGTAGTAAACACTCTAACGAAGAATGTGCCAAGGTAGATTATTCTTACTACAAAACAATAATTCATTCCATATTTGTTGTGATATTGTCTCAATATCAGGATGCTTACGCATTTGCTCAAATATTTCCTTTGTTTCTTCAACCGTAAATTTGCCATAAACATTCTGAAACCACTTTGCCAATGTTTTATTAGTATCTTTCGGAAATAAAAATTTAAGTTCATCCCCTTCTCTATAATCAATATCTTCTGCCTTTACATTTGATCTTTGATAAGTTTTAAGAGGAATTCTTTTTATAAATCCATCTTTAGATAATGTAACCATAACATCTTCAACCACTATAAGTTCTTGTAAATCAATTTTAGCTTCACTATCATCTTCAACTAACATAGTTCTTCTAGGATTTCTATACTTATCTGTTATTTCTTTTAATTCTGTTTTTATAACTTCTAAAAGTGTTTTATCATGTGATAATATTTTTCTTAATTTCTTTATAGTTTTTTCAAGTTCTGTATATTCTTTTTGGAATACCTTTATTTCAAGTCCAGTTAATCTATAAAGCATAAGTTCTAATATTGCTTCTGCTTGAGTTTCTGTAAATCCAAACTTTTCAACTAAATTTACTCCTGCATCTTTCTTTGACTTAGATTCTCTAATAGTTTTTATGATTTCATCTAAAACATCAATTGCTTTAATAAATCCTTCAACTATATGGAATCTTTTTTCTGCCATTGCAAGTTCTCTTATACTTCTTTTTGTAACTACATCTCTTTGATGATTTACATAATGTTCTATTATTGTCTTTAATCCCATTGTTTGTGGCTTTCCATTTGCTAATGCAACCATGTTAAAGCTTATATTACATTGTAAATCAGTTTTCTTAAATAAATACTTTAATATTTTGTCTGCTGTTTCATAATCTGCTGCTTTTTTTAGCTCAACAACAGCTCTAATACCACTTCTATCTGATTCATCTCTAATATCTGTAATAGCTTCTAATGCCTTTTGATGCTTTTTATCACCAGTCATTTCAGATATAGTTTGAAGTATTTTTGATTTATTTCTTCTATAAGGGAATTCTGTTATTACAATTCCATATCTTCCATTTTCAAGTTTTTCAATTGCAGTTTTTGCTCTTAATGTAACTTTTCCTTCTCCTGTTTCATATGCTGATAACAATGACTTTTTACCTATCAGTACACCACCTGTTGGTAAATCAGGGGCCTTTATATATTCCATAAGTTCCTGTGTAGTTATTTTAGGATTATCTATATAAGCAAGAACACCATCAGTAACTTCTCCTAAATTATGAGGGGGTATATTAGTTGCAAGTCCAACAGCAATACCAAATGTTCCATTTACTAAAAGATTTGGATACCTTGCTGGTAGTACCTTAGGTTCCATTTCACTATCTGAGTAGTTAGGAACCATCTCAACTGTTTCCTTATCTATATCTCTAAGCATTTCCACTGCTATTGGTGATAATCTTGCTTCTGTATAACGCATTGCTGCTGCTCCATCACCATCCATTGATCCAAAGTTTCCATGTCCATCAAATAATGTTTCTCTTGTAGAAAAATTTTGTGCCATAAGTACCATTGCATCATAAACTGATGTATCACCATGTGGATGGAATTTACCTAATACATCTCCAACTATTCTTGCACTTTTATAATAAGGCCTATCTGGAAATGCCTTTAAAAGATACGCTCCATAAAGAATTCTTCTATGAACCGGCTTTAAACCATCTCTTACATCTGGAAGTGCTCTATCCTTAGCAACTTCAACAGCATATGGAAGATAATTATCTGGCATTGCCTCTTCAAGTGGTATTCTTAAAATATTATTATCTCTGGGTATGTTATGTACCTTTTTTGCCATAACTTATCTCCTTTCTTGATTTAAAACTCTGCGTATTTATACATATAATTCTTTCTTGGTTCAACAACATCACCCATAAGAAGTGAAACCATCTTTTCTGCTTTTGCTGCATCTTCTATTGTAACTTGGAATAAAGTTCTTGTTTCTGGATTTAATGTTGTGTCCCAAAGCTGATCTGGATTCATTTCTCCTAACCCTTTATATCTTTGAATTAATGCACCTCGACCTATTTCTTTTTTTACTTTTTCTAACTCTTCATCACTATAAGCATATTTTGATATTTCTTTACCTTTACTATTTTTATAAACTTTATATAAAGGTGGTTGTGCTAAATAAAGGTGACCATTTGCTATTAAAGGTCTCATATATCTATAAATATATGTCATCCATAATGTTCTAATATGAAATCCATCTACATCAGCATCACTCATAATGATTATCTTATCATATTTTAAATCTTCTTCTTTATAATTTTCTAAAGTTCCAGTTCCTATAGCAGTATTAAATATTTTAAGTTCTTCTGAGGCTAGTACATTTTCAAGCTTTTGTTTTTCAGTATTCATTATTTTACCCTTTGAAGGCATTATAGTTTGGAATCTTCTATCTCTGGCTTGCTTTGCAGAACCTCCTGCTGAATCTCCCTCAACTACAATAAATTCATTTACTGTATTATCTTTTAATGTACATACAGCTACCTTTCCTGCTAATGGTGCTGTTCCTTTACCTATTTTTTTCTTTTCAGCTTCATTTATCTTTTTTATCTTTTCTCTTCTTTGAGCTGCTGCAAGAGCATTATTAATAAGACTTGTTGCAACCTCTTTATTATCTTCTATCCACTCACAAAGCTTAGTATAAGCAAGATCATTCATCATTGTATAAGCTTCTGAACTTCCAAGCTTAGTTTTTGTTTGTCCTTCAAATACAGCATTTGTTATTTTTATTCTAACAATAGCTGTCATTCCTTCCCTTAAATCATCGCCTTCAAATTCTTTATCTTTTTCCTTAACAAGCCCTAATTTTTTTGCCCATTCTTTAAAAGCTCTTGTCATTCCAGTTTTAAATCCTGATTCATGAGTACCAGCTTCAGTTGTAGGAATATTGTTTACATAACTTGCAATATATTCTGTTGTAGAATCTGTAAATTGCATACAAACTTCTCCATACATACTTATATTGTTTATTGTTCTTTCACCTTCAAAAAGAATTGGTGTTTGATGAATAGGCGTTTTACTTTCATTTAAATAATCTATAAAATCAAGTAATCCTCTTTCTGAATAATATTCTTTTTTAATTTCTTCATCTTTTCTATTATCAATAAGTTCTAATATTATTCCTCTATTTTGGAATGCTAACTCTTGTAATCTTTCATCAATAATATCAAATTTAAAATCTGTTGTTGAAAATATTTCACTATCTGGCTTAAAAGTAACCCTTGTACCTGTATCATTAGCCTTTCCTACAACTTCTAATGCTGTAACTGGTGTTCCTGGCATTTCCTTTTTTAATTCTTTATCATAAGCATATTCAAACCTTTGCTTATATATCTTTCCATTTTGATGAACTTCAACTTCTAGCCACTTAGATAAAGCATTAACAACAGCAGCACCAACTCCATGAAGTCCTCCAGAAGTTTTATAATTCTTATTATCAAACTTACCACCAGTATGTAGTTCAGTAAACACCATTTCTACTCCTGATTTCTTTTTTATAGGATGTATTCCTGTGGGAATTCCTCTACCATTATCTATAACAGTTACACTTTTATCTTTATTTATTATTATAGTTGCTTTATTTCCAAATCCATTTGATATTTCATCTATGGAGTTATCTAAAATTTCCCATATACAATGATGCAACCCCTTTGTTCCTGTTGAGCCAATATACATACCTGGCCTAATCCTAACAGGTTCTAACTTTTCTAATGACGTCAAATCTGTTACATCATATTTACTATTAACTTCATTACTCATATAAACCTCCAAAATTATAACCTATTAACA
>ENA-OROU01001075-OROU01001075.1-human-gut-metagenome-genome-assembly--contig:-NODE-1075-length-24962-cov-3.190228_pt1 | contig 24962 bp, 15 predicted proteins | sample MGYA00242131_ERZ509054 | MGnify/ENA primary metagenome ERZ509054 (study PRJEB26280, sample SAMEA2338749) | human gut metagenome | biome: human gut; feature: human-associated habitat; material: faeces... | reverse complement strand
CCACGGTATCTGTGATCGTTGCTGCAGCATCATTTGCATGGCAGGCCCAGTCGATCTTTCCGCCCTCAACCATCATGAAAAAGCCGGTATCATTGTCCAGTACCTCAATTCCTTTTTCAACATAGTCGGAAAGTCCCCATTCGCCTTCCTCGCGGTCCATGTCATAGCTCATTGCATCGTCGTCTGCAAGCGTTTCATCGATAACGATTGCTTTTCCATCTTCTGCGGTCAGGCTCTCTGCCTCTGCCTGGGTTTTGATCACTTTATATCCTGCTTCCTCAGCCAGCTGGTACAGATCGGTTTTATCCTTGTCAGGTCCGGTAGTCTTCTTCAGACCGCCGCCTGCAAAGTAATCGAAATCACTTGCGATCAGCTCCTGACCGATTTCATAATAATTATTTCTGGATGCCTGATGTGCATAGAAAGCTGCCGGTGTTGCATGGTTTAAGTTTACAGAGGAAAGGATTCCCACTTTGTAACCAAGCTGTCTTTTCAGTTTTTCTGCGATGGTCTCATAGGAAGTCTCCATCTTCTCATCCATATTGATGGTTCCGCTGTAGGTCTTATGACCTGTGGAAATGGAAGTTGCTGTGGAAGCAGAATCCGGACAGAAGGATGTGCTGTCATAGGTCTGTGCAGATCCGGCTACCGGGAATTTCATCATATTCAGCTTGCTTTCGCTGTTGAGGATCTCATCTCCGTCATCTGCGATCGCATTCAGATAATAGTTGGTTGTCTGCACCTGCGGATAACTCATTCCATCACCGATGAACAGGAAAATATATTTCGGAGTCTTTGTTCCTTCTTCTGCTGCCATTCCATGAACAGGTACTGTACAGACTGCCATTGCTGTTGCCAATAATAATGCACCGATTTTTTTTGCTTTCATAATAATCTCCTTTACACAACTCGTTGTAACTGCAAAATGAATCTCTTTCACTTCTTTTCTTGACGATGCCTATTATAGGGGGGCTCTGTAAAATCTCCATTTGTCCAAAGTTAAATCTATATAAGATTTCTGCCTGTTTTTGATATAGAAACTTTACATAGGGGGATTCTTCCCTCTGTCCATATGTTATACTTTGTTGCAAACGGATCTTCTCAATCCGCTTCGCTACCTGCCCGTAACCAACTCTACCTTGCAGCAGCCGTCATACCGGCGCGCTGCCCTCACCTGAATAAAGGAGTGCAAAAAAATGAAACACCCCAAGAATTTTCGTGTTGTAAATCTACTGATGCTTACCGTTGCAGGAATCGTAAACGCCTTTGGGATCACAATCGACCGATCCAAATGCACCATTATCATCACAGAACATCCGGATGAAAGACATCGTACACAACATTGATCCGCTCGCTTATATTACAATCAGTGAAGTCGCGGATATCTTTTCCAGCAACAACAACAATCAGTGAGATTTTTCGGATAAAAAACCGACATTGCGTGCTGATCACTTCAGCCTGCAATGCCGGTTTTTTATCTTTTGACTCTTCCTCAGAAGATTATTTTTTATAATCCAATCCGACAAATGGTGCTGTCAGAAGCCCTGTTTCTGTCAGCTGGTATTCATATGCCCAGGTTTCCCCCTCTGTCCTCCAGGCATCCGGTCCGCACCACATGACATGATTGCTGCAGTTGTGAAGTTGTCCAAAGGTATTCCGGCGATTACCATATGCAAGAAACTCCAGAATATAGTTTCCCCTTGTGAACGTTTTTAAAAACTGCCTCATACGGGCTTTTAAAGATTTTTCTGACCGTACACTCTTCGTCTTTTTTCAGAGATACCTGAATCAACGGATTGCGGAATTTCGTGGTCCTGATCACCAGGTCTGCCTCTTCAGGCACTTCAATTTCCATCCGGTAAACCAGGTTTCCGCCGTAAAAAGCCAGTCCCTGACCGCAAATATCTCCAAATGCCAATTCTTTAACCGGTGCAGTGATCATTACCCTGCTTCCTGTTACAGCTACCCCAAAATCCCCCAGAAGATACATATTTTCGATATTTACCTTCGAATGATATGAAATCCGTGCTTCCAGAAGATTCTCACCCTTCTGCAGCCTTCCAAGCTTTCTCGTACGGATCTGATGATCTGTATAATAACCTTCCACCGGTGAAATCACACGCTGCTGATTCCAGAATAATTCTGTGATCTCCGGATTTTCCAATGCCAGTAAAACATTCTCTGCTTCCACCTCTGACCGGATCACAAAACGCAGGGATACCTGATGCTCATATGGCTGTTCTCCATAGATCCAGGGCTAGGCATAAGCATCTGCACGCAGGGGATATCCCAACTCCTTGCGAAGCACATTATCCAGACGCAGGATTTCTTCTTTTTCTCTCCAGTCTCCGTCATCCAGCCGATACTCTTCCATATCAAGAACCAGCACATTTGGCTCTTTAAGCTCAGCCTGGACCGTTTCAGGCATCCGGATCGGATGCAATTCCCCAACCGTTTTCTCTGTCCTTGTAAAACCGGATGTTCCAGGCTGCAGACAATATAAGAAGGAATCCTGTGCATAAGAAACCTCACTCCACAGAGTTTTTCCATTCTTATAAGAGACCGGGACTTCCTGCTTCTTTCCTGTCAGTGCATCATAGGAAAAAGCTTTCCAGCAACCGGGTACACAGATTCTCAAACGTTCTTCCAAAACAGAGTCCGGATTCTGCGGTTTCTGTGCATGTGCAAGGAAAATCCATTTGTTTTCTCCATCCTGGCGCATCTGATACAGATATGGTCCCGCCGGAATCCCTCTGTCTGTCTGGATTTCAATGGTTCTCCAGGGTTCCAGTGCTTCCCGGATCTCTCTTTTTTCGAACGGAAGCCGCTGACACTTTTCTGCCAGTTTTTTAACTCTGTCATTTTTCACTGCAGCTACATATTCATCTCTTCCGGGGAAAAAACGAGAAAACGCATCCGATATCTAGAATCTTTCGTCACATATCCACCACCATACCCGGATGGCCACCGGTCCTCATCATACAGCCAGGTCAACATCTGTTTTTCTTTCAGTTTTTCATGTGCATAAGCAACCCGGTCTAAAAATTCTTCGCTCATATAAGGAATATTCATCCCGGTTCTGCAATGGATATGGGCACCGCCCATCCCCATTTCTTTTAACGCTTCCGTTTGAAAATCGATCTGTTCCTCCGTCACCTTGCAATTCCAGGCCCAGAACGGGGTTCCCCGGTATTCACTGGTCGGATTCTGAAATAACGCTTCACTAAGCTTTGGCTCTTCTTTTTTACGATACAGCATATATCCTCCTCTCTGAAACAGAAGAAAACGGTTAAATCTGAAGTTCTGTTTCTATTACTTCCCGGCAACTGCACTGGATCGTTTTTATCTCATATTTTTCAAAATTCAATTCCTCTTTTTTATCCTGAAAATGCAATACAGCCGATTGTTCTTTATCTGTCGGATTAAACAGACGTACAAAAAAGTACTCTCCGTCTTCTGCTTTTTTTAACGTAACAAACTGAATGGTATCTGTATGAAGCAACTGTACCGGAGCGTTTTTTTCTCCGGATTTTTCAGGCGGATAGCAAGACAGCAGCATGGGCGGTGCCTGAAATTCCTGTGCTGTCCTGGATGCCTGCCGCAGCATTTTCTCCTTTGTCCCAAACCGGAAAAGAAAACTGAAATCATGCTCTCCCTGATCTATGTAGGGCATATAACGATCCTGCGGCATCGTTGTACGTCCCGGGATCGGATGCGCACAATAAGAAGGAGAACGCAATAAAGTTATTTTCAGTGTCCCTTCTTCTCCGCAAAAGGAAGATCCATATACGCCATTATTTACAATCAGGATTCCTTTTTCTCCGGAATACAAAACCTGGTATTTCTGAGCGATATTTTCCTCCAGTTCCGGATTCAGCAGTTCCTGACCATATGCCTGCTCTCCCATACATTCCGCTTCTTTAAGTACGGATGGAACATTCATTTTTACCAGCTTCTGCTTTTCATTCCACACCATATGCAGTTTTACTTCCAGATCTCCAGTCTCGGAAATAATATACCGGACAACCGCATAGGAATGATGATATCCAAACAGTGCTTCTACTACTGTCCGAACTTCTCCGTCTTCTATGACTCTGACTGCATTCAATGGGGTATCTGTACAACAGAATTCTGCAGCTTCTTTTGGATCTAACAGATGAAATTCTCCCTCTTTTTTCTTCCATGCATTTTTTTCCATATACCATGGATCATAATTATCCTCATACACTTCCAGTCCAAATGCATTTTCTTTTACATATTGGTCATCATTTTTTTTAATACTACAGACCAGACCGGTATCATAATTGATCAGCACTTCTATTTCTTTTTTCTTAATGCAAAGGCTTCTTCCCTTTTCCTCTGTTTTAAAGGAAGGCTTCCTGGAAGCCGGACGGAAACCGCATTGAAAAAGATTCATGCTCATAGGTTTTAGTACCCCATGGAATACGACCCGTTTTCTCCACTGCAATGGAATGGTACTGTTCTCTTTCTCACTTTGAGTCGGACAACGCTTTCCATCTTCTCCCCAGACTTCCGGGATCAGAAATTCGTGTTCCCAGTCCTGATCCCATAACATAAGTTCACAGAGAAAATCTCCTGAAATTTCATAAGGATAGGGATTGTATGCATAAATCGGAATACAGTTTTCCGGATTCGGTTTTTCACAGAAAGTCATTGACAGAAATGCTTTTTCCTTGATTCTTGACAGAATTTCCAATGCATGATCCAGCATGCGCATTCCAGCTTTCTCCACCGGCAAAACGGACGTTCCTGGCAACATATCATGAAACTGCGCACTTAAAATATCTTTTAAAGCTGCATTCAGTTCTTTTTGGGGATACTCCATCTGTTTCAAAACAGCTGCATGTGCACACATACTTTCTGCAAAAAAATAAGTACTTTCTGCCATCCGGTAAAGCTGTTTTATTCTTGACTGACTGCTATAACATCCGACCGCCCATGGAACCAGACTCTTTCTGACCGCAGGAAGATTCTTTCTTTTTTCTATTTCTGCCAGATATTCCTCTGGTGTTGAGTGAATGATCAGAACATTTTCTTTTTCCTTTTCTCTGATCAGATCTGTCAGGTCTTCCAGATCTTTTCTGGAGGGACCTCCACCATGATTTCCTACTCCCCACAAACAAACTGCAGTCTCTTGCTTTTCGCTGTTTTTCAGATATTCTCTGACTTTTTTTGCCGCACAGCCTCTGGAAGAATTATAACTTCCATCAATTCTCACAGCAATTATTTCAGAATCATCATAGCCTATCCACTTAAACTCATCTGCCGGAAGTTTTATATATCGATCGCCATCTCCTGGCCGCATAAACAGATAACCATTATAACCACATTTTTTCATGATCTGAACCAATCCTCTGCTATGGCCAAAAGGGTCTACATTGACCGCAGTGGAAGGTGAAACTCCGAATTTTTCCAGAAAATATTTTTTGCCTGTTAAAATCTGTCTTACAAATCCTTCTCCACTTGGCATATTGCAATCCGGCTGCAAATACCAGCCTCCCATGATATGCCATTTTTTCTGTTTCACAAGTTTCTGGATTCTGGTGAAAAGCTCCGGCTCATATGCTTCTACCCATTGATACAGCAAAGCTTCGTTATGGCAAAAAACAAAACCATCGTATTCTTCACAGAATTTTGCTGCAATGCGGAACGTAGACAAAGCTTCTGCTGCACCTTCTTCCCATTCCCATTGCCATACAGGATCCAAATGTGCATTACAGATTAAAAATAATTTTTCTATCATGACATTCTCCTTCCCCATACATTCATATACTCATTTGGTGTCATATTATATTTTTTCTTAAACAAGTTGAAAAAGTAAGGATAACTTAAAAATCCAGCTTGTTCTACAATTGCTTTTAATTTTAAACTCCCCTCTTCCATCAGTTCTTTTGCATAACAAAGACGCAGGTCATTCACATATTCAGTGAAACTAATGCCCATTTCCATTTTAAACACAGAACTTAAATAGGAACCGTTTCTTCCAATATCCTCTGCGATTTTTCCTAAAGATACCTGTTCCCGAAAATGATTCTGAATATAAAACAGCATTTTTTTGACTGTTGCAGAATACTTTTCATCTTCCTTCCGAGTAATTCTGCTGTTCCAGAGCTTCTCATATGTTTTTTCCAAAAAATCGATACAGTCTGATCTTTTTTCCAGCTTTTCCAAATAATTGACTGCATTCATTTCCTCTCCACAAACAAGATCATAGGGAATATCGTATTTTTTACATAATGTATGTACAATAAAGATTAAATCTCTAAAAATCTGCATACAACTTGTACGCGGAATATTTTGACAAATGATTTCATGAAAAATTTCTTGTAAAACTTCTTTCATCTTATCATAATCAGATATTCGAAACGCCTCATACAATTTTTCTTCTGCTTTCTTTTCCAGACCATTCCCTCTATTATATTCTTTTTCTACATCTGACGCTTCATTTTCCCAAAAACAATATTTCCATCGTTTTTCTATTTTTTGATAACTTATATCGATATTTTCCAGGCTTACCCGTTCACCCACATAAAAAACTGTCTTTAAGTGTAAAAACTTTTTGAGACAAAAGTCAGCTTTCTTAATGAATCCTGTCGTTTTTTCCTGCATTTTTGCCTCACTCGTCATATCCATTTCCAATAATAGAATTAACAGGTTCTGTTCCACAGGTGCGATCATACCTTTGCCTTGTTCAAAAAGCAATTCCTCTAAAATATTACATACGGAAAATTCAATAATAGATTTTTCCCTTGTGCTTCCGCAGACTTTTTCCTCTTCTATAGACACCAAAACAGGAACATACTGACTTGTCTCTGATTCTAAATGCAGTTCTTTCAGTTCTTTCCTTATCTGCTCTTTATTCCCGTGATATATTCCACAGATTAATCTGGAAACAAACTTTTGTCGTAAAATCCTCAGATTGCTCTCGCTTGCTGTGACTATCTGCTTTTCCCGTTTTTCCAACTCCAGAGCCTTATTCAAAGCATCCATCAAAACAGCCTGTGTCAAATTATTTTTGATCAGATAGTCTACAGCCTGATTTTTCATAGTATCCCTCACATAACGGTAATCATCATAGCTGCTTAAAACAATTACTTTTATGGATGGATATTTTTGATAGATAAACCGTACTAATTCATCGCCATTAACATACTTCATTTTAATATCTGTAATTACTATATCCGGTTTCAACAAAGGAATGTTTTCCATAGCTTGCTTTCCGTCACTATACTCACCACATATCCTGAAACCAAGATCTTCCCAGTTAAGCATGGAGCGAATATGAATTCTGGCCAGCATTTCATCGTCAACAATCATTACCTTAAACATATTTTTTCTTCACTTTCTTCCATTGGCAAGGTCAATATCACTCTTGTATACTCTCCCGGCACACTTTGGATTTCCATTCCATAACTGTCTCCATAGTATAATTGAATCCTTCTGGCTATATTTTTAAGACCAATCCGTTTTGTTTCTTGCCTTCGGATACACTCCCTGACAGCGGCATCCATCCCGACTCCATTATCATAGACCTCCGCTTTTATCTTCGCATCTTCCGAGAAAATCCTGACTTCTATTTTCCCGTCTTCTTTTTCTAAAATATGTCCATGTTTTATAGAGTTTTCCACAAGCGGCTGAAGAAGCATTTTCAGGATATATTTCTGTTCCAGTCCTTTTTCGATTTCATATGTAAAATTAATTTCTCCAACATATTGGTACTCCCGAATACAAATATATTTTTCCAGATAATCCATTGCCTCTGTAAATGTGTAAAACTGCTCAGCTGACATATTCACCTGCATAATAGTACTTAATGCTTCTGTAATATTTTCAATTGCTTCTGCGCCCGTCATCGTTGCAAGCATTTTAATTGTATATAACGTATTATATAAAAAATGCGGTTTGATCTGCGCCTGCAGTGCATACTGTTCCAGATAAATTTTTTCCCGCTCGCTTTTTTTATTTTCCTCCATTTCTTCATTTAACCTTTTTGTCATTTCTACAAAACTGTTGTATAACTGCTCCACTTCATCTCCTGAATGAATAGAACAATCTATCGCCAAATGTTCTGTGGTTACGTTTTCTACAGAATCTGTCAGCAGTTTTATATTTTTCAAAAAATACTTTGAAACTCTTGCCGTAATTCCAAATGCAGCTAATACAAGAAACAATGCCAGACAGAAAGTTATCATGTTTCTTACTTTCCCATCTCCGAGAATATCCGAATAGGGAATCAGAATATAATTATCCCAATCCACAATATCTGATTTATGACAAGAGATAAAATATTTTTGTTCATTTATTTCCTGTATATTTCCGGATGCTTTATCAAAAGTTTCAAAAAATTCTGCCAGTTTCTCATCTGTCATTTTTATTTCTTTATGGTTGCTTTTATAATTAATTACTTTATTTACCGGATCATACACGATCAATGTACCTTTATATGTATTTTCACCAGTATAACTTTTATATAAAGCTTTACAACTGACCGTCATCACACACCAGAACTCCGGAGCCTGTTCGGTAACTTGTATTTTCTTTATAAATTTAAGCTTTGCGTATCCGTAATGATCTTCTGCTGCTTCTACAATAATTCCAATTTCCTTGTCTTCACATGCTTTCTGATATTGTTTTAATACACTTCTCGATGATTCTACTTCACTTCCACCACCAGAAAAATAAAATCCTTTTTCTGAAACCAATGCAATATTCCGGATACACTCTTCTCCAATCATTGCATTTTTTAATATTTCTTTCATCGTTTCCATGTCTTGAAAAAGTTCCTGATTGTTTTGATATTCTTCCTTACGAAGAATTTTCTTAACTGAAGAGTTGTTTTGCAACACATAAAACAGCAAATTCATTCTTTTAAAATATACATTAATACTGTCATTTACTGTTTTCATGATCTCATCCACTTGTTTTTGACGGATACTTTCCATTTCTCTTCCATACATTCTGGTAAGAAACCAGGAACTTGTCAAAGATAAAATCAGGCATTCCATTACAACCAGTACTATAAATTTACTGCGAAGACTTTTTCTTATTCTCATATTATCCTTTCACTGCACCGTCAGATAAACCTGCAACAATATATTTCTGCATAAACAAGTACAGCACGATAACAGGAAGAGAAACAATAACCACATCAGCAAACAATAACTGCCACTCGGAAGCTTTTTGTCCGATAAATAAATATGTTGTTAAAACCGCCGTCGTTCTCTTGGGATTATTAAGTAAATACAGAGAGATTCCAAAATCATTCCAAATACTCATAACTGCATTCATAAGAGCAGTCACGGTCACTGGCTTCAAAAGCGGAAATATAATTTTAAAAAATACCGTATAAGCCCCTGCTCCATCTATTACTGCTGCCTCATCTATCTCACTGGTAATTCCCTTTATAAAGCCTGTATAAATAAAAAAAGTAAAGGGGAACAAACTTGCCGCATATACCAGTATTGCTCCTATTATAGCACCATTTCCAGTAGTCAGTCTCATTTTTCCAAGCATAAAATAAACAGAGACCATTGACAATGGAAGGGTAAGGCCAATGATGATCGCATTGTTTAAAAAAGAGGAAAATCTGGATTTTCTCCTTACTATCACGAATGCAGCCAGTGATGATACTATAAGAACCAAAAATGATCCTCCTACAGTTGCAATCATACTATTCAGAAAACTAGAAGGAATCCTTGCTGTACGAAACACTTCTGCATAGTTATCCCATGCCTGTTTCCAGGAAATTCCTTTGAAAGAAAGCTGCAGTAAATTTGCATTTCTTTTAGATTTCATAGAATTGACCACAACCAGAAGAAATGGTACCAATACGATTCCGCTTATGAACAGGCCAATCAGATCTTTCATTCTTTGTTTTCTTTTTCCGGCACGGATGCTTGCTGTCTTACTCATGCTTCAACCTCCCTTTTGGAAATCGTATTATAAGTGAATAATGTAACTATCAGAACAATCACGGCTAATATAGTGGTTCCTGCCGTAGCCTGCCCATACCTCTGATAACTGTATGACCGGTAAATTAAAGTATTTAAAACTTCTGTTGCATAACCCGGTCCTCCGCCTGTTGTGGAAATCACCACATCAAATACTTTTAATCCCCCGATAATACTCAGCACCACAACATTATTGATGGACGGAAGTAATAATGGAAATGTAATATAGCGAAATTTTTGAAATCCGCTTGCACCATCAATTACAGCAGCCTCATAATAGTCAGAAGAAATATTTTGCATTCCTGCAAGCAAAATCATCATTGTATATCCACTGAATTTCCAGATTTCAACACCACAAACAGAAAACATTGCCACAGACGGATCTGTAAGCCAGTTTTGACAAAGCCCACCAAGTCCCACCGTTCTTAGGAAATTACTCAAAAGACCTTTTGATGGATGTAAAATGGATTTAAAGACAATTCCTACAGCAATAGAATTGATCACCGCCGGCAAATAAAAAATTGTGCGCATAAAATTTACAATTTTAGACTGTCTATTTAAAAATATTGCCAGTATCAGTCCAATACCAACTTTTCCTATGGTTGTGAGAACGGTAAACAGAACTGTGTTTTTTATGGCTGCCCTCATTCCCTCATTTGTCAAAATTTCCTTATAATTTTCCAGCCCCACAAAATCTGCCCGTTTGAAGTTCCAGTTTGTAAATGAATAGAAAAAACTGATAAAAAAGGGAAGTATAAAAAAAGCGGTAAATAATAAAATTCCGGGAGCCGCCATATAATACGGATATCTTTTCTTCATCTTGTCACCTCATAATAATAAGGGGACGGATTCACCGCCCCCTTTGTTCATTAATATCCCCATTCAGCGATATTGTTTTCTTTGGCCCATATATCAAAATCACCGTCCAGACTCTCAAGTACTTCTTCTGGTGTTTTCGTTCCAGATACCATTGCCTGGAGATTCTTAGGAAGGGACTGTGCTGAGCCAAGTAATTCTGGTTCCGGGAATGTTTTATCCTCTTGAATCATCTGGTATACATCTGCGCTGATTCCCTTAAAATCTACTTCAACTCCATTTACAGATGGGATTCCAGAGTGATTCTGATAATATACATTCATTGCCTCCGGCGAACAAAGTTCCAGGAGAAGCTGCTTCACCAGATCTGCTTTTTCGGTTCCCTTGGGAATTAAAAAACCATTCGGAGGAGCAAGTAAAGCTTTATCGCTGTCTGCTTCATTTGAGGGCAGAACAAACATTCCTATATTTTCAAATTCCTCATCCGACTCTGCAATAGATTGTATTTCTGAAGTAATGAATGTTGCTGATGGATACATAGCTGCCTGACCTGTAATAAGAGCTTCCTGTGCATCTGCATAGGTATCAGACAGAAATGTCTCGTTTGTATAACCTTTATCAATTAATTCCATCTGCTTTTCCAATGCATATTTTTCATATTCCATATCTGTCCAGAGTGCTTTATGTGTGTTCAGTTTTTCTGCTGCTCCAGGAGTTTGAATCTCCTGTTTCGCTCTTGAATCAATGGAAATGATCTGAAGTGTCCACTCATTATCGGCAGCGCCAGAAGTATATACAGGAATAATTCCCTTTTCTTTCAGTGTTTCACACTCCTCCATCAGTTCATCCCAGGTTGTTGGAATTTCAAGATTGTTATCTGCAAAGATCTGCTTGTTGTATACCATTCCAAAAACCGTAACATCACCGAATGGAGCACAAAGCATTTTTCCCTCATAAGACTGTTTATAAGAATCAAGAACAGCATCACTATAATTTTCTGTCCAGTCATCTCTATTTAATTCCTCAAAACAATCCCCTAAAACATTTATAGAAGTAGTAGCTCCCTGCCACCACAGAATATCCGGTACTTCTCCTGACTGGATTTTCGCTGCAATTAATTCCTCGCCTGCTGTTCCTTCCGGTACTTCTTCAAATTCAAAAACCACATTACATTTATCTGCCACATAGTCAAAAACTTCATTTGCCTCACTTGTTCTCCAACTGGAATGGCATAAAACACTGATTGTTTCTCCAGCACCATCTACTGCTGCTTCTTCTGAAGCTGCCATCGCCGGAATTCCCGCCATCATTCCAAGACACATACTCATCGTCAGCATTCCACTTACTAATTTCTTTTTCATCTCCAAGCCTCCTATCTGATTTTATTATGGACTGTTATTTCCATAACCCGTTTGTTTTTACACCCATATCATACCTGTAATTCTCTCACCTCTTCATTACTGATTTTTTGGATTTATTATTTTTTCTTTTGATATATAGGAGTTTTTTCCTTAAAAGGAAGGGAAATGTTTATGTCAACAGGGAGCGAAACAACCTTCTGAGAGTTGGTGAAAAGATTGTGTTCATAAGAAGGGCTCACATAAAAAGGTATCAAAATATAAACAGGGTGTAACTCAAAACGAGTTACACCCTCCTCTAAGACTGCCCATTTCCAGACAGTCCCTTACTATTAATCTAATCCATCTGCCAGTCCATATACATCATTTTCTTTACAGGAAGCGCCCTCCCACTGAATGGGATTTTCAAACTCCAGCTCAATAATGGTATCATAAGCCTCCCGTTCTGCTTCTGGAACTTCAATCTGAATATATCCGTCTTTTTCCTGAATATCAGCAGATTTCACATTCCACAGCTTCCAGCTTTTTAATTTGTTTCCGGTAAGCTGCAACCTGATCTTATCAGACTTCCATTCCATAATATGAACATATACTTTATTCTCTTTGTAAGTAGTTCCTCCCCAGCTTCCCGGGCTTACAGGGCCACCTCTTGTTCCGTAGAGAGTTTCTCCATATTGTTTCATCCACGCTCCCAGTTCAGCCAACCGTTTTACCTGTTCCTCTTCCATATTTCCGTCACCGGTCGGTCCTACATTTAACAGATAATTTCCATCGCGCACAACATCTCTTGAGGGATTCCGCCGCTGATACTTGATACATTGATATTGCTGTTCGCATTCTTGGATAAAAACTCTATGTTCTTTATCATGTTGTTCAAAAGCTGCTGGATACTGAACAGCTTGGCATCTGTCACATAATATAATCCATTCATCCAGTCATTCCAGTAAGACAGACCGGTAAACAGTCCTACCGTCGCAATGATCGGTTTGCATAACGGCAAAGCCACCTGACCGAAAATCCTGAATTCCGAGGCACCATCAATCTCCGCTGCTTCCTTTAACGCTACCGGAACATTCGACTGGATGAAGGTTCATCCGGATGAAAGACATCGTACACAACATTGATCCGCTCGCTTATATTACGATCAGTGAAGTCGCGGATATCTTTTCCAGCAATAACAACAATCAGTGAGATTTTTCTTTACGCTATGCTAATTTCAGGCGCAGGGTTTTGATCTCAAATGCCCGGAAATCAAGGGAAATGCTGTGATTTTCCACCATAAGCTCCTCTTCTTTTTCCTCCAGCATCGTACAACTCCATGCCTGCGCCACAGGCAGCGTGGTAAATAAAGCCGTATGAACAGCTGCTTTCTTAGACTCGTAGAGACGCAGGATCAGATCGCCGCTTCCGTCTTCTGCAAGCTTCACAGACTCAAGAATGACATTGTTTTTCTCCACGTCAAACAGGGAGAAGGCATCAGCCGTACCGTTTGTCACAACCGGTTTTACATTCAGCTCATAGCCCTGGCGGACAACGTCACTGTCTGCAAAGCTACCCTCCCATGCGGTAAATGCATAGGTAAAATGATGCTCTCTGTTGTCTGCATGCATCTCCGGGGCTGCTGCTGCACGGAGCAGGGTCAGTTCCAGCGCATTTTCATTCATGCTGATGCCGTACTTGCAGTCATTCAGCACAGCCGCACCATGTGCCCCGTCACACAGGGCGCTGTAGCGATGGTTGCAGACTTCAAAACGGTCTTTATCATAGGTTCTGGACCGTCTGGTCGGCCGTTCCACATAGCCAAACTGCATCTCGTTGATGCCGTTCTCTGCGAATACACGAACCGGGAAGGCAACCTTCAGAAGCCGGTGCAGTTCTTTCCAGTCAATCACAGTCTCAAACTCAAGCCGTGTACTTTCAGCATCCAGACGGATATACTGGACAAAGGAAGAATTGCTGATGCGTCCGGTCACTTTCAGAACGCTGCGCAGGCTGCCTGCCTGAAGAACGCTTACCTTCACATCCTCTGCCGCCGTGATCTCCTGTTCCTTATAGTTGGAATCGATATCCCAGGCATCAAAGAGACGCGGTACATCTTTGTAGAGATGGAAACGGTTCAACGGCTCTGCTGCAAACTCTCTGCCGCTTGTCTTCAGTACAAAGGAGATAACCTCTCCCTTGCCGTCCACGACAGCCTTCACCTGACGGTTTTCCAGAACATAGGTCTCGCCCACCTGAGTCAGTACCACCTCATCCTCCGCTTTCGTCTGCTCCTCTGCCGGAACCAGAGAAACCATACCGTAGGCAGGAAGCTCTGCCAGTCCATATACTTTATCGCCAATCTTTTCTGTCGGAATTTCTTTTCCTTCTTTCGTCTTCGCACCCGCTGCAAAGCTCTCAGGAAGCTCAAGAACCGTCTCATAGGCAAAACCGAGGGAATTGCCCACCGTGATGCCGTTTTCTCCCTCTGTGAGGCTCTGAAGGGCTTTCTCCGTCAGTTCATGGCTTTCATCGAGAATGGCATGGAAGGCCTTTTCTGCCTCCTGATAAACTCTTGCAATCGAGGAACCGGGCAGAATATCGTGGAACTGATGAAGCAGAACCTCTTTCCACAGACGCTCCACAGCCTCCGCCGGATATGCCTTTCCTTTTAATGCAGCCAGTGTACTCCAGAGCTCCAGCTCCCGCATGGAAAGCTCGCATCTCCGGTTATTCTGTTTCACCATGGCCTGTGAGGTGTAGGTTCCGCGGTGGGCGCTGAAATACAGCTCACCCGTATAAGTATGCTTCGGTCCGCCCTCTGCTTCCATATCTTTGAAAAACGTAATCGGACTCTCCTGTTTTACCTTCGGGCAGCCTTCCAAGTCTTTTTCCCTCTTCGCATACTCCAGATAATCTCTTGCCGGACCGCCGCCTCCGTCGCCGTAGCCGAAGGGCAGGAGGAAGGCATCCAGATCTCTCTTCTGGCTTCTGTTCTCCCAGACCCCAATGAGCTCGCTCGGGTCAGTGCGGTAGGTATAGCTGGTAGGCAGGAAGGACGTGATCTTTGAGCCATCCATGCCCTCCCAGTAGAAATAATGGTAGGGGAACTGCTCTCCCTCATTATAGGACCAGAAAATCTTCTGGGTCACCAGATACTTCACGCCACAGCTTTTTAAGATCTGCGGAAGTGCTGCGGTATAACCGAAGGTGTCCGGCAGCCACAGCATCTGGCTGTCCACACCAAATTCTTCTTTGTAATACTTTTTGCCGTAGAGCAGCTGACGGATCAGCGCTTCTCCGGAAGCCATATTAGTGTCCGGTTCCACCCACATGGCGCCTTCTGCGATCCATTTTCCGTCCTTGACCGCCTCTTTGATTCTCTGAAACAGTTCCGGATAATATTTCCGGCACATCTCATAGGCAGCCGGCTGGCTCTGAATGTATTTATATTCCGGATATTCCTCCAGGAGACGCAGCTGCGCCGCAAAGGTTCTCTCGGTCTTTCTGTGGGTCTCCGCCATTGGCCACAGCCAGGCCAGGTCGATATGGGCGTTGCCGACCGCATAAAAGACCGGTGTGGTAGAACCGTTTTTCGCCTCCAGCGCAGGCTTAAGCGCTTCTCTGCCTGCCCGGTAAGAAGCGATTCTTCCTGCTTCGTCCTGCTCAAAATCAACGGCAAGCGTGAAGGTTTCCAGCGCCTCTGCGATTTTGGCTGCCCGCAGGGAATTGGGATCCAGTTTATCCAATACCTGTTTTAACGTATCTGCATCCATCCACAGCTGGTAGGCATCCTCATTCCAGATACCAAAGGTACACACGCCCAGGGTCCGTCGTTTGCCCTCTTCCAGCGGATCCTGGTAGGCGCCCGGAAGTACCGGTCCTGTTGCACAGCCGCCATTTGGAGACTCCGGATAATAATGGCCCGCATAGGTTTCCATCAGGATTTCGTATTCCGTTCCTGCTGCCGCCGCTGTGCTCAGAACATTATCCTCGATAAAATGATGCTTCTGCGTTACCCAGGAGGCACGATAGGTACCAAATTCCTGGCCGTTGACAAACAAGGTGGACTCTCCGTCCGGCCTTAAATCCATAACGATCCGTTTTCCTTCTGCCTCAGCAGGGAGAACCACTTTTCCGCGGAACCAGCAGTATTCCCAGGTTTTTCCCCAGGTAAAGCCGGGTTCCACCGGCTCAAACTGTCCTTTCATCGCCTCTTCCGGTGACAGATGCTCCATGGTACGAAATGCCTCCCAAGAAATAGTTCCCAGTGGTCTGTAAAAATCATCTTTGAGTGTGCGCATCCAGTGCTGCAGTCTTCCGCTCCATTCTGAACTCATGATTCCCATGTAAGTCCCTCCATTTTCTTTAGTTTTGGTATAGTTTCTTTATAGCATGTTCCGCTTCATCTATCAAGACTTTGCATCACACGATATTCCTTTATGATTTTTCATATATTCTGCCGGGCTCTTCCCTGTTATGGAATGGAAAATCCGGCTGAAATAGAACTGATCGGAAAAGCCCACCATCGCTGCAATATCTTTGATGAACAAATCCGGATTATCTTCCATGATTTCTTTTGCCTTCTCAATTCTCAAGGTCGCCAGATGCCGGTTAAAGCTTTCTGTGCTGTATTTTCGAAACAGCTTGCTGAGATACGTCTGGGAAATTCCAAAAATTGTGCATAATATCCGGATCACTCAACAGGTAATAGCTGACATCCTTCATCGTCTCGATCATTTCATCATATTGATTTTTCAGCTGCTCCACACTGACCGTAAGACTGCTCATTTCATGCCTGTAAATTTTATCCATACTGGTTGAATAATAAAGATATCCCAGAATAAAAGATGACATAATTCCAAGAACAATATAAACCAGTCTCATCTTTGATTGAAATTTCAAAGCCATCCCCCTGTCTTTATTTATTCCCAAAATCCAATCTTCAGCGCCATTTTTCTGCATTCTTCGTCATAATCCGCTGCCGCTTCCGGTGCCGTGATTCTTCCGCTTCCGATCCTTCTGCATATGCTAGAAGTGTCAATCCCCTTGATCGGCGTCATATATTCCAAAGCAAGTGTGACCTTATTTTCATCAATACAATACTCCTCATATCTCTCCCCGCTCTCCTGCCATTCCGTCAAATACACCTGTCAAACAAATTTTCCTGATTACAAAAAACTTCACAGATGAGTGACTTCCTTTGAAGGCTGACAACTCATTCTGTGAAGTTCATCACTATAGCAAGTATAATGTAATCCGGATTGTTTTTCAAGTTATAGATCAGACGGGGCAGAAATCCATGCAATATGAGGAGATACCAAGATGCCGGTCTTTGTCAGCTGATACTCATACGCCCAGTTTTCTCCGGTTGCTCGCTGTTGTCAGCTCCCGCCAGTCACATAACATATCAATTCCGGGAATGTGGAAGCTTCGATAAGAACGCATGGCTTCTCCCAGAGCTGCTGCTTCTTTTTTACGATATAACATAGTCAAATTCATCAGCCCTTTAATGCTGCAAATCTGTCGTAAGCTGCCTGCTCAATTTCCAGCAAACGGCCGGCGTTCATCTGTTCTACGGTGTTTACATAGGTATCCCAGTCCTGATCCACATCGAGCTCGCCCGTGATAAACTGAGCCTTTGCCTGCTGCAGATAGGTGGAAAGGTCTTTATAAATCGGGCTTCTCTCTTCGATTTCTTCTGTTGTATAGGATACAACCGGATAACAATCCACACCGGTCACTCCATCTGCTTTATAAGCGTCCAGAACTCTGGCTGCCCAAGCATATTTTTCAACAATTTCCGGTTTTTCCAGAAGCTCCTGGTCGGCGTTAAACAGTGCTTCTCTGTCGAGGTTTCTCTCTACCAGATTCAGTGCTTCGTTCAGGACGGAACCTTTGTTGCAGAGAACATTCCCTCATCAGTGTAGAAATAATCCAGGAAACGGGCCATTGCTTCCGGATACTGGGTATTGGCATTGACCGCAACCATAATACCGTTCTGAACCGGGCTTGCAATACTGGTTTCCCGCTCGGAATGAACATCGGAGGTAAGACCGGACAGTCCCAGCCAGTTGGCGTCATAGCTGATGTCCTTGCCTGCCATAACAAACGGTGCAGAACCACAGCCTAAGGAACCATATACATCTCCCTGCTCTTTCGTCGTAACTTCTTCTCCGGTGATGGTAAAGGCTTCCTGTTCCATCAGACCTTCTGCATAGAGTTTATGCATGAATTTCAAAAATTCTTTGTACTTATCGCCGGTATTTGCAAGTTCTACTTTGCCATTTTCATCTGCCTGGAAAGCACAGTCCGCATCTCTTGTGAAAATGCCAAAAGCATCCAGGAAGGTTGTGTCAATCGCAGAATAGCCACCGGATGCTGCGGTATACAGAAGCGGAATCTCATCATCCGTATCTCCGTTTCCGTTGGCATCTTGATTTTTGAAAGCTGTGAGAACATCATAATACTCATCAATCGTAGTCGGAACTTCCAGTCCCAGATTTTCCAGCCATACTTTGTTGACAAAGCTTCTGATCAGACGATCTGTCATATCTACACGCAGTCTAGGAAGTCCGTAAATATGTCCATCAGATGTACTGCAGAATGCTTTCATTTCCGGATATTTTTCAAAATATGCCTGCAGGTTCGGCATCTCGTCCAGATACTGGCTGAGGTCCAGGAAATAACCTTCTCCGCCCCATTCGTTTACGTCACCGATATTCATGTAGCAGCCGGTCAGAAGATCCGGAAGCTCGTCGCCTGCTACCATCAGAGTCAGCTGTGTTTCCCAGTCAGTTTCATAGAAATTGCAATCCAGACGGATTCCAAGGCGTTTTGCATACTCTTCAATATCTGCCAGCTGTGTCCAGTCATCCAGGCCGGATTTATACACAAAGGTGGAAATTACCTCCGAAGCGCTTAAGTTCGTCGGATTCTGCAGAAGAAATACTTTTTCATAGCCGACGCTCAGAAGGGAACCACAGTTTAATACCAGCAGGATCAGAATCGTCGGCATCAATACCGGCAGATTCACATACCAGATTTTCTGCAACCTGGAGGCTCCGTCGATCTCTGCCGCTTCCAGCAGGGACCGGTCCACACCGGATAACGTAGCGAAGTAAATAATACTTCCCCAGCCCATCTCCTGCCAGATGCCGCTCAGTACATAAACCCACTTGAACATGGCCGGGTCCTGCAGGAAATTTTTGCTGTCTCCACCCAGAATTTCAATAAATTTGTTGATGATACCTGAGGACGGACTCAGATACAGGGTCAGCATTCCGCACATGACAACCGTCGAGATAAAGTGCGGCGCATAGGAAATGGTCTGAAAGCCTTTCCGGAACCGGCTGTGCTGTACTTCATTCAGGGCCAGTGCCAGAATGATCGGGATCGGAAATCCAAGAACCAGTGAAAGAAGGCTCAGTGTCAGCGTATTTTTCAGAATGATCGGAAACCAGTAGGAAGAAAAAAGACGCTGAAAGTTCGCAAAACCGATCCACGGGCTTCCCATAATTCCTTTTCTCATACTGTAATTTTTGAACGCGATGATGATTCCATACATCGGCTTGTAGTTGAAAAGGAGTAAATAGACAACCGCCGGAAGGCACATTACATACAACCGCCAGTTCGTCCATATACTTTTTTTCTTCACTGCATCTACCTGTACTGCCTGTTTTTTTCTGCCTTTCATGTCGTCTCTCCCTCGTTTTTTTCTTTATTTTAGCAGTTTCCCCTCTTTTTCTGACATGGACAAATTTTGAAACAGACAAACAAAAACCATGGAAAAATTTACCTTCTGTCAGAAGTTTTCATTTCTCCATGGTTTTTATAAAATTTTATATCCTTGCTGTTGTTTTATCCAATCGCATCCATCGCCGACTGAATCAGTGTTGCAACAGAACTGCCGTCCGGGCTGTCGGTGTCAAGCAGGGTGATGGCGGTGCCGATGAGGGAACCGGCTGCCGGGTAATCGCTGTCTGCTTTTTCCTTTGCCTGGGTAAGGAGAGTGGTGATGGCTGTCTTGTTTGCCGCCACATCCGCTGTAACGAGAGAGGAAGCGCTCTGAAGGAGGGGAAGAATCTCATCCCTGGAGCCGTCCTCTGCTGCCGGAGTATCTGTGACTACGGGTTCCCCATCTGTCGCAGGCTGGCTAACTGCTGCTTCGGTCTCGGGCTGGGGCTCCGGTGTGCCTTCTGTCTCAGGAGCTTCTGCTGCCTGGTTCTCCGGCTCGGCTGCCTCCGTCATGGGAATGGCTTCTGCCGCTTCCGTATTGCCGTTGATGCCGATTACCTGTGCTCCATTAACTGTGAAAAGCTCGCTCGGATCGCTGTAATCCTTTTTGGCTATGAAGTAATTTCCGCTGTCGGAAAAGCTGTAATTGTAATAACCGCTCAGGATTTCATTTCCATGCCAGTCAACCAAGGAGGTGGCTCCGTCAACGCTGCTGACTACGAAGAGCAGGCCGTTTGCCTTGCCGTAGGGCCGGTTGGCATAAGGGCCGGATTCGGTTCCGTCCGCTGCAACGATGGTGTAGGTGCCATCGCCGTTCTTGTAGATACCGGCCAGACCGTCGCACTCAAAGTTCTCACTGTCATATTTCAGTTCGCAGCTGACTTCTCCGCCTTTTGTCACAAAACCGGCCTTGTCGTCTTTTTCCACACAGAAGTAACCTTTCGTGCTCAGATATCTTCCGCTGCCGCCGTAATTATAATTGATCCGGTCGTACTCGAAGGGAATAATCACCTCTCCGTTCATATCGGTAACGCCGTAGATGCTCTTTCCTGCATCGCTGTTCCAGTCAGATCCCATCACATAACCGTCATCAAAGACGCTTATTGCTCCATGGCCGGATTTGTCGCTGATCTGTTTCAGCACAACGTTTTCATAGGAGTAATCTCCAAAATTCCATACGCTGTCTGCCGATGCCACGGCATTGAAGGAAGAATCATAGGTTGTTACATTTCCGCTGGTCCGGTCCTGAACATTGAGGTAATCGCCGTCCGCCTCGATATCTGCCAGCTGATCCCGGGTCAGTTTCACGGAAGAAACCTCCGATTCACTTACATGATAGATGCTTGCCGTGTCGATCTGGTAATGGGTATCATCCGAATAACTCTCGAAATCATACTCATCCTCTGTGGTTTCCTTTAACACATAGGCGACGATCCATTTTTCATTCAGCACAGAGACATTGTCAAACTCACAGGGTACGACCAGCTGTGCTTTCTCCGTCATAACTCCTGTCTTCTCCGTATCTGCATCCTGCACGAGAACAAAACCGTTGTTATAGCTCGTGTGGCTGGAATATTTCGGTTCGGAATACTGGGTGTCTGTCACATCCATGACCGCATATTTCTCGTCGTCATTGGTAGCCAGCATCAGATCCGTTCCGTCAATAAAAAGCTCAGAGAGAACGGTTCCGACATTCTCAACGGTCACGTCACCGGTATAGGCCTCCAGAGATGCGCCTTCTTTTGTCTCAATCTGCATCTCTGTGGCTCCGCCTGCGCTGTTGGCAAGATCCACCGGCTCCGCATCGTTGACCATGTAAAGGGTGGAGGAAGTGTAACCCTCCTGGGAAATCAGATAGCTTCCGTTTGCTGACATGGAATAGCCGCTGCTTCCGGAAAGAAGCACATTTCCGTGCCAGTCAATGAGATCATATCCTCCGCCTGCATGACCAACCCAGAGCAGACCCTTGGATTCCTTGAGCACATCCATGTAGTCATAGGTTGTTCCCAGATCGGATTCTCTTCCGTCTGCGGACAGGAGAATATATCCGCCGTCGCTCTTTTTCACCTGGACGGTCATCCCATAGCCCAGAAGAGACTCTGTATTGTCGTATCCGTAATTGAAGGAAGCAGTCACGTTTCCTCCTGCGGTCACAAAGGTCGTCTGTTCATTTCCTATGGAGAGGAAATATCCGCCGTTTTCATAGGTGTCAAAGGAAGTATCAAAGCTGCTGAAATTTGTGGGAACGATCAGGTTTCCATACCGGTCAATGATTCCATAACCGTTATCGCCGGAAGCCATCGCATATTTGCCATAGAAGCTTCTGACATAATAACCGGTCTTCTGCTGAATGGCCTCTTCCAGGGAATTGTCATAGTCATACTCCCCGAAATTATAGAGGGAATCCGTCGTCTGTACGGCATTGAAAGAGGAATCATAAGTAGTGATCACACCACTTCTCGCCTCGATGTTGATATAATCCGCACAGCTGTCCGTATCGTAAAAATCATCTCTTCCAAGGGTACCGACACACTGGGCTCCCTGGGTGCCGATGTAGTAAATATCCACATGGTCGATGAGATAATAATTGGTATAGTCCGTATAATCGTAGTCATCTTCCGTGCCGCCCTCTGTGAGAACCACACCTGCAGCCCACATGTTTCCTACGACTTTTACCGCGTCATACTGGAAGTCCACAACGACAGAACCGTCCGGTGCAAGGATGCCCGATTTTCCGGAGCCGTCATTGAGTTCGGCTATGATATAGCCGCCTCTGCCCATCATATCCTCGCCATAAATGGATTCCGTGAGAAGATTTCCGTTCAGATCCATCAGAGCGTAGGAGCCGTTCAGATCCTTGTATTCAATAATGTTGGTGCCGGAGATAAACATATCTGCCTTCACGCCGCCTGCTGCGGTTACACTTGCTTCGCCTGTGAAAACATTGATCGGCTCTGCGGGTCTGTCAGATACGGCAACGCTGCTGGTAGCGTTGATGATCGCATCTTCGCCCCAGATTTCATCGTTGGTACGCAGAAGAATACTGTTGCTCGGCAGAACCTGCTCCTCGGTGATCGTTGTGAAGGTGTCGGTGATCGGGTCGTCGATACCGCTGCTGGTGGCTACGTTGTAGGTAACGCGCTCCAGGGTCGGCTGCATCTGGGCGTAATCGTAATCCATCTGGCTGAATTTGTAGCTGAAATCATAGAGCTGGGTCTTCTCGACTTCGCCAAGCTTTGCCGGAGCTTCCTTGCCCTGATTTGCCGCTGCCTCTGCTGCCGCCGTCTCCGTCACGCCGATGACATTGTCCACAACGTCGTGAACGGCCTGTTCCTCGGTGATCTGGTCTCTGACAATATGAATCTTGATATCGTTTACCACCAGGGTCGCCTGATCCTGTCCTACAGTGTCAGCGATGTTTCCTGTGGTGATGAGCTCTACGTTTGCCAGCTCTTTCTTGCCCTCGTCAAGCTGGGCTCCGCTGGCCTCCTCGTAGGCCATCATAACGCCTGTGAGGGCTCCGGTACCGGAAACCTCGAAGGGCGCTGCTGTCAGAACCTCACAGTTATAAACGCCGGAAGTGGACAGCTGGCTGGCGATCATGTTGCTGGTCACATAGTTTAAGTTTGCCGTTTTTACCTGAATACCGCCTGCGTTTGTGGGATTTACAAGCGCACAGCTGTAGGTGTAGGAACCGATCTTCTCTGCGGAAATCAGGTTTCCAAGCTTCTCCTTCTCATCCGCATTTGTGATCGTAATCGTTGTTACTTCTGACTGGTCGATTCCAAAGAACTGAAGAATCTGGCTCTTCTGGTCCTCCGACAGGTCCGCTCCCAAAGTCAAAACAATGGGAAGCCGGGACTCGGAAGCCAGGCCGGAAATATCTGCCGCCTGTGAAACGACGGAGCACAGCTGCGTCACGCCCATCATTGCAACAAGCATACAGCAGATGAGCTTTCTCATATACTTTCCTCTCATGACTCTATCTCCTTATTTTATTTTTTATTGAAACACACCTTTCGCCCTTTCGGCTCCGATGCATTCAAAACTGATTTCTTTTATGACGGAATTTTCACAGATGATCGTGACCGCACTGTAAAACGGATCGTCATTCCGGACAATCGCATAACCGTTGCAGCCGTCATCCCGCACGTTGCATGCATAGAGATAATCGTTGCCCACAAAGGTCGCCACGCCGTCTAGCTGCTTCCCTGCAAAAGCCGGGAAACCTTTCAGGATATCCGCCTCGGAACTGCCCACATGGACGTTTCCGGGCAGAACCACATTCAGATAGGTACCGTTGGTGTCGATAAGGGCCGTAAGGATACCCTCTGACAGCACCGTGTCGTAGCCCGTCATATTTGTGATTCCCGTCATCTCTTTATAGAGTGAATTTTCAAAGTAAAAATACTGGGTGTTGATGATCTCTGTCCAACTGCCGGACTCCATGTCCGCGTCGGAAGAGATATCATAGGGCAGCCGGATCTGCCGGTCCAGCTGAATATCCTCCGGAGCAATCTCGCTCATGGGCGTCGGAAACTGGTAGGTATGACCGTTCAGCTCATACTGGAAGGAGCTGATATCCCCGCCCTCCGGTGCCTGGGGCGTTCCCGGTTCAGCTGCCAGATTAATGGCTTTGATGACCTGGGGATGTACCCTCGGAATGACACAGCTGTCTACAGTATGATTACCGCCGATAGCCGCACCTGCATCCAGTGATGCTTTGACTGCTGCCACTTCCCCGGTAAAAAGAATGTAGTATTTACCCGGGCATCCGGCTTTGGCAAAAATCAAATCTACCTCAGCTGTTTTCAAAATGAGGTCGGCAGCTTCTACGCCTTTAGCAATACTATTCAATTCCAAAAATCCTATTGTTTCTAACATCTGCCTACACCTCTGTTATTGTAATGGCATTTCCCGTCAAATGCGCAGTTCCTGAAATACTGGCATGGAGATTTGCACCTAATTTGCCCTCCGGACAGGCTGCAATGAGCTGTCCTTTTTCAACATGTGCACCATCTGAAATCACAGGTTCAGCCGGTACACCGATGTTCATCTTCAACGGAAGTACAACTTTTGAAGCCGTTTCTTCCTTATATAT
>ENA-OROU01001061-OROU01001061.1-human-gut-metagenome-genome-assembly--contig:-NODE-1061-length-25185-cov-4.315798_pt1 | contig 25185 bp, 25 predicted proteins | sample MGYA00242131_ERZ509054 | MGnify/ENA primary metagenome ERZ509054 (study PRJEB26280, sample SAMEA2338749) | human gut metagenome | biome: human gut; feature: human-associated habitat; material: faeces... | reverse complement strand
CTTTCTGTTCATGTCAAGCAGTTTTTTATTTTTTTGAATTTCTTTTCAGAAATCCGTGTTGCTTTCGATTGCCGCAACAGCCATAAATTTTACCAAGACTATTCGTCGATGTCAAGCACTTTTTCTTCTTTTTTAAAGAAGAAGTTCCATCACATTTCCTGCGGTGGAACTTCAGTATAGCATTATCCTTTTTTAGTTGTCAACCAGTTTTTGCTTTTTTCTTACTTTTTTACAATCCCGTAACATCAGGATAATCCCGCCAGCCAGTAGGCGAACCGGTTCATCTGATAAAGCTTCGTCAGCCATTCGTTTTCAACGGTCCACGCCGCGATCTGGCTGCCGACTCTTCCTGTATCGAAGCTGGCGATTACAATATAAATAATCCATAAAACTACGATGCTCTCTGCCATGCCGACCACGATTCCCAGTACACTGTTGAGCAGTTTCAGAATCGGCAGGTGCGCGATTGCCGAAAGTGACTTGAAAATCAGGTTCACCAGTCTGGCTGCGAGTCCGGTAGTCAGCAGCATCAGAACCGACAGTATTATATTGGTAGTGTTTTTTTCTTTCACACTGCTATATAAAAGGATAGCCAGCGAAAGGACGAACAGAGAAATGACCAGAGACAGCAGCATCCTGATTTCATCCACCATTCCTTTTTTCATTCCGGCATATCCCCGCCAGAGGGCAAATAAGATCACACAAACCAGCAGTAAGTTCATTTTTTCTCCCGTTTATTTCATTTCTATCATATCTATGCTGTTTGCAGTAACCGCAAGAAACCGGTTTCCGCCCAGCGTTTTTAAAAGCTGCGTCTGTTCCGGTATCGGTCCGCTGTATTTTTCTTTTCCGTTCAGGTTATAAATCAGGCACTCTCCTTCATTATATATAATCAGTTCCTGATCCGAAATCAGAACATCCCGGTATTCGATTGCAAACGGCAACGACAGCACCTGCGTCCCGTTCATATTGTAAATGTCAATCTGATATTTTCCGTTTCCATTCGTACCATTAAAAATAAACGCCACATAATTGCCGCTGCTGCGGACGTCCTGCACCTCCTCCTGCATGAAATTCTGGAAGATATTTTTTGGAATTTCATTCCCTTCATATAACATGAACTGATTATTTCCCACAGAATACGCCGTATGCGTCCCCGCAAACTCTGCCAGCGGGATTACCGTATCCGAATATTCGTAGGAACTTACCATCGTGTCGGTGTAGTTTTGTCCGACTTCGTCAAAATTGTAAAAGCTGACGATCGATTTCATACTGCCGCTTTCTGCTTTCAGATATGCCACCATCATCAGTTTTCCATTGTCCGACAATGACACGGAAACCGGATAACCCGATTTCTGCATCGTCGTTTTGATTCCGACTGCTTTTTCCCCAGTAGGATTATAGACGTTGATCCAGGTCACATCCCCATCCTCCAGAATCGCCGCCACAACGCCATTCGCTGCCACGGACAGCGATTTCACCGGAAGATTCGTATCAATCTGTTTGGATGTCCCGTCCTGACTGATATCATAAATCAGGTTGCCGTTATAATCCCCAACTGCGACCCAGCCCGACCGCACGGAGACGCATGGCGACTGCATGTCGTAAGTCTGGTTCCACATGGCGTTGCCCTTGTAATCCGTATAGCTGATACCATCCTTACTGTAAGTCAGAAAGCCATTCTGGTAGCTCAACAGAGTAGAACCGGATACCTGGTTCCTGTCGATTGCGGACACGACCGTGTAGCCGGAGTAGGTTTGATTTTTAAGCAGTGTTACCGCCGTCACCGTCAGCGCTGCGATCACGCCGATTACGCAGCAGGAACGAAGGATCACTTTCAGACGATGCGCCCGGATTTCCCGTTTAAAATTCTTGCTGTCTTTTTTCTCGTTTTTTTCTTTTTTTCGCAGGTATTCCCTGATATCTACCATATGAGATAAGTCCCCATTTCTTTTGCAGCATCTTTGCGAGCATGTTGACTCACTTGCGCTCATTCCATCACGAGCCCGCGCTGACGCGCTTTACCGCCTGCTATGCAGGCTGCTCGTTCTCTAATGGCGCAAGAAAAACAAATGTCGCCTTCGGCGTCGCTTGTTTTTCTTGTGCGCTCATTCCATCATAACACATTCATTATTTTGAAGGTAGTAAAATATTCTGTCCGGGCTGGATTTGATTCGGGTCTTTTATATTATTCAGGCGGCAGATTTCTATCACCTTTTCATCTGTTCCGTAAAATCTCCTGGAAATAGCGATGAGGCTGTCTCCCTTCTGCACCTGATAGCTTTCCGGGTGCGCCAGGGCTTCCTGAACCTGAGGAAAGGAATCGGAGGCTGATGCGGACTGCCGGGCTGTCGAAGATTCAGCGTCTGCGTCGGTCGTGACCGCATTCTGGCCATCTGCCATTACGCTGTCCGTCGTTATGCTGGCTGGCATTACGCTGTCTGGCATTACGTTGTCCGACATTACGCTGTCTGGCATTACACTGTCGTCCGTCGTACTATTGTCTGTCACTTCGCCATCCATCGCCGTATTGGCCGCACCGGTTGCATCGTCCGCCTGTGTAGCTTCGTCCAAGGCGGCAGACTGCGCCATTTCGTCCGATGAATTCCAGCCAACAGTCTCTTCTACAATCAGTCCGGGAGATGTATTTTCCGTCTCATTTTTTGTATTCCGGACAGCTCCTGCCAACAGGGCGGAAACCGCTTTCATATCCGGGTACTGATTGACGGACGTCAGCGCCGTTCCGACCAGAACCAACAAAAGCACCAGGCAGCCAATCCGGCAAAGCTTCGGGAATAGGGCGCCGGTACTGCCCAAGCGGGCCTGATAAGCTGTCCCAAAAGCAGTTTTCCTCGACGCTGCGTTCAGCGTAGGTGCTGCAGCCTTAAGCGCACCCAGCCTTGACAGCACCGTTTTCCTGCCAGACGCTGTATTCGGCGCAGACGCCCTGGAGGCGGTTATCCCCCGCGCTGCGTCCGCTGCAGCCTCCGCTTTTCTTTTTTCCCGGCGGGCATTGATCGCTTCCATCACCCGTTCCTCCTCCACATCTGCAGGGCGGCTCTGCTCCCGTTCAGCAATCATATATGCCTGCATTTCTTCGTTTTGTTCATAAAAAATAAAATAGCCTCCGATCTGGATTTCTTCTCCCCGCACGGTCCAGAACCGGACGGCAGCTTCCTTTTTTTCAATTTTTCCAATCCGCTCCAGCTTCTGAAAATACGAAAAATTTCCGCGCCTGAAGTCCGTTTCTTTTTCCACCCCGTAAATCAAATAATAGCGGATGCCGTCCTTTTCCTCCTGCTGCCCGAATGCCAGACACGTCTCTTTTCCCTGGCATCGTTCCAGAAACGTATGGACATAATCCTCCATGTACAATTTTACATTCGGACTGCCTGTCCCGATCTGCATCACATTTTTGGGTATTTTCAACATTTTACCTCTGCTCCTTTCCATCCGGGCACCCCGTTTTCCCTAATCTTAGCAGACCGTTGCCGCAGATTTTGTCTGTTTATGCGCTCTTTTTTGGCGGTTTGGAGCAGAGTCCCGTTCTGGAACTTTTGCACATATTTATTCTGTCAAACACTTCTGTTCGATATAAAAAGCACAATAAAATACATTGTATTTCCTTCCGGGCTCTTCTAAACTATTTTTTAGTAGATACCAAAATTTCTGCAGAATATACTAAAGGAGTGGTACTGAAAATGAGCAAACTTTCTCTTGCAGGCGAATGGAAACTTCGCGGCGAGTTTATGGACGTAACAGCAGATCGCTGTGCAGAGGTGCTCGCCCACCTCAACGCCATGCCTCCAAAGCCGACAATACCCGGTTATCTGACCGAAGAAAATATGACCGAGGAGGAGCGGAAATTGTATCTGAAAGAACCCGATCCGAAATTTACGGTAAATACCGCCCTCGCCATGCACCCCTATCCTTCCAAAACGGGATATATTCCTATGACTGTACCCGGCGACGTTACAACCGCCCTGATCGATAACGGAGTTATCGAGGAGCCTTTTTTAAAGGACAACACAAAAAAAAGCATCTGGATTAAAGAGCTTTCCTGGTGGCTTGTCAAAGAATTTGATATTACCGAAGAAATGCTCAACGAAGATATTGTCCGCCTGAACATTGAAATGCTCGATTTTAATGCCGATATTTTAGTTAACGGCATTCCCGCCGGACATCAGGAAAATACCTTCTGTGCTTTTTCTGCAGATATCAAACGCTTTTTGCATGTCGGTACCAACCAGATCGTGATCCGTCTGACCTCCGGCATGGAATTAAATTATCCACATGACACCGTTTCCTATTACTGTGCAAGTGACAATGCGATCTGCGACCAGCGTGTATACACGCGTAAGCCACAGTTTACCTATGGCTGGGACTGGTGTCAGCCCGTTCCTACCTGCGGTATCGGACGTTCGATCGAAATCGAAGCGTTCAGCGGTGCACAGGTAATCGCTTCCCGCGTCGATACGCTCAGCCTTTCCGGAAATGATGCAGAAATCGAATTTCATTTTGAAATCGAAAAATCCAACATGGTGCAAAGCGCTGAAACAGAGCTGGAATATGAGCTGTCCATCGACGGCAAGACCGCGTATACCGGTCATCAGACCCTGATGCTTGTCGGCGGCATCAATTTTGCACAGGAACGCGTTGTATTAAAGGATGCAAAGCTCTGGTGGCCGAACGGTTACGGTGCTCAGAACCTTTATACCTTTACCGCACGCTGCACGGCACGCGGCATCACCCATGAAGCAAAACCGAAGAAAATCGGTATCCGCACGCTTTCCATCGACTTTTCCAAGCTGCCGGATGAAAGCCGCAACTTCTTCTTCAAAATCAACGGCACCCGTATTTTCTGCAAAGGCGGCAACTGGGTTCCTACCGATTCTATCTATCTGCGGACGCCTGATGAAAACTATAAAAAGCTGGTCAGCGAAGGTGCAGCAGCACACTTTACCATGTTCCGTATGTGGGGCGGCGGCACTTATGAACCGGATTGCTTCTACGATTACTGCTCCGAATACGGTATTTTACTGATGCACGATTTTATGTATGCATGTGCTTTTTACCCCGATCAGAAGGATTCGTTCCTTTACGAAGCAGAACGCGAGGCAGAATATCAGACCAAGCGTCTGGCGCATTATCCCTGTATGGCAGTCTGGACCGGAAACAACGAAATCGCCGAGTCCTACACCGACTGGTTCCCGGGAATGCTGCAGCCCGAACGCTACTGGGGCGATCAGATTTTCAACTACATCCAGCCCCGCGCGGTCCAGCACAACAGCCCGCTGATTCCCTACATGCCCTCCACCCCGTACTTTGGAGAACGTTCCAATACCACTGAAGAGGGAGACGTCCATGCATGGACCTATTTTGGACGCGATTCCAAGACGAGATTCAAATTTTCTTACGAGCTGGAAGCTTTTGATCGATTTCCGGCGCGTTTTTCCAGTGAATACGGATTTTTCGGTGCGCAGATGGAAAGCACCGTCCGCCGGTATTTGGACGGGGAAGAGATGTCCTTCAACAATCCGTCCTGGAAGCATCACGGCGAGTTCGAACGCAAGCGTGGGGCCATTGACGGCGTTATCAACCGCCATCTGACTGAATTTTCCACGCTGGACGAACGCAGCTATCTGCTTTACAGCGGTATCATGCAGGGACTTTTATATGCCGAAATGGCAGAGGCGCTCCGCCAGAAATCTTATGGTGCCGGCGATCTGATCTGGATGTACAATGACTGCTGGCCGGAAACCGGTTGGACCATTATCGATTACTATCTGACCAGAAAGGTTTCGTTCTACTTCTTAAAACGCGCTTTTGATACGAAAAAACTGATTATCCGGAAGGCAGACGGCGGCGCGGTTGTAACCGTCATCAACGAAACCCCTGATGAAATCCGGACAACTATCTGCGTCGGCACACAGACCTTTGATGGCGCACACAATAGTGTTCTCCTGACAAAGGATTTGACCGTTGCTCCGCATTCCTGGCAGCAATTCCATGTAGACGCTGAAGAGCCTGCCGCAGACGGATATTTCGTTGTAAGTGCAGACGGCTTTGAAACAGCTGACAGTCTGCGCGCTTATTACCGCGAATACACCATTCCGGAAAGCGATGCGGTGATCGAATCCGTTGAAAAAGACGGCAGCGATCTGCTCGTAACCGTCCGTGCAAACGTATTTACACCGTTCGCTTATCTGATGACAAGCGACGACAGAGTACATTACAGTGATAACTACTTCAAGCTCTATCCCGGAGAGGCAAAGACGATCCGCGTAGAAAACTGCGACGAGATGCCTGCGCTGCACACAGCTGCAACAATGCACGCGTAAATTTGTATATACCTGTTATGCGCATGCGCAAAAAGATTCACAAAAGGATCTTTCGCGCATGCGTTTCATATTGAGTGGGCATCGTCCTGCGCAATGTCAAAAGAAAGGGGACTTATGTCACATACAATTATTGACCTGCCGTCTGTCAGAGACGACGGCAGGCTTTACCGCGATACCGCTTTGAATTTCGTGGAATCCCTGATTCCGAATCCGTGGAACAGCTGTCACGCACCCGATCTTTTAGAGCTTGAAAATGGCGATCTGCTTTGCTGCTGGTTTGCAGGCTCCTGCGAGGGAAACGCGGACGTCAGCATCGCTGTGTCACGTCTGTCAGAGGACAGTTCCCAGTGGGAAACACCGGTAATTGTTTCCGATGATCCAACCCGCAGCGAGCAGAATCCTTCCCTCTTCCTGCATCCAAACGGAGAAATCTGGCTGATGTATACCGCACAGGTTTCCCGTGATCCCAACAATCCAACCTCTGACAATTTACAGGGAACTGCTGAAATCCGCCGGAAAATTTCCCGCGATAACGGGCACACCTGGGAGGCGACCGAGACAATGTTTTCCGCTCCCGGCTCGTTCTGCCGGCAAAAGATTCAGATTCTGTCCAACGGACGTTTTATTTTCAACAATTTCCGCTGTGCGATCAACGATTCCTGCATGGGAGACGATTACACCGTCCTGCAGCTTTCAGACGACCAGGGCAAAACCTGGCGCAGCGTCATGATGCCCGGCAGCCGCGGGCGCGTACACGGCAATATCGTGGAGCTTTCTCCCGGAAATCTGATCTGCCTGCTGCGCAGCCGCTCTGCTGACCATATTTACCGTTCGGAATCCCATGATAACGGCGAGACCTGGAGCGTGCCGGAGCCTACTGTGCTGCGCAACAACAACGCAAGCATTACCGCAATCCGTCTTCAAAGCGGCGCAGTCTGCGTTGTATACAATGACGTCGCCTTCAATGACGAGCCCGAGCGCACCGTCTGGCCCGACCAGCGCTGTCCTGTCGTACTCGCCATTTCCGAGGACGGAGGAAAAACCTGGCCCTGGCGGCGTATCATCGAACACGGCGAGGGCTTTATCGGTCCGTGGAACGACGTCAACAACCGCCGTTACGAATATCCCTGCCTGATTCAGGGAAAAGATGGCAGGATTCATGTCGCTTATGCGTGGGGCTATCGTAAGCGTATTAAATATCTGTGCATGGATGAAGCATGGATCCGAGGAGAAAAGCTTTGTAAAGGCGTTGGCGGGGACGAGACTCTGACCTGCAAAAGATAAAGGAAGAAAAACCGGCAGACAGCAAAGCTTTGATCGCTTCGCTGCTGCCGGTTTTTCTATGCCCTGCGCGGACAGTTTTATACAAACCGATATTCTGTTACGGTGTGATACGGTCTGTCAGGTCCGAATACCGAAGAAGGAAACTGCGGTTTGTTCGGTGTATCCGGATAAAACTGGGTTTCCAGTGCCAGGCCCGCTCTGTAGCCGTAGGTTTTCCCATCCTTTGCGGCTTCAAGATCCCTGGAGTTGCCCGAATAGAACTGAACGCCCGGAAGATCTGTATAAACCTCCATCGTGCGGGATTTATCGGAGCTCTTGACAACTGCAATTTTACGAACCTGCCCGGTGTAATTGTCCAGAACCCAGTTATGGTCATATCCGCCTGCCATTTTAAGCTGGTCAAAGTCTGCATCGATCCGTTCGCCGATCAGATGCGGCTCTGTGAAGTCCATCGGTGTACCTTCTACGCGTAAAATATCTCCATTCGGAATCGATTCTGCATCGGCCGGGGTATACGCATGGGAAAACAACTGCAGCTCATGGTCGGTAATCTGTCCGGCACCGTGTCCATCCAGATTGAAATAACAATGGTTTGTCAGGTTAAGAATCGTATCTGCATCGCTTACCACATCATAGGTAATGCGCAGTCCGTTCTCCTCCGTCAGCTCATACAGAACCGAAAAGTCCCTGTTTCCGCTAAAGCCAAGTTCCCCATCTTTCATAGACATCGTGAATAAAATGCCGTTTTCTTTTTCTTCGGCATCCCAGATCCGCTTATGCCCACCCAGAGCTCTGTGACTGTGCAGGTTATTGCCATTGTCGTTGACAGACAGCTCGTAGGTTTTTCCTTCGAGGGTGAATTTTGCACCGCCGATCCGGTTCGCATTCGGCGCAACGACTGCACCATAAAATTTACCGTTTTCCAGATATTGCTCCAACCTGTCATAACCGAGTGCAACGTCTGCAAAATTTCCGTTATGATCCGGCGCCCAGATGCGGATGATCAGCGCACCGAAGCTGCTGACCGTCACCTTCATACCATGACTGTTTTCCAGTGTATACAAATACACCTCTCTGCCGTTTACTTCCCCGAATAACTCTTTTTTCATAGGTTCGTCCATCTCTTTCGTCTGAAAATTTTGTCTGTTACAGCTCAGTACGCCCCTCCAGCGCACGAAGCAGTGTTACTTCATCAATGTATTCCAGATCGCCGCCTACCGGTACGCCGCTCGCGATTCTCGTCACACGGATTCCTGTAGGTTTAATCAGCTTGCCGATGTACATCGCCGTCGTCTCACCCTCAAGGCTGGAGTTGGTTGCGATAATGACTTCTTTTACCTCCGGCTCTCTACTCAGGCGCTCCATCAGCTCTTTTAATTTGATATCATGGGGTCCCACGCCCAGCATCGGGGAAATCGCCCCGTGCAGCACATGATAGACTCCTTTGTATTTTCCGGTTTTTTCGTAGGCAGCCAGATCCCGGCTGTTCTCCACAACCATAATCGTCGAATGGTCCCGCTCTGCGTTGGCACAGATCGGGCAAAGCTCGTTATCGGTCAGGGTAAAGCATTCCTTACAATAGCGAACATTCTGCCGAGCCTGTATCATCGCATTTGCAATCCTGTTCACCTTTGCTTCCGGAAGCCCGATCAGGTGAAACGCCAGACGCTGCGCAGATTTACTGCCAATTCCGGGAAGCCCCGAAAGCTCGTCAATGAGTTTGTTGATATAGCCGCTGTAAAGATCCATATCAGAACGGGAAGCCTCCGCCGAGTCCGCCTGTCATTTTACCCATCAGCTCCTGGCTCGCTTCGTCCGCCTGCTTCATCGCTTCATTCACAGCCGCAACGATCATATCCTGCAGCATTTCCACATCTTCCGGATCTACTGCTTCTTCGGAAATGGTCAGCTTTACCAGCTCCTTTTTGCCGTTTACGACAGCCTCAACCGCGCCGCCGCCGGATTTTGCAGAGAACTCTTTCACCTCGAGTTCCTTCTGTCCTTCTTCCATCTGACGCTGCATGCGCTGTGCCTGCTTCATCAGGTTATTCATGTTGCCGGGCATACCCATGCCGCCCGGAAAACCGCCTCTCTTTGCCATTTTATTGCATCCTTTCTGTTTGTTACTCTTCTTCTATGTCCATATGAATGACCCTTGTCAGGTCTACATAAGAACTTTCCATTTCCTGTTTGCTGTGCACGCTGCGGACTTCAACCTCGATCTGCCTGCCCGTCAGCTCCGCCAACAGCTGTTCCAGTGCGCCCTTATTTGCCGGTTCTTTGATAAAATAGTCGGACGCCAGCCCGTCTTCCACCACAAGCAGCAGCCGATTGTCACCGCCAAGGCTTAAGCGCGCATTTTTGAGATACGACTTCATCGGCTGCTGTGCACTTCCTGCAACCCGCGGCCACTTGGCTACGATTTCTTTGATTTCCTCGGGAACTGCCTTGGGCAGCTCTGCCTTTCTGACCGGCGCTGCTGCCTGCACTGTGGGCTGTCCTGCCGGCAGTGCTGCAACTGCAATCGAGCCGCTTTCGATCTGCTCCACCGTCTGTTCCAGCTTTCGAATCCGTTCCAGAAGTGTATCTTCGTTCGTCTCCATCTCCGGCCTGCACAGCCGAATCAGCGCCATTTCAATCAGGACACGTTTCTGACCCGCATAGCGAATCCTGCCGGACAGCTCCGAAAAACACCGGATATCCCGCATGATCGCGTCTACTTCGATCTGCTGCGCTTCTTCTTTCAATCTTGCCAGATTCTCACTGGATATGTCAATCACTTCTTCACAAGAATCCCCGGAAGTTTTCACCAGCAGGAGGTTGCGCAGATACCAGGTAAAATCGGAAACAAACTGGCTCATATCCCGTCCCTGCAGCACGATCTCTTCCAGCACACCGATACAGCCCGCCACATCCCGCGCAATCACGCAGCGCAGCAGTTTGCTGAACACTGACGTATCCACCGCGCCCAGCACGTCCAGCACCATATCGTAGGTCAGCTCGTGTCCGAAATGGAACGCGAGGCACTGATCCAGAAGGCTCCAGGCATCACGCATCGCACCGTCTGCGGATTTTGCAAGGTATTTTAACGCCTTTTCCTCGATCGGCAGCTCTTCCCCCGCCGCAGCAAGGGCTTCCTTCATGCGCTCTTCGATCTGTTCCACCGTCAGACGCTTGAAATCATAACGCTGACAGCGGGACAAAATCGTAACCGGGATTTTGTTGGCTTCCGTCGTCGCCAGAATAAAGATGACGTAGGACGGCGGCTCCTCCAGCGTTTTTAACAGTGCGTTGAACGCTCCCGCAGAAAGCATATGAACCTCGTCGATGATATAAACGCGGTATTTTCCTTCCGTCGGGGAATATGCCACTTCGTTCACAATTTCACGAATATTATCGACGCCGTTATTAGATGCCGCATCTATTTCTACTACATTCATGCTTCTGCCTTCTGCAATCGCCTTACAGGATGCGCACTCCCCGCAGGGGCTTCCGTCCACGGGATGTTCGCAGTTGACACTTTTTGCAAAAAGCTTCGCAATACTCGTTTTACCGGTACCTCTTGTACCGCAGAATAAATAGGCATGACCGATACGATCCGACCGGATCTGGTTTTTCAGTGTTGTGACAATCGCATCCTGTCCCTTAACCTCTTCAAAGGTAGTCGGACGGAACCGTCGATACATCGCCGTGTAGGACATGGACGAACCTCCTTATGTTCTCCGCAAAGCAGACGGCGTCACGCAATGTACGCGGCGCCGTCCGTTGTCTTTTAATCTCCGAAGCTGATGCCCATCATCTTCGCCTCTCTGACGATGGATGCGTTGGGATCGAGCATTTTTAACTTACCTGCTACCTCTTCCAGCGGAACCTTGACGATTTCGCGGTGCTTGTAGCCCACCATAAAGCCGTATTCCCCGGCAAGAATCATCCTGCCTGCTTCTGATCCGAGCCGGCTGGCGAATACGCGGTCATAGGCACAGGGGCTTCCGCCTCTCTGGGTATGTCCAGGCACGGTTACTCGAACCTCCATGCCGCTCTTTTCCTGAATCTGCTCTGCGATCTCGTAGGAAACCGAAGGATATTTATAGTTTTCCAGTTTTTTCCTATATTCTTTTTTCGACAACTTGGCGTCCTCTTTGGAGATCGCGCCCTCTGCAACTGCCAGAATTGTAAATCTGCTGCCGCGGTTATGCCGTTCGTTGATTTTTTCCACAATCTTGTCGATATCGTAAGGAATTTCCGGGACCAGAATGATGTCCGCGCCGCCCGCGATACCGGCATTTAAGGTCAGCCAGCCAACCTTGTGTCCCATAACTTCTACGATAAATACGCGTCCATGGGATGCCGCCGTCGTATGGATGCAATCCAGCGCGTCTGTTGCAATGTTGACCGCGCTCTGGAAGCCAAAGGTCATATCCGTTCCCCAGAGGTCGTTGTCGATGGTCTTGGGCAGCGTTACAATGTTCAGGCCTTCCTGACGCAGCAGGTTCGCTGTCTTATGTGTGCCGTTGCCGCCGAGGATTACCAGGCAGTCCAGCTGCAGCTTATAATAGGTCTGTTTCATCGCCGCCACTTTGTCGACACCGTCTGCGCCGGGCTCACGGATCAGCTTGTAAGGAGTACGGCTGCTGCCAAGGATTGTGCCGCCCTTTGTCAGAATACCCGAAAAATCGTCATACGTCATCAGACGGAACTTTCCGTAGATCAGTCCCTGATAACCGTCCTGAAAGCCATAGATTTCAACGTCTTCTGTGCTGTTATAAAGCACCTTTGCCACGCCTCTCATCGCTGCATTCAGTGCCTGACAGTCACCGCCGCTGGTCAGCATACCTACTCTCTTCATCCCAAAGTCCTCCTTCTCTGTGCTGCGCCCTCTGCAGCCATCATTTAACTAGAATTATATAATATTTTAAAAATATGTACAAGTGACTGTAAAATTTTCGCTTGCATATTAGAGATTTTTCGGCTAGAATGATGATGTTGTAAAAATATATGGAGAAGTACCCAAGTGGCTGAAGGGTCCGGCTTCGAACACCGGTAGGCTGTAACAGGCGCGAGGGTTCAAATCCCTCCTTCTCCGTACCATGGGGCCGGGTTCGTTTTATGAACCCGGCCCTTTTGCGCACCCTTGCCACCCGGCAGGCATACTCTAATAGCAAATCACCTGCCGCCAAAGCCGATTCTTATGACTTTCTTATGGATAATCCCCGAGGCCGCGTTTCTCGCCCTCTCCCTTTCCCTGGATACATTTGTCGCCGGGCTTTCCTACGGAAGCAGCAAAATCCGTCTTCCTCTGATCTGCGCTGTCACTGTCAGCCTGGTCTGCTCGGGCGTCCTCTGCCTTTCCATGCTTGCCGGATCCCTCGTCCGTCCATTTCTTTCCCCTATCGCAGCCCGACTGATCTGCTTTTTACTGCTTGTCTGCATGGGCACCCTTCGGATTCTCGATCAAGCGATCAAATCCTTTCTGTGCCGTCACGATGGCTTTTCCAGAAATTTCATGTTCCGTGCCCTGCATTTCCAGTTTTTTCTCTCCGTCTACGCCGATCCCTGCAAGGCGGATGCCGACGCCTCCAAAAGCCTTTCTGTCCCGGAATCCGTCTGCCTTGCCCTCGCGATGTCCTTAGACGGTGCTGCAGCAGGCTTCGGTGCAGCCCTCGGGAATCTAAATCCCGTCGCCGTTCTTTTCTTTTCCCTCCTATTCGGATTTACAGCAATACAAGGCGGCTTCCTGCTTGGAAACCGCCTTGCACAAAAAACTCATTTTTCTGTTGACTGGCTCTCCGGAGCCCTGCTGATTCTGTTGGCATTTTTGCGGCTGATCTGAAGCAGAGACTGTGTGTTCTCTTACTTTCCGGATAAATAAACCGCACAGGATGCGCCCGGCAGGATAATTTCGTCTTTACGGATCAGTTCTTTTCCATTCCAGGCAAAAATAACCAGCGTGCCTTCTTTATTGCATGCATTGACGATCAGATCCGTCCCCGGAATCTGCAGAAGATGCCGAGGCCAGTTGCCCGTTGCCCATTCGCCGAGGTAACGCAGCTTTCCGTCTGTCGAAAATGCAGACAACGTATTCGCGCCGCGGTTGCAGACAATCACCGTCTTCTCATCCGCCATGCAGATTGTTCCCGGATAGTTTGTTCCGTCAAATCTGCTCGTCTTTACACACTCGCTACAGCCACCGTTTTCCCAGCGGCGCAGCGTGCCTCCCAGCTCCTGAGCGCTGAGCAGCTTTCCGGATTCTTTCTCCGGCAGCAGCTGACGCGGTCCCTCACCGGTCGGTAAAACCAGCGCTTCCAGTTCTTTTTCCGGCAGTCCGTCTTTTAACTCATAACGGTAAATCCGGTCACAGCCAAGATCTGCAAGGTACAGAATGTTATCCTGCTCGCTGACCCAGTGTGCGTGCGGGCAGATTTTTTCTGTCTGTGCATCGATCACGCCAGCACCCGGACTGCGATGCCAACGGATTTTTTCGAGATCATAATCCACTGCAAAGAAATCCCCGGTTCCATAGCAGCTCGCATACAATGCCTTTTTCCCGGCATACAGATGGCACAGTTCTCCACCCGGAAGGAAAATCTTTTTGCCGGTCGGGACAGGAATCCCATCTTCCGAAAGGCGGTACTGATAAATGTAAGCGTGTTTTTCTCCGACCAGTTCCGCAACTGTATACAGGAAGCCTCCATGCAGCAGGCTAAAGGACGGACTGTCTCCCTGCCGGATTCCGCCGGTTATTTCTGTATGCACTTCCCCGGTTTCCGTATTTTCAAAAAGCTTTACCGCAAGCAGGTCACTGCCCGTTTCTGCACCGTAACCGCTGCAAAGCAGCCTAATTTCCTGTTCCATAGTTCCTCTCATTTCCGCGCATGCTTTTTGCGCATGCCGAGTTTGTGTCACGTGTGCACAGACGCAAATCTCGCGATTGAAAATTTTATTTTACAATCTTTCTCCGTCAGGTCAGATCCAGATCGGTGTCAAGCCACCAGCGCAGCACATCCTGGATCTTCGCATCCCAGTATTTCCACTGATGGTCGCCGCTGGATTCTTCCAGCTTCATCTCGTAGCCAAGCTCTTTCATATATGCCCATGCTCTCTTGTTTCCCTCGTACAGGAAATCCTCCGTACCGCACCAGCTGTAAAGTCTGGGAATCGGTTTTCCGGAGGTCTTGAGCTTCTTTGCAAGTGCCATCAGATCGTTATCAGAGCCTTCCAGCTGTTCCAGAGAACCATAAATTCCTCTGAACAGAGCTGCATCCCGGCTATCGCCCTCCAGATGTCTTCCAACATCCTCAATAATATCCAGACAGCCGGACAGAGATGCTGCTGCTCCAAATGTCTCACTTGCACCAAGACCAAGCTTCCATGCACCGTAGCCACCCATCGACAGGCCTGCTGCCAGATTGTCTTCTTTTTTATCCGACATCTGCGGGAAAAATTCTCTGCAGATTTTGGGCAGTTCCTCGGAAATATAAGTCCAATAACGCATTCCATAGGTTGTATCTGTATAAAATGCAAGATGTGTGGTGGGCATAACAACTGCAATACCAAGCTGGCTCACATAACGCTCGATAGAGGTTCGGCGCTGCCAGATTGTCTGATCGTCGCTCATTCCGTGCAGAAGATACATGGTTTTTAACTTACCCTCCGCACCTTTTCCCTCCATTCCGATCTGTCCGCTTGTCTGCTGCGGCAGAATCACGTCCGCTGACGTACACATCCCCAGTACATCAGAAAAGAAATCCACATGTAAAAGTGCCATTTTTATCCTCCTCTTTTTGCCCTTTCAGGATTATTCTCATGTTATCATTATCTTCTTCCCTCCCACTTTCGTCAAGATAGTTTCGAGAAGCGAATTTTTTTAAAAAAGATTGACAAATTCTGACAATTCCATGTACAATAGAACACGGATTTCGGAGAATTCCGCATTCCTGCCCAGATAGCTCAGTTGGTAGAGCAGAGGACTGAAAATCCTCGTGTCACTGGTTCGATTCCGGTTCTGGGCATTTTTTATTTGAATTTTAAAAAGGTTTCAACTCTGTACGGAGCTGAAACCTTTTTGGGTGGGTGAAGCATTTTTCTATGGAAAAGGACAACAAGTACACCGTCTCGTTTTGCGCATCATTGTCCAAACTTAGTGTAAACTCTTTTTCTATAATCGGCAACTTCGATATGCACTCAAACTTAAGAAGCAGCATTTCACTCTAGCAACAGAATTACATTGATCAAAAAATGTTAGCCTCGGTGGAGAAATCCATCGGGGATTTTGATTCCAACAGCGTCCGAATCGGCGTCAATTTGACATACTTATTGTGCCCGTCTTCGCAGGGCCAGCATGTTACATGGACATTCTGCTCCATGCGGGAAACCAGGCCCACAACGGTCGGATGAGCAACGTCCAAAAAGGGGGCGATTTCTTTCTGGGTTGCCTGCCCGCCTCATGTCAAGGGGATTTTTTGAAAAGTTACAAACAGAGAAAACCGCCGCATGACCTTAGCCACACAGCGGTTTTTCAAAAGTATTATTTGAGGCTCATGTTTCTAACTTTTCTCCTCATCTGAAGCCGCATCCGAAGTTCGCTATTTACTTTGACAATAGCACCCAGCCCCAGAAAATGATGAAGCCTAAAGGTGGAAGCACAAAAGATATTAGGATTGCTGCTGTAATGCAAATGACTCCCACAACTGCGGATCCATTAAATTCAGTTCCGTGTCCATATCTTCTGCTGTCGCAATATCATCTAATTTCATGTCATGATAATATCCATAAGCAGGGCATTCATTCAGTTTATATTCTAATATCTTTTTATCCTTTGAACCCTTTAATATTTTAGCCAGCATACTTCTCCCGCCAGTTGAAATCAGCTCATCTGCACCTCTTAGAACCATCCGGATATCTTCCATTGGCAAATCCCTTATTTCTCCTGCATCAAGAACAACCGGCACTCTGCGTACTTTCCTGCTCATCCGTTATCCTCCTGTATCCATGGTAGCGAATAATATTCCTCACATATATACTCCTCCATCCCCCAGCCGAAGCCTGCAAAATCATGTAAAACACTTTCCAGCCTGTCCTTCCATAATTTATATAATTCTTCATCCTGACCTGCTGCAACTATTGCATCATGATAAGCATCTCCAAGTACTTCGTAAAAATCTTCATCGATATCTCCGTAACCCAATGTAAAATCAGTTGCACATTCCGCAAAATATAATGCCAGATCTCCATACCACTTTCCATTATCATTCACACATATATCTGCAAATTCTGCTAACACCTGTTGCGCAGTATCAATAGAAAATCCCATACGAACAATATCTGATGGATTAAATATTTTGTATATCCTCTTTTTGTACTTTTCAAGTAATTCATTACCATATGCATCTCCAATAATTTGTAGATTAATGCTTTGCTCTACTGATTTATTTGATCGGTATAAACTCATAATTATTTGAATTAGTTCCTCTGTACCCATATTATGAAGCTTCTTTTCCAATGATTTTTCCGTTAATTTCTTTGACATTTCAACATCACCTCTCCACAAAGAATTTGTTTGATCTTTTGTCCCAACAAAATTTTATCATTATTCCAACTGCTGTTCAACCAATGTTGTTTTCTCCTCTCTTCCCACCAGCTTTAAGAATTTCTTATCATTCATCTGCTCATTCGTAACATACTCCCCATCGCAAAATAGCGCATAAGTCGTGATCGGTGTTGGTACATTCTGAGCATCCTTCCTGCTTTCGATCTTCACAGCCTTGAATGGAATGCCATTCTTCTGAGCGGTTTCTTCCAGGATTGGTACATACTTTGCATTGAAAGGACATTGGTTTGTATAATAAAGAACATAGCCACGTTCATTTATATGAGGATGTTTTGCACATTCCTTGAACACCGGTAGCTCAGTTTTCTCTTCAAATGGCAGATACCATAGCTGGATTCCATTATCAGCCTCATCACAAGCTTCAAATCCTTTATATTTTAGAAACTTCGGATCGGCCAGAAATGGCTTTTTCCTTGCTGCCGCAAGAATACATAGGCCTTCCTTCCCCTTTTCTTTGCTGTCCTCAATACACTCGGAAAGTAAGTCACTTGAATATCCATGACCTTTGAAAGATCCGGACACCCACAAACAATTAATATACATATAACCAGGTGCTTCGATTGGATTCCATGCACACTCCGCAGGTATGTACTCAATAAAGCACTTGCCGCGTTCTACGCTCTTAAGAAACACAAGACCTTCATCAAATCTATCCGCAAGCCATGCCTTCTTTGATGATACCTGAATATCTTCATTGTTGGAAATGGCACAGCAAATGTGCTCCTTTTCAAGATTTTCTTTCGTAACTCTAATATATTCCATACCTTTAAGCCCTCCTTATCGGATGCCTGACCACAGTCTTGCGTTTCTCCGGTGCCACCCTCCGTGCATCACTCAAATAAATTTCGTGGTGCATTCTCTGATCAGTAATATCCAGTGCATATCCTTGTTCTTCCATAAATCTGTGCATCTCATCTACTGTAGCAGGCTCATCGTCATACGATCCGATATGCATACACTGTACACACAGACCTTCATCATACGAAAAGAACTCAACTTTGGAGAAATCCTGTTTCTTTTTCTCCGTAGCTTTTCTGACTGCCCAGTCAAAATCTTCCCTGCTAACAAAATCAGGCAAGCGAATAACAGAAATCCACTTGAATTCTTCCTTGCGCGCATAATCGATTCCTGACACGCCTTCTTGCCACCAGAATCCCTCTAATGGCGGCACCACATAATCGAAATATCCGTCAATCTGATGGTCTTCCTTTTTACTCATTTTTATCGTAAATGCAATTCCATACAAAAGTCCAATAGACTGCTTATATTCTCCATCTGCATCATTTGGATTACCGCTTCCCCTCACCGCTATATAATTCATTTTCGGGACTCTGACAATAGACGGTGTTCCCTTCGGCATGTAAAACTCTTTGTATTCCTTTTTATAATCAAACGTCATTTTCCTAATCCTCCATAGCTTTTTAATGTTTCTTCCGCATTCCTGCGGATAATGTCCCGTGCTTCTTTCGGCTCAAGCACCTCAGCCTTTGCTCCAAATGTCATGAGCCATGTCACAAGGTTTTCCATATCTGTATAATCCGCCGAAAAAAGCAGCCTTCCATCATCCGTCCTGGTAAAGCAATGCGGTCCAAATTCTTCAACCAACCGCCACTTTACATCCGGGGCGAAAAGGACTTTTACCTTTATCCCGCCCGGAAATATCTTCTCATTTGACAAATTCGGCATTGGTACATTTCTGCACATAAAAAACTGCTCCGATTCTGTAACGCAATCCATACGGTTCAACTTAAACAATCTGTAATCTTCACGTTCTAAACACCACCCCCATACATACCAGCTTGACCACCTAAAAACCAGATAATACGGTTCTATCCTTCGGTTGCTGTCTCCAGATGGAGCATAATACTTAAACTGTATAGTATGCCTGTTTTCTATTGCATTTTGGATTACTTCGATTTTCGGAACAAGAGAGCCTTTATACCATGAAGACAAATCAATCAACATAGAGTCTCTTTCACTGATAAACTCTGATGATCCGGTCTGGATTTTCTCCATCAACTGACCGTAGTATCGGTTTCCACTCACACTGTCAAGACTTCTCAGCCCCGCAAGGATCATCTGCATATCTTTGGATGTCAGAATCGTCCTATCCATACGATATCCGTCCATAATACTAATACCACCACCGGTCCCCTGTGCCGTCCTTATTGGAATGCCTGCTTTGCAAAGGTCTTCAATATCCCGGTTTATTGTCCTGCGGGATACCTCAAATTTTTCTGCCAGTTCAGGAGCCGTTGTCTTTTCTTCCTGCAGTAAGATTGACAATATCCCAATAAGCCTATCTGTCTTCATAGTTTCCACACTCCATACATATCATATCTAACACAACACGACAACTATATGTCATGTTTATTATATCCACGAAAAATTTTTCTGTAAACAAAAAGCCTGCAAACATAAGGTTTTATTCCCAATGTCTGAAGACTCAATAGCATTAGTTAAATTTTCTCCCTCTCGGTTCTCAACCAATGCATTCCAAGCCATCAGATAAACCTTTATCAATGTTTCTTATTTCATTGACGCTCTTTCCGCTGGTGCTTTGTCCGAAATTGAACGAATACTCACCATTACTGTAATTCCGTACAGGCTTATCCCTCGCCTGACCGAAACCAAGCAAACTTTTTATACCCATCTGCTATCTCTTTCTTTTTGTTCCTGTCTGTGATAAAAACGATTCCATAGATATCGAAAAAAGTTCATAAAATTTTAGCAATTAAAGGCATTGGTTTTTTACTGTAAATTGCATATAATAAAAACACAGATAGAAATATCTGCGCAGCGGTTAGAGCGTCCAGTTAAAATGCTCGGTTAAAAGCGGTTAGATTGTCCAATTAAAACAATCGGTTAACAGCAGTGGGTGGAGTAATCCACCCGCTACATCAGGTTGATCTGCTCACTCCTGCTGAAAGAAAAATCACAGAAAAAGAATATTGGGCACAACGCCGTGGACAGGAAAAGCTCGATGAACTGAATCAGAAAATGAAAGAAGATGGAATCACACCAAAGGAAACACGTTACCAGACAGAAAAACAATTTCTTCGTGACGCTATTGATGATGCTGCAAGCACCGCCCAATCACCAGAGGAATTTTCAAAAATCCTTGATGAAAAATATCACATCATCTTCAAGATCAGTCGAAACCGATACAGCTATCTTCACCCTGGCAGAAAAAAATATATCACTGAAAGGAATCTTGGAACCAGATACACAGAAGATTTTCTCTTGAAAGCATTTGAGGAAAACACGAAATCCCATAGAGAACAGAAAGAAGAAATTCTGGAACAGCAGTCTCCGAATACTTCCACAGATTTACCAACTGTTCCTTTCTCTGATACTTCTGCTATCTCTACACCATTCATTTTCATAAAATCAGATCTCCGGCTTGTCATAGATCTGCAAACCTGTATTAAAGCACAGCAAAGTGGAGCCTATGCTCAAAAAGTAAAGCTCACCAATTTGAAGCAGATGGCTCAGACTGTTGCCTACATACAGGAACATGGCTATGATTCTCTTGATGATTTCCATGTAGAACTCAATCAGGCATCAGACCAGACCAGTGCTCCCAGAAAATCTTTAAAAGATACTGAACAGCAACTTAAAGATGTGAATGAACAGATTGAAAAAGTAAAAGATTTATAGACTGTTATTTTTTATCGGCATTTGTCATTTCAAAATTCAGGTATTGAGGATTACTATTTGCCATGTTAAAATAATGATACAGAAATTCATGTTTACTATATTCCGTTCTAAAGGAAAGCAGGTGGTGTTTTTACAATGAATAACACAGAAGAAACGCTAGATTTTGAACAAAAACATAAAGAAGATCTACAACGTCTTAGGGGGTTCCGTCTTTTAGATGATGATTTTATGAGTAAAGTTTTTGAGGATAAGGCATGTGCGGAATTTCTACTTCAAATTATTTTGCAAAGACATGACCTTAAAGTACAATCTGTGCAGGGACAATACGATATAAAAAATTTACAGGGACGTTCTATTCGCTTGGATATATTAGCTGTCGATACCAATAACCGCACTTATAATATAGAAATCCAAAGAAGTGATCGTGGTGCCGGTGCAAAACGCGCAAGATATAATAGCAGTCTTATAGATGCCAATATAACTGAAGCTGGCGATAAATATGATGCCCTCACTGAAACCTATGTGATTTTTATTACCGAAAATGATGTATTAAAAGCCGGACTTCCAATTTATCATATTGACCGCATCATCCAGGAAACCGGTGAACCATTTGGCGATGAAGCTCATATTATTTATGTAAATTCCCAAATCAAGAATGAAACCGAGCTTGGGAAACTAATGCACGATTTTTCCTGTACTGATCCGAAAGATATGTATTATAAAATACTTGCTGACAGGGTACGTTATTTTAAAGAAGATGAGGAAGGAGTTTTGACTATGTGCAGAGAAATGGAAAATATGCGAAAAGAAAGCTCACATGAAAGAGCCGTAGAAATTGCAAAACGTATGTTAGCATCCGGTAAATTGACACTGCAAGATATTGCTGACTTCTCTGGTTTAACTATTGACGAAATTAAAATTCTTAGCACACAAAAAAGTGCTTAGGTGAGAAATCTTTATAAGTAGTCTACTAATCCACTGATTAATAGACTACTTATAATCATTTAATATTATATAGTTCTTCCAATAAATTTCCTATATTCTGGCGTATTCGATATGTTTGAGGAGCTAACTCATCTCTTAAGTGATCGCCTTCTTCAATCGAACTATTATTAAACATTAACCTTCCATTCTCTATATAATGCATATAAACTGGCGATAAGTATTGACACAATTCTCCCAAACATTGACATATCTTATTTTTCAAATTTTCAATATTTTGTTGTCTAAAAGAATATTTTTTCTTACTCCATTTTCCTAATATAGAACAAATTTCATCTGCCAGGTTAATATCAAATGGTTCAGCTGAGAAATCTGTTTCTATTATGTATTCCATTATGTAAGTTACATCTGATTTAAATTCTTCCAATAAATACCCATCTTCTGAAAAAGGTAAATAATATTTTTCTATCATTTTTAAATCATCCATTGTTACTAGCAGCACAGGAAAAATCTGATTAAAAGGTAAGTAGGTAATCATCCGTATCTGTTTTTTTGTTTTTTATTCTGCTACAATCTCCTTAAAACTCAGGAGGTATTCTATATCACTATGAATAAAGAAGAAAAAGCAAAACTCTGGTCTGACCGTATCCAACAATACCAGACCAGTGGACAAACATGTAAACAATGGTGTGCAGAAAACGGTATCCCTTTATCTACGATGGGATACTGGATCCGCAGACTTGCAAAAGAAGAGCCGGCATCCGAATCTGAACGGGATATGGTCTTTGTCAGACTTCCATCTGAACAGGAAGCTGCCAGAAAGCTGCTCTCTGAGGAATCTTCATCGGTGCGTATTTTTATCTCAGACAGTATCCGTATTGAAATATCTGATTCCTGCAGACCGGAACTGATGGAATCTATACTGGGATTCCTGCAGCGCCATGCTTGACCTGGCAGGAGGAACAACGGTATATCTTTCCTGCGGAGTCACTGATCTGAGAAAAAGTTACAATGGTCTGGCCGCCATCATTAAATTAAAATTTCACCTCGACCCATACTCACGCTGCATGTTTGCGTTCTGCAACCGTCGGCGTACTTCTATAAAAATCCTTCAATGGGACGGATCCGGATTCTGGATCCTGATGAAACGGCTCGACCGTAATGCCTTCCACTGGCCGGATACTCCGGACGAACTCCGTCAGGTGACTCTGAAAGAGATCCACTGGCTGTGTGACGGGCTCTCCTTAAATCCCAGGGGTGCATTTGAGGAACACCATCCAAACATCATCCTGTAAGCATAAGACAGCGGAGCTGTCAATCCCGTAAAAATCATGAAAAACATGGCATTTCCCAGCGTATTTCCTATATCCGTAAGCGCAGTTTTTTATAGGAAAACAGCTGGAACCATGATATACTTTTAATAACGCTAAAGCAGGGAGAACAGGATATGGAACCGATCTTTACAGATAAACAACTGAATAACATGAGCCGGGAAGATCTGATCTCATTGATGAAGATCGTGCAGGAGCAGACAAAGAAAAAAGATACCGAGATCCAGCTGCTGAAAGAAAAGCAGAAAGAACTTGAATTCTTAAATGCCATGCTCTCTGACCGCCTTACCCTTGCACAGAGGAAACAGTTTGGTGCATCCAGCGAAAAGTATGCCGAAGGCTATGAACAGATGAACCTGTTCAATGAGGCAGAAGCCAGTGCGGATGCAGAAACAGAAGAACTTTTTGAAGAGATCCGGCCATCCTCTTATAAACGTAAAAAAAGAAAAGGAAAGAAGGAAGAAGACCTTTCCAATTTTGAGACCGTTGAGACCAGGACCTATAAACTGGAAGGGGAAGCCCGTTACTGTCCGGAATGCGGAAAAAAATACAATGTAGTAACAAAGGAGATCGTAAAACGCCTGCGCTTTGTACCTGCAAAGTTTGCGGTTGAAGAAGAGATCACTTATGTATACAGCTGCCCGAAATGCGGGTCCATGAAACGTCCGGAAAAAGAACCTTCCCTGATCCGTGGAAGTATCGCTACGCCTTCCCTTGTCGCCGGTATCATGAATGCTAAATATGTAAATGGAATGCCTCTGGCACGTCAGGAAAGAGAGTTTGCCAGATATGATCTTGATCTCTCCACAAAGACTATGGCGAACTGGATCATAAACTGTGCAGACAGATACCTGAAACCGCTGTATCAGCTGATGAAAGAAGAACTTCTGGAAAGCAGATATATCCATTGTGACGAAAGCCGTATCCAGGTACTCGGAGAACCGGATCAGGAAGGGACGACCCAGAACTGGATGTGGGTATATCTCACGGATGAATCCAGTGGTTCCCCGCAGATGGTACTCTTCGATTATGAAAGGACCCGTGCGGGATATCATCCTGTAAACTTTTTAGGGAACAGGTTTCGTGGGTATCTGACCTGTGATGGATATCAGGCTTATCACAGTTTAGGAGAAGGTATCATAGTAAGCGGGTGCCTTACCCATGCAAGACGACGTTTTGATGCAGCCCTCACAGCATTAAAAAAAGACTTCACAAAAGAACAGCTGAAAGAGACCGTTGCATATCAGGCGATGTCAAGAATCGGGATCCTCTATAAGATCGAGGAGATGATCCACAATAAAACACCGGAAGAAAAATATGAGGAGCGCCAGAAACAGTCCCGTCCGGTTATGGATGCCATGTTTGAATGACTGCATACGATGGAAGATTCTGTAGACAGGTCTTCCCTTATTGGTGATGCCATTTTGTATACACTTAATCAGGAAGTATATCTGAGACGGTATCTGGAAGATGGTCATCTCAGTATAGACAATAACAGTGCAGAACGTGCATTGAAAAACTTTGCAGTGGGACGCCGCAACTGGCTGTTTGCCAAAAGTGTACGGGGAGCAGATGCCAGCGCCCTTGTTTATAGCATTACAGAAACGGCACTTCTGAACCATCTGAAACCATACGCATATCTGACCTATATATTGGATGAACTCAGAAAAATGGGAGCTTTTCCTAAAGAGGAAGAGTTAAAGAAACTGCTTCCATGGTCAGAAGATCTTCCGGAATACTGCCGTACTAAACTAAAAAAATAATACTAAGCCATCTGATATAGAATCTGGCAGACAGCCAGAAACAGTATCAGATGGCTATTATAAAATGTCAATATACGGATGATTACCTACTTACACAAAAGGGATAAAAATAAGCGTACCACTATTTCTAATGATACGCCTATCCTCATTAAATCACTTCAAAATGCTTCAACGCATCCTTTATCGCTTCCACTTTCTCCGCTGTCGGATGCTTCCTCGGCTGTTTCAATTCTTCTACCGCATTAGGAGCATCATAC
>ENA-OROU01001053-OROU01001053.1-human-gut-metagenome-genome-assembly--contig:-NODE-1053-length-25243-cov-3.895387_pt1 | contig 25243 bp, 18 predicted proteins | sample MGYA00242131_ERZ509054 | MGnify/ENA primary metagenome ERZ509054 (study PRJEB26280, sample SAMEA2338749) | human gut metagenome | biome: human gut; feature: human-associated habitat; material: faeces... | reverse complement strand
TTAATTTCATGGTACAGTTATCAGTTCAGATATTGTTCCATGAATAATTTAGGCTTACACTTTCATAAAAAAATTAAATCATGTGTTAAAGATAGTCCACACTTTTTGTGGGCTATTTTTTGTGTCCGATTTTAGGGTAAAGAATTTTTAAAATCACGTCCCCTTTCTTTATGTTTAATAGAAAAACCAGTTGTTATAATTAATTCAGAAATCAACACAGAGGGAGGAGACAGGCAATGAAAGCTTTTACTAAGATATCTGCAAAGGACAGACACAGGAAGGAGAATTTTCAAGGATATTTATTTATTACCCCGCTTTTTTTATTCTTTGTGATATTTACTGCATTACCGGTAATAATAACTTTATTTTATCTTGGGTTTACTAAATATAATATAATGAACAGTCCCCAATGGGTAGGTCTTGAGAATTTCAAAAGGTTACTGCAAGATTCAGCAATACCACAAATTGCATGGAACGTGATACGCTTGCCGTTATTTTTAGTTCCGGCTCATGTATGCTGCAGTCTTTTGCTGGCCTATGGTGTCTACAGAATAGGTAATAAATATTTAAAATATATTTGCAGAACAGCCATTTATTTCCCTGCCATTGCTACAACTGCTTCAGTTTCTATTGCGTGGGGATACTTATTTAATAAAGATTTAGGAGTCTTTAACTGGGCACTAAAGGAATTGGGGATTATTACAGAAGGGATTCCCTGGCTTACATCTTCAAAGTACGCAATGATTTCTATTGTTATTTTTAGTATTTGGAAATTTTCCGGGCTGCATTTTTTGTATTATCTTATTGGATTTGAAAATATTCCTGTAACCTATTATGAGGCAGCCAGAATCGACGGCGCAGGTGAATGGACATTATTCAGAAAAATAGTCCTTCCTCTGTTAACACCATCTATTTTCTATGTATTGCTCACAACGATGATAGGAACTATGCAGGCATTTGATGAACCTTATTTTCTTACACATGGAGGACCTGGAGATAATACGAGGACAGTTGCCATGTTTATTTATGAGAAAGCTTTCCAATCTTATGATATGGGATATGCATCCAGTGTGGCAGCACTTTTATTTATTGCGGTATTTATTTTGACAGCGCTTCAACTTTATTTGCAGAAAAAATGGGTAAATTATGATTATGAGTAGAGGAGATTAAAAAATGCATGGTAAAATAAAAAAAGTATTTTTTAGGGTAATACATTATGCAATTATGGTGATGATTACAGTTTTAATGTTAATGCCTATTGGATGGATGTTGGGAACTTCTATGCGGCAATCCAAAGAATCTTTTGTGCTGCCGCCCAGTTTTTGGCCTACCCAATTCAACCTGGATAATTTTAAGCAAGTATTTCATGCAATTCCGATTTTGAAATTTGCGTGGAACAGCCTTTTTATAACTTTTCTTGCGGCGGCATTTATGGTGTTGTTTACCAGTATGGCAGCTTATGCTTTTGCACGAATTAATTTTAAAGGAAAAAATATTCTTTTTATATTTATGTTGGCGGGTTTAATGATACCCGTACAATCCATAATTGTACCTGTATTTCTTATAATAAGAAAACTGAATTTAATTGATACGAAATGGGCTTTAATTGTAACTTCAATATATTATCCCCTTGGATTACTCATGCTGAGACAGTTTATGATGACCATTCCAAAAAGTTATGATGAGGCGGCGGTATGTGACGGGGCAGGGAAGCTGACTATATTTTTCAGAGTTATTCTGCCTATGAGTAAATCAACTATTATGGTAGCATTTGTAATGCATTTTGTAAGCGTATGGAATAATTTCTTCAGCGCCATGATTTTTTTAAACAGCACTGCGAAAATGACCCTTCCTTTAGGAATTACGGTATTGAATACCACAGACGGCAATTCCAATATGCCGCTGATGACCTCGGCAGTGCTGCTTACATTAATACCGCCCATGATTATTTATATATTTGGACAGAAATATTTAATGCAAGGGAATATGATATCAGGTGTCAAGAGTTGAAGGCAGTTATGCATTCAAAATAAAAAATAAAAAGCAGGAGGTAAAAAATGCGAAAGAAAGTAAAGGTAATAAAAAAACTGGCGGCAGCAGGTTTGGCAGCAATACTTGCATGTCAGGTAATGGGCTGTGGCACAGGGGAAAAACCAACGAAAGATGTGTCTGATGAAAAAGTTTCAGAAGTGAAGAGTCAGGATACATCAAAAAAGGAGGTATTGAAAGTGGCGGTTTCTTCCAGTTCTATTTCAGAAACAGAAGGAACGGCGCCAATGGAAGAAATGTTCAGAGGATTTGAAGAACAAAATAACTGTGAAGTAGAAATTGTAGTGATTGCACATGACGGATGGGCAGATTACCTTACAAAATTGCAGACTATGATGGTCTCCGGAAACGGGCCGGATTTGTATCAAAACCCACATGAAGGCGGACGTATGGCAAATTCTCTTGGATTATGTGCGCCTCTTGATGATTACATTTCTGAGCATCCGGAAGAATGGGATGAGTTTGTAAAAGTTACCCCGGATTCTCTGGAAAATGCAAGAGAAGTAGATGGTAAAATATACGGACTGCCTTGTTTCTATCAGACAACCTATATGTGGCTTAATACGGACAGGCTGAAAAAAGCAGGACTTGAAGTTCCGGATATAGACTGGACATGGGATGAGTTTGAACATTATCTGGAGGTACTTTCGAAACCAGATGAAAATGGTAATAAACAGTACGCCTGGGCGATTCCAGATTATTATTTTGTTTATAATCAGTGGCTTTACTCATTTGGAACAGGATATCTGGATGATGACTACAAAGAGGTGACTTTTGACAGTGATGCGTCCATAGAACTTATGAAATTTTGTGCTGATGCGGTAAAGAATGGAATTGCCCCTACTCCTGACAAAAATTACGATTATCTGCAACAGTTGGTTGACGGACATGTAGCAATGACAAATGCAGGGAGATGGATGATTAATTATTGTAATTCCAATGAATTTACAGATGTAGCAGTTGTGCGTGTGCCTCAGAAGTATTCCGACAGACAAGAATATGCCATTGGAGATTTTGAAGTCTGCAGCAGTACAAGTAAGTATGATTTAGCAGCAGCCTGCTGTTTTTACACAACAGGAAAAGACTGGGTGGAAAAATACGCCAATGATACTGCTAATATCCCGTCCAGAACAGATGTAACGCTGACGGACCCTACAACGGATAAAGGGTATATTAATCAGGATATTTTTGATACTTTACCTGATGGCTCTTATCCGATGCAGAATCCAACTTCTTTTACAGAAATCAGCAATATTTTTGACCGTGCGTTTTCATCCGTAATGGCAGGAGAAATTTCTCCTGAAGATGGCTGTAAACAGGCGGCTGAAGAAATGAGGGCTGCCGTAAAAGCGAATCCGGATTAACGGCCTAATAGGGTATCTGAATAACCACGATGGTATTTTTTCCAAGTGTACTTTGCACAGTGATACCATAGGCAGAACCATAATGATATTGTATACGCTGCTGTACATTATTCAGAGCTATGGAGGAATGGGTATGGCTTTCAGAAGGAGTCTCCGTTTGAAATAGGTGTGCGATTTGTTCTGAAGACATACCAATTCCATTATCTTCGATATAAAAAGTAATACAACTTTTCTCAGATTTAGCGGTAATAGCAAGCAAACATTCGTGTTCTACACCTTGAAAAGCATGAAGAAATACATTTTCAATAATTGGCTGTATTAAAAATCTTAAAATCTTTGTCTTTTTTAGTGCTTCCGGTATTTCAAAATGTACTTGTACTTCATTCAGCATTCTCAAATTCATAATTTTTATATAGTTGGTAAGAAAAGTTATTTCTTCCTGTAATTCTATGAAATAATCCGTACTTTTCATACAATAAGAAAGAATGTCTGAGAAGGAACCTAAGGCTTCAGCCAGAGAGTCTGCCTGCTGTATTGCAGCCATCCATTTCAAACGGCTGAGAGTATTGTAGATAAAATGTGGCGTAATCTGATTTTGCAGAGAATGAAGCTGTAGTTCACGCTTTACATTTTCTTCGTGATAAATCTGTTTTATCAGATGGTTGATTTCGTCCAGCATATGCTGAATCATTCCATTGACTTCTCCGATTTCACCAGGGAAATTTTCAAAAGTTACCTGAAAGTCACCATTTGAAACCTGCAGAAGCTTTTGTTTCATTGTAGTGATAGGTTTTGTAAAGTTTGATATAACCATCCAAATAGTGAAGGTGATGATAAGAATAAGGAGCATCATACTCAGCAGTATAGTATAAAAAATAGTCTGGCGGTAGCTGAAGACATTGGATGTATTTGAAATGGTGGCAACACGCCAGCCAGTTGTATCTGACACATTGGTAAGGGTGTATACATATTGTTTATCCGATATGGCAGAGGCCGTGGTATTTTTTAATTGATTCTTTAAAGGGAAGCTATCGCAGATATCAGTCCCTATTAAATCCTTTTGTTCACAAAACACAATGTGATCATTCTGGTCTAAAAGATAACAGTCCCCTGTATTTTCAACATAATTCCGACTGCATAATTCAGCAAAAGCAGAGGCCTTAATATTAATATAAAAAGCCCCATAGAGAGAATTTTCGGTTTTGAAATGATTATTAAACCCGATTCCGTAAGTGACAATATAATCATCATGGGGCTGTACCAGCATATTACTTTTTTTAATTCCGCTTATGAAAGGAACACCGTCCGTTGCCTGCAGTTTTGAGAAATCAGTATCATGGGCATTAAAGCTGTAATAACTGTCTTTATAAAGTGCATAGGTATCACTGATGGCGTAATAGTCCTTTTCAGATGTGTCGTATATTAAAGAAGACTCGATATCGGGATTTGGTAGCATGATTTCACGGAACAGAAACATCTGAATAGAATATTTGTCCTTTGATTTTTCAGTTATTGACAGATTAGTATAATCTTTCCTCAGAAGAGAAGATATCTCTATGGTGTTCAGCGGTTTTTTTGCTATAGTTTCAATGTTGGAAAAATAGCGCTCTATGCCGTTTAGAACCTGAGAGGCATTTTTAGCTTTTGTGTCTAAAACAATATCTTCTACAACGGTAAAGGCATAATGATTTAAATAGTAAATTTCCAAAAAGCTAACTGATAAGATGATAAGCATCAAAGGAAATAAAATGCGGAAACGAAGAGTCTTTGTAATACTCAGAAATTTTATATACATAGCCGCCCTCTTTTCATTCAAATGATAATTTTAGATTAACAAAATGGAGGTATTTTTTCAATGGATAAAATAAAAATTATTTTAGATACGGATATCGGGACAGATATAGATGATGCACTGGCTTTGGCATACCTGCTTATGAAACCAGAATGTGAATTAATGGGGATTACCACTGTGACAGGTGAAGCGAAAACCCGGGCAAAACTGGCAAGTGTTATATGTAAAGCCGCTAATAGAGGGGATATTCCTATTTATCCCGGAAATGAGGAATGTATTCTGATTGAACAGAAAGAAAAATTCGCGCCTCAGTCTGCGGTTCTTGAAAGCTGGCAGCACGAAGAAAAATTTCCTGAAGATCAGGCACTATCATTTATGCAGAGAACGATCAGGGAAAATCCGGGAGAAATTGTATTAGTGGGAATTTCGCCTATGGGCAATATTGCCAGGCTATTTCTTTTGGATTCGGAGATACCATCATTGCTGAAAGGTTTATACCTCATGTGCGGCAAATTCAGTGAATATGATTTTAAAAATTGGTACAGGGAAGATGATGCAGGTGACGGCGATTTTTCTGCTTTTGAGCCTCATAACATAAATAAGTTCATGGCAGGAGGTTCACTGGAAATGAATGCTTTAATCGACCCTTACGCAACAGCAGTAGTTTACCAAAATACAGGAAATATACATCGTTCTGTTGGTGTGGATATGACGCATAGAGTTACTCTGCCAATGGATGAATTTCAAAAAAGATGTGCAGAACATCCCCTGTTCCGCCCGATTTTGGATATGGCAGGTGTTTGGTTCAGGACAAAAGATGAGGTATGTTTTCATGACCCATTGGCAGTAGTCAGTATTTTTAATGATAGTGTCTGCAAATTTGTACGTGGAAATGTATCTGTTGAATTAGGCAGCAAATCTTTGATGGGATATACTTTGTTTGAAGAAAATTTGAATGGAAAGCATGAGATTGCCTGCAGCGTTAATACAGAAGCATTTTTTGATGAATATTTTTCAGTGTTTCAATAATGGTAATATATGTAAAATGAACTTTTTTATAGAATTTCTCATATCCTTTAGCTATAATTAGAGAATAGACATACAAAGGCCTGGAGGAATAATATGAAGGAGAAATCAGACATAGTGTACGATACAACGGTAGTTATCGCTGAAGATGAATTGTTGGTAAGAATTGGAATTAAGTCAAGTGTTGATTGGGAAAAAAATGGCTTTAAGCTTCTCGGGGAAGCAGCAGACGGCAATGAAGCCATACAGATGGTGAGAAAATTCTTACCTCACATTTTACTGCTTGACATTAAAATGCCAGGAATGTCTGGCCTGGATATACTTAAGATTATACAATTAGAGAAAATTCCTACCAAAGTAATCATAATAAGCGGTCTGGATGATTTCATGTCTGTAAAAAGCGCTATGCAGTCAGGCGCATATGACTATATTCATAAGCCAAGGATGGGATATGAGGATTTACTAAAAATTATGCTTCAAATTCAACAGGACTGCAGAAAAGAAGAGAGAAAATCTCTGTTACAGGAAGAGGTTAGTCCGGAAGTTCTGTTTTTACAGAAAATAGCAGGCGATGAGAAACCAAATGAACAGGAAATATTTTCATCAGAAACAAAAAAGCTATTTGAAGAACGTAGTTTTTGTTTCATATACAGTTCGCTGGTGGGGGTAGCCAGGAAGAAGCAGCAGAAGGTAAATTTTGATGAAAAGGTGTTGTACAAAACAACAGAAAATCTGATAACAGAATTTTGCAGTCAGAGAAAAAATATCTGGTTTATTGTGCCAAAGCAGGGAAGATATTTTTTCCTGCTTACAACAGGATTTTATGATGGTGCTTTTATCGAAAGAAAAGCAGAGGAAACGGCCATTGCGCTTCGGTCTATGGTGAAAAGATTTATAAATATGGATTTGGTATCGGGAATAAGTTCATGGCAAAATCAACCAGACAAGATTTTGGAAACCTGCGGACAGGCGCACACTGCATACGAAGCTGCGTTTTTTTATAATTCGGGAATTCAAAAATATAGTAGTATCAGATTTGCGGATGAGGAGGAAATGAAAGAATGCAGCCGTTTGGCGGAATCTATGGGGTTGTCTGACGGAATTGACAATATAGGAATACATATAGAGAAGTTTTCTATGTTGTGCAGGATTCTTGGGAAAGCGTTCTGTATGAGCAGGCGGCAGTTGATTTATCATCTGCAGAATATGATGTATCAAATCTCAGAGCAGGATGTGGTCCTTTGTGAAGAATGGTATGAAAAGCTGTATGCCTGTAATAACCTGGAAGACTTAGAAGAAGTATATACTTTATGTCTGAAGGATTATAGACATCAAAGGGGAAGAAGGTACGGAAATACAGTAGGGATGATTGCAGAATATCTGCAGAAAAATTATAGTTCAGATATTTCCCTTGCTCTTTTGTCCAGAGTATTTCATCTGAATGAACATTATATAAGCAGGGTATTTAAGGAGGAAACAGGTGAAAACTTTCTTTCATATCTAAATAGAATTAGGATTGAAGAAGCCAAAAAACTTTTGTTGGAGTCTGATAAAAAGATATATGAGATTGCTGAGGAGACTGGGTTCCAGAGTTCTGTTAACTTTAATTATGTTTTTAAGCGTTTTGCGGGAATATCTCCGAAAATGTTTCGGGAACAGTTTGGAAAGAAATGAGGTGGACAGTAATGAAATTACAGCATGGAATTTATTATGCATATTGGGAAAAGGAATGGAGCGGCGATTATTTATATTATATCGAAAAAGCCGCAGAATTAGGTTTCGATATTTTGGAAATTGCTGCGGGACCTTTAGCTGAATATACCTCCGGGTATATGAAAAAAATTAAAAATAAAGCGAAAATGTGCGGTATTCGTATAACAGCAGGACATGGGCCTTTAAAAACACAGGATATCAGCTCTGGTGATAAGAATATAAGAGCCAAAGCGCTGGAATTTTATAAAAAACTTTTCAATAACATGGCTGAGATGGATATCAATCTTATAGGGGGAGCGTTATATTCATATTGGCCCGTTGATTACAGCCTTCCGTTTTCCAAGGAAGAAACATGGAAAAGAAGTGTGGAAGGAGTTGGTTTAATGGGTGAGACAGCTAAAGTGTATGGGATAACATTGTGTATGGAAGTGCTGAACCGGTTTGAGAATTATCTTATTAATACGGCCTGTGAAGGAAAAAAGTTTGTGGAAGAAATAAATATGGATAATGTAAAACTTATGTTGGATACCTTTCATATGAATATAGAAGAGGTGAGCATGGGTGAAGCTATCCGCACATCGGGCCAATGGCTGGGGCATTTTCATACTGGTGAATGCAACCGAATGGTGCCTGGTAAAGGAAGGATGCCCTGGAGGGAGATACGTGAGGCACTTGAAGATATTCGGTATCATGGCGCTGCAGTTATGGAGCCTTTTGTACAGATGGGTGGAACTGTCGGAAAGGATATAAAAATCTGGAGAAATATGTATAATTGTGTAACAGAAGAAATGCTTGACCTTGATGCCCGGGAGGCATTGACATTTCAAAGATATATGCTGGATTATGACTGAAGCTGATAAATATCTTGCAATCTGTCTCCGAATCCGCTACAAAAGGAGAAACCATGAAAAGAGCAGGAAAATTAGCATTACTTCTCTTTGCACTTACCCTGACTACTGTACTTGGCGGATGCCAGGACAAAAAGGAAAGCGGTAAAGAGTTCGCAAACAACGAAAGTTCCACAGAAACAAAAGCGGAACCAACCATGGGAGGTTCCATTGTAGTAGGAATTACTTAGGACCTTGAGGATAGTCTTGACCCACACAAATCGGTAGCGGCAGGAACGAAAGAAGTCCTATTCAATATTTATGAAGGGCTGGTAAAGCCTGATGAACAGGGAAACTATATCGATGCGGTAGCCCAGTCGCACACCATTTCGGAAGACGGCAAGACTTACACCTTTACTTTGCGTGAAGGGGTAAAATTCCACAATGGGGCGGATGTTACCGTAGAAGACGTTAAATACTCGATTGAGAGATGCGCCGGTATCACGGATGGAACAGAGCCGTTGATAGCGGCGTTTTCTAATGTGGATAATGTCCGGACTCCTGATGAGAAAACGGTGGTGATCAATCTGAAAGAGGCGGATACGGAATTTCTGGCGTACCTGATAGTAGCCGTAGTGCCAAAGGACGGGGCAGATCTGGATACACAGCCTGTGGGAACCGATCCCTTTATGTATGAGTCACGTTCACCTCAGGAGAATATTAAGGTGAAAAAGTTCGCAGACTACTGGGACAAGGGACATCAGGCTTATCTGGATGAAGTGACTTTTAAAGTTGTAGCAGACAGCAACGCCATTGTGACAGGATTAAAAGGCGGCTCTATTGACATGTTTGCAAGACTGGATTCCACCCAGACGGGCCAGCTTGATGAAAAGGACTTTACCATCTATGAGGGCGGCATGAATCTGGTGCAGGCTTTGTATCTGAACAATGCAGAGGAGCCTTTTAACGATGTAAAGGTTCGTCAGGCACTCTGTTATGCAGTAAACCGCCAGGATGTGCTGGACATGATAGCTGACGGTAAAGAAACTATCATCGGCAGCAGTATGTTTCCGGCCTTTGAAAAGTATTATATGCCCGAACTGGCTGACAAATACAGCCAGGATACAGCTAAGGCAAAGGAACTGCTTGCAGAGGTGGGATTTCCGGATGGATTTGATATGACTATCACAGTGCCCTCCAATTATCAGTAGCATGTGGATACTGCCCAGATTCTGGTAGAACAGTTAAAACAGATTGGCGTCAATGCAAAAATCCAGCTTGTTGAGTGGGACAGCTGGCTCAGCGATGTCTACACAGACAGAAAGTTCCAGTCTACTGTGGTTGGTGTGGATGCCGTCTATTTAAGCGGCCGGGCACTGCTGGAGCGGTTTACCTCGGATGCCTCCAAGAACTTTATCAACTTCAATAACGAAGAATATGATAAACTCTACGAGCAGGTGCAGAAGAGCATTGATGACACAGAACAGGTTGAACTTTACAAGAAAATGGAAACAATTCTGGCAGATGATGCCGCCAATGTCTATATCCAGGATATGGCCAGTGAAGTGGTGCTTAGAAAGAATTTTGGCGGATATGTATTCTATCCCCTTTATGTACTGGATATGGCAAAGATTTACCAGACAAAATGAGCCGGGTAACTGCCCGGTGGAAGAGGAGAAGGATAGAATGAAATATACGATAAAAAAATAGGAACTCTCATTATTACGCCTAAATTATTCATGGAACAATATCTGAACTGATAACTGTACCATGAAATTAAAAATGCTCCATGCAGTCATAACATCGCTCAATTTCTCTGTCAAAAGGGCGCAAAGTCCCTATCGCAGAGTTCAGAGCAATTGTTAAACTGTTAAGGTTCGTTAATAGGTGCTATTCCAGCTGTACATTTAGCTTGCCGATATTAAAAATTGTCTTATAGAATTCACTCTTAAAGGGCAACTACTGCAAAGCTTGAATGTGATATATCTTGCTGAACGAACTACTTTTACAGCAATCTTCAGCAGTTTTAAACGGACGGTATCAATACGTTACTTTCGCATATTTGCTGATAACGCCAATCGTCTAAACCAATTAAATATGTTATACGCAAGAGCGTGTACTTGAAGTCTGTTGGCATTTAGAATTCGGGTATGACTGCTTACGGAAGTAAAATCTCAAAACCAGATTTACTCTCTTTGATAAAGTTTTCCATCAGTCCTCGCTTACAGTAAAATTTGATAAGATACTCTGGTGATGAATCCATGTTTGTGACAATGAATGTGTACATGTAAACCATCTGGTTTTCCGGCTTTTCAACCTTGCATACTACACGTCTTTCATAAGGCCATGGACCAGCTTTGTACATGAATTCACCATAAACTACTGCATAATCGACTTTGTTATTTCTAGTGATTTCATCAAGCTCATCCACAAGATGGGATGTTTTTCCACGGAGAATACCATTCTCCTTCAGCCGGATTACATAACAAGCGGATGGTATCCATTGCTTTGATAATGAAAGTTAAAGGCTCTGCCTTTCTGTTTACCGTATGCATCAAGAAGAGTGGAATCCAAATCCAGAATGACAGCCTGTGGCATCTGAACACTGTAAACTCTTTTTCGAAGTATTCTGCCAATTGTAAGGAATTGGTTTAAAGTATCTTCATCCATACGGTTAAAGAATCTTGATACCGTAGGTTGTGAAGCTAAAGCATCTTTATTTAGCACTGGTTTAAATACTGGATCATTTGTAAGTTCATCTGAAGCATCATCTTCAAAGTAACCTGCAATGATCATATATATCATCTGAAGGAGATTCTCCTTGTCAGTGTGATATCTAAATGATGCAGAATCATTTGTCTTAAATGAGTGACTGAAAAGTTTATCAATGCCAAGTTTGCTTACGAATTCTTTGATAAGAAGTAAGCCTGCATCGGAGGATAAATCTCCTCCATCAAAATTTATTCTGTCTATTGCTTTCTAGTGATAAGGTGTTTACAATACTCATAAAGGGCTTCTTTGGGTTATTATTTAAGATTCGACACCTTAATTTTACCACAAATGGATGCTCTTTTTTTATTCACTTGATAGGTGAAACAGCAATATTCAATTAAAATACAGTAATCATGTGGCTTTCAGCCACTTCACACGGCATAGCCGTGAATAATATAGGATAAATAACTATTTTTTTAAGAAAAGGAAAAGAGAGGCTGTACTGACAAGGAACGTTGGTGCAGTCTCGTTCTGCTTTAAATTATTTGTAACTGTTCAGTACCCTCACAGTTACGAGTCAAAATGCATTCCAAATCACCTTCGGTGATGGCATTTTGCCTTGTATGTCTCGGGAGTTTGGCAAAAAACATGCCAAAACACCTCGCGGGATACTACCTTCTGAATAGTTACAATTATTTTCAGAAATATGTATGGACATAGTTGACCGGATGACCATACAACAGGTAAAATTAGAATAGCAAATCTGCAAAAGTAGTGGAAAATAACAAAAAGAGAGGGTTATCGAATGGATAGATTATTGTATGGGGTGGCGTATTACGATGAGTATATGCCGTGTGACCGGTTGGACAAAGATGTGGAAATGATAAAGGCGGCAGGGATCAATCTGGTCCGTATCGCCGAGTCTACCTGGAGTACCTGTGAACCCCAGGAAGGGGTGTTTGATTTCAGCCATGTGACTCGGGTACTGGATGCGATGGAAGCGGCCGGCATCTCAGTGATCATTGGAACACCGACGTATGCGATCCCGACCTGGATGGTAAAATCCCACCCGGATGTACTGGCAACCACAAAGAGGGGACCGGGCATCTACGGGGCGCGTCAGATCATGGATATCACGCATCCGGTATATCGCTATTACGGTGAACGTGTGATCCGAAAACTGATGGAAGTGTCTGCGCACAGAAAATGTGTGATTGGTTTCCAGCTGGATAATGAGACAAAATATTATGATACAGCAGGAAAAAATGTGCAGGAGCAGTTTGTAAAATATCTTCGCACAAAGTTCAACGATGATCTGGATGCGATGAATCAGGCGTTTGGTCTGGATTACTGGAGTAACCGGATCAACGCGTGGGAGGATTTCCCGGATGTGCGTGGAACAATCAACGGAAGCCTTGGCGCAGAGTTCCAGAAGTTCCAGAGAACGCTGGTGGATGATTATCTGCAGTGGCAGGCGGATATTGTGAAAGAGTATGCAAGGGAAGATCAGTTTATCACCCATAACTTTGATTTTGACTGGCGGGGATATTCCTACGGAGTACAGCCGATGGTGGATCACAAACATGCAGCAAGGGCACTGACAGTAGCAGGGGTGGATATCTATCATCCGACACAGGACGAACTGACCGGTGCAGAGATTTCCTATGGCGGAGACAGTACCCGTTCACTGAAAGCAGATAATTATTTTGTTCTGGAGACAGAGGCACAGGGATTCCCGGGATGGGTTCCTTACGACGGACAGCTTCGTCTGCAGGCATTCAGTCATCTGGCTTCCGGGGCAAATATGGTGGAATACTGGCACTGGCATTCGATCCACAATTCTTTTGAGACATACTGGAAAGGACTGTTGAGTCACGACTTTAAGGAAAACGATACGTATCGTTCTGCAAAAGTGATTGGTAAGGAGTTTGCGGAGCTGGGAAACCATCTGGTGAATCTGAAAAAACACAATAAAGTCGGTTTCCTTGTGAGCAATGAAGCACAGACTGCGCTGGACTGGTTTCCGATTGACGGAACCGCAGGCGGTGGTGGCGGATGCAAATATAACGATGTGGTCCGGTATGTCTATGATCAGTTATATAAACTGAATGTGGAATGCGATTTCCTGTGGCCGGAAACAGAAAGTTTTGCGCAGTATGATCTGCTGGTAGTGCCGGCACTGTACGCAGCACCGGAAGCCCTGCTTCAGAAGATCAATGACTATGTGGCAGCAGGCGGTCATCTGTTTACCACATTCAAGACCGGTTTCACGGATGAGAATCTGAAGGTGTTCCATGACAGCCAGCCACATATTCTGGACCGGTGTCTGGGTATTTCCTACAGCCATTTTACGTTCCCGAAACAGGTAAAACTGTCAGGAGAGACGTATCACTGTGAAGATAATGAGTTGAAAAATTTTATGGAACTGGTGAACCCGGAAGGGGCACAGGTGCTTGCTTCTTATGATCATTATAACTGGAAGCGGTATGCGGCAGTGACGAGAAATGTGTATGGAAAGGGAACGGCTACTTATCTCGGCTGCTGGACCGGTGATGCGATGCTTCGGGAGATCCTTACGGATGTGTTGAAGGATGCAGGATTGTGGGGTATGGAACAGGAAGTGGAGTTCCCGGTGATTATCAAGAAGGGGACAAATGATCTTGGAAAAGAAGTTGTATATTATCTGAACTATTCGCCGGAAGTACGGAATGTGATTTATCATGGCACTGATGGAGAGGAATTGTTTGGAAAGGCTGCAGTTACTGATGGACAGGTTTTGGAAATCGGGGGCTGGGATCTGAAGATTGTGGAACGGTAAATAAAAGGGGAGCTGTCCTTCATGGATGAAAACTATGGAGGACGGCTTTCTTTTTTGCTTTGTCTATCCCCCGGATGAGGATATAAAAAAGAAAAAAGTGCGAAAATATCGGTTGAAAAAAAGATAAAAATATAACCCCGCAGGGGGCTTGCGGGGAAAAGAAAGACAGGTTATGATAGGCACACAACAGAAACAGGTTGTAAGTTCGCTCAGACCGTACTGCTTCCTCCGCATCTATAAGCAGTATGGAAGGGAAAGCAAATAATGTCAGAAGTGAGGAAAGAAATCCGGGAAAGATTCCTTTCCTTTCTTTTTACAGAAATCTGAAAGGGGAAACATATGAAGAAGAAAATGGTTGCGGTATTGCTCGCAGCAGGTTTGGTGATATCGCTGGCGGCCTGTGGGGGTACATCAGAAACAGGTAATACTGCGGATGTGAAGACGGGGAATGAGGAAACAGCAGATGATGAACCTGCAGAAGAAGCAGAAAATACAGAAGAATCTACACTGACATATGGATCCGGAGATTATACACGGATCAATCCTGCGATGGATGAGCACTGCGAGATCAATGTGCTGTTATTTAACGGACTGACTGCTCATGATGCGGATGATCAGGTAGTGCCGGGGCTTGCAGAAAGCTGGGATTATGATGAAGATACTTATACCTATACATTCCACATCAGAGATGGAATTAAATGGCATGATGGGGAACCATTTACGGCAGACGATGTAAAATTTACAATAGAAGCGATCATGGATCCGGACAACGGATCGGAGAATGCACCAAATTATGAAGATGTGCAGGAAATTACAGTCACGGATGACCAGACGATCGCCTTTAAACTGGCAGAACCAAATGTGGCATTTCTGGAATATATGACAATGGCGATTTTGCCAAAACATCTTCTGGATGGAGAAGATATGCAGGAGTCGGATTTCTTCCGTCATCCGATAGGAACAGGTCCATATAAACTGGAAAGCTGGGATGCAGGGCAGTCAATTGTCATGGTGAAAAATGAAGATTACTACCTTGGCAGTCCGAAAATCGATAAAGTAATCTTTAAGATTGTAGAGGATGACAATACACAGGCAGTACAGTTACAGTCCGGTGAGATTGATATGGCTCTGTTAGATCCGAAAAATGCACAGAGTTTTAAGGATGCAGAAGATTATACCTGCTATGATATGACGACTTCGGATTATCGTGGTATTATGTTTAATTTCGGCAACGATTACTGGACGGAAAATAAAGATATTATTCCGGCAGTATGTTATGGTATTGACCGGCAGGCAATTATTGATGCAGTGCTTCTGGGGCAGGGAATGCCGGCCTATGGTCCATTGCAGAGAAATATCTACAATGATGAGAATGTGGAACATTATGATTATAATCCGGAAAAGGCAAAAGAGATTCTTGAGAATGCGGGATGTACCATGGACGATGATGGTTTCTACGAGAGAAATGGAGAAGAAATCGGCTTTGTGATCAGCGTCATGTCCGGAGAACAGGATCGAATCGATATTGCACAGGCAGCGGCACAGCAGTTGCAGGAGATCGGCATCAACTGTACGGTAGATATTCCGGCACAGATGGACTGGGGAGGACAGATGGCCTGCCTGATCGGCTGGGGAAGCCCGTTTGATGCAGATGATCATACCTACAAAGTTTTCGGAACGGGTAAAGGAGCCAATTATTCCGGTTATTCCAATGAAAAAGTGGATGAATATCTGACACTGGCAAGACAGTATGAAGATCAGGAAACCCGTGCGAAATATTATGATCTTTTCCAGGAAGAGCTGGCAAAGGATCCGGCATATGCATTTATCTGTTATATTGATGCCAATTATGTGGCGGATTCGGATATCAAAGGAATCTCCGAAAAGACCGTACTTGGTCATCACGGAGTTGGTATTTTCTGGAATATTCAGGAATGGGAAATCGTGAAATAAAAAGAAAGATGAGAGATGCAAAGAGACTGGTAACAGTCTCTTTATGCAGTTTTGAGAGGTTAGTCATGAATGAGTTACTGAAGGCAGAACATCTGTCGGTAAGCTTTTTTACGGATGCCGGTGAAGTGGAAGCGGTTCGGGATGTAAGTTTTACTGTGGAAAAAGGGGAAGTACTGGCCATTGTGGGAGAATCCGGGTGCGGGAAGAGTGCATTGTGCAAAAGTATTATGAAATTACTTCCGAAGACAGCAAAAATCAAGTCCGGGAAAATACTGGTGAATGGAGCGGATATTACGGACTATACGGAAAAGAATATGTCACGGCTGCGTGGAGAACTTTTTTCGATGGTCTTTCAGGATCCGATGACATCTCTGAATCCGACGATCACGGTTGGAAAACAGATCGGGGAGGCGGTGAGGATCCATAATAAAAAAATGTCGAGAGGACAGATCAGAAAAAGAGTTATAGAACTGATGCAGTTGGTGGAAATAGACAGACCGGAAGAAAGGATCCGTCAGTATCCTCATGAATTTTCCGGGGGTATGCGTCAGAGAGCAGTTATGGCAATTGCACTTGCCGGTAATCCGAAGATTCTGTTTGCCGATGAGCCTACGACTGCGCTGGATGTGACGATTCAGGCACAGATTCTGGATGTGTTTCGGCGGATCCAGAAAAAACTGGAGATGGCAACTGTGTTTATCAGCCATGATCTAGGGGTTGTAGCCGGAGTGGCAGACCGTGTGGCGGTTATGTATGCGGGAAAAATTGTGGAAATCGGAACGGCGGAGGAGATTTTTTATGATCCAAGGCATCCATATACCTGGGGACTGTTACAGTCACTTCCTGTTCTGGCAGAAGGAAAAGAATGGCTCCCGACACTGCCGGGCATGCCGCCTACCCTGATTCATCCGCCAAAGGGTGATGCATTTGCGGAGAGAAACGTATATGCAATGAGAATAGACTATGAAAAAGAGCCTCCTATGTTTCGGATTACAGATACCCATTATGCGGCTACCTGGCTGCTGGATGAGCGGGCACCGAAGGTGAAGGTTCCGATGGGAGGGCGAAGATATGGGAAATGATATTTTAATGGATGTGCAACATCTTTCACACATATTTCGGCTGAATCGGAAGGTGGAAGTGCATGCAGTGGATGATGTTTCTTTTCAAATAAAAAAAGGAGAAATTTACGGCCTGGTAGGAGAATCCGGATCCGGGAAATCGACAGTGGCGCGCTGTGTCATGAATATATACAAACCTTCCGCAGGAGAAATCTATTATAAAGGAATTCCGGTCTGCAAAAACAGAGAATTTAAAAAGAACCGGAAGATGTTACAGATGACGCGGCAGATGATTTTCCAGGACTCGGCTTCCAGCCTGAATCCGGGAATGAAAGTCAGAGATATCGTGGCGGAACCGCTGCGTATTCAGTCCCGAAAGATCCGTACAGATAAAAAGGAAATTGAAAAACAGCTGGAGATGGTAGGACTTGATGGAAGTTATCTGGAAAAATATCCGTATGAACTGTCCGGCGGGCAGCGACAGCGGGTGGCAATTGCGCGGGCACTGTTAGCAAAACCGGATCTGATTGTGGCAGATGAGCCAATCGCATCGCTGGATGTATCTATTCAGGCACAGATGGTCAATTTGTTTCGAAAATTGCAGAAAGAGCAGGGATTTTCCTTTCTTTTTATCGCACATGATCTTTCGATGGTGAAATTTTTGTGCGATCGGACCGGAGTTATGTATCGTGGAAGACTGGTTGAAGAAGGAACCACAAAGGATGTGTTTTCACATCCGGAACATGAATATACAAAAGCATTGCTGGCAGCAATTCCCGTACCGGATCCGAGGGAAGAACGAAACAGAAGGGTGATGAAGTACAATGAGGGGTGAACGGGTATTATATTATGGAAAAAAATTACTAATTTTTATCATCAGTGTATGGGTACTGTCTCTTGTAACGTTTTATGTGTCCAGACTTGCACCGGGAGATCCGCTGATTTCTTACTATGGAGAACGCGTGGAAAAGATGAACCCGGAAGAAAGAGAATGGGCAGAGGAGAAACTGGGGCTGAATGAGAAAATATCTGTGCAGTATGCAAGGTGGATCCGTCAGGCATTTCATGGGAATTTTGGAATTTCCTATAAATATAAAATGGATGTACTGGAGGTATTGAAAAGCAGAATCGGCAATACACTGGTTCTCGGAGGAATTGGCTTTCTGGTCATATTTTTCGGATCGTTGTTTCTGGGAGTGGTGTGTGCATGGAAAGAGGGCGGATGGACAGACCGGATGATCTGTAAAGTGGGAACGGTAATCAGCTGTGTACCGGAGTTCTGGCTGGCTCTGGTACTGATTCTTGTGTTTTCTGTTTCTCTTCGATGGCTGCCAAGCTCAGGAGCATATGCGGTGGGGCAGGAAAACAATCTTTCCGATCGTATCGTGCATATGATTCTTCCATTAGCGGTTATCGTGACAGAACATCTCTGGTATTATGGCTATATGGTCCGAAACAAAATGCTGGATGAAGTCCGTGCGGATTACGTGCTGCTGGCGAAGGCAAAGGGAATGAAAAAATCACGGATCATGATCACACATTGTCTGAGAAATATTATGCCGTCGTATCTGAGCATTATGGCAATTTCCGTAGCACATATCATGGGTGGAACGTATGTGGTGGAGACTGTTTTTTCCTATCCGGGAATCGGCACGCTGGCATATGAAAGTGCTCGCTATAAGGACTACAATCTGCTGATGGTGGTCAGTCTGCTGTCCGGAATCATAGTGATTGTCTGTAATATGGCAGCACAGATTCTCAATGAGCGAATCGATCCGCGCATCCGCATCAGCAGACAGCCGGATATACAGGAGGTGAGGGAACATGAATGATCCGTTTGAAATTGTCGGTGTAAGACCGGAACTTCTGGAATGTCAGGCACCGGAAAAAGAAAATAGATGGTATCAGGGAGTTCCCTGGCTGTCTGTCATTGTTCTTCTGATAATCGCTGGTGGATGTCTGTTCTGTAAATGGATCATGCCAAAAGATCCGTCCTATATGGATCTGAAAAATTATACCGTTGCTCCATGCAGGGAATTTCTGTTTGGGACAGATACCATGGGGAGAGATATTTTCTCCATGATATGGTACGGTGGACGACAGTCGTTGTTTATAGGATTTGTGGCAACAATGATATCAACCAGTATTGAGATTATCTTTGGAACTGTCAGTGGTCTGGCTCCGGAATGGCTGGACATGTTACTCATGAGAATGACAGAGATTTTGCTGAGCATTCCCAATCTGCTTTTGGTTATTTTTCTGCAGGCGATTCTGGGGAAGGCAAATGTGCTGAGTCTGTCGTTGGTTATAGGAGTTACAAGCTGGACCAGTATAGCGAAAGTAGTAAGAACAGAAGTACGTCAGCTAAGAAGCAATGAATATGTAGTTGCAGCCAGATGTATGGGTGGCGGCTTTTTCTATATTCTTCGGAAACATCTTGCCCCCAACTTTTTATCTTCTATTATGTTCATGGTGGTTATGAATATTCGAAGTGCGATTGTGGAAGAATCTACGCTGAGCTTTATGGGGATCGGGTTACCACTGGAGATCATCTCCTGGGGAAGCATGCTGTCACTGTCAGAAAAAGCACTGCTCACCGATGGCTGGTGGATCATTCTGATTCCCGGGGCGTTTCTTATTGTAACCTTATTGGCCATTACCGGGATAGGAGATTATCTGAGAAAAGAGTTGAATAAGAAAGAGAGTTATCTGTAGAGCGGAAGAAAATGCGATATGACGGATTCTTTTCTGACATTTTTTCTCATTCTGTTGTTTTTGATTGCATGTTTTTTTGAAATAAAGTAAAATACTAATGGAAAAAAATGAAATAAAAATATATGCAGGAGGAGAAACATGGATAACAAAGAATTCGCTTTACAGGAACACGAAAAATGGGCTGGAAAAATCGAAGTGATTAGTCGTGCAAAACTGGATACTCCGGAAGATCTGGCTGTCTGCTATACACCGGGTGTTGCGGAACCCTGCATCAAAATATCAGAGGATGTGGATCTTTCTTATAAATATACCCGTCGTCACAACATGGTAGCGGTCGTTACAGACGGAAGTGCCGTACTGGGACTGGGTGATATCGGACCGGAGGCAGGTATGCCGGTTATGGAAGGAAAATGCTGTCTGTTCAAGGCATTTGGCGATGTGGATGCATTTCCGTTGTGTGTGCGCACCAAAGATGTGGACGAGATCGTAAAGACCGTCAGCCTGCTGGCAGGAAGTTTCGGTGGAGTCAATCTGGAAGATATCTCTGCACCGCGTTGTTTTGAGATCGAGCGCAAGTTAAAAGAGTGTTGTGATATTCCGATTTTCCACGATGACCAGCATGGAACCGCAGTAGTAACAATGGCAGCTATGCTCAATGCGCTGAAAGTAGTCGGAAAGAAGATCGATGAGATCAAAGTAGTAACTTCCGGAGCAGGTGCAGCCGGTATCGCGATCATCAAACTGCTGATCAGTATGGGCCTGAAAAATGTGATCATGTGTGACCGGAAGGGTGCGATCTACAAAGGCCGTGAAGGACTGAACAAAGAAAAAGAAGAGATGGCTGAGATCTCCAACCGGAACATGGAAAAAGGAAGTCTGGCAGATGTGATCAAGGGGGCAGACGTATTTATCGGTGTATCCGCACCGGGAACGGTGACACAGGAAATGGTTCGCACAATGGCTCCGAATCCGATTCTTTTTCCAATGGCAAACCCGACACCGGAGATTATGCCGGAAGAGGCAAAGGCAACAGGTGCAGCTGTGATCGGAACCGGAAGAAGTGACTTCCCGAACCAGATCAATAATGTACTGGCATTCCCGGGTATCTTCCGTGGCGCACTGGATGTGAGAGCGAGCGATATCAACGATGAGATGAAGGTAGCCGCTGCATATGCGATCGCAAATATTATCACGGATGAGGAGAGAAATGCAGAGTATATCATTCCCAATCCATTTGACAAGCGGGTGGCAAAGGCGGTTGCCGAGGCAGTTGCGAAGGCTGCAAGAGATACGGGAGTTGCAAGAATCTAAGAAATTCAGAAGCTGCTGTGTCGATGGAGTGGCTGTGTGTATAGCTGCTCAGGCGGGAAAGTGATAGAAAAACAGAAAATCAGATGCAGGCTACAGAAATACTGTAACGGCATCTGATTTTTTACTGCAATGCATAACAAAAATTGATCTGTGGATCGATTTTGACTATTTATTTCTGGTGCTTCTGACGATAGGCTCTTGGAGAGACACCTACCAGTTTTTTGAATGCCTGTGTAAAATAGTTCTGCGAAGAAAATCCGCTGGACTCGGCGATCTGTGTGATGGAGTAGTCGGTGTCACACAACAATCGTTTGCTGTGGGTGATCCGCAGTTGCAGCAGGTAGTTGATCGGTGAGACGGAGAAGGCAGCAGAAAACTGATGGGAGAGATAGAATTTATCCCAGTGGACGATGGCTGCGATCCGCTCGAGTGTTACCGGTTCGTGGAAGTGTTCTTCGATGTAGGCTTTGGCGCGCTGACATTCATAGGGGATATCGGTTGGCGGCGCAAAGGAGAATTCTTTTCCGGTGATCCGGTGGAGCTGCAGAAGCAGAATGGACAGATAATGCTGGCAGACTTCCTCATAGGAAGTCTGTTTTTTTTGTAGTTCTTCCAGGATCGTGTGCAGGAGTGAGAGGATCATTTCCCGGTGGGAGGAGAGTTGGAAGATCTGGAAGGGGGAGAAGGTTTCTCCTTCGTGGAAGCGAAACTGTAGGTTATCGATTCCCAACACAATATAGTGCATTTTCTTTTCCGGTGAGGAGCGCTCGGTGTGGTGGACTTTGGGATTGACGATGACGAGGTTGTTTTTTCGCAGGGGGATCTGGGTTTCATCGGTGCACAGCCATCCTTCGCCGTCGGTTACGTAGAAGAGTTCGGTGCAGTCGTGGGAGTGGAGGACGCCGTTCCAGTCGGATCCGAAGGAGGAGGAAGTTACGTAGCGGAGGTGTTGGTGGGGCGGCTGGTGTTCGGGGGATAAGTCTGTTAAGGAATAGGATAGGGTGGACATATGGGGACCTCCTTTGAAAATTAGTGGGTTGGCGGGCGGACGAAATTGCGGTCATGCTTCTGGAGCCACACAACCGCTGGTAACGCAAATCTGAACTAGTCACTAACTCCGACTATGTTTGCGAGGGTCGGCTGACCCTCGCAAAAGTCTGCGTAAGTGCCGGATTTCATCTTTGCTAAGGGCACCAGCAAAAGGCTGTGTGGCTCCAGAAGCATGACCGCAATTTCTGACGGTGGCAAACCCGGAACAGTATGATGCTGCGAGAAGTTTGCGCAGGAAAATATCGGAGGATGCCACTAGAAAAACCGTAGATGAAATATTTTACTGGTTTATATACGTCAGTATAGCAAAGAATCGCTTATACCGCAAGATATCTAATGTTTGGAACAAAAGTAGCATAGAAAGAATGGTGGGGATTGGATATAATGAATTTAGTGCAGCGGACGGGAAACAGCCGCCTGTCTGATGCAGACTGGAATAGGACTGCCGGCAGTGAGAGACAGATAGGGGAAAAGGTCATTGTCGGCAGTTATTTCTGGTGATTTATGATTTGGGATTGGATATAAGCGGAATTGGTAAGGTTCCGAGAGTGATAATAAAGAAAGGGAGAGGTGTGTGTTATGGGTAAAGAGTGTACAACGGGCAGAGTAACGATTCCGACTGATGTGGATGTCGTACCGGAGACACTGGAGCTGGTGAAACGGTGGGGGGCGGATGCGATCCGTGACTGTGACGGAACGGATTACCCGGAAGAACTGAAGAAGGTGGATGCGAAGGTATACGCAACATATTATACAACCAGAAAAGATAATGTATGGGCGAAAGCGAATCCGGATGAGATTCAGCAGATGTATATTATGACATCGTTCCATACAGCGACAAAGGGTGAGCTGTCGATTCATCTGATGGATCATCTGTATCCGGATATGTTAAAGGTAAATTCGCATGATGATATCCAGAGATGGTGGGAAGTCATTGACCGTACGACGGGAAAAGTGGTTCCGGTGACGGAGTGGAGTTACAGTGAGGAGACCGGGGATGTGACGATCAAACCGGCGAAGGCTTTTCATGATTATACGGTAAGCTTTCTGGCTTATATTATGTGGGATCCGGTGCATATGTATAATGCGGTGACCAACGACTGGCAGGGCGTGGAAAAACAGATCACATTTGATGTCCGTCAGCCGAAGACTAAAGAGTATTCCAAGAAACGTCTGAGAAAATTCCTGGAGAGTCATCCGTATGTGGACGTGGTTCGTTTTACTACATTTTTCCATCAGTTTACACTGATCTTTGATGAGCTGGCGAGAGAAAAATATGTAGACTGGTATGGTTATTCTGCATCGGTAAGTCCGTATATTCTGGAACAGTTTGAACAGGAAGTAGGTTATAAGTTCCGTCCGGAATTTATCATTGACCAGGGTTACATGAACAACATGTACCGGATTCCGTCCAAGGAATTCATGGATTTTACCGCGTTCCAGAGAAGAGAAGTCACGAAACTGGCGAAAGAGTTTGTAGATATCGTGCATGAATACGGAAAAGAAGCCATGATGTTCCTCGGCGATCACTGGATCGGCATGGAGCCGTTTATGGATGAGTTTAAGTCCGTAGGTCTGGATGCTGTGGTAGGTTCCGTGGGAAATGGAGCGACGCTTCGTCTGATCAGTGATATTCCCGGGGTTAAATATACCGAGGGACGTTTTCTCCCGTATTTCTTCCCGGATACTTTCCACGAGGGTGGAGATCCGGTAAAAGAAGCGAAGGTAAACTGGGTAACCGCGCGTCGTGCGATCTTAAGAAAACCGATCGACCGTATCGGTTACGGCGGATACCTGAAACTGGCGGTACAGTTCCCGGAATTTATCGATTATGTGGAAAGTGTCTGCAAGGAATTCCGTACCCTGTATGAAAATATCAAAGGAACCACACCGTACTGTGTAAAAACCGTAGCCGTATTAAACTGCTGGGGTAAGATGCGTGCGTGGGGTAATCATATGGTACATCATGCGATTTACCATAAACAGAACTATTCTTATGCGGGCATCATGGAAGCGTTGAGCGGTGCACCGTTTGATGTACGGTTTATCACTTTTGATGATATCCGCAAGAACCCGGATATGCTCAAAGATATCGATGTCATTCTGAACGTGGGAGACGGCGATACGGCCTATACCGGCGGAGATAACTGGACAGATGAGACGATTGTTTCTGCAATCAATGAATTTGTATACAATGGCGGCGGATTTATCGGAATCGGTGAGCCGACCGGTCATCAGTGGGAAGGCAAATACATTCAGTTAAGAAGTGTTCTTGGAGTGGAACGCGAAAATGGATTTGACCTGAACAAAGACAAATACAACTGGGAAGAGCATACCCACTTTATCACTGAGGACTGCAAGGGAGATGTGGACTTCGGAGAAGGAAAGAAAAACATGTATGCTCTGCCGGATACTACGATCATCCGCCAGATCGATAAAGAAGTGCAGATGGCAGTCAACTCTTTTGGAGAAGGAAGAGGCGTTTATATCAGCGGTCTGCCATACAGCTTTGAAAACAGCCGTGTGCTGTACCGTGCGATCCTGTGGGCTGCACACGATGAAGAAAACCTGCATCGCTGGTTCAGCAGCAACTACAACGTAGAAGTACATGCCTATGTAAAGAATGGTAAATACTGTATCGTAAACAATACCTACGAACCGCAGGATACCACTGTTTATAAGGGTGACGGAACAAGCTTTGATCTGCATATGGAAGCAAATGAGATTATCTGGAAGGAAATCTGAGAGTAAACAGAAACTAAAATGTAAAATATTGACTTTCCGACAGAATACAGGTAAAATAAAGTATGTTTAGCGGCATAAGATTCCAAATCACATTGAAAAGCATAACG
>ENA-OROU01001036-OROU01001036.1-human-gut-metagenome-genome-assembly--contig:-NODE-1036-length-25544-cov-5.721919_pt1 | contig 25544 bp, 20 predicted proteins | sample MGYA00242131_ERZ509054 | MGnify/ENA primary metagenome ERZ509054 (study PRJEB26280, sample SAMEA2338749) | human gut metagenome | biome: human gut; feature: human-associated habitat; material: faeces... | reverse complement strand
TATATTTATTGTATCAGAACAAGTGTTTTTGCGATTTTTTATGAATTTGAGCAGACATGCTCGAATGTGCAATTCATCCCATCACCTATAGGTGAGGGAATTCTTGCTACGGTTGTTAAAATTCCTATCTTATTCATCTTTTTTCTCCATATACAACAGGCCAGAGTCAAAATTTTTTCTGACTCTGGCCTGTCAATTCTCATATTATAAAAATAAAATATGCATCTTCCCGCGGCTGTCATTTACCACTTCCGAATCTACCCGGTAAATCCTTTTGATCAGCTCCGAAGTGAGTACTTCCTGTGGAGTTCCATATCCTTCCAGCACACCATCTTTCAATACATAAATCTTATCACAGTATGCCGCCGCAATATTCAGGTCATGGATAGCTGATATTACAGTTACGTTAAGTTTCTTTACCAGTTCCATCAGCATGATCTGATGTGTGATATCCAGATGGTTAGTCGGCTCATCAAGGATCAGTGCAGGTGTCTGCTGTGCAAGTGCTCTTGCCAGAATAACCCTCTGCTGCTCTCCACCTGACAGCGTAGAAAATGTGCGATCCGCAAATGCATCCATCTGTACCGTTTTCAGTGCTTCTTCAACAATCCGGTAATCTTTTGCATTATCCCGTTCCAATGCTTTCTTATGAGGTGCACGTCCCATCAACACGACTTCCCGTACGGTAAAATCAAAGTTGTAGTAATTGTGCTGTGCCACAACTGCCATTTTTCTGGCGGAGCTTTTTACGCTCATGGAATGGAGTTCTTCGCCGTCCAGATAAACGGCACCTGCATCTGGCTTCAGGATACGGTAGATGCATTTTAATAATGTAGATTTTCCGCTTCCGTTTGGTCCGATGATCCCTACCAGTTCCTTATCCTTTGACTCTATGGAAATTCCCTTCAGTATCTGTCTGGCGTGAAATCCAACCTGAATATCTTCTGTAGTGATCTTCATTACTTACTACCTCCAAATCCATAGGATTTCCGCACAAGCAGATAAATAAAGCACGGAGCACCGATAATGGATACCAACACACCGATCGGCATCTCAGAATTCTTCAGGATCACACGACATGCCACATCACACCAGATCAAGAACGATGCACCAAGCAGTGCACTTAATGGCAATAATCTTCTGTGGTCTGTTCCAAAAAGGATTCTGATCACATGAGGGATCACAAGTCCTACAAAGCCGATCACACCCGCACAATATACTGCAAACCCAATCATTACAGAAGCAACGATCAAATAAAAAGTTCTCAGCCTGTGCAAATCAGTTCCCAGTGTGATCGATACATCATCTCCTAACAGCATCAGATTCAGATTACGATATTGCGTCCAGAAAATAATTACACAGATCAATGTAACAGGAAGCATTACACCTACTCTGCTCCAGCTTGCGCCTGCAAGGCTTCCCATCGTCCACTTCATTACTTCTGTTGCTGCATTTTTGTCATTGGTGATATAGATAACAAAATTGGAAAAAGCAGAACATACCGCACTGACAGCCATTCCGGCAAGGATCAGTTTGGCAGAAGTAGCTTTTCCGCCCATGTTTGCAATGGCAATTACTGCAAAAGAAGTGACCATTGCACCAATAAATGCAGGAACACCAACTGAGTTTCCACCGAGAAATCCACCAACTCCAAGCATGATCGCCAGTGTTGCACCAAGGGATGCACCGGATGAAATACCAAGTACATACGGATCTGCCAGTGGGTTCTGGACAATCGCCTGCATGACTACACCACAGACGGAAAGAGCCATTCCAACTGCCAGAGCCAGCAGGACTCTGGGCAGCCGGATCAGCCACACAACATCGATCGAGTAGGAGACGGCTTTTTCCGCCGACCTCTCACACCACCGGACATGCGGTTCCGCATCCGGCGGTTCAGTTAACTTGACATCTCGCTTTACAAAGATATTCCTCGGCTGAGAGTAAACCAAATTTCTTCAAACGTGCATTTGACATCGCATAACAAACAGTTTTTGTACGGCACACTCGGGCATATCCATGAAATCCCGCCGCACACCTTGCATTCTTTTTACTAATACCCAGTTTTACCAAATTTTTATATCTGGTTTTTGGATTTTTCCAGTGTTTCCATATGCACATTCTGAATCTATACCTGATTACTGTATCAAGTTTTCGGGTTACTGTAAGAATTGAGCCAATTTTAAAGTAATTAATCCATCCTCTTACTACCTCTGCTATCTTTTTCGCTTTGTATGAATTACTCACGCTCCACTTGCGGCTCGTAAGTTTCCTGACTTTCTTCATTACTTTATCCAATGACTTTTTCGGAACTTTCATCCTATATTTCTTTTCCTGAAATTGATAATAAAAAGCAAATCCTAGATATTGTATTTCGGTAGGTCTGCCTATTCTACTCTTGTCCTTGTTCACTTTTAACCGCAGGACATTCTCAATATATTTCGTGACTGATTTCATTACTCGTGTCGCAGCTTTTTCACTTCTGACAAGAATAATACAGTCATCTGCATATCGTACAAATCTAAGTCCCCGACTTTCAAGTTCCCAATCCAGTTCATTTAACAGTATATTTGCAAGAAGCGGCGAGATATTTCCTCCTTATGACGAGATAGATGTTATGCCGAGATACGTTCAGTATTCTTAGATTTTGCCAGTGTTTCTATTTGCGTAACTCGGCATAATAATTCTCTACTTTAAGGAATTTAAAAACTGTAAAAGATCTTTATCTTTGTTCCAGTCAGGAAAATCTCTTTCCTCAGTAACTTTTGGAGCAAGTGCATTTATCGCATCATTTTTCAGACGATTATCAGCTCTCACGTAAACCATCGTCGTAGAAATATCCTCATGCCCGAGGAAATCTCTGATATAGACGATATTGATACCGGCTTCCAACATATGCATTGCTTTTGAATGACGAAACATATGACAATGTACATGTTCTGGGAATGTTGCATCTTTTTGGCGGATCGCATCTACATATTTTTTTATGATATAAGAGATACCATCGCGGTCAATCTTTCGATGATAACGGTTAGTGATCAAAAAATCGGTTCCTACAGCGTATGAACGGTACCGGCTAAGATAGTTTTCGACAAGTTTTGCTGTTGCGTCTGCTATCACGACTGTACGATATTTGTTGCCTTTTCCGTGTAATCTTACGGTTGCAACAGAACCTAACGATATATCGGCTATCGTGATATCGCATAATTCCTGAACTCTGCACCCACTGTCATACAAAAGTGTCAGGATCACCCTGTGTCGGAAACCGGTATGGGAATTAACATCCGGACTGTTTATAAGTGATGACATCTGTTCCACAGTCAGGAAAGATACTTCTTTCGGTGCAGCCTTTTTTGCCCTGATCCCAGAGACATTCTGTAAAGGGGCAATGTACTCGATATGTTCCAACTGTGCATAATCACTGAATGCTTTCAATGCAGCCAGCCGTTGATTTGCTGCAGTTATACCAGCCCCGTTGTTCCGGTACCATTCCAGGAATTCAATCACCAGTTCACGTTTGAAGTCCTTGATATAAAAAGAATTCGGAGAGGTCTCTTTTTCTTCTTTTAAAAACCGAAGGAACAGTTTCAAAGTGTCTCTGTAACTGAGAATGGTATTCCTGGAATAACATCTATGATGCGGCAGATAGTCCGTTAAAAATCCTGTGACCAGACAGGCAAAATCAGTAGAATTCGTGTTCATTGATAACTGCCTCCCTGATCAGATCAGGAAAAGATTCCATCATCCGTTCTTTTATATATGGAAAACGTTCCGCCGTAAGTTTTAGATAATACGCTGTTTCCTCAAAACTTTCATGTCCAAGCATTGTACGCATATATGGAAGATACGCAATCAGGTCTTTTCCTTCATCGCTCCATTTGCGGAGAAGATTTATGCAATAAGTATGGCGGAAGTCATGGATACGGGGACCTTTTCCAGTGTGAGAGATCCCAGCCTGTTCCAGATAGCGCCTGAAATTTTTATATACATTTCCTAAAGTCATCGGTCTTCCCGGAAGCAGCATAAAGAAATATTCATCATCGGATGAATGGACATGGATATTTTCTTTTAATTCCTTGCATTTGTCTGTAAGTAAAGGATGGATGGGGACATACCGCTCTTTATGATTTTTGGCCTCGTGAATAGTGATATATCCTTCTCCGAGGTTGATATCACGGATTCTGGCAAGGCGCAGCTCTGAAACACGCATTCCACTGGTGTACAGGATACGGAAAAAGACCGGCATCACATCAGCACGATACGGGCAGGAATCCGGCACCGACTGACTTTTGTCAACTGCATCAAAAAAACTTTGAAGTTCTTCATCTGTGTAAATATGTGCATCGTATCTGCTCCTTTTCCGGGTGATCCTTTTCGGCGGAATATATGCAGGAATCCCGATATCGTTGAGATATTTGCAGAAAACCCGCATGACACTGATACGGCTCGCCTGATTTGTGACAGTTTCATAAGTCCTTTTTCTGCACCATAGGTCACAAAGCTCTTTAGAGATACGCTTTTCGGAAAGATTGTTTTCACATAAAAAGGTGTCAATGCGTCGCAAGGAGCCTGCTTCTGATTCATAAGAGAATCCAAGTGCACGTTTTAATGCTATAAGATCATGGATCTCCTCTTGAAAAATGCTGTTATAGATTTCTTTATCCATGGCAGAATTCCTCCGGTGAAAGCACACATTCGGCCAGTTTCTGCAGATCTGTCTTCAGATAAACAGCCGTTACATCAGAATCAGAGTGCCCAAGGATATCTGTAATGACCGGAAGCGGTGTCTCCATTTCCAGTAGCATGGAGCCGGCAGAATGTCTTAAGGAATGAAAGCCGGAGTGCTTTTTTGTACGCTGGTCGATACCTGCTTTCCTCATGTATCTTACAAGCTGTTGCTGCATATGGTTTTCATTGCCGATAGGATCAAATGGCGGCATATGTTTCAGGAACACCTGATCCGATTCGTAGTACTGAGGTCGCCCATTTTTGATATAATCGATCACCGCCCAGCCTACCGCATCAGGTATTGGCAGAGTTAATAGTTTATGTGTTTTATGCTGTATGAGAGACAGCTTTTTATCTTCCCAGTTAAAGTTTTGGAAACGCAGGTTTTTGATATCTCCAATCCGAAGACCAAGAACACATGCAAGAAGGATCATTGCATAGTCACGTTTTCCGATAGGGCTGTTCCGATCAATGACCGAAAGCATTGCTTTCAGTTCATCAAGTTTCCATGCAGAAGGTATTTTGGCACTTTTGGAAACAGCAGGCATATGGATCTTTTCAGCATAATCAGTGGAGAGTATTCCGATAGAATAAATAAAACGCAGAAAATGTCTGATCCCGCAAACATTCTGTTCTATGGTCTTAAAACTATACCCTGCCAGCGTTTTCAGATAAGAATTGCAAACATCCATAGTGATATTTTCTATAGTTCCAATCTTCCTCTGCTGAAGATAGTCCATAAAAGCCCTGGAAATCCCTTTATAATGTCCGATTGTACTTGCTGACAGTTCCGTAGAATTCAGAAAATCTAAATAATCCGTATATAAATTTAAATAGTACGCATTCAACGTAATAGGATTTTTTGAGGCATAGTATCTTCTGGTAAGCACCTGATGCAAACGGTAATCTTCCAGCATATGCACAACACGGAGCAATTGGACTCTCTGTTGGGAAAGCGTTCCATTATTATATTTCGTAATGAAGCCGTATTGTTTTTCGAGATATTTAAGTCCCCGTTCCATATCGTATTCGGTATTTCCGTACTCTTCCGTAAGAAAGCACTGGATCTTATTCCATTCACCTTCATAAAAGCGGATGGTTGCAGAAGAATAGTTGTTTTCCTGCAACAGTTGTTTTAGTCCTTCTGTAATCATTTCAAGATTCATGAGTTTCTGACTCCTTTCTTTTTTTATGATTACAGAATAACAAAGTGTAGCATTTTTGCTTGTATTATGCCGAGATAAATTTAAAGAAATTCCGTATTTACGCAGATAATCAGCGTTATCTCGTCATAACGTTTATCTCGTCATAAGGTGGATTATGCCGAGCTCGGCATAAACCGCCTTGTGGGGTTCCAATCTCTGTTTCTTCCATTTGTTCTCCGACCATGACTCCACTTGCCAGAAATTTTCGGATTAGTGAAAGTGTTTTCCCATCCTTGATTTCTTTGTTCAGAATAGATATCATCTTATCATGTTCTACTGTATCAAAGAACTTTTCCAGATCAATATCAACGACCCAGTTATATCCCTCATTCATGTATTCAGCCGCTTTTAACACTGCCTGTTGTGCACTCTTTCCAGGTCTGAATCCATAACTGTTTGTATGAAATTTCCGTTCATATATAGGTGTTAACACCTGTGCAGCCGCCTGTTGAATCATGCGGTCTGTAACTGTAGGTATTCCAAGTTTTCGCTTACTTCCATTATCTTTAGGAATCTCCACCCTTTTTACTGGCATTGGTTTATATGACTGATTTCTTATACTCTCTCTGAGTTGATGACCATTTACTTTCAAATGAGAAAACAGGTCATTACATTCCATTCCGTCTATCCCTGCCGCACCCTTATTTTTTATTACTTGTTTATAAGCACGGTTCATATTTTCATTTGACAGAATGTCATCTATAAATATTCTTTGTTTCTCCATGCGTTGTTTCCTTTCCCTTTCGTGAGCTTCAACCACATAGTACTTGTGGTACCCCTCTCGGCATGTGTATTGTCAAAAACTCTCAATTGGGACTTACTCCAACTGATTAACTGTTCCGTCCTTCGCTCCATCCCCATTACAGAGACTTCTTCACTACTATGACGTCTGCTGACTTCCTATGGTTCGTTGTTACTATGGCTAATGATACCACCCATAGGATCTCCCACGGTTAAAAACGTCATCTTTCCCATCATCTATCCGCCATGTCTACTACCAGTCCTTTGTTAGCTATCGGACTTCAACCTGTTCAGCGGTCTTATCCAGACTGTAAGCCTTATACATGATTTCTGTTCGTCGGACCAATGGTTTGCCTCAGGCTTCCTTCAGATTCCACTTTACAGTGGACACCCTTGCCATATTGACTATGCGCTTCCCACTAACGGGTACGCTTAGGACTTTCACCTTTAAGAATAACGTTCGCGCCGGGCGAACTGAACTGCGCCTTCTGCATAGGCGGACAGGCTTTTGATATGAAACAATTTATATGCAATGACACTGTAAACATCTTTCAGTGACAGATCTGCATTTCCAAAAGTGATTGCTGCAAGAATGGAAAAAATCAAAAATGCCGCAAGCCCGATAAGAACTGCCACATACATAGATGTCCTGAGCACACTGCCTTTTTTTGTCTGTGAAACCTGTTCTTTCACTGTTATGTCCTCAATCAGTCAAGATTCACATCCGGATATAATCCTTTTGCGAAAGTTTCAATACCATCCTGTGTACGTGTTGCACTTGCGTACATTTCACTGAGCATGATCGGATAAACACGACCGTTCTTTACAGCGTCAAGGCTCTGAAGTGCTTCGTCATCCTTGATAACGGCAAGCTGGCTTTCTTTTACAGTTTCCGGATCATCACCTGCATATGGCATGTATACAACAAAAATCACATCAGGGTTTGCTGCAATGATATCTTCTTTTCCTGCTGTAGAAGCATCCGGGTTTGCCAGAGTCGCACCCAGTTGTGTTACCATATCTCCACCAATGCTCTTTGCACCATAGTTTGTGATATCTTCTCCAAGAGGTTCCAGAACCATTACGCTTGGTTTCTCTTCTACATCTGCTGTTGCTGTAAGAGTTTTATCGATCACTGCCTTTGCATCATCTACGATTGCCTGTGCTTTGTCCTGTACATCAAAAATCTTTCCAAGATTTAAGATGTCTGTAAATTCATTTTCCAGAGTTCTGTCTCCGTCAGGGCGTGTGTTTGTGTTGTAATAAGTGTTGCAGCCTTTGTCGATCCAGTCTGTTACATTTCCGAGATTTTTATCAGAAAACAGGGAGCTCCAGGATAAGATCATGTCTGGCTCCAACATCGTTACAGTCTCAAGGGATGGGGTAAATTCATCAAGATAATTTGTTTTTGAAAATGCATCTTTAAATTCATCCGGAACTTCATTGTCAAGACCTGCAGTAGCTACCAGACGGTCTTCCAGGCCAAGTGCAAGCATGGTTTCAATGCTTCCCTGATATACAGCAAGAACTTTCTCCGGTGCCTTTTCATAGGTTGTTTCGATTTCATTTCCATCATAATCATAGGTTGTGATGGTCAGAGGATATTCTGTCTTTGTACCTTCTGCGTCTGCTGTCTTATCTGCATCTGCTGAATCCTGTGCTTCTGCATCTTCCTGTGTATCAGAGTCTGCATCTGCTGCCGGCTGATTGTCCTCTTTGATTGTCTCAGAGTCTGCTCTCTCTGCTGCAAAAGCTGCCGGAGCTGCGGAAACTGCCATAGCTGCTGCCATCATAATTGCCATGATTCTTGTGGATAAATACCTGTTTTTCATTTGACTTCCTCTCTTTTCGTATATGTTATTTACCTGTTCGTGTAACCGAAAAGATGGGACTTCAGAAAAAGTAAAATAGAAGTGATAAGAATAACGGATACTTTTTACGGAAGCTCCTTCTTTACACTGTCAGGCAGGTTTCCTGACTCACAGATCACAGAAAGTTTCCACAAAATAAAAACTGATACAACATCCATGCTTCAGTAGTTCATGAATGTTGTATCAGAAATATTTCCAGATACTCTCTGGCAGCCGGATTCCGCCTTCTCACATATTTATGCAATGACATATTACAATCCCGCTTTTTTCTGTATACAGTGGCCGCAACCGTTCAGGCATTTCACCTGATTCCCTCTCACATTACCATACACAAAATCTGCATATGATAATGTTCACTTAACAGCTTATTCAATTACGCTGATACAATTTTAGCACACTGCTTTTATAATTACAACCATATTCGAGACACATCAGAATTCTTTCTTCTCCATAAGCCGGACACCAATCCAAAAAGACCCCATATATACAATTACTGTAAATAATACAACTCCGGCCAATACCATTCCCCGGTTCAGTCCATTCAGCCATGCATCGACTGCGTCTGCTGAAAGTCCAATTGTTTTTATCAGACTATAAACTACGGCAATTATAATAGCCCACATGACCATTGCAATATAACGTCCTTTTTCCGCTCCAAAATGTATTACAAGCGGGAGTGATGCCGTCAACATAAGAAGTGCCAGTGGAATGTATATCAGGCTGTCGATGATAGTCTCACTCAGGTCCCCCTGAAGCTCTGCCACGCCTTTGCAGATCACTCCCGTTATCGTTGTAATTCCCCACGCTGCAGCCGTAAGCCCTGCTCCCAGCAGATATTTCTCTGCCACATATTGTTTTCTGGTAACCGGCAAGGTCATAAGAAATGCAAGACCATTATCAAACTCATCATAACTTATAGTCGTAATGGCAAAAATTGCTGTGACAAACGTAAAATATCCTGTAGCAAAACTGATACTTCCGCTTCCTGCCAGATTCAGGATGACTCCCATTACAATAACCAGGATAAAAAACTGTTTCTGCTGTTTCATCAGTTCTATATCCTTTACAAATAATCCCTTCATACCTGTTCCTCCATCATCACTACCAGATCATCAATCTTTCCATTCTCAATTACAACATCCGGATAATTTTCCATATAAAATTGTTTCTGGTTTGTCAGACATCTGTATCCATAAGCCTCTTTCCGGATCTTAATAAGGTATTGCTGATCCAGTTTTTCATACTCTTCTTCTGAAACTTTAAGAACTGCATAATCTGACAGCAGTACATCTGTATCCTCATGAAGGATAATTTTTCCGGCATGGATCATATAAAAATCGTCACAAAGACTCTCCAGATCTGATGAAATATGCGAACTGATTAGAATAGAACTGCTTTCATTTTCTTCCATATATTCTCTCAGCATGTTCAGCACCTCATCCCTGGCAATCACATCCAGACCAACTGTGGGCTCATCCAGAATCAGCAGTTCTGCCTTATGGCTTAATGCTGCCAGTACTTTAAACTTTGCTTTCATACCAGTGGAAAATTCTTTGATTTTCTTGTCTGTGGGCAGATTGAATCTTCTGCACTGCTGCAGGAATTTCTCTCTGTCAAAATCCGGATATATGCTTTTCATAATATTGGCCACGCCCGCTGCTGTCAGATACATACTGAAGCCTGAATCTGCAAAAACAACTCCCAGTTTCTGCTTATCCTCCGGCTTAAGCTCTTCTGCCTTTTTCCCAAAGACCTCTATCTCTCCGCCATCCGGATGAATCAGGCCAAGCAGAGCTTTAAATGTGGTGGATTTCCCGGAACCATTTCTTCCAATAAGTCCTGTAATCATCCCAGGCTGTACTTCCATAGAACAGTCCAGCGAAAAACCTCTGTAATTTTTCTGCAAATGACTGATTTTCAACATGTCTTAGTCCTCCATGATCATTTCAAAAAGATTTCTGATTTCCTTATCGTCCAGTCCACTTCTTCTGCCCTTCATAATTGCCTGCTCCAGATCATGTTCTACTTCTTTGAGCTGTTCTTCCCTCATCAGGTTTTTATTTGTGGCTGCAACGTAGGTTCCTTTTCCATGAACAGTGACGGTAAATCCCTCTTCTTCCAGATTGTCGTAGGCCTTCTTCACAGTCAGGGCACTGATCTTCAGTTCCTTTGACAGACTGCGTACTGAAGGTAATACAGTGTCCGGCTGTAACTCTCCTCTGATAATCGCAGACTTAATTTGGTCTATGATCTGTTCATAAATAGGTACCATGGATGAATTATTGATTATTATATGCATATGTTTCTCCTCCATCTGCAAACAGTATATAACAGCGCATAACTGTTGTCAACTGTTTTATACTGTTATACATGATATTTATTTGCTTATAATCAAAAATGGATATTCAACCTTATTTCCGGCAATCTTTCACAATCGCCTTCTCATAAAATTGAATATCCATATAACCTTAATCTAACTCTGTTTTTTCGAATTAACTTTTAGTGGAAGTCTTATGGTTACAACTGTGCCTTCTTCCAGCTGTGAGCTTATGGTAACCCCATATTTCTCTCCATAAATCATACGAATCCTTTTATTTGTATTTCTGACGCCTATACTCTTTCGCTCTTTATTCAGAACCTCTTTCAAATCTTCCTCACAGATTCCACATCCATTATCCTCTACATAAAAAAGAATATCATTTTCGTCTTCCTCTGCTGAAATCCAGATCTTCCCGGAATCCTGATAATTTTTAAATCCATGCACAATGGCATTCTCTACAAACGGCTGCAGAAATAACTTTGGAACTTCCAGACTTCTTAAATACTCCGGTATATCCATACTCACTTCAAATTGATCCTGATATCTTTTCTGCATAATTCCAATATACCGTTTAAGCCAGTCCAGATCCTCCCACAGCGGAACCAGAACATCACCATTCTGGCTGGTATACTGAAGCATTCTCGACAGATCCAAAAGCATTTTGCTGGCATTTTCCTGTTCTCCTTTAAGGCATACCCAGTTAATGATATTCAGCGAATTATAGAGAAAATGGGGATTCATCTGTATATTTAACGACATGATCTCCGTGTCTCGTTTCTGGATCATCATCTCATATTTCTCATGAACCAACATCTGCAGGTTCTGATTCATTTCATTCAGTTTTTTATAAAAAAACGCAAACTCATCCCTGTTGTCATATACAATTCTTGCAGTAAAATTACCCTCTCCTGTTTTCTCTATCATGTGCAACGGTTTATAAACTTTTTTCCCAATCTTTCTGGAAATAAGAACAGCCGTAGTAACAGATAAAATAATTTCTATAGTTACCAGAATCAATATTGCCCTGGTAAGATCTGTAGCAATATTCTTGCTGAAAACATTAACTGGAATCATGGCAAGTGTATACCATCCCGTCACCATACTTTTGGAATAGGTTACGATATATTCCTGATTATTTGCACCGTAGTATTTTACAGTTCCTTTATTCTCCGTAATTCCCATATCAGCTGCAGTTACATTTCGAAACAGCTTTGATTCATTCTCACCGTAAGGACCAACAACACTGCCATCTTCACTCATGATATAATAAAGAATCTGAGAATTTGCCTTTGTATACTTTTTCAGCATATTATTCAGATTATCCTCTGTAAAATTAACCACCAGATACATTTGATCAGTCTTATTTTCCAGATGTTCAATATGTCCTGATTCTACCCTGCTTAACTGCAGCTTTCTGACAGCCGTAAATACATGCTCATATTCCAGAAAATCTCTCGGCATATCTTCAATTGAAAACATGTCCATATAATTATATGCCGGAATCCACACAAGTTTTCCATTTGCCTCATCTGCTGCTTTCTGTATTTTAGAACCCATAAAGCTATAATTTGGATAATAGTTCTTTTCCTTTTCGCCAAACTGATAATACGGAGTCACAATATGCGTAGAATAAACCGTGTTATTCCACGGCAGATAGTCCAACAAAATTTTTGAAATTTCCTGACTGGCACTTTCAAGCTGCATACTGTCAGACGTATCCAGATTCTGAAATATTTTATAAATTCTCGTATCTACATTTATTTTTAATGAAAATTCCTCAATATAATCCAACTTTTCATCCAGAATATCACTGACATTCTCAGCATTTTGCCGCATTTGTTTTTCTGACTGCCTGATCAGTTCCTGTTTTGACAAATGGAAGATAAATAAACCCAAAAGCACAACAGGAATAATGGAAATACAAATAAATGAACTAATCAGCAGAGTTTTAAATTTTGTATATTTTAATTTTTCCATCATCACCCAACTCTTTTGCGAAATTCTTCAGGTGTCATATTATGACGTTTCTTAAATGCCCTGTTAAAATAATTGGGATCCTTATACCCTACTTCCAATGCAATCTTCCTTACCTTATCAGAAGATGTTTTCAAAAGATTCTCTGCTTTCTCCATACGAATATCTGACAGGTATTCAGAAAAGGAAATTCCGAATCTCTGCTTAAATAAAGTACTGAAATACGAAGCATTAAAATGATACAATGCAGCAATCTGCTCCAGGCTGATCTCGTCCTGGTAATGTTCCTCTATATACCGCCTGCTTTCATCCAAAGGATCTGTCTCCTGTGAATCTGCTATTTCCCGGAAAGCGATTATATTTTTTATTAATTCTGCTGACCTTTTTTTCAATTCAGAATACCACTGACTTTCGATCAGACGATTATCCAATGCATTTAATTCTGACAAGTGTTCAGCTTTCAGATAGGGCTCCATATAACGTAAGATTCTGAAAAAAAAGAATACGATTTTTCTTTTAAAAATATCCGGCTGAACACTTTTATGCTCTGACAGAACCTCTGTTATTTTTTCAAAAATTGCTTCGCTTTTTTCCAGATTTCCTTCTTTTATAGAATTCAGAATTGCTTCACTGCCTACAGAATCCTCCTGCTTTTCATCAGACAGATATTTCTCTGCCTGCAAATATCTTTCTTCTTCATAAAAAGAATACTTCATCGCGGCCATAGCCTCTTCATATGCCTTGTTTCCGCAGCTTTCCATATCCGGATACAGAGAGCTGACTGCAAAATAAATTCTGTTTTTCTCAAGTACCAGGATATTTTGAATAAACTCCTCTATCTGAGTGATCTGTTCCTGTTCAATTCTTGATCCTGACAAGGCCAACACAGCCAGCAGATTTTCTGTTCCGTTGACCTGAAATGTAATTGACGATGTATCTATCAGATGTTTTTTTATAAAATACCCTATCTCCCGTTTCATCTCTTCATTAAGAATCAGATGCTGCTTATTGATCCGGATCAACATCAGATAGCCTTCCTGTCTCAGAGGAAACATCTCACTTAAGGGCTCCCATACCTTACGTCGTGTATGGTGGATATACTGATTCAGAAGCCACTCCATATATCCATATGCAGATTCCTTCAATCGTCGTTCCATCTGATCTACTTTTTGTTTTTGAACCTGATCCTGATTTTTTGATTTCTTTATTTTCTTAATGGCACGCTTTAACTCTTCTGCATCTACAGGCTTTAGCAGATAATCACTTGCATGAAACTGTAACGCCTCTCTTGCATAGGAAAAATCTGCATATCCGCTTACAATCACAAATGCAGTTTCTGGATAATCTGTTTTTACTTTTTTTTGCAGCTGTAAGCCGTCCATTTCTGCCATACGTATATCGCTGATCACAATCTCACAGGAAATATTATTCATGATCTCCATTGCCTCCTGACCATTTGATGCTTCCCACAGCATATCGTCCGGGCATATTTTTTCAAGAAGCATAATAAGTCCTTCTCTGTGAATTCGCTCATCATCTACTACTAATATATTGTACATTTTATCTCCTGTTCTGTCTGATATATACGTTTTGATTATAGCATAACAGGTGTGCATGAACAATTGCACACCTGTCTTTACAAATTCTATTTTTTTGTTCCGTGATACATCTTATCCAATGCATCGGCATAGTCTTCCTTGGAAAGAATCAGTACCGGTATTTCTGAAACCTTACACTGTTTTCCATCCGTCTCAAGACTTGCACTGATCACTCCTGCTGCCTGTGTTTTCTGTCCCTCCACATACAGGGTTACCTGTTTCATTTTATGCTGTGTATCCTGAGGGAAAGGATGCTCTGACAGCATCACGCTCTTCTCGCCTCCTGCCAGTTCATCTGGCAAACTGATGTAAAAACCAGCTACCTTATGGGTATTCTGTGGTACTTCTCCCACCATGCATACTGCCTTATTGTCTGAAAATACAGGTTGATAATCCCAGTGATAGAATTGTTTATACTGTACTTTCCATCCATCAGGAACTTCTATCTTCACTTCTGCATTTTTCCATTCTGTGTCTGTTGACTGGCTGATCAGATAACGGAATAAAAAGATTCCACAGTCTGAATTATAAAGTTTAGGCATGATAATTCCATATGGACTAAACAAAATTCCATCCTCGGTCATTGTACTGCACTCAGCTCCTGCAATATCCGTTTCCTGCACAGCCATTGTCTCTGTAACAAACTCTTTCTCAACAAGAGCTCCTGCCAATACCAATTCCTCTGCTTTTATACATTCTCCCTGTGCCCCTGCACCGTACTTACGTACTTCAAAAATAACCTTTATTGCTTTCTCATTATAGTTTTTAATATTAATAACAGTTTTTCCTTTTTCTTCTCTATATTCAATATCAAAAACATACGCTCCAAGATGTGTTTTCTGAAGTTTATAACCGGAAAGCAATCCCTGTGGCTTGATGACCAGCGTTTTCTGTGTTCCATCCATCCTGAGGCCAAACCACTGCTCAACACTCTGCTGAATCCATGCACCCTGTCCCTGGCTGCATCTAGTCAGGCATCTTTTCTTATTTGTTGCTCTTGGCCACCAGAAAAGTGAGCCTGTTTCATCCAGACGTTCGTAAAGGAGATTCAGGTTATCAAGCATTTCCTGTCTGGTAAGACTTCCGCCAAGTTTTAAAGTACAGCCTGTTGCAGATGGATTCATGCCAAAATGTAATTCACGCATTGTCTGGAATTCCGGATCATAGTTTGTGATATACATAGAACGTGCATATCTATGAAGATTTACATATGGCTCATAATCGAACTCATATAGTCCATACAAAGGTGCCATAACTGTAGCAGTATCCTCACCACCATAATAATTCAGATCATCCTGGATGTAGAAGCGTTCCTCATTCTCACCTAAGTTGTTTCCGCCTGTAATCTGTCTGCCGAATGGTCCGCTGCCTTCCATCAGTTCTTTCATGTCTGCTTTCATCTGTTCCATAAATCTGTCCACATCTGTCGCATCCCGTTCCAGAAGTTTCAGAATTCTTCTGTAAGATTTCAACGCATAATAACACTGTACATTTGCACCATAATCATACTTGCGGAATACAATAAGATCGCTGGCGTATCTGCTAGAAATCAGTGCTTTTTCTTTATGTTTATGCTTCATCATTCCATCGTAGATCTCATCAATAGCAGCAACCAGTTCCGGATGATCTCTGAAGAATTTCTCATCTCCTGTCAGCTCCAGATATTTTCCTGCTATTACAAGCAAAGAAATGTAGTAAAACATACTATGATCCGAATACAGGCTATAACGTGGCCGGTTTCTTTCTGCCAGATAAAACATTGCACTTTTTCCTACCTCAGGTACTGCATACATAACACTTACCACATCAGGAGTAATATCAATTCCCCAGAGCCTCGAAAGACTATGGGACGGTGCCCCCTGCCAGTTGGTCAGAAGACTTCCATCTTCTCTGAAAGAAAGACAGTTAAAATTATCAAGAATAAACCGTACCTGCATATCACGGTATTTCTCACCAGCCTCCTGGTTTTCCCGAATATCTGTAGTGATTTTTCCAAATCTTTCTTTCCAGAAATCATCAGTAACATTCAACCATTCCAGCGGTGTATGTTGATACAGTGTTCCAAGGGCAGAATAAATCTCTTCTCTCTTTGGAGTAAGAGCAATTACTGTTGTAAATGTTCTGCTTTCATTTGCTTTTAATTCAAATGGTACATAAATTCTGGGATTATCTCCCTGGCCTTCACATACGGAATCCAGAAGCTGAATTGCTGCACAGGCTTCCGGGTGCCATAATACTAGCAATTTCTGATCCCATTCTGATTTATATGGTGTTACTGTATAATCATCGAAATATTTCCCATAATGCTCAAACTGATTTACAAACTTCTGGTCAAATGACAGACGAAGTTTTCCTTTAATTTTGCATCCGGAAGTATTTTTTACTTCTATACAGTAGAATGCTCCTGCAGGTCCCGGAACCGGATGGATTGATGATGCCGGAACTGCTTCTTTCTCCAGAATCGGCGCAAAAGAGAATATTCTGGTTTCCAGTTCCGGATGCTCTGTAGCAGTAACCGGAAGAAAATCATCATAATAAGTTGTCCATGACTGCTTATTTGCACCTGAGATCATCAGACCATTGTCCAGCTCCAGATCATATTTCATTTTTCCAAGAAGTAATGCTGTATCATTCTGATAATACTGACCTATGTATCCTTTAAACTGTCCTCCCAGATCTGTTCCTCCGGATGGTACTGCATAAATTTTATCATGAGGAGTGCACAAAAAGTGCAGTCTGCCCATGGTATCCTGGCCCAAAAGTGTTCTTCCATTTGACTGTGTAAATAGCTGTCTCTCACTTAATGACCAGTCTGTGCGCTCCGAAGTTTCATCATACTGTGCTCTGAAATAAGAAGACTTATATGCCTTTTTCCAGAAATTTTCCCATGTATTATAAATCACATTTCCTCTTAAATGCATTGTTTTTCCTCCTATTCTTAGCCTTTCACACCAGACATTGTTACACCCTCAACAAGATACTTCTGACCAATGGCAAATACAACCACAACAGGTGCAAGCACCAGGCAGGCTGCTGCCATCATTAAATTCCATTCACCTCTGTAAGAACCAGTAAACAACTGAAGTCCCAGTGCAACTGTATATTTTTTCTCAGAATTTAAATATACAAGCGGACTCAGGAAATCATTCCAGGAATTTAAAAACGCAAACATACCTACAACAGCCAGGGCCGGTTTTGTAATTGGCAGGATAATTTTTGTAAAAATCTGAATATGGGAAGCACCGTCCAGATATGCTGCCTCATCAAAATCCTTCGGGATTCCCAGATAAAACTGACGAAGCAGGAATATGTAAAATGCACCGCCTCCAAACCATGCCGGAACAATCAGTGGAATAAAGCTGTCTGTTATTCCAATAGTTCTCCACATCAGAAATGTAGGAATCAAAGTAACCGCAACTGGAAGCATCATACTGCTGATGATGCAGGCAAATACCACATTTCTGCCTCTCCATTTAATTCTTGCCAATCCATATGCACAGATGGAACTGGTAAGCATTGTTCCCACTACACATCCTCCGGTTACAATAAATGAATTCAGGAAATATTTTCCAAAGGGAAGTGTATCAAAAACTTCCTGATAGTTTTCCCACATAAATTTAGAAGGAATCCAGCGAGGCGGCATCATAAACACTTCCACTGTGTTCATCAGTGAACTTCTGATCATCCAGTACAAAGGAACCAGACAAAACAAAACACCTAAAATCAGCGCAAAGTATATTAGAATTTTTGAAATAAATTTCTTTGTATTCTTCATATTCATTCTCCTCCATAATAAACCCAACGGTTGGAAAACTTAAATATGACTGCAGTCAGCACCATAATGATCAGGAACAATACCCAGGCAACTGCACAGGCATTTCCCATTCTTCCAAACTCAAATGCTTCTCTGTACAGATAGTATACATAGAACAAACTGGAATTGTTTGGTCCACCCTGTGTCATAACATAAGACTGGGTAAATATCTGGAATCCATTGATGATTCCCATTACCACATTATAAAAAATTGTAGGAGTCATCATAGGAATCGTAACATGAAGCAGCTTTGCCCAGAATCCGCCTCCATCAATCTCAACTGCTTCCAGAAGCTGTCTTGGTACATCCTGCATTCCGGCAAGGAAAATTACCATTGTTGATCCGGTAGTCCACAGATTAATAAAAACCAGTGTGGGAATAACTGAACTTTCACCTGAAAGCCATGTACTTACCGGTAAATGCATTGCCTTTAAAATATTGTTTGCCAATCCCATGTCCGGATTGAAAATCCACATCCAAATCGCTGCCATTGCTACGATCGGAACTACAGTCGGAAGATAAAAGATTGTTCTGAAAAATCCTTTTCCTTTTACATTTGTATTTAACAGCATTGCTATAAAAAAAGAAAATATGATAGCTGTCGGTACAGAAAGCGCAACATAAATTACTGTTACAAGTAATGATTTATAAAAATACGGATCACTTCCACTGAACAGATTTTTATAGTTGCTGATTCCTATAAACTGTCCGCCTGTTGTAAAATTAAAATTTGTAAAACTCAATCCCAGACTGACTGCCATCGGAAGCAATGCAAAAATCAAAAATCCCAGAATACAGGGAAGACTGAATAAAATTCCCCAACGATTTTCTCTTTTCTCGCGATTTGTCATTTTATACTTTATTTTCGTCTGCATATTTATTCCTTTCTGGCATTATAGCTATTTCAATCAGGAAAGGCTGCCAAAAGCAGCCTTTCACTTGAATACTTTAAGAACGTTCTCCTGAATAGGTTCCTTCTACCAAAGAATCCGTCTGGCTTTTTACTTCTGTCATTGCTTCTTCTGCCGTTTTCTTTCCAGACCACACCTGTTCCAGTGCAGAGCCCACTAATGTATTAATCTCATTAAAATTCTTTACGTTAATTTCGGTTGCCACTACTGCATGATCATAAGTTGCCTTTACAATAGCGTCCTGAAAGCCCTCTGGTCTTGCAGGCAATTCTTCAGATGCCCAGAAATCAATCTTATCCGGATCAGTATAATATTCTGTCTGTACAGGCATCCATAAAGTTCTGTATAATTCTGTGATTCTTTCTGAACTTTCTGGATTTGTAAGCCACAGATAAAGTTTTTCAGAAGCCTCCAGATGCTTTGTACTCTTGAATATAATCAAAGAACCACCATCAAAGAAAGTAGTATAGTTTTCATCAATTGGGAGAACACCTACGCCCCAGTTGCATCCGGAATTCATAAGATCCAGATGGTTCCAGCTTCCGTCAATGTACATTGCTGTCTGTTTTGCAGCCAGTGCTGTTGCTGCGCTTGGCATTGCATTCTTCTGTACTGCTGTAGGAGATACATGATACACATTGATCAGATCTGCAAAATTCTGTAAAATCTGAGCTGACTTCTCATCATTTAATCCAAGTCCGTCCATACTCTCATTTAAGTAACCACCGCCTGCTGATAAAATAAACGGCATATATACATTCCAATCTGTTCCAAACATTACACCGTACTGTTTAATATTATTTGCATCAAAATCCGGATCAGCTGCATTTCTTCCCTCTGTATCCAGTGTCAGTTTCTGTGCCATCTCTACAAATTCATCCCATGACCAGGCATCCTCTACCTTAGTCGGCGGCAGATCTACCCCTGCCTCTTCGAAGCAGTCTACATTATACATCAGGTTTGTTGTAACATTGGCCTGAACAGGTCCTGCTGATTCTGTAGGACTCCAGTTCCACCAACAGGTAGACAGATAATCATCTTTACTAAGTCCCATATCATCCAGAAGATCATAGAAGTTATAAATCAGACCATCCTCACCCATCTGACATTTCCATGAAGCTGAATAACTTACATCCGGTGCTTCGCCGGCTGCAATCATAGCATTCAATTTTGTCAGGAAATCTTCAGATGGAATATGCATCAGGTTCACTTCGATATTTGGGTTTGCTTCCATGAATTTATCTACAGATTCTTCAATAGCCTTTTTTTCGTCTCCACTTCCCCAGTAAGTGAATTTTATAGTTTCTTTCTCGTCACTACCCTTGTTTTCTGCCTTCGCAGTTGTGGTAAATAAAGCAGTACAGGTCATTAATGCCGCCAGACCTAAAGCCATTCCTCTTCTCTTCATAAAATTTCCTCCTGTTTTTTATCAGCGCGCTTGTTTTTGATGGTTTTATTATATAGCCTTTAATAGCATTTTCTCTATGGGACTTTTTTCGGATTATAGCATTTAGATTAGGAAAACACTTTGATATATTTGCTATTTACAGCAATAATACAAAAGTATTATTTTACAAAAAAAAACAGCAACTGATAAATCAGTACTGTTTTAATTGGTTTATGTACCAGTTTTATATAATTTTTATTCTTGTCTGATTTTACTGACTTCGTTGTATCTGACAGCTTTACTGATAACTTGCTACTGTTCATAATTTCTCACTCAAAGTCGATTGTAATCAGATGGAAATCTATCATCGGATTCGCTACCTGCTGATAGACTGAACATTACTCTGCCAAATACGCCTTCAGTTTCTCCATATCAGCTTTCATCACTCTCCGTCCCACCTCATAAATCTCCTTTAAATGGGCCGGATCACGCTCAACCGGTTTTGCACTGATGTCTCTGTCCGGGCGGATAACATGGATCCTGCCCTCTTTTTCCAGATATGCGATTTTATCCAGCATACGATTATACTGAATATGACGTTCATCCAGAAGCTTTACAAGCTCCGGATACTCCCTGAACTTCAGTCTGAGCAGCGGCATCAGCTTATTATGTTCTTTTCTGTATCCCGGATGGCGGGTACATACTACCACATTTTTCTCATAACCCTGTGAAAGCATCCAGTTTACAGGAATCGGATCTGAGATGCCTCCGTCCAGATACATTCTTCCATTTAGCTTTACCGGTCTGGCAGCCAGTGGCAGGGAAGCTGATGCGCGCATCCATTCCACATCCAGCCTGTCTCCCATTCTGCATTCCTGATAGCAGGGTTTTCCTGTTTCAATATCTGTACATACAACCGTAAACTTCATGGGTGATCTGGCAAATGTCTCTGTGTCAAAAACATCCAGCTTCCAGGGCACCTCCCCATATGCAAAATCTTTGCTGTAAAGATCGCCGGTAGTAATCCAGCTTTTCAATCCCATATATCGTTTATCCTTGCAGAATCTGGTATTATAACGAAGGGTTCGTCCAATCTGGCGGGACTTATAATTACATCCAAAAATTGCACCGGCGGAAACGCCAACTGTAGAATCTGCATAAATCCCCTGCTCCATCAGCTCATCCAGAACTCCGGCTGTATACAGTCCCCGCATACCTCCACCTTCCAGAACCATTCCGAGGCCTTTCTTTTTATTTTCTTCCATAGCTATTCTCACTTTTCACTTTCTTTCACATATTCATTTCGGATTGCAAATCCATGATCCATAGGGCCACTTCCCTTTCCCAGGTCAAGCATTGCCACCAGTGCTCCTGAAATATACTGTTTGGAACGTTTTACAGCAGTCTGCAGGTCATATCCCTTTGCAAGATTGGAAGCAATGGCACTGCTCAACGTACAGCCTGTTCCATGTGTGTTTGGATTATCGATACGCTTTCCTTCAAACCAGCAATATTTTCCATCATAGTAAAGCAGATCATTTGCATCATTAATGCTGTGTCCGCCTTTGCAAAGTACTGCACAATGATATGTCTCAGAAATCTTTCCGGCAGCCTCTATCATTTCCTCTGCATTGGTCACTGACATTTCAACCAGAACCTCTGCCTCCGGAATATTCGGAGTAAGCACATCAGCCAGTGGAAACAGTTCCTGCTTCAATATCTCCACTGCATCATCACTGATCAGCTTGGCACCACTTGTTGCAACCATAACAGGATCCACAACAATGTTTTCCGCTTTATATTGTTTCAGTTTCTCTGCTATTACATGGATCAGATCCTTATCTGATACCATTCCGATTTTTACCGCATCCGGATAAATATCCTGAAAAACAGAATCCAGTTCCTGCCCCAGAAATTCCGGTGTTACATTTAATATTGCCTGTACACCGGTTGTATTCTGTGCAGTTAATGCGGTAATGGCACTCATTGCATATACACCATTTGTGATCATTGTCTTAATATCTGCCTGGATTCCGGCGCCTCCGCTGGAATCACTTCCTGCGATCGTCAGTGCAGTTCTCATAATTGTCTTCCTCTCATTTCTTCTATAATACAATCTTATCTACTGCCTCTTTCAGTTCTTCTGCTGCTTCTTTAATGTTATTCTGAGCATAAATGGCACTGATCACTGCCACACCGCAAATCCCTGTTCCCTTTAGCTGAGATATATTTTCTGCTGTGATCCCTCCGATTGCCACCACAGGGATAGATACCGCTTCACAGATTGCCTTCAGTGTTTCATGGGGAAGTTCTGCCGCATCTGCTTTTGAACCGGTTGCAAATACTGCACCCACCCCCAGATAATCTGCACCACGCTCCTGTGCAAGCAATGCCTGCTCTACCGTTCGTGCCGAAACTCCCAGGATTTTATCCGGTCCAAGTTTCTCACGCACAGCACCTGCTTCCATATCACTCTGCCCTACATGAACACCATCTGCATTCATCTTCAAAGCAATTTCCACATTGTCATTTATGATCAGAGGTACCTTATAATCTCTGCATAATTCCTGAAGTTCAGCTGCTTCCTGCAGGAAAGTTTCATCATCTGAATTTTTATCTCTGAGCTGCAGAAAGGTTACGCCTCCATCCAGACTCTCCTTTACCACTTCCTTAAGGCTCCGCCCATTAAGCCAATGACGGTCCGTTATTGCGTATAAGCGCATTTTCTCTTTATCGAACTTCATGTTTCACTCCTCTTTTCTACTCTTATCTATAGCAATTTATCCCAAAAATTCTGCTGTAACTTTCTCCAGCTCATCTCTGATCTTAATATGCTGCAGACATACTTCTTCGCACAGTAATTGCAGGTTGTACATAGGATCAGCGGAATTTTCTTCTGTTCTTCCTGTGCCTTTTTCAAAGTTTTCTGTTCTTTCTCTGTCAGGCCGTTGAGATCTTTCATATAAGAAAGGTTGTAAGTTTTCTTACATACTGATAATTCCCAGTACGTTTGCAATAGAACTCAGCAGAATAATGATCAGGCAAATCGGTGCAAAGTATTTGATAAATACTCTGTACAGTTTCTTTCTGCGGAATGGAGAAGACTGTTCAATTTCTTTTACCATTCCATCAATACCAACAACACGAAGAATCAGAATACAGGTTGCAAGTGCTGCCAACGGCATCATTACTGAGTTTGTCATAAAATCGAAGAAATCAAGGAAGTTCATTCCAAAGATACGAATGAAATCCAGAAGTCCATATCCCATGGAAGATGCGGTTCCAAGTACAATCATGATCACAACCATCAGACCGCAGCATTTCTTACGGCTCCAGTGAAGTTCGTCCATGAATGTGGAAACACTGGTTTCCATCAGGGAAACTGCACTTGTCAGAGCTGCAAGTAATACAAGTATGAAGAATACGATTCCTGTTGCAGTACCAAATCCCATACTTGCAAATACTTTTGGCAATGTGATAAACATCAGAGATGGTCCTGCCTGAAGTGTTTCAGGATTTCCACCGGAGAATGCAAATACCGCCGGAATAATCATCAGTCCCGCAAGGATTGCGATACCTGTATCGAAAATCTCAACCTGTGTGGTAGATCTCTCAATATCCATATCTTTACGGACATAGGAACCGTAAGTATAGAGGATTCCCATTGCAATGGACAAAGAATAAAACATCTGTCCCATCGCTGCTACTACTGTCATCCAGGAGAAATTTTTCACATTCGGGATCAGGAAATATTTCACACCTTCAACAGCACCCGGACGTGTGACAGAATAGATTGTAACTACGACTGCCAGAACTACCAGAACCGGCATCATGATCTTTGACATTCTCTCTACACCGTTCTGTACACCACCGAGAATGATGATGAATACAAGCGCCGCAAATACCAGAAACCAGAGTTCCACCTGCCAGGAATCGGAAATAAAGTTTCCAAAATATCCGTCTTCCGCTACTGCCTGGACATTTCCTTTGAAATATTCCACAAGATACTTAATTACCCATCCGCCAATCGTACTGTAATAAGGAACGATCAGCATTGGAATCACTGCATTTAACCATCCGCCGATTTTGAATGATTTCGTTTTTCCAAAATGCTCAAATGCACCTACCGGACTCTTTCTGGTCATTCGTCCAAGGGCTGTTTCTGACATGATCAGTACATAACCAAATGATGCAGTCAGAAGAATATAGATCAGCAGGAAAATTCCGCCTCCATATTTCGCTGCAAGATACGGAAATCTCCAGATATTTCCCAGTCCTACTGCAGAACCTGCAACTGCCAGCACATAACCAATCCTTCCGGAAAAGCTTCCTCTGTTATGGTTATGTGCAGAATTGTTTTCTTTTTTCATTATACACCTCACCTCGTTACAAAAACCTCCCATAGGATTTCTCCCATGGGAGGTCTGCTAGTTTTTTACTGATTCTATAGTATCAAAAAGATGCGGGAATGTCAAAGACTAATAATAATTACAGACTTAATTGTAACATAGTTACTGTTCACACACCACTATCCCAGTATATATTTCAAGTATAGTCTTTCTGTACACATTGTTCTATGATATAATAGTTGAGCTACCACCCCTAGACAGGTGCAGAAAGGGGGTGTGTTGTAAATGGATATGATCTTATCATTTATGCTTTCTATCTTGGCAAGTGTAATCGCCTACTACATTTGCAAATGGTTGGATAGAAAATAGCAGCTGGTAGCCAGCCTGGGGGAATAAGCCACCCTGCCCAAACGGAATAAAAAAGCCTCAGAGGTCGCAACTCTGGGGCTTTTGCTGTGTTATAAATGAATTTAACCTTATCATTTTGCCTACTGGCATTATATCATATGCATTTTTTGTTTGCAATATACTCAATATACTTTTTCGAATCAAGTCAAACTTTTGGTTACTGTTCACTTCGTTCACAGTAACGTATTGGACGGTCTTTGGATCAACACCAGCATAGAGAAGATTGGTAATGTAAGTG
>ENA-OROU01001027-OROU01001027.1-human-gut-metagenome-genome-assembly--contig:-NODE-1027-length-25711-cov-3.972716_pt1 | contig 25711 bp, 26 predicted proteins | sample MGYA00242131_ERZ509054 | MGnify/ENA primary metagenome ERZ509054 (study PRJEB26280, sample SAMEA2338749) | human gut metagenome | biome: human gut; feature: human-associated habitat; material: faeces... | reverse complement strand
CGGCGGCGCGCAGCAGATGCCGGTCATGGCCGCGCTCGGTGCGCAGTGCACGGTGCTCGACTATTCGTCACGCCAATGCGAGCGTGAGTACGAAGTCGCAGATCGCGAGGGCTACGACATCGAAGTGATTCAGGCGGATATGACGCAGCCGTTGCCGTTTGCAGATGAGAGCTTCGACCTGATTATCAATCCGGTGTCGAATTGCTATATCGAGCAGGTGAAGCCGGTGTTCCGCGAATGCTACCGCGTGCTCAAGCCGGGCGGTTCGCTCATTGGCGGCTACGACAACGGCATCAACTACATCTTCGACAACGAGGAGACCACGCTGACATATGCGCTGCCGTTTAATCCGCTCCACGACGAGCGTGCGCGGCAGCTGCTGCTCGACGAAGACGCCGGCATGCAGTTCTCGCACACGCTCGACGAACAGATCGGCGGCCAGCTCGAAGCGGGATTCACACTGCGCGCGCTGTATGAGGACACGAACGGGGAGGGGAATCTGCACGAACACCATGTGCCGACCTTCGTGGCCACGTGGAGTGTGAAGCCGGCGAGGTGAGCGTGCGCGTGATCATGGTAGATCATGGTATGAGAGGAATGCCAGGCGATGGCGGAGTATTCGGGATCTTCGGGATATGCGGAATATGAGTATCTTGGAACAGCAAACGGCACGAGCTTTGCGAAACGTCATCCCTACTTGCTGTGGCAGATCATCGGCTGGAGTATTCTGCTCGCAGATGCCGTCTTCTTTGTGGTCGCGGCACTCCAGGACTTCGGCGAATGGTGCTACCCGGTCATCGTATTCCCATTCATTGCGGCACTGTTCGCGGTGATCGGTTCGCCGTTCCTCATCTACTTCTCACGCAAGGCGAAGATTCCGCAGGCCGCCTCCAAACGGGAGGCGAGCGTGGTGCGCAGCCACATCACGATGATCTCCCAGATACGCGGGGAATCCCACCCCGTACTGATGGCGTTGCTGATTATTGCGCTCGCCCTCGGATTGCTGGTGCTCACACTCCAGCTCGGCATGCGCGGCTATATTCTGCCTGGATTCCTCGCCATGGTGGCCATGGTGGTCGTGCCGTTCGTGGTGTATGCGCAGTATTCCGCCGCGCAGAGGAAGCGGTTCATGGCAGTGCCCGATGCCGCTTACCTTGTGGGCGTGCACTATGCCGACCAGTCGCGATACGAATCGGTCGAGCTGCGCGAGACGGACGCTCTGATGATGCCGGTGCCCGCAAAACCGAGCACCGCGATGCTGGACTTTGTGTACAACTGGCTGCGTGAATATCTGGCCACAGATTGGCTGACCGTCACCGTGCTCTCTTTCGACGATCTGCTGCGTTCGGGAGTCGTCGTCAACGACTCCGATACGGAAGACACCGACCCCACTGCGTCATTCCCGCTGATTCCCGCACGGCAGTTCAATCTGGACGGCGATGCCCGCGCGCAGCTTGACGAGGAAAGCAAGGCAATTGGTGCGTTCTGGCTGTCGCGTTGGCGCGGGTACACGCAGATGTAGCAGATGCAAAGGAAGGGCCGGGATCTGCATTGCAGACCCCGGCCACAGAGAAGAGAAGGAAGAAGAAGGGATTCAGTTGTGTCAGTCCGCGAATGCGGTTCGGTTTCCTTCGCCGCGCTCCGTGAGCTGGTGACTCCACTATAGACGCGCGCATCTTGGAGAACGGATGACGCATGCTGAAGGAACCCTAGGAATCTGCGCAGGATTGCCTTGGCGTGCGGAATCTGTTAGCCAATGGCGTGAAGTGGAATGGCACGCCTGTACTGACTGTTAATAGTGACAACAGTGTGAACCAATCGCACATCGAGTACAGGAGGTCGGCATGGCACAGCTCACCAATGAGGAACGTATCGAAGTGAACGACGGTCGCGAAATGAAAGTGCTGATGATCGTCGGATCGCTGCGCAAGAACTCGTTCAACAAGCAGCTTGCGGCAATGGCGGAGCAGGAGCTCGGCGACCGCGCGTCGGTGAGCGTGCTTGATTGGAGCGAGGTGCCGGTGTTCAATCAGGACGAGGAATTCCCCACGCCCAAGTCGGTCGCCGAGGCGCGCGTTGCGGTGAACGAGGCGGATGCGATCTGGATTTTCACGCCCGAGTACAACCATAGTGTGCCGGGGTCGCTGAAGAATCTGTTCGACTGGCTGTCGCGACCGCTCGAAGATGGCACGCCGTCAGTGCTCACCGGCAAAGTGATGACGATGAGCGGCGTGGGCGGTCTGAACACGCTGCGGTACGCGTTCGCGGCGTGGATGCCCTCGCTCACCCTGTTCAAAATGCGCATTGTGCCGGTGCCGTTCACGGGCGTCACACTCAACCGCGAGATGTTCAGCACCGATAAGCTCGAACTGAACGCGGCGATGCGCACGTCGCTAAAATACCAGGCCGACGCCACGTTGCAGGCGATTGCCGAGGCCGAGTAGCGGCAGTCGGCGCGGCTTGCTTTGCGGCCGGTTTTGCGGAAGCTTCCGTGAGCCGTGCCGCGGATTGGTCTGGGAATGGCATGTCTTACGGGAGCTTCCGTGAAACACGCCATTCTTCTTGCGTAAAAGGAGACAATTGACGCCTAGATTTTGACTCTTTTTACGCAGGTGAAATCTTTCGATAGGTTTCTAAGAACGATCTGTGCATGCGCCTTACCTTCTCGCGGCATGCGTATTGATGTGCGGTTTTATTGACAAAACTTTTATATATATAATCAAATTGGCAGATTTCTATTTGCTTGAGAAGGTGATTGCAATGAGGCAATGGCGGGGAATCGTCAGCGTGATCGCGGCGATGGCGATGATTGGGGGATTCGCAGGTTGCGGACAGTCGCAGGAGCAGGCAGGGTTTTCGAAATCCCCGCAAAGCTCGCAGACGGCGACAGGCGGAGCAAGCGGGGAAATAGGCAACATGGAATCAGAGCATCATATTCTTCCTAGTTCCGATGTTGAGGAACTTGAGCTCAGATTGGAATCAATCGGCGAATCCACGGCGACAGGGAATCTGACTTTGCTTGGGGAGCTGCATCCGACGGCCAGCTACACGGAACGCGATGGCGGTAGGGGCATGCCCAGTCTACAGAATCAGGATGAGCTCACGTTCAGTGATTGCAAATCGTACATGCTCAGCGTGTTGTGCATGGGTGAGGGCAGTGTGAGCATCGAGTGGACACTCGGAACGCAAAGTGAGCAGCGGAATCTGGAATGTGCGCCGAAGATAGCCGAAACGGCATTGGGTATGAGCAATGTGAATGCGAAAAGCAGCACGGTGAAAATTGTGGCGGAAGAGGGATCGAAAGCGGAGATTGCCTATCGGCTCGACGAGATTGGCAAACCCGGCGTCGTTGTCGACTGACTGAGATTGGCTCATTCTCCGGCGTGAGATGTGTATGGCGTTTGTTTGCGTAAAAAGAGTCGGTGAGAAAGATTATTTGACTCTTTTTACGCAGATAAGGAGGTGCGCTACGGGTTGGGGCATACAGCCGCGGTTCTGTGGTCGATTACGCGGATGCTTCCATGAATCAGGTCGCGATGTGCGCATTTTGCGGCATAGATTGCGGATGTTTCCGTGAGCTGTGCCGTAGATATCGCTTTGGCGGCCGGTTTTGCGGAAGCGTCCGTGAGCTGTGCCGCAGAGTGGTCTGAGAATGACGTATCTTACGGAAGCTTCCGTACGTTGTGCCGTGGAACGGGGTCTGCGCGGTCGTCCCTTCGGATGTTTCCGTGAGCTGTGCCGCAGAATGGTCTGTGAATGGCATATCTTACGGAAGATTCCGTGGAATGTGCTGCGGGGAAGTCTGCAGACGACATATCGTTCGGAAGCTTCCGAAAGACGAGCCACATCTGCGTGACTTGGTGGTCGGTTATGCGGATGTTTCCGTGAAACGTGCCTCGCTGGCTCGGGTACCGCTCTTCTTGCAGAGCGGACGACTGGGTGTGATTTTGACTCTGTTATGTCGAGAAAATTCAGAGAGGAAGGGAAATATAGATACTTGAGAAGATGGGAAGAGCGGTGAGGAAATCTGAGAATGCGAAAGGCGTGCCTATGCTGTTTGCGGAACCGAGGAGGGCGACGAGAATGGCGAATATGGGAGATTACGCAGACATGGATGCGGAAAATGTGGAATCGGCGGAGGTGGTGTGCCCACGGTGTGGCTCGCGGCATGTGGCGCAGATTCTGCATGGTATGCCTGCGTTCACTGAGGAACTGCAGCGTGAGCTCGCTGAGGGCAAGGTGGTGCTGGGCGGCTGCGACATCGACATTTTCCACCCGACGCCGAGCTATCACTGCAATGATTGCGAGGAAGAGTTCTGATGTGCGGGGCAGTTGGTGCGCGGCTGCGGAACGGCGGCGAACGCTAATCTCCCGAAATCGCTTCTGCGTAAAAAGGGACGGTGGGAGCTGTGTTTTGACTCTTCTTGTGAAGAGAAGATCGCACAGGTTCCGCAGACTTCGCTCCATGTAGTTAAGCGTTCATGCTGTGGGGCGGTGTGGTATGGGCATTCAGGAAGCATTGCGCAAGGCGGCCGAGATGCAATCGCATCTCCAGATCATCTCTGTGGTGGAGTATGGACCATACTGGATTTTCAGCTACTGTGAACCAGGTCTAACTCCAGAGGAGTGTCCTGGTATGCCTATGTTGAAAATGCGGCGAACAGATGGTTTCAGCACCTATCTGCATGTGCAGGACAAAGACTTCCTGGACATTGTGAAGCATGCGACAAAAGTAGATCTGCCCGAGCATACACTCCCATATTCGCCTACTTCCTAGAAACAACAGGCTTGTACAGCCACTGCCTAGATGTTGAAAACATGGAGAATTCCTCGCATAGCATTCACTTCACGGACAGGTTTTGTGGGCATGCCTCCAAAAATGCGGTATCTCCTCGCAAGGCCCCTTCCATGGGGCATGTTTTCGAACTGCCCGTATTGACTTGGTAAGTATGCTTGTGCCATGGCTCTATTCATGCTGAATCATCATGTGCTTGCCGAAGTCGCCTATGATTCGGGTGCGCGCACCTATGCCGTGGATTTCCCCGACCGTCAGCCGTGGTTGCCATCTGGTTTCTCCTTTCAGGTTTGCACTGCTTATACGCAGGTGGTTTCCTGCGAGGATTCGGCTGATACGACGATCCCGGCAGATGAGAAGATTCGGCAGATGCTAAATGAGCAGATTGAGATATGGCATCGGGATTGGCAGTGCACGGGAGAGACTTGGGAATAGTAGTGTGAGCATGCAGTCTGGAGATGACAGGTCCATGTACTGCTTTCCTTGCGTAAATAGGGTCGGCATAGTGTCATGATCTGACTCTATTTACGCACCCGGGATGCGGAACGGCGGACGGAGCGTGCGCGTTTGTCTCACTCCGCTTTCGCGCTGGAGCCGCGGCTTGCTTCCACTGGGTATTTCTTGGCGTTTTTCGCCATTTTGCTGCGGATGATCTCGTCGAGGTCGACGTCGAGCACGTCGGCCATTTGGATGCAGTAGATCATCACGTCGGCGAGCTCCTCGTACACGTGCTCCCAGTCGCCGTCGCGTGGCTCGTCGCTCCACTGGAAGCACTCGAGCAGCTCGCCCGCTTCTATGCTCACAGATTTTGCCATGTTGGCAGGCGCGTGGAATTGTTGCCAGTCGCGGTCTGCGCTGAACTGGTGGATCATGCGGAGCGTGTCATCGGAGATCATGGGTGCCATGGTAGCAAAGCTGCTAGTATGCGCAGTATGAGTATGCCTACAACGTCGTCGCGCAGCACATACATCGTGCATATTCCCGCATGTCCAGGCGAGCTGGATGAGGAGACGCTACATTCCATTATCGAGAGCCAGTTGAAGCAATCCATTCCTGCTGATTCGGTGGTGGAACAGCATGCCAGAGAGTATCTTGAGCAGTATCCGGTCGTTTACATCGTGCATGCCGAGGATGTCAAGCAGAGGAAAGACTCTTCTGAAACTCGGTACATCGTGTACGTTGGCGAGACAAATGACATTGTTTCGCCAACGCGGCAGCATCTCATCGGCGATGCAAAGAATGAAATTCCTACATATGCGCTTAAGGAAGTCTGAGAAATAGAGTTGGCTGGCAAGGAAAAGATTGATGTACGTATACTGAGATATACGGAGAATGGGCAGAAACGATACATGGCGGCATCTTGCCTTCTTGTCCTAATCTTAAGCATCGTTAATGCATATGTCCATGAAATCGAATACATGCTCAGAAAAAAAGAATATAATTATTCTTGGAGTGAATTATATAATTACTTTATAGATTTTTATCCGAATGTCAATTCGCCCTTTTCTTTGCTGCTTGAGCTGTTTTCTTTCCTGTCTACCCTTGCGATTGCTCTTGCTGTTGTTGTGGAGGGGGAAGGGAAGATGCTGATATTGAGTAAATTCTCATACTGGCTGTGTGTGGGTAGTTGTAGTGTGCTTGCGGTTATGTCTCGTGCTCTATTTTCCGGTCTCGGTGTGATAAAGGCAATTGCGGTAATTGTTTCCTCAATCATTATTCTTTATTATCTAGGTAGATTTAGTATTGTCATTGGGCAAAAAAACTTTATCAATGCAAGGATGGCTTTTGATAAATCGGTCTCATTGATTTATTTAAAACTATACGAACGATACGGAGGGGAAAGGTCTGCGGCAAGATCACTTGTAAAAGTTTTTGTATTGCTTTCTATTTTGCTTATAATGGCTATAGGTCCTTGGGTGTTGCTGATTACGGATGCCTTATCGGCGACGAGGTATGATAATGGCAATATTCTATCTGTCTTGCTTGTATTCCTGTTTATTTATTGTCTGACGTTTGTAGCATTGTTAAAAAATGAAGAACATGGGATGAATGGGCTACTTCTTGTGACGAGCTGTTTCGTACCCCTCTTGCCTCTCCTGTTTTATGTATTCCATAGCATTCATAATAGTATTCATTATGTAATTATATTTTTTATTGCATTATCGCTTAGTTTCTGGTCATTGTTCTGCGTTGCTTGTTCGCGTATGTCTAGCGGGGAGTTGTCGGAGAAGCTTCGAAAGCGTCGTCCTTGGATACTTGTTGCTGAAATTGAATCTATTCATTCTATAAAAGCAAGACTATATATGAAAATACATTTAAAATATATAGATAGAGTTGAGTATATGAATGGTCTTGGTGGTAGTTGATATTGCTGTTATGTGTTATGTTTTGGGTAAGCAAGGTGGTGTTGAAGGTGCTATGAATATGCCAACATGCCGGTTGTTGAAAGTGGTGGTAATTTGCGGCTGATGCAGAATTTTTGAATTGTGGTATTGAGGGCATGTTTTTGAGTGGGGCTAAACGCGCGTTCTGGTGCCGATACGTGCTGTCGTCCAAATATTCGAAAATCTCAAAAGTGTTGACGAATTATCTCGTATTTTTGTTTTGCTGGGATTGTATTTTGATTGTCGGCGTTAGGGTCGTCATCGGCGTTGGCTGGTTTTGCTTATATGCTTATGTCGCGTACTCGAGTATGGTCATGCTGGTCTGATTGATGAATCTTGCTGGCAGTTTCGATGTGTTTGCGTTTGTGGTCGTGCAAGGTGGTTCCCTGGCTCGGCGTTCGTGCTGCTGTGTCGGATTTGGCGCCCGTTTGTTTACTTCATTGGTTTCTGGTAGACTGAAGTATTGCGGGAAAATTGACATTCTTTCCAGTTTTTTCCATGTGCCGCCTTGCGACTTCAATTCTTAATTGAGCGCAAATAGTTTTGAGCTCGTGGGTGAGGGCGGAATTAATTAGGTATAGGAGTCGATGGTTGTGAGGTGGTAGCTGCATGAGCAATTCGGTCTTGGTGTAGCGATGGTTGGCGTGTGAACTTAACTATTGGCAAGTGTATTGCGACGATGCCGCGTGTGTTCAATTGTGAGTTGAGTCTCGAGCATGGTGTGAGACGGGATTGCGCTATTGTTCTCGCCTCCAAGGTTCTAGTGGTATATGGAATCACCGAAAGTACTCATTTTGTAGTCCCTGTTAAACTATATGATTGGGGTATGTCGGAAAACGCGCTGCTGAACACTAAGGAAACAGCCCAATATATAGGGGTGTCTGCGGGTGTAGTGACACGTCTCGCGAATACGGGCGAACTTGAGTTTGACACCTGCGGAGCTCGTAAAGTTTTCCGTAAAGAAGCCATCGACGCATATCTGGAACGGAATAATCTGATTCAAGCTGCGGTGGATCAAGTGTCAACTAAAGACTTCGAGGACAACATCTGCGCTCTCTCATTTTTCAGTGGGGCTGGCGGTCTGGATCTTGGCTTTGAGCGAGCTGGCATATCGGCGGCACTATATTGTGAGAACAATCGTGAATGCCGTATGACCTTGCATCGAAACCGTCCAGATGTCGCCCTGCTCGGAGATATCACCAAAATCAGTGCCGACGAGGTTCGTCGAATGGCCCGTATCCCTCAGGGGCGTGAAATCGATGTGATGTTCGGCGGTCCGCCATGCCAAGCATTTTCAACAGCAGGCGCGCGCCGTGCATTCGAGGATCCCCGCGGCAATGTATTTCTCAGATACTTGGACTTGGCCTCCGAATTGAAGCCGCGATACCTAGTCATAGAAAACGTACGCGGACTGCTCTCCACCCCTTTTCCCGTTGAATCTGGCGGGAAGCCAATCCGGGGCGGAGTGATGCGCTACATACTCAATAAGTTGGAAGAGATGGGCTACGGTGTTTCGTTCAATCTCTACAACGCGGCTAACTTTGGAGCGGCCCAGATTCGTGAGCGTGTGGTCATTATTGCCAAACGTGATGGCACGAAGTGTGACTGGCTCATACCTACGCATACTGATCCTGATGGCAAATATGTCCAAAACTGGAATCTTCCCTCTTGGGTAACGTTCCGAGACGTTGTCTACGATATTGAAGATTCTCGGCAAACCCACACTGATTTCCCTGAGAAGCGGTTGCTTTACTTCAGCATGCTGAAAGAGGGGCAGTGCTGGAACAAACTCCCCATCGAAATTCAAGAGGAGGCTATGGGTAAGGCCTATAAGCTTGGAGGCGGCAAGACCGGATTCTACCGACGCATCGCTTGGGATAGACCATCCCCCACTCTGGTCACCAGCCCAACGATGCCAGCCACCGACCTTTGCCATCCCAAGGAGCTGCGACCGCTGAGCGTGGAAGAATATAAACGGGTGCAGGGTTTCCCTGATGATTGGTGGATTGCTGGCAGCATTCACGACCAGTACCGCCAAATCGGCAACGCCGTTCCGGTCAGCTTGGGCGAAGCAATTGGCCGAGCAATTCTCGATGACATGAGGGGAGAGGCTCATGATGAGCGTTGGCGCAATTTCCCCTATTCAAGATATGCCCATACCAGCGATCAAAACTGGAATCTGGCCTGAATAGTAGGATTTAGTGATCTTAAATTATCAATTATGGAGGCGCGCAAATCAAATCAATGATTTGCACGCCTCCATTGGAATCTGCGAAAGTCCTTTATCTGCCAGTATTCCTGGCGTTCCTCTTGGCTTCGCGTTCACGGCGTTTCGCCTCTTTTTCGGCCTTGTATCTGTCAGAGAGCTCGGCAACACCGTCGAGTGTATGTGGAAGACCATTCTTATCGAGCTCCTCCAGCAGTTGCGTTGTTACTCGCTCGAGTGATGATTCACGAGCCAGAAGCACGGCTTCAGAGTTGATACTTGAGAATGGGCGAATAAGGCCATACGGTGAGTCAATGCCGCACAGCCACTGCCACATTGCAGTGCCCGACAGATAGCGGTAACGAAAATTCTTGAGATCGGCGTTCTCCTGAGTCACTCCGCTCACCTCGAACGTACGCCATTCGTCTTTACTGATAGTCGAACGCGTGATGCAGATTGCTGCCTCCACTCTCTGATTCGAAGCACGTTTACGGCCCGTAATCTCCTTCATGCGTTGACGTAAACTCCTCAATTCATTGGGGAACGACGATGAATTGGTCGTGTTCTCTTGTGACTTGAGTTCAATCACATAGACCGCTCCATCTCTGGTCGCGGTCAAATCACCCGTATCAATAGCGTTTTCGGCAATGCTGGCAATCAACTCCTGCCAACGGGTACCCATTGCCGTCTCTTCGCTTGAAGATTCGACTGCGTGGAAAGCCTCACGCGCATAGTCTTCAGCGGTTTCAATACCACGCAGAGCATAAATTGCAAAATCCTTGCCCAGCAAACGCTCATAGGTCATTGAGGAGCTTCCCGTGCCATCGTAAAAAGCGATTCGACTCTGAATGTAGGCATTTAGAATGGAGCGGGCGCTTTCTCTACGTGCTTCTTCCTCGGCTGCGCTGTCGTAAATTCTCACTTGATCTTCCATATGGATTAACCGTAGTGTGCGTATCCTGCATATGCAAATCTTTATGAGACTGTGTAATGTCTGTCGCAGGATTTCAGGCTGAAATGCGTATTTCATGTGTTTGTGCCGAATTGTTGACTAAGATTTTGAAGCGGTGTAAAAATCCTGGTTTCTTGTGCCATGAGACACCCTGATTACGTTTCAAATGTTGGTGTCAGCGTCGTAGCCGGCATCGGTTGTTTTTGAGTATATGCTCATGCTGTGGACTCGAGCGCGATCATGATGATTTGGTCGGCCCGACATTGCATCTCGGAAGTGATCTCGACGCGGTGCGTATGTCCTTGGCGTTCATGAACCGGCGGATCGTCCAGCCCCCGTTCATGTCGACGAGGACGGCACCCACTAGGCACAGAAGGGTGTATGTGTTCAATTAGGAATTGAGGTTATGAGGTGATGCAAGAAAGTTGGATTCTGTAGCGGGAAAGGAATCTAACTTCCCCGCAACTGCTTCTTCTCTACCTCAATGTGAGCCATACGCTAAAATGCAACGTATGTCTCAAAGGTGAGGAGAATCGCATGGGCAGTGGAGAATTGCAGACGTGGAATGGACACTTCGATAGGGGAGTGTACATCGATTACACTCTCGAGCCTTTGCAATCCGAGCGTCACATAGAAGGCACCAAAGATGAAGCCTCGCAGTCCGGAAGCCGAATTGATGAAGATACAACGATCGAAATAGAGGATATCGAGGAAGAAAACAATAGCGATCAGGATGAATCTCATCGTGTGGATTACATGCTTGCTGCCGGCTGTGGAATCATCTCTGGCGCTATTGACTCATTGTGGGTGGGGAAGTTTGATTTCGATCGCGCTCGCGAATGGGGAAGCGAGCGTGTCAATGAGTTTGTGATGGCAGTCGCGAAGATGGATCCAGAGTATAAAGGCGATGACGTAAAGTCGGCAATTCGTTTTCTAGAGAAGAAGTATCCATTTGTGGGAGATCGTGCAACAAGTGAGTTCGGTGGTGGTCGTCAGCATCATCTCAGGGATTTCTCGCATCACATGAGCTTGGGTGGTCTTGCGTTTTCATTGCTGACGCAGTTCACCGGAAAGGTGTATGGCACCGATCAGCACGGTGTCTTTATGGTCGTGCCTGTTGCAGATGAGGAGCTCATCGGGAAAACTATAGAAGAGAAGCTCATGCTCGGTGCTGTGCGTTGGTTCTTCCATATGGTGAGCGATATGGCGGGTTCGAGTGGATCAGCGGGGAAGGGGACCGGTATTCCAGGGCCGATACTTTCGTTGATGAAGCAGCTATCCGCGCTTCCTCTGTTCAAGGATGCGATGACTGATGAGGCGTTATTCAGGAAGATGCTGTCCAAACTGTTCAACGGAACGTTGCTCAAGACCGTCGACGAAGAAGGAAAGAAAATCTACCGACGCTTCGATTTGCGAGCGGAATTGGGAATCGCGCATGAACTTGCTAGGCAGTCGGTGCCGGTGCTGGTCAACGAATGCCTTGTCTGCGTATGCTATGCAGCCCGGCGACTGTATACAATGTGCTCGAACGGGGAAGTGCATGATTTCAAGTCATTGCTGAGCGTTGGGCTTGACGCATTGTTGCCACACGGTTCGCCATTGGGTACGCGGATGGTCACCATAGCGACTGGGGTGTTCTCTGTTGTCGATATGACGGATGGGGCGATTCGCACGCTGATGCGTAGCGGAGGGAAGCTCAATCCGGGAATGGTGTCGGATTTCCTGCTACATGTAAATGTGGTGGGCGTCGTGCGATTCGTCTTCGCCGTGCATACGGATTACAAGGTACATGCGAAAGCGAAGAGAGAGACTCGTTTGCAGGCAAAGTTTCACGGGCGAGGAAACGGCTATGGCGATGATGCCTCGGTCATGCGATTCTTCGAGCTGGATATGGCGCAGGCGAATATGGTGGTTTCCATTGAGTATCAGGCAGCTCGCCTCGACATTGAACAGACGAAGAACAAGAAGACAAGAGAGGAGAAGGAACGGGAGTTCAGCGATTGGGAGAACGATAATTGCTCTGAATTCATATTGCGCGACAAAGAAGCACTCGTAAATGAAATTCATCGAATTCAGAGGTATGCTACTCCAGTCTGGCAGAAACTCGTGGCATTGGAAGCTTCTCAGTTCATGCCGTATCAGAGCAAGAAATTGAAATACGATGCGGCGACGCTGGATATGGTGTGCAGTGATCTGCCGGGGTTTGAAGATAAGGAATGCACCAAATACAGAAAAGCTGTGATTAAGGAGACGTCGGCAATCAAAGGTGTGAAGAAAGCGGTTCTAGCCGGTTGTGTCGGAATCGGGGTTGTAGCTGTTGCGACGGGAGGGGCTGCTTATGTGTTCGCACCGGCGATTGCGCCAATCCTAGCTGGACCTTCTGTGGCCGGATTGTCGGGAGCTGCTTTGACGAGCGCAAGTCTTGCTGCGGTGGGAGGCGGCTCGCTGGCGGCAGGTGGTCTTGGAATGTCGGGAGGCGTAGCCCTCATTGCAGGAGGTGGCGCATTGCTGGGGGCTGTTACTGGCGGTGGCGCGGCAACGTTGGGCACTTGGGTGCTTGCAAATCAAGACGCATACGTGCTGAACACCTGCGCAAAACTGATAGTGTTCTGCAGGGATGTACTGATGGAAATCGACGGTGGTGTGGAACTCGTGCGTCAGGTGCGGCAGAGTGTGTGCGAGCAGCTACGGGAAACTGAGCCTCAGCTTGACTTCTTGGGGCAGCTCAAGCAGTTCATAAAGCAAAGCGGTAGCAGAGATGCGGATTCGGATCCTAGCGCTAAACGCGAACGTTCTGAGGCGCTGAAGGGAATCGACAAAAGTGAAAAGAATATGAAGAGAAGCGTGAAATACATGCGGAAATGCGTGAAAGAGCTCGGAAAGGTCACAGGAATCACAGATGAGAATAGGGGTGCATCTGGGGCTCAATGGAAGCCGGTAGCTCAGATTGAGAAAGGCTGATGAGCTGAGTCAGGTGGCAGCCCTGTCTCAACGCAATGCGTTACTGGCTTCTTGCCATTTTGCCAGGAACAGCAGCTCGTCACGGTAAGGGAGCTCCCAGCCAATCATATCCGGATCAAACCCGACGATGCCGTTGTGTTTGCTTACTCCGGCAAATACAACGGCATCGGAAAGAACGCAACCTTCCCAATCCTGTACCGTCAGATCACGTAATCCCAGCTGCGCGATCACAAACGTGCCGCCGCTGTACGGAATCCTAAGGTCATGTGGCTTGGTGCACCGCAACATGCCCTCGCTGGTTTCCGCCAGATCTCCAATAGCTGTCAAAGCTGAGCAGTATTGGTGAATCAGGGCTGGCGTAAACTTGCTTCGCAGCTGCGGATACAGGGCGCTCATCTGCTTGATCCATGCCAAGGATTTCTGCTCCACCGCGGTCTGCGCGATGCCAGCTGCCCCTCCATAGCCGTCATCAATGCAATACGCCTGCATCCAGAACCGCAACGCTGTGAATGTGCAACGACATGCCAACGCTTCCCCGTCAGGGTCATCGGACGCCCGTCGTGGCACTCCCAAGTCATGTGCCATCACATCAACGAGCCTGCGAACCATGGTCAATCCTGTCGATGAGTGCGGCGAGTTGAGCCGCAATGGTTTTATTGGTCGGTTCCTGGCTCAATTCGTGGGCTTTTTCCGCTCCTTGGTATTCATATGTTTCAATGCATAGGTGCGGCATGATCCATTGACGTGCTGATGCAGTGTCCTGTGCAATCGCCGTGATGGCGGATGGCGTCACCAATGCGTTCTGCGGAATGGAAGTCATTCTTCGGAGGATGTCCATTTGCGCCAGTATCGATCTTGAAGTTATGTCGATTCGCTTGAGCGCTTCCTGCGCATGATGCAGCGGCTTATCTGAAGCCGAAAGCTCCACCATCCCAGTCGTTGGCACATAGAACACCTTGTTCCACACTTCAGGTGCCAAAAGACGTATATTCGCAAAACTGCCGATCGGTAGAATCACTACTGATTTCGCAGGACTATATCGGTTCAATGCGAACAGCAGACTTTCATTGACGGTGTCGAACACGTTATCCAGCACAATCACCGGCGACTCAGAGTGCTCAAGAAACTCTTCCAGCATCGTGAAATCACTGAAATCGATTGGAATTCCAGTATGCTGTGCTGGTGTGCCGGCGAGCGCGAAGGCTAGCGTATTGGCGATGGTCGGCACATGGACGGTATCGACCGCTAGCAATCGCGTTGTGCGCAGTGTACGGCAGAGATGAGCGGCGAAATGCGTGATTCGTTCATTGTTCCTGTTGCTCTGTCCGGTGAAGGTGCAGCCTAGTATCTGCATATTCTGCGCCACTGCCTGTTGCATATCTGTTGCTGCTTGTGTTTTCGCTGGTCCCATCATGGGGGCCATGCGAAGTTGTCTGGAGGAATCTGGCGCAGTCGAGTGCCGTATAGTCAATTCCTCCATCATGGAATGATTCTGCTGGGCAATCTGCTGCAAGCCGAGCTTGAGTGCCACATTATTCTCCAGATCCTGCAGCGCTTTATGTTGTTCCTCTTTCTGCAACTCCAACTCTGCCTGTGCATCGCGTATCTCACCACGTTTGCGCTGCAATTGTTGATTGAGCTCCGCCAACTGTGCAGTTGCTTGTTCCGCCTTTTCTGATTCCTCATCCCGCTGGGCCCGCAGTTCATCCAGCTGCTTGCATAATACTTGCTTGTGCTTCTCGAATTCGTCATCGAGCTGCGCAGTGGCTTGCTTCCGGAATTCTGCCATTACGTCGTCGTCGTTTTTCAGCACATCGTAGATGATCTCAGACACATCGTCGGTATTGCTGCGAATGGTTGCTTTGATTGCCGTTTGAAGTGCCCGGACATCGTTATGTGAGGGTTTGGCACCGAGGTACTCTTCAAGATTCGCCGGTTTCTCGAATGCCTGTTCCAGAACATCTCCGGCTGTGCGCATGAGCTCGTCACCATTCATCGCATGCTCTTTGCGGATGTACCAGTTCACGTACAACTGCGCCAGATCTCGCATAGGCTTGATCACTACTTGAGAGTGAGACTTCAGTTGTGTCGGCAGATTGTATACCAGACGGTCACCTCTATTGAAACCCTGATTGATGATTCGCACATGACGGCGATCCAGGATGACGCGTGGGACGCTGTTCGGTGCTGTGTTGCTCAGTGTGAGCAAGCCATTATGAATCGTTGTCATACTGCGGTCGAGGACGGCCGCGTCCAACATATTGTTATTCTCTGCGAACAATAGCAGGATTTTCGCGGTGGGACGGCCGGAATACTGTATGCCTTGCGAAAGCACGTCAGGTAGCTCTTCCGCACGATTGGCCGGGCAATCAATCACCTCATACAGCGGAGGCTCGGTGGTTCGTAGGCCACCTTGAAAGATCTCAACAAACGGATGATCTGGACGATTGTAATTCGGTGTCCACTGGAGAAACTTGAAATCCGAGTCACTCTTGACCATGATTTGCGTGAGTTTTGGGTTGTATAGGGTCTTCGGGTCAAGAGGGTCATCTGAAGACGGGTTCCTGGACCGTTCCCACCAGCGCGGATAAGCCACCCAATCATAACATCCGTTCCCCGCGGAATCGGTCACGTAATCGATGATGCGTATGAATTGTCCGTCACCATTGTCGTTCCAGACAAAGAGACCCCAGGACTGCCGAGATTCGTTGAATTGCTGTGACATCTGCTTCTCCCAAAGTGATGAGTGTGTTAACGGTACGTGGAACGTATGCGGGCAAGTGAGACACTGAGTGGTATGCCATGGTGTTGAGGCTGTTCGAGTCTCCTCTGCTCTATGTCGAGATGTTTATTGAGTGTCTGACACTGTGTCTGCTTTATTGCCAATTCGGGCATCAGAGCAGTGGAGGAGGCGTGTGGCTGCTCATCAGATGAAGGCAGATGAGGGGCATCTGCCAACATGAGTCCTTCAGGGTATGTGTGTGAGAGCACGTAAGCACTCCATGGTAAATACCGATTCGCACGCAGGAAACAGCATTCGCCCTCTATCTGTGAGCGGACTCGGCCATGTGGGGCAAAACCAAGCAAACCAACACGTCGTGGATTGAGATGATCACAGTTGAGACGCGGAAAATCAATGTCATCGTGTACGGGATTTTCGTTGCGGGATGCAAATGGTGTCTGGTATATCTGCTGACTATTCGAGAACAAGGGTTCGTCTATGCCGTTAGAACGCAGTTGGGGAGGCCAAACGGGAACGGGGTCGAGATCAAGACTGGTGAGTCGGAAACCGTGATCTGCAAGCCAGAAATCAGCTTGTGTACGATTCAGCGAATTCCACAGCGTGACGATGCGCACCACGAGAAGATTGCCGTGCGACGAGTTGATTTCGCCGATGGGAACGGCTATGTCGAAACAGCTCTGAAGAGCACGTAGAATGCTGGGGCGTGCAACCACATAGTAATCAAACCCGGCGTGGAGAGAAGCCCCATAGGAAAGTCTACGGCCTCCATTCGGGCCGAATTCCGAGGTGAAGATGAACGCCTGTTCGCCGTCTTCGGGACTGCCCACATTCCTCTGCCACTGTTCCGGGACGGAAATGCGTGCACGTAATCCGAAGGAGGGATTCTCCAGGTGAATGGTGTATTTGCGGTCGGACACAAGATCGGCAAGATTGTGGGAGATCCCGTCTACAGTGAGTGTAGCGCGATCTTTGCGCAGTTCGGAGATGAGATCATGCCCGAGTGATCGACGACGAACCGATATCTCCAAATGAAAAGTGGGCGTGCTTTGTGCGTGGTGGCCGCTCCCTGCTCGGTTGCGGTCTTTGCGCAGGAACATCGGTAGAGAGGGGACGATAATACGTGGGTCAGCCCCTAAACCCGCTTGATACCGTTCGCAGAATCTGGCGACTGGGTCGTTCTTCGCATGCCGGAAGTGCGGCCGTACAGTTCGGTGAACAGAACGAGATGAGTGGCTCCGTGGATTTCTGCGAACTGCGGGAGCTTGGTCCCCAGATGCGTCCGCAGATGTTGTAGACGCTCGACTGCCGCGGTGGAATTGCACTGGTCGGTCGCACGATGGGCAGCGGAATTTCACTCCTGCAGGTATATCTCCTTGGAAGTCATGTACTACTTGATCTGCGGTAACCGTGCATACGGGCGCCATGGGAATGAACTGCCGTGCGGTATCCATTGATGCCCCCTCTCGTCCTCCTCGCCGATTGATTCCAGTGTACGCGGAAAATGCAGTGGCGGGCCACTATTTTTACAATGTCGTTCTGTGGATTTTCGCGTAGTGTCTGTGAGCGCTGGCGGGTGAGTCGTATATGCTACGCTGACTCAGCTCGATGTCAGATTCTCTGTCGCATTGCGCAATCTCGACGAGGTTATCGCCGCTCAGGGCGAGGATTACGCGCAGTTCGACCAGCAAGCCAAGCAGTCGGTCGCCGCGTGCGCATCGCTTGCCATGTCCATCAAATCCGTGCTCGATACGCCCATTCTTGACGAATCGGGCGCTCTCACCGATGAGTCCGGTACGCTGATGCGCGGGTTTGACGGCAATCCTGAGTGATTCACCGCTAATGCCGCCGACTACTTCGCGCAGCCCGACATGATGGTGCTCCGGTTTTGCCAGTGAGATATCTGTAGCCAGAATCTCCCATAACTATAGATATCCGATTATCGGCAGCCTTTCCTGCGTAAAAAGGGACATCTGAGGGCGTCTATTTGACTCTTTTTACGCAGAAAGGCAGAAAGAAGGCGGAGCGAGGGCAAAGTAAAGAGAGGGAAAGTGGGTATTGTCATCTGCTTCGACGGTGATGCCGCCATGACCGATTATGTACCGAACAGTTCGTCGTGGGAACCGGTGTGCTCAAAGAAGGCGACTTTGCCGTTGCAAGACCAAATGACCGGCCCATCGCCGGCGTTCGCCACATGGCATTCGTTTCGTCCCTGCCACTTTCCGGCGAGTGTATGCATATTATGCCTTTGTTTGAGCACCGCAATGGATGCAGGGGAGTTCTCGATCACCAGTTCGATGACCTCCTTGAGCTTGGAAGGTCCCACTGTCGTTTCTGTGCCTTCTTCTTGAGATCTCGGCTGAATGCCGTTGAGAAGTCCGCGCTGAGTCGTGCCATCAGTTAAGGGCTGCCTTGATCAGCGATTCGGCGTTGCTGAAGCGCCCCTCTTGACCGCTGGCAAGGAAGGCGTCTCCTTCTGCAATGGCCTGCATGCTTTCGGTATTCGGTTCCTCGTGGGCATTGTGCGCGTTGCAGCTGGCGAACATGAAGTATATACTTGTATCTACTGAAAGGAGTGGCCATGACAATGCTGACACTGAGCAAGTGGGGCAATGCGCAGGCGGTTCGCTTGCCCAAGGCGATGCGCGAGCAGGTCGGGATGCCCGATGATTCGCAGATTGAGGCAACCGTCGAAAACGGTGCGATTGTGCTCAAGCCCGCGCGGTCGGCAAAGCGCGCGATTCGTGTCGCGAATCTTGCTTCGGTTTTCAAGGATCGCAAGGAGCCCTACCGGGCCTGCGAAGATGATTTCGGTGCTCCAGCGGGGAATGAGGGTCTGTGATATGTGCCATTACGGCGATGTGTTGATGGTTGACCTCGACCCATCCAAGGGGCATGAGCAGCGCAAGCGCAGACCTGTGGTTGTGGTGAGCAATGATGCCTTCAACCGGAACTGCACCCTCACTGTTGTTGCGGCTATTTCCCATGGCCGGGGCGATTTTGAGCTGCACATACCCTTTTCCCCTGTTCCGGCGTCCGATGTGTCAAATGGTGGGAGCGGTGTGGCGGATGGATTCGTGCAGTTGGAGCAGATCCGGGCGCTCGATCTCTCTGCCAGGAACGCTGTGAAGATCGGATCGCTCAGGCAGAAGGATATGGATACGGTCACATCCATGCTGCTAGGGTGCTTCATCCAGCCTGACATGATGGTGCTTCCGTCATACTGACAACAGTCCTCTTTACGTAAAAAAGGACATCTGAGTGCGTCTATTTGACTCTTTTTACGCAAAGGAAGGGAAGAGAGGGGGGAAAGACTGCTTGCTGTCCGCGTGCTGGTCAAAGCGGCATATCTCACGGTGATTTCCGCGAACTATGCCGCGCAAGAAACACCACCGCGCACATTCACGCCTCCGCTCACTGCTCCCGCGGCCGATGCTGGGCCAGGTACTGCTGGATTGGCAGGGCGAGCCGCCGGTTGTCGCCCAGGAACGTGGCGTAGAAGTCGATGCGATTGGCGGGGTCGGCAATGCTCACCGCCGTGCGCGTGTGCGGCATGAACCGTTCGTCGGTCATGCGCAGCGATCTCGTGAGATTGGAGTAGAAGAACGGGAACGCCGAGTATTTGCTGATCTGTTCGAGCGCGCTCAGGTCCTGCTGGTACAGGAAGTGCGCGCCGGGAATCTGCTCCTCTATGACCGCTCGCCACGGGCCTATGTCGTGCGCGACCACGAAATCCATGCCGGCGAGGTCGGCGAAGGTGACGCTCGTGCGCTGGGCGAGCGGATTGAAATTGTCAATCGCCACGCCAAGGTATTCCTCGCCCAAGTACAGTGATTCCACGCGCGGGTCGTCCACTTCGCGGTCGGTGATGATCATCGTCTCCTTGCGCAGCAGCAGGTCGTCGAGCACCGCGTCGGGCTCAATGAGACTGTGCCGCACGGTGATGGACGATTCCCATTTGGCATTGCGCTCGCCGGCTTGCTCGAGAAAATGCAGGGGACCCGGTGCCACGGATCCGACGACGATCTCGTTGTGCAGATTCGCGTCGTTCCGCACGGTCTCGACGAACCGGTCGTAGGCGTCGAGCAGTTGCTCGGCTTCCTGTGCGGCGAGCTCGCCGGTGTGGGTGAGTGAAAGCCGGTTCTTGGCGCGCCGGTCGAACAGCGGGACGCCGAGCTCGCGTTCCAGTTTGCGCATCGTGCGCGTCATGGTCGGCTGAGTGATGCGCAGTTCGTCTGCGGCCGCGCTCAATGTGCCGTATTCGCGGAAGGCGACGAGTTCGCGCAGTGCTTCCAATTCGGTCATATCGCTCCGTTCGTCTTCGAGACCGAGCCCACTATGCAGATTGCGCATAGCAAGATAAATGATAGGCATTGTACTTCGCCGAACAACGGCTTTACGATTCTGGGTGAACACGGAAAACGTGAATAGACATGATAGGAGAACTCATGCAGTACGTCACTTTGAACGATGGAAACAAGATGCCGCAGCTCGGATTCGGTGTGTTTCAGGTGCCGGATCTGGCCGTGTGCGAGCAGGCCGTCTCCGATGCCCTGGAGACCGGCTACCGACTGATCGATACGGCCGCCGCATATGCGAACGAGGAGGCGGTCGGTGCGGCGATCGCGAAGAGCTCGGTCCCGCGCGAAGACATTTTTCGTGACCTCCAAGCTGTGGGTCGACCACTTCACGTATGAGAAGGCGAAGCAGGGCATCGATGATTCGCTGCGCAAGCTCGGGCTGGATTATCTCGATCTCTACCTGCTCCACCAGCCGTACGGCGACGTCGCCGGCGCATGGCGCGCGCTCGAGGAGGCTCAGCAGGCGGGTAAGATTCGCTCGATTGGCGTTTCTAACTTCGCGCCGGACCAGCTGATCAATCTGGAGCTCATGAGCAATGTGAAGCCCGCCGTCAACCAGATCGAGGTCTCCCCGTGGTATCAGGAGAAGGATGAAGTGCGCTTCGCCCAGGAGCAGGACGTGCAGGTCGAGGCCTGGGCGCCGTTCGCGGAGGGCAAGCATCACATCTTCACCGACCCGACCATCGCGGCGATCGGCGAGAAGTACGGCAAGACGAACGGCCAGGTGATTCTGCGCTGGCTGCTGCAGCGCGGCATCGTCGCCATTCCGAAGTCGGTGCACAAGGAGCGCATGGCCGAGAACTTCGACGTCTTCGACTTCGAGCTCAGCGACGAGGACATGGCCACGATGGCCAGCCTCGACAAGCACGAGAGCCAGTTCTTCGATCACCGCGATCCGACGGCCATCGTGAGCATCTTCGGCCAGAGCCTGCGCGCGCTGCGCTCCTGAACGGTATATATCCGCGACTTTGCCAAGTGAGGAACGTGGTGGTGCGGGACGTTGCCATGCTGACGCCCAACGCCACCACGTTTCACGTGAATCATTGGTTGCTGGCGTTGTAGAGACCCATGATGCGTTCGCAGAGACGGCCGGCTGCAGACCCCAGCAGAACGTTGGTGGCGTTCATTGGCATACTGCCGAGCAGCATACGGAGCATGTCGCTTTCGGGAATGATGGGATGCCCCTCCTGCTGCGACAGCCGGTTGATCGCGGCCTGCAGTATCGGGCCGCCTATCGGGTCGTCGCTCCATTCGTCGAAGGTGGAGGAGAGCGTCAACGGCAGGCGTATGCCGTCACCGGGCAGTTCGACCTGCACTCGTTCGGCGATGTCACGTGATGACGAACCGATCTCAATGGTGTAGGTGCCCCGTTCCACATGCCAGTCGTTCCTCGGCTCGGACCAGTAGGCGAACGACCTGCTGTCGAGCTCGAATGTGACGATGCTGGCCTCGCCCGGGTCGAGTGTGATCTTCTCGAATCCTTTGAGCTCGTGGGCGGGCCGGGCGGCATCACAGGCGCATGGCGCAACATACAGCTGCACGACTTCCGAGGCGCGCACCTGACCGGTGTTCGTGACGATGGCGCTCACCTGCACGGTATTGTCATGCGGGATTGCACTGAGGTTGCGAATCTCGAAGGTGGAGTAGGTCATGCCGTATCCGAACGGGTATGCCACCTGCCTGCCGAAGGTGTCGTAGTATCGGTAGCCCACGAACACGCCTTCGCCGTAATCCACATGCCCTGCCTCCCCGGGCCAGTTGGGCATGCTCGGATCGTCGAGCACGCTCATCGGGATGGTCTGCGCGAGTTTGCTAGAGGGGCTCACATCGCCGAAGATGACATCGGCGAGCGCATTGCCGCCCTCCTGCCCGAGCAGCCACCCCTCCAACAGGCCCCTGACCGAATCTCGCCACGGTGTGACTGAGACGGCCGATCCGTTTGACAGCACGACCACCACGTTGGGGTTGACTTTCACAATGTCGGCAAGCAGTCGCAGCTGTTTTTGGGGCAGGTCGATGGTCTCGCGGTCGAAGCCCTCCGATTCCGCTTCCTCAGGGAGTCCTGCGAAGAACAGCACCACATCGTTGCGCCATGCCATGTCGATTGCATGGGCGGTGAGCGCGGCGTCCTGCTTGGCATCGTCCAAGGTGAAGCCGGGGGAGAAGTCCACGGGAATGTCGCGAATATGCAGGCTGCCGAGGAACGACGAGACATAGGTCGGGGTGAGTTTGGACGATCCCCCTCCCTGATACCGCGGTGTGCGTGCGAATTCGCCAATGACGGCTATGGAGACGGAACCGTCGGCGGCCAATGGGAGAATCCCGCCATCGTTCTTGAGCAGCACCATGGATTCCTGTGCGGCACGCCGTGCGATGGCACCGTGATTCACCAGATCGTAGGGGTGATCGTCCTGCTGCATTGCAGGAGCAGCCTTTTCTATGAGGTCGAGCATCCCCTGTGCCATGCGGTCAAGTTGGTCCTCATCCAACAAACCGTCGCGTACCGCCACGACCACCTGTTCGTCTGTGTTCGTGGGCGGCATCTCAAGATTCAGTCCGGCTTTGAGCGCCTCCACGCGATCGTGCACGGCACCCCAGTCGCTGATCACCACGCCGTCGAACCCCCATTCGTCGCGTAGGACCTTGGTGAGCAGCCATGAGTTCTGCGAACACGGCGTGCCGTTGAGCTGATTGTAGGCGCACATGACCGTCCAAGGATGGGCTTTGGTCACAATGTGCTCGAATGCCGGCAGATAGACTTCACGCAAGGCCCGTTCGCTTACCCGCGCGTCGATGCGCATGCGGTCGGTCTCCTGGTTGTTCGCCGCGAAATGCTTCAGCGACGTGCCCACTCCGGTGCTTTGCACCCCCTCGACTATGCCTATGGCCTCATGCCCGGCGAAATACGGGTCTTCGGACCAGAATTCGAACGAACGGCCTCCGAGTGGGTTCCTTTTGATGTTCACGCCCGGCCCGAGCAGCACGGCCACCTTCTCCTGCACGCATTCCTCGCCGATCGCCACACCGACCTCGCGCACGAGTCCCGGGTTCCAACTGCTCGCCATACCCGCTGCCGGCGGGAAGCATGTGGCCGGCATGGAATGCTCGATATCCATTGATGTGCTCTGCGCGGCCTTGCGCAGACCATGCGGGCCATCGGTGATCATATACGAGGTGCTCTCGCTCAGGCCGTTCAGATGCCACGCATCCGCGCCCGAGGTGAGCGCCGCCCTCTTCTCGAGGGGCAGTTCGTGTGCTGGTGTCGTGTTCTGCTGGGATGCGTGGGGCATTCGACTCCTTTCGTGCGCGTCGGGGACGGGCAACTGTGTGCACGTGCGCGGCATTGCGTAATGCGGGCATGAAAATGAACGAAGACGGGCTTCGTGAATGAAAATATCGTAGATGCGCGCATTGTCGCACTGCAAGGGGTGAATAACGGTGAAATGCTTAGATATATTCGCCGATTTCGTCCGCTGCTCATTCCGCTTGCATGGGCACGGTGCCTAGCCGAAGCTTTCGATTGCGCCAATCAATTCGAGCTTGTCCTGATCCACGCGATCACGCCCGTACGCATCGAGGAACCGGTCGCGATATGCGTCGGTATGCAGATTGAATTGCAGTGTCCAGATTCCCCAGAATATGTCGACGTGCCGGTCTGAGAACCCGGCATGGTCGAGGTCGATGAAACCGGCGAGACGCCAATCGTCGAGCATGATGTTCGGCAGACAGTAGTCGCCGTGAATCAGCGCGTCCGAATGCAGAGTTTCGGGCCGCTCGGCGATGATGCGCCGGGCGTCGTCCTGCGAAAGGCCGCAGAATTGCGCGTCGAAACGGCCGGTATGCACTCCGTGCTCGGCATTGGCGAGATAGTCTGCGAGCACATCGGGAATGGCGAGTGTCGCGACCTGCTCGTGCTTGGTGTGCGGCAGCTCGTGGAGTTCCCGCAGCAAAGTGGCCGATGTGTCGCATAGCCGCTGCGGGTTGGCGAGATGGCGTTCCGCGGTGCAGTCTTCGCCGCGAACCGCGCGTGTGAGCAGCCAATCCGCCTACGATTCGCTTCCGGGCCGATGCCGAGCATATGGAATGTGTCGTCCATGCGCGCTTCGTGCGCGAGCGTGCCGCTCGCCGCGGTTTTGAGGAACAGGTCGGGACGGGCGTTTTCGCGGGTGCCGCCTGAGAGGGCGTAGACGCGCGCCTCGGGGGAGGAGCTGCTGTCGTACAGTCGGCGCCCTGCCGTGTAGTGCCTCAGTTGGGCTGGCAGATTGGGAATGCTCTCGATCGGTGTGTGCTGCATATGCTGAATATAGCCGATGGCGCGTCCTGTGGCAGATTAGGCAGCGGAACTGCCGGAAAAGGAAAAATGAGCGAAAATCGTGCGCCTGCTTGGGGAATGCCCCGTACGCTGGGGGAAGATCTTACGGTTCACGTATGCGAAGGCGATGTGTATCCGGACGATCTGAACACGAGCAGTGAGAGAACGGGAGAGACATATGACTTACGCGACGCCGCCCATGCAGGGAACACCCATGCCGGCGCCACCTGTGCAACAGATGCGTCCGAATGCCTACCGGCTGCCCACGAACCGTTCGCTGACGAAGTTCATTCTGCTTGGTCTGATCACCTTTGGCATCTACGACATCGTGATCATGACCACTACGGCCGAGGCGCTCAATACCATCGCCAGCCCACGCGACGGCAAGAAGACGATGAACTACTGCCTGATGTACTTCCTCATCGGTTGGCTCACGCTTGGCATTGGCTGGCTGGTGTGGTTCCATAATTTCAGTGACCGCATCGGCGAGGAACAGCGGAGGCGGGGCATGGTGCCGACTGTCACGGCAAGCACTTTCTGGCTGTGGGAGGTGCTCGGTTCGCTGATTGTGGTGGGGCCGTTCATCTACCACTACAAAATGCTGCATGCAATGAACGATCTGTGTGCGTCATATAACGCGTATGGCATCTGCCCTCTGATTGAAGCAGACTGGGTTTGGGCGCGGATTCCGCGCCCATTTTTGGCGATTGGCGACCGATTGTCGGTTTCGTTTGGTGGATCTGTCGCATTGTCGGCTGGGTAATGCTCCCCGCAAAGTTATCTACCTATAGTTCAATAAATGATATAGTGTCCCTATGCAACGTCGATGTTGCATGAAGAAATGCGACCATTCCAATCAAAATGACTTGAAGAGACTAGTGAACTACAGTTCACTAGTCTTGTGTTTGGTGCATTGGTGCGCCGGTGTAACGGGAGTGGTTGCAGGCATATGGGAAGCAAACATAAGGGGCTCTTCTCAGGTTAGTGTGTAAGGATGTCT
>ENA-OROU01001019-OROU01001019.1-human-gut-metagenome-genome-assembly--contig:-NODE-1019-length-25899-cov-5.419362_pt1 | contig 25899 bp, 24 predicted proteins | sample MGYA00242131_ERZ509054 | MGnify/ENA primary metagenome ERZ509054 (study PRJEB26280, sample SAMEA2338749) | human gut metagenome | biome: human gut; feature: human-associated habitat; material: faeces... | reverse complement strand
AGCCGTCCACACCGCCGCCACCCAGCAGCGACTCGTTGGCAGCGTTGACGATGGCATCAACCTTCATTTTCGTAATGTCGTTTCTCACAACTTGGAGCGGCATAATTTTCACATCCTCTTGATTTCCGTTTGAATCTATTGTAGTAAAATCGGTTTTACTACAGGCACAATAACATTGCTTCCATGTTACAAAATCATTGCGGGTATCCTATTGATTTAAACATAGTTCTTCTGTTTATTATCAGTTTACGCTAAAAGATAAATAAAATCAAACATTATGCTGATTGCTTTATTTTCTCCCTTTATTCAGGGTGCTCCTTCTAAAGCAACCCCAATGGAGTATGATTTTGTGGTCAGAGTGGCAGAAAGTGAGTTCTATTCGTGATAGGGTAAAACTAAAACAGATACAATAAAAATAAGGGATTATTTTAATCAGTGAGGATAGAAATTGAAGTGCACCCCATCTGTTAGATAGTATATCATACTGTCTAACAAATAGGGTGCTGTTCATTTTGCTGGACTTTTTCGACAGGGTGAAAGGAGAAACTGCGATTGCAGTTTCTCCTTTTTATGTCGGCGGCAGGGAAAATGATAACTTTTACAATATACTTGCACATGCTCACCCGGACAGCTCCCGAATCTCCTCCTGAATGAGTTTTCCGGCAGCGGTGGCAAGCTGGTCCATCCGCTGGATACGGACCAGATCCTGTCCATAGATCGTCCGTGCGTCGGGGGCGCTGGCGTTCTCGCCCATAAAGACGGCAGCGACCCGGACGCCCTGCTGCCGCAAAGCACGAACCTCCTCGGCGGTGTCCTGCACGCCTGCCTCGCCATCGTAGCTGCGGCTGAGCGGCACCTTGCCGGTGGGGAGAATTTTGCGGCTGTCATCCGGGCTGGCATCGGTCAGCAGGATCAGCAGATGCCGATCTGCCGGAGCGGTATCCAGCAGCTTTCCTGCCATGCGCAGCGCCAGTCCGTCCCGATTCCAGCCGGCGGCAAAGTAATTGAAAATTTTTCTTTCCGCGTTTTTCTCACTGAAATCCTTGAGAATCCGCACGACCGTATAACCGCGCAGACTGCAGAAGCTGCTGACGCGGACCGGAACTCCGCAGGTAGCCAGACTGCGGGCCAGAATGTAGCCTTGCGCTGCGATAGTCTCCTGACAGTGCAGGCGCGAGGCCGAACCGTCCAGCAGCAGATCCACCGTAAAGCCGGGATTGTTTTCCTCCTCGCTGCGGAGAAATACCTTTCCGTCTTTCAGTACCGGAAGCCGCCAGATGCGCTGACTATCGACATGTCCCTGTCGGGCGGAAACGGCATCCGGCTGCTGCTGCACCTGCATGCAGTTGCGGATGTGCTCGGTCAGCCGCAGAATGGAGCTTTGATACAGGTCATTGTTTTTGAGGAAATCTGCACGATTCCGTTCGGCCTGCTCGGCCGCCTGATCGAAAAGGTGCTGCACATCGGCACGCATGGTTTTGCCTTGCACCGTTTCACCGCGGGTAAACCAGAGGTGACAGCCGAGATGGTTTCTGGTGCAGAGCCGCTGTTCAATCAGCGCCAGCTCCCGCGGGGGATACAGACTGCGGCCGAAACAGCCTTCCACATAATCCCGGTCCTCGTTTTCGCGGTTGCCGGATTCCAGCTGCGCGCGAAGCGCATTGGACGCCCGCACCATGCCGTTTTCTCCGGCCGCCGCAGAGCGGTCGATGGCCAGATCGTCGGTGCGGACCATTTCGGTCGTGAACAGCTTGGTCAGCAGCGGCACCCATCGCTCCCCGAAATGGAGGGTGAACGGCTTTTTTGCATGGGCAGTGCCGTCAAAGCGCAGATATTTCCGGAAGGCTGTCCGTACTGCCTCTGTCAGTTCCTCACCGCTCAATGTACCGGGGCAGGCAAGCGCCGCCGACAGACCTTTTTCCCAAGGCGCCAGCACAGGCGGCTTTTGTCCGAGCACAGCTTTCCAGCGGGCGGACTGAAGCGCGTATACCAGCTGGTTTTTCGCCATCCATTCCTGTCGGGAAAGCTGGTATTCCGAGGCAAAAAAGGCAGCCGCATGCACCTGCCGCAGTCCCGCCAGCGCGGGGCGCTCCGGCAGCTCTTTTTCGTAGACGGCATTTTCCAATGCCAGCCATGCCAGATCGTCATACATAGCCTGATGAGCGTCACCCGCCCACGAGGCAAACAGCTTTTTTGGCAGATCTTCTCCGAACCATTTGTGCACCAGACCGATCACGCAGTTCATGTAAAGATCGGGCTGACCGTCCGAACGCATCGCCAGAAACTGCGGTTCAAACCGATAATCTCCGCAGGCGGTCCAGATCTGATTGATAGCCCGCCGCTGACGAGCACTGTAAGCAGAAGTTTCCATATCAGTCGGTAAACAGGCGGGCACGGTCCAGCTTGGCCGGAATGCGGGCGGCGATGATGTCCCGGATCAAACCCTGCTCATAGCTGTCGAACGCCTTGTTGGTGATGCCCATATCGAGCGCGGTTCCGGCGCTGAGTCCCTTTTGGATTAGCCGCAGCGCATCCAGCATGCCGCGGAGATCGAGTGCCCTGGAGGAAATCTCGGCATTCTCACACTTTTTCTGCAGGTCCAGAAACAGCTGTACAAATTGTTCGCGATATTTCTTTTCCAGGGTGGGAAATTCCTCGGTCAGCAGCCGTTCCAGATTGTCGCCGTCAATGGCGGGCACCTGAATGACGGCGAAACGGCTGGTCAGCGCCTCATTCAGCTCACGGGTACCGGCGTAGCCGTAGTTCATGGTGCCGATGAACCGCGCGGCCGGATCGACATCCAATCGGTCATAACCCGGTACGTCAATCGAACGTCGGAAATCCAGTGTGGCGTGCAGTACCGCCAGCGCTTCGTTTTTCGCCATGTTGATCTCGTCCAGAACACCGAAGCCGCAGTAGCGTGCGCAGCGAACACGCGCCTTTTCTGCCTTCATCATAGCATGCGGACTGGCGAAAATCAACAGCGGGGAAGGGGGAGTTGCCATTAAAAAACGGGAGAAACCGCAGTTTCTCCCGTTGGGTATTTGCATACCGTTTTTTTTGCCTGGCAACAAAATTTGCAATGATATCGCTGTCAGCGGTGTCCATCATAGAGCCGGATTTCAATACCTTTTTCAGCAGTGCAATAACGCGATCTTTGTCTGAAATCTCTGCAAAGCGTACGCAGGCTGTTTCGGGCAAAATCGGCCTTGCCTGCGGACGGGTTTTGCATGTCGGTTTTATATATGCAATTTTGTGCGATATGTACGCGGCGTTAGGCAGGCTGTACGAAATACCTCCGGTGGGATTTAGCTATCCTGCCAAATTAAAAAAATAAATAAAAAATCCGTTGACTTTTCATTCGGTTTCGGTTATATTAACATCACAAAGAGAAACGAGCACGAGCTCGTAAAACAAAGAGCACGAGCTCGATAGAATGCGAGCACGAGCTTCTGAAACCGGCGGCATGATTTGCTGAGAACTGCCGGATATGCTATTATTTATCGGAGAGGAAGTGAAAGCCCGATGAAAGTAACGATCAAGGAAATCGCGGAACGTGCGGGCGTTCACCGCGCTACGGTAGATAAGGTCCTGCATAACCGGGTCGGTGTAAGCGATGAAGTGAGAATGAAGGTGCAGCGCATCATCAAGGAGATGGGCTATACGCCGAATCCTGCCGGCCGCGTACTGCAAAAGCAGGGCAAGAAGTACCGCATCGAAGCGATACTGGTCGAGGTTGACGCACTGCCGTTCCTCAAGGCCGGTATCGAGCAGGGCGTACACAATCAGGTCGGCTTTGATATTGAAGTCACCTACGCCATCAGCAAATTTCAGGATGCCGAACGGCAGAAGGAATTTATTGATAACGCTATCGCCGCAAGAGCGGACGGCATCATCATCAGCCCGATCAATTCCGAGCGTGTTCGAAAGGCGATCGACAGAGCGGTGGATTCCGGGATACCGGTCGTTGCCACTAACGCCGATATCGACGGGACAAAGCGAACCTGCTGCGTCGGCATCAACAACCGCAAGGCCGCCCGCATTGCAGGCCGTCTGATGGGTCAGTTCCTCGGAGGTACGGGAAAGATCGCAGTGGTTTCCAGCGCGATCGCCTCCGAGAATAACAACTATTACGTTCAGGTCCGTGAAACCGAATTTGCGGACTTCATCCATAAAGAATATCCGGACATCGAGATCATCACCACGCTGGACAGCTTTGAGGATCCGCAGATCACTTACGAAAAGACAGTCAAACTGCTGCGGGATTACCAAGACCTGCAAGGTATCTACATCACCTGCGGCGGCGTTTCCCAAGTGGGACGGGCGTTGGAGGAGAGCGGGAGAGCGAAAGATATCCGCGTGATCTCCTTTGAGGATTACCCCGAGGTTGTAGACCTCATCCGAAAGGATGTTATCGACTGTACGCTTGCCGGAGAGCTCCAGCAGCAGGGCGAGATACCGGTACAGATCATCATGGATTATCTGGTATTCGGCAAGGAACCCGAACAGCAGCAGATTTTTACCGATATTCGCGTACTGGTAAAGGAAAGCCTGTAAATCAGTTGAAAAAAATATTTGCTTTCTGGAGCAAATATTTTTTACAGGGTTACGAGCACGAGCTCGTTCCCGAAATATTTTTTTAGAGAAGAACGAGCACGAGCTCGCAATTCGCGCAAAGAGAAGAAACGGAGAAAGAAGGAGGAAGCAGCATGGCAAATCCAGAGTATGTACTGGAAATGCGGGATATTGTAAAGGTATTTCCCGGCGTGCGTGCGCTGGACGGCGTTAAACTGCAGGTTCGGCCCGGCAAGGTGCACGTTATCTGCGGCGAGAACGGCGCAGGTAAATCCACGCTGATGAAGATCATCAACGGTACTTACGTTGCCGATGAGGGCGAGATGTTCTATAAGGGCGAGAAGATCGGTCCTCACACCGTGCAGGATACCCTCAAAATGGGCATCGCAATGATCTATCAGGAGCTCAATCCGGTGCTCGAAATGACCATCGCAGAGAACATCTGGCTGGGCCGCGAGCCGAGAAAGGGCAGGTTCGTAGACTTCGGCAAGATGCAGAAGGACACGCAGGAGCTGCTCGACAAGCTGGATATGCCGTACAAGGCAAATCAGAAGATGTACGAGCTGTCCATCGCAGGCCACCAGCTGGTCGAGATCGCAAAGGCAATCTCGTGCAACGCATCGGTCATCATCATGGATGAGCCGTCCTCGGCCATCGGTGACGAGGAGATCAACGTATTGTTCAAGCAGATCTTCTCCCTCCGGGAACAGGGCGTAGCGATTTTGTACATCACCCACAAGATGGACGAGATCTTCCGCATCGCGGACGACATCACCATCATCCGCGACGGCCAGTGGATCGAAACCGGTCTGGCAAGCGAGTATAATCCGGACAAGCTGGTCGCTCGCATGGTTGGCCGCGAGATCACGAACGTATTCCCCAAGGACACCACAGTCCCCATCGGCGACGTTATTCTGGAGGTCAAGGATCTCACACAGGAAAAGGCGGACGGCGGACGCTTCCGGAACATCAACTTCCAACTCCGCGCAGGCGAGATTCTCGGCTTTGCCGGTCTGGTCGGCGCAGGACGAAGCGAGCTCATGCGCGCCATCTTCGGTCTTGACCCCATCTCCTCCGGTTCGGTCCTTCTGGACGGCAAGGAAGTACATATTAAAAACACCCGTGATGCCATCAACCACGGTATCGCGATGGTAAACGAGGACCGCCGTACCTACGGTCTGGTGCTCGGCCGTAGCATTCATCACAATGTTTCGCTCGTCAACCTGAAGAAGTATACTAAGGGTCTGATCGACGACAAGGCAATCAGCAAAGACGTTGAAAAAATGCGCGAGCTGCTTCAGATCAAAATCGCAAACGAGGACGTAGAGGCGGCCACGCTCTCCGGCGGCAACCAGCAGAAGGTTGTACTGGCCAAGTGGCTCGTAGGCGATGTCAAGGTCATGATCCTTGATGAGCCGACGCGCGGCATCGATGTCGGTGCAAAGTCCGAGATTCACAAGCTGATGACCGAATTTGCCCGGCAGGGCATGGGCATCATCATGATCTCCTCCGAGCTGCCCGAGGTGCTCGGCATGAGCGACCGCGTCGTTGTCATGCAGGAGGGCATCGTGCAGGGCATTCTGGATCGGTCGGAGGCAACACAGGAAAGCATCATGAAACTGGCTACGAGGGGAGTAGGAAAACATGAGTAATCAGGCAGAGAAGAAAAAATTCAATTTTGGTCAATTCTACGGCAAATACGGCATCGCCCTGATCTTTGTAGTTATCTTTATTGCGGCATCGCTGCTTGTTCCGGGATTTTTCAGCACCTATAACCTCAAGAGCATCCTGCTCGCCATCGCCTGCACCACCGTGCTCGGCTTCGGTGCGACCTTTATCATCATCCTCGGACACATCAACATCGCCTATGGCTCAGAGATCGCGTTCATAGGCTGTATCGCCTGCATGGTTGACGTTGCGACCGGCTCGATATGGGCGGCGATCGCAGTCGCACTGGTCATCGGCGTGGTGCTCGGCGCATTCACCGGCTTTATCATCACAAAATTCAGCATTCCGGCCTTTATCATGACGCTGGCGCTGACCGAAGCGGCACGCGGCGGTGCGGTACTCGTCACGAAGGGCAACACCATTTCGGGTATTTCGAGCGGTTTCACCTTCATGGGTCAGGGCTATGTCGGCCCGATCCCGATGGCTGTTATCATCCTGCTGCTCTGCTTCGCAGTGATGTGGGTCATCCTCAACAAGACTCCTTACGGCCGCTACATTTACGCGGTCGGCGGCAACGCAAAGGCGGCTGAGGCCTCCGGTATCAGCCCCAAGTCCATCACCTTCAAGGCTTATCTGCTTGACGGCGCACTCGTTGGTATCGGCAGCCTGCTGCTGATGGGTCGTCTGAACTCCGGCGTTCCGGGCGCAGGTCTTTCCTACGAAATGGACGCGATCACCGCTGTTATCGTCGGTGGCACCTCGATGTCCGGCGGCTCCGGCACCCTCGGCGGCACGCTGGTCGGCGCGGTCATCGTCGGCATCATCAACAACGTACAGACCCTGATGGGCGTTGACTCCAACATCCAGAAGATCGTCAAGGGAGTTATCATCGTCGGCGCGGTTATCATCGACGTCGTCACCAAGAACTCCGCAAAGAAGGCTCGCTGAGCCACGGAAAAGAATGCAATCCCGTGCGGCGGCAAGGCTGCACGGGGTAGTAAAAGAGTAAGAGAAAAAACAGGAACACAAACAGGAGGAAAACATTATGAAAATCTGGAAGAGAATCGGCGCAATGGCAATGGTAACGGCTTTCTCGGCACTGGCACTCACCGGCTGCGGCGCAGGCGGCAGCAGCTCCGACGGCGGCGACTCCGCAGGCAGTGACGGCATGAACATCGGCTATGTAAACCTCGCAGATACCGACGTATTCTGCATGGCGCGCGAGAGCGCACTGACCGCCGAGCTCGAAGGCACCGGCTACTCGGTATCCTTCTCGGACGGCAACAACGACAACCAGAAGCAGATCGACCAGACCAACGCGTTCCTCGCAAAGGGCGTTGACGCGCTCATCCTCGTACCGGCTGACTCGGACGCCATCGCTCCGGCGATCTCCGCGGCCAACAGCAAGGGCACGCCGGTTATCTGTCTCGGCATCAAGGCAAACTCCGGTGACTTCACTTTCGTAGGTTCGGAGAACTATGACGCAGGTCATATGCAGGGCGAGTACATGGCAGAGCATCTGGAGCAGGGCGCAAAGGTTCTGTACCTTGCCGGCACCGCAGGCCTCCAGCACTCCGCTGACCGCCGTCAGGGCTTCCAGGACGCTCTGGAGGAGGCAGGCCGCTCCGACATCACCATTCTGGCCGACCAGGACGGCGACTATGTAAAGGACGAGGCAATGCGTATCTGCGACGCATGGATCCAGACCTACGCCCACGGCGGCAAGGCTGATTTCGATGCAATCGTATGTGCAAACGACCAGATGGCTCTGGGCGCAGTTGAGTCCCTCAAGGGCGCAGGTCTGCTGACGAACGCAGGCGAGATCCTCATCACTGGCGTTGACGGCTCTGATGACGGCCTCAATGCAGTTAATGAAGGCTATATGTGCCAGACTGTTCTGCAGGATGCGGCAGGTCAGGCCAAGGCAACCCATGAGGTTCTGGAAAAGCTGAAGAACGGCGAGACCCCGGACAAGGAGATCATCGTTCCGTTCCAGTCTGTCACCAAGGATAACGTTGCAGATTACCTGAAGTAACATCCTCATTCATTCGACTATATCTTACCACATATCACCTTTTCTCCCTGTGGGCAAACCGCAGGGAGAAATCCTCGTCAAAAACCTTAGCAAAAGGAGAAATATATTATGGAAACTTTAAGAATTGGCGTTGTAGGCACCGGCGGTATCGGCCGCACTCACATTGAACGCATCAACAACACCCTGCAGGGCGGCAAGGTTGTAGCCTGCGCGGATCCGGCAGGCGCATTCGGTCTGTCGGTTGCAGAGAAGTACGGCATTAAGGGCTTCGAGAACCCGATCGACATGATTAACGATCCTGAGATTGACGCTGTCATGTGTACCACCGCTGATCCGTATCACGAAGAATACGTTCTGGCTTCCATCGCAGCCGGCAAGTATGTGTTCTGCGAAAAGCCGCTGGCTCCCAAGGCAGATGCCTGCAAGCGCATCGTCGAGGCTGAGATGAAGGCTGGCAAGAAGCTGGTTCAGGTCGGCTTCATGCGCCGCTATGACGAGGGCTACAAGCAGCTGAAGGCAGCTGTAGACAGCGGCAAGTACGGCGAGGCGCTGCTGCTGCACTGCGCACACCGCAACCCGTCCGTTCCGGCTGACTGGGACAACTCCATGGCGGTTGAGAACTCCATGGTTCACGAAATTGACGTTCTGCGCTGGCTGCTCGGCGAGGACTACGCGACCACTGAGGTCCGCTACGGCAAGTCCACCAACAACGGTCCGAAGGACCTGCACGATCCGCAGATCATGATCCTGACCACCAAGTCCGGCGTACGCATCGACGTTGAGTCCTTCGTAAACAACAAAAACGATTACGACATCAAGTGCGAAATCGTATGTGACGGCGCGGTACTGAATATGCCCAAGCCGAATTACATCTCGGTCAACGCGAACGCAACCACTGGTCAGGCGATGTACACCGACTGCTTCCAGCGCTTTGCAGATGCATACAACGCTGAGATTCAGACCTGGATCAACGCTTCCAAGGCTGGTTATGTAGACGGCCCAACCGCATGGGACGGTTACTGCTGCCAGGTTGCAGCGGCCGCAGCTTCCAAGGCACGCGAGACCCAGACCATCCAGCCGGTCGTTTACGATGAGATGCCGGACTTCTACAAGGCATAAATCCCTCATTTCCCTCATAATTCATCCTTTTCTTTGAACATATCTTCTCTCTTTTTTCTTCGGCGGACGTGCGCATGCCGCATGTCCGCCACCTATTTCTAAGGAGGCAAATTTATATGAAACTCGCAATCTGCACCGATGTATTCGCCGACCTGTCCTACACGGATATGCTCGATAAAGTAAAGTCCCTCGGCATTGATGCGGTAGAAATGACCGCAGGCGGCTGGGGTGCCCGCAAGCACTGCAACACCGCAGAGCTGCTTGCTGATGAAGGCAAGCGCAAGGAATTCATGGGCGAACTCGAGAAGCGCGGCATGCGCATCTCTGCACTGAACACCTCGTGCAATCCGCTCTGGCCCTCCAAGACCGGCGAGGAATACAAGAAGTCCATGTACGACTGCGCAACGCTGGCAGGTCTGCTGGGCGTTAAGAAGATCGTTGCAATGGCTGGTCTGCCGGCCGGCAGCGAAACCGACACCACCCCGAACTGGATCACCTCCACGGTTTCCTGGCCGGACTTCATGGCTCCGGCTTACGAGTACCAGTGGAAAGTAACCATCGCGTTCTGGAACGAGTTCATCGCGCACTGCAAGAAGTGCGGCATTGAGCATATTGCCATCGAGGAGTTCCCCGGCACGATGGTCTGGTCTGCTTCGACCCTGCTCAAGCTGCGTGAGGCTACCGACCCCATGCTCGGTATCAACCTCGATCCGTCCCACATGATGGTTCTGGGTGCTGACCCGATTGCAGCGGCACGTGCGCTCAAGGGCTGCATCTTCCACGTTCACGGCAAGGATGCCCGCATCGAGCGCGGTCTGGCTGACACCGACGGTCTGCTCGAGCCTCGTCCTGTTACCGAGTCCGCTGACCGTGTTTGGAACTACGTTGCAGTCGGCTGCGGCAAGGACCTGCAGTGGTGGAAGGAATTCTTCTCGGTCTGCCACATGATGGGCTATGACGGCGACGTTTCGCTCGAGATGGAGGACCTGACCATGACGGTGGATGCAGGTGTCAACACCTCCATCGACGCTCTGCGCCAGACGATCAGCCAGTAAGGAAACATAATCCACAACATACAGAAAATACAGAAAATTCCGGAGCTTGATGTGTGCTGTGCAGATGAAAAGCACGGCACACATTATTTTTGGGCATAATTGATGAAATATCAGGATATGATTTGTGAGAAGATCCTAAAGTTCATCGATTTGTAAAAAGACCGTTGACAATCCGGCGTGTTACGCATAAAATATTAAAGGAATTAACGAGCACGTGCTCGTTGCGTAAGTGAGGACGTAACTGCTGCGACTACACTGTGCGGCATGCGAATATATATTTTAATACTATAAACGAATAAAAATATTTGCTGAAAGATGCAGATATTTTTTATAAAGATTTGCGAGCACGTGCTCGCAAATAAAAAGAAGCGCTTCATAAGAAAAATAATGTCAAAGGGGAAAAGTATATGCTATGGACACTCATCAGCTTTATAGGATTTACCATTCTGGTAGCGGTAATTTCCTATGTTAAGACGAAGGATGATCGACAGGATACATCGGAGGGCTACTTCCTTGCCGGACGCGGTCTGCCGGGCTTTGTCATTGCGGGTTCGCTGCTGCTGACCAACCTGTCTGCGGAACAATTGGTCGGTTCGAATGGCCAGACATGGAGCGTCGGCATGAGCCCAATGGCGTTCGAGGTCGTTGCAGCTCCCTGCTGTATCGCACTGGCGCTGTTTGCTGCGCCGCGTTACCTCAAGAGCGGCATCACCACCATTCCGCAGCTCATCGGTCTGCGGTTTGACCGCAGCACCAAGCTCTGGTTCAGTATTCTTTACATCGTTCTTGCACTCGTTGTTCAGATTCCGGTTGTACTGTACTCCGGCTCTCTGGTATTCGAAAATATTTTTGGTCTGTCCAGCATGCTGGGCGTTACCAAGTTCCAGTCTATTGTTATCCTTTGTATCGCCATCAGCGTTATCGGCTCGATTTATGCGATCTTCGGCGGTCTGAAAGCAGTTGCCGTATCGGATACCGTAAACGGTGTCGGCCTGCTGATCGGCGGTCTGGCGGTTCCGTTCCTCGCGCTGCACGTTCTGGGCAGCACCGCGACCGGCGGCAGCATCGTAGAGGGTATGCGCTATCTGATCGAGAACCATTCTGATATGCTCAACTCCATTGCACCGATCGAATCCTCGGCTCCGGCGGTTCCGTGGACGACGGTATTCACCGGCCTGCTGTTCCTCGGCTTCCAGTCCTGGTGCACCAATCAGGCGTATGTACAGCGTGTTCTGGCGGCGAAAAACCTGAAGGAAGCGCAGAAGGGCGCTCTGCTGTGTGCAACGCTCAAGATCATCGGCTTTATGTATCTGGCACTGCCGGGCGTTATTGCGTTCGCGCTGTTCCAGCTGAATGGCACGGAGATCTCCATGATGGACGACGCTTATCCCAACCTGATCACGCAGGTCGTTCCGGCACCGTTGATGGGCTTCTTTGCGGCTGTTATGTTCGGCGCGATCCTGTCCTCGTTCAATTCGTTCCTGAACTCTATCAACACCATGTTCACGCTGGATATTTATAAGGAGTTCATTAAGCCGAAGGCAAACGAGCTCGAAATGGTAAAGGTCGGCAAGAAGGTCGGCATCCTGTTCGCGGTGCTGACTACGATCATCGGACCGATGGTTTACTTCTTCCCGGGCGGTCTGCGTACCTTCCTCGATTCCCTCGTTATGCTGGTTGCGCTGCCGGTTCTGTCGGCGGTATTCGGCGGCTTCTTCTTCAAGTATCTGCCGAAGTACACTGCGAAATTCATCATGATTTTCCATATCGTATTCTACGGCGCATTCCTGCTGATCTCCCCGACCTACTCGCTGTTCGGCGGCGGTGATGGTGTGATCCACTACCTGTACGCAGTTCTGGTTCTGTGGCCGATCGAGCTGCTGATCATGGCGCTGCTGAACAGCCGTAATAAAAAAGCGCACCCCGAGCTTGCCGCATGGGAGCAGGAGGACGTCGGCGCGGTCGATCTGACCCCGTGGAAGTACCGCATCGTTGCTTCTGTTGCCATCATGCTGTTCGTTCTCGTCGTTTATCTTGCATTCTCGCCGCTCGGCATCGGTACATGGAACTATACCCAGCCGTGGTGACGGAAGCGCATCGGTTTCCGGTTATAAAATGATACGAAGCTCCCTTGCTGAGAAAAATACTCGGCAGGGGAGCTGTGTTTTTACCGCTGTGCTGTGGAAGGCAATCTGCCGCCGTTCAAAATTTGCGGCAGAAACCGGGAAACGGAGGCATCCATGAAAAGGCGCATGGGCAGATGTCGGATTCGCTGTCGTTCGGAGGGAACGGACAGCGCCGCTGCCCGATTACGACCACGAGGCGATGCAGACCGAGCTGGATACGCTTTCGACGGTCAACGAGGCATGCAGGGCGATAGGAGCAAAGTTTGTCTATCTGGCCATGCCTGAGCAGAGCAACGCCCTGCGGTACAAGTACCCGTCCTATCTTAACCCGAGCGTCTATGCGGATGATTCCCTCCGCACGGACTTCCTCGACGGGCTGGATGAGCGGGAGATCGACTGTCTGAACATGGCGGAGTATCTGTGCACCGAGCCGGAGAAGTATTACAGCAGGACCGACCACCACTACAACTTCTACGGCGCGTATGAAACTGAACTGCCCCGAAAAAGTTAGACAATCTTTCAAAGTAAAAATTATTCAAGCTGCCGAAAGGGCTTGTTGTCTGTGAACCACAGGCGGCAAGCCCTTCAATCTTGCCTTTTTGAGCAGTCCGAAAAAATTCTCAATCTGAACCGCTACCCGTCAAGAGGACAGTGAAAAAATATAAAGATTTTCTGGCCGGCAGCCTATAGGTTGCCGGCCGCATTTTATGCAGCGAGCCACAACGAGAAAGCGTTTGTGACTAACAAACAGGACGCTTCGTTCTCTTTTTATAGTGCTTGCATCATTTCAAGTATAATTCCATCTGGATCTTTGAAATAGAAGGCTTTACTTTCTCCAAATCCTTGTGAAGTGAAATTGAAATGTTGAGGTTCAGATAAGCACTCTACATTGTTTTCAATAAAATGCTTATAAGTCAAATCAATATCATCAGTATAAAAACACAGTTCGGAGATAGATGTAGTGAATAAATCTGACTGTATCTTATGAACCGCATTATCTATAAACTGAATAAGTTCAACCGGTGGAGATTCAACATTTTTAGAACCGTTTAGATAAGCAATCCGTGCTTTACAGTTTCGCCTATGAAATAATTTATCAGTTTCCTCACCCGCCATCAATAATTCTCCTTGGAATTCAAGTCCAAGAATATCTCTATAAAAAGCAATCGACCTATCCAAATCTGATATTGTTAATCCAACGTGATATATTCTTCCAACCATTTATTATATATCTCCTTAAAGATTTTCCATACTCCTGTTTTCATTACACAACTGTATTCATAAGGCAATACCGCATAATTTCGGCAAAACGCCGCAGCTTTAATTGTGCGGTGTTGCCATAAACCTTACCGGTACTATATCAAAAGGATTTCGGTATGATTCTGATGCAAAATCGTACGGTATTCTTCAGGCACATCATCCGCAATCAGATATTGAAATGCATCGAGATCGGCAACAGGATACATGGCAATTTGACCAAATTTATGGCAATCTGCCATCAAGTACCAGGACCGTGCCATAGACGGCAGATTGCGATAAATATGCGTCGAAACAATAGAATGTACTGTAAGCCCCGCCTGTAAATCAATGCCCGAGATACTCGTAAATGCTTTTGAAACGAAAACATGATTTGTGAAGGTGTTTGGGTTTTCAGGACTTGAAAATAAGGTGTGCGCATCTGTGGATGTCACTTCTCCACCGAGCAGATATACGCGGGAATCCGTCTTCAACAGGTCATTTAGCGCGGTAATATTATTCGTTACGATCGACAGGTCATGAAAGCGTTCAAGAAGCTTGGCCAGATAGCAGCAGGTTTGTCCGGATCCCAAAAAAATGCTGTCACCATCCTGTATTTCTTCGCAAGCGCGTTCAGCCAAAGCAATTCGTGTTCGATCGTTTACATTGGATAGCGAAGAAGGCAAAGCGCAGTCCGCCAGCATCGCACCACCGTAAATACGCTTGGCAATCCCCTCGTCCTCTAGCTGCTGCAAATCTTTCCGAATGGTAACACGACTGATGTCGAACTGCTCACTCAAATCGTTGACTAACACTTTTTTATTTGTAAAAAGCATCTTCCTTATTTCTTCAATACGACTTGTCATAGTACATTCTCCTTTCTTCTTTTAAGATAAACGAAATAAAACGAAATGTCAATATGAAATAATCGAAACCGAAAGAAAGTGAAAGTTGAAATAAACGCAGGATGGTGATATGCTGAAATCAACAAGGGAACGAAAGCCCAAAGGAGGAATCCAACATGAAAAATGTGCAGGATCGGCGTATAGAACTGTTATTGTCCGGACGTGCGGGGATCGACCTGAACACCACAAAAGCAGGCTGCACCTTTGCTGATATCCCGGCATTCACAAAATCCGTAGGCGGCTCTCCCGCTAATATTGTGCAGGGAGCGGCACGTTTAGGACTAAAAACAGGCTTTCTTGGAAAAGTAGCGCACGATGGTATGGGAGAATATATCCTATCCGCTTTGCAGGCACAAAATATCGAAACCAAAGGTATTGTGGTTGATAAAACAGGGGCTCGCAACTGTATTGCAGTAACAGAGATCATCAGCGCCGAAGAGAGTGGCGGCTATGCAACCGGCGGGGATGCATTCCACCATGGAACGTATCTATACCGGCAGGGAACAGCGGATATGCTATATTCCCCCGCAGATGTAAATCGTGATCTGATTGCCGCATCCCAGTCCGTGATGCTTTCGGGTACTGCATTCTCTCAATCCCCTTCGCGTGAAGCAATGTTTACAATATTGCAGCTGGCACGAGATTTCGGAACGATGACCGTTTTAGATATCGATTACAGACCGTTCGGATGGGTATCAAAGGATGAAACTGCACGTTGCTACCAACAGGTGATCACACAATGCGACATCGTTATTGGCAATCGAGAAGAATTTGATGCTGTTGAATACCTCACCATGCCGGGCAACAAAGACAATACCAAATCAGCACAGGCGCTGTTGAATGCCGGCGTGAAGCTGGTCATTGTAAAGGACGGTGCAAACGGATCCGCAGCATACACGTCTGACGGTAAGGTCTTGCGCTGCGGCAGCATTCCTACCGCAGCAGTAAAGACGTTTGGTTCCGGTGATGCATACGCAGCAGGATTGATGTATGGCATTCTGCGAAAACACAACTTAGCGTATGCAATGCAGCTTGGCACCGCCTGTGCCTCATTGGCGCTGAAAACAATCAGCTGTGGAGATGCAATGCCTAATTTACAAGCCGCAGAGCAGCATCGTGCACAGCACGAAAAGGAGATGATGCCATGAAGTGGGAACAGAATTATGTTGCGCAGGCCGCACAGCAAAAGCGAATCATCCCGGGATTTAATATATTTGGATACGAAGATGCGCAGGCTGTGATCCGTGCCGCCGAACGCGCTGTTTGTCCGGTTTTGCTGATGATCAACCGTGATGCACGTACGGCAATGGCGGTGGAGCATTGGTCAGCACTGCTGAACGCTTTAGCCGAATCTTCGAGTGTACCTGTTGGCATTCATCTGGATCACTGTACCGAAACAGATATCCTCATCCGTGCGATCGACAGCGGCTTTACCTCTGTTATGTTTGATGGTTCGCACCTACCGATAACCGAAAATTTGAAGATCACACAAGCTATTGCGCAGTATGCACATAAAAAAAACGTGTTTTTAGAAGCGGAACTGGGAACCGTTCCATATAGCGATCTCGGAGAAACCGAAATAAATCTAACCGATCCGGAAGAAGCGCGAAAAATGCAGGAGCAGACACAGGTCGATTGGCTCGCTGTTTCGGTTGGGAATATTCATCGTTTAGCCACCCGTAAGGTTTCCATTCAATTTCCTGTTTTGCAGCAAATTGAACACAAATGCCAACTACCTCTGGTAATTCACGGAGCAAGCGGCATCAAGGAGGGGGAAATTTCACAGCTCAAGCAAACTCGGGTTGGAAAAATGAATTTTGGAACCGTTTTACGAAAGACCTTTGCAGATCACTTGCGTTCCGAAATGAAAGCCCAGCCAGACGAATTCGATCGACTTCGCCTATTCAGTCATCCAATTGCGCAGGTAGAAGAACAGGCGCTTCACATCATCAAAATGCTATGGCAGGAGGAAAACTAACATGAAAATTCATCAGCAGGAGCCTTTTTCGATTGGCTATCACCCAATTACAGAATTAAACGGCAAGTATCGTGAGATGATGATGGATTTTAGTATCCTTAAGATTTCCGCAGACATGGAATTTGAGGATAACCTGCCGCTTGAACGCGTATTTGTTTTGCTTTACGGTGAAATTGAAGTCGAGTTCAATGGAAAAATCGTAAAGGGTACTCGCTCCACCTACACCAACGATACGATCTGGAGCGTAAACTTGCCCAAGGACATCCCTGTGAAATTGCGTGGTATTGCAAAAGAGAGCGAGATTGCAGTCATTCGAACTGAAAATGAACGTAATTTCATGCCGGTAATCCGCGCTCAGGATGATATTGTGGAAGAAGTACGTGGCCAGGGTTTCATGAACGAGGCCGGTACTCGTATTGTGCGAACGGCACAGGATGTAAAACTTTCTCCGGAATCCAATATTATGTTTGGGGAAGATATGCACTATCCCGGAAAATGGTCCGGCTTCCCGTCACATTCACACGCACAGCCGGAGATCTACTTTTATAAGTTTTATCCTCAAAACGGTTTTGGCTTGCTGCGGCTGGGAGAGGAAGGCGTTCTGCTGGAACACAACGACACCGTTTTAATTGAACCCAACAAAGTTCATCCACAGGTTGCCGCCCCCGGCTATGCGATGTATTACCTTTGGATCATTCGGCATCTGGATGGAAATCCGTATATTAAACCGGATTTTGACCCGCAGCATCTGTGGGTGGAACAACCCGGCGCAAAATACTGGCCTGATTCCTGCGAAGGAAGATCGTAAGGGAGGACTTACACATGTTGGGGAAGGCATTACATACGAAATCAATTTGGAAAAGCAATCTAATGACCGACATTCGCCTGGCCAGCGAAGCCGGATTTGGCGCAATGGAAGTGGCTTCAAGCAAAATTTGGGACTACTTATCCTCCGGAAGTCCATTAAGTGATGTGACGGAACGGCTGAAACAATATGATATGCAGATCATCAGCATCAATGATATCGCCAATGTTGAGCGAACGGACGATGATGCGGTGCGGAATACACTGGCAGAAACGGAAAAGCTGTCTGCGGTTGCGCAGCAGCTGGGCTGTGATTGCATCCAACTCGTTCCACTGCTGGCTCTGGAGGGGCGTTCGGAAGATGAAGTAATTGAACTGACCGCAAAAAATATTGCGCGTATCTGTGACATCGGTGCGAAGTACGGTGTGCGCTTCCAGCTGGAGCCTGTTGGGTGGTCACCGATCAACTCGCTTCGCCTGACACAGAAGCTGATCCAAGCAGTTGGACGGGACAACTTCGGCACCGTCATCGACTTTTTCCATCTGTTTGTCGGCGGTGATACTACACCGGATGATGTGCGGCATTTTGATCCTAATCGTATTTATCACATTCACTTCTGTGATTGCAGGCTTCCCAAGGAAGGAGAATCCTTCGATGAGACTATTCTGCGAGGTATGTACGCTGGTGAAGGTGAAGTCCCTCTTGCAGAGTGGGTGCAGGCCGTCAAGGACACCGGCTATGAGGGTTGGTGGAGCTACGAGCTGATCAGTGCCAAGCATTGGCAGTGTGATGTAGCGGAAGTGGCTGCCGAAACCAGCCGATTGCTGGATAAATATGTGCTGAATAGATGAAAGTAGCGAACATTCAGTGAGGAGATCATGAAAATGAACACAGTAAAGCTGACAATGGCGCAGGCGTTGGTACGTTTTCTTGACATGCAATATGTCTGCGTTGATGGGAAAGAAGAAAAGTTTGTGCATGGCATTATGGGAATTTTCGGTCATGGCAATGTAGTGGGATTAGGGCAGGCATTAGAGCAGTATGCCGACAGGATGCCCTTCATTCAGGGCAAGAACGAGCAGGAGATCGCCCACGTCTGTGTGGCATTCGCCAAGCAGATGCGCCGCCGCGCGATCTACGCCTGCACCGCGTCCATCGGTCCTGGATCGCTCAATATGGTTACCGCAGCCGGCACGGCCTCGGTCAACCGTATCCCCGTGCTGCTGCTGCCGTCCGACACCTACGCCGACCGCCAGCCCGACCCGGTGCTCCAGCAGTTCGAGCATGACGAGGACTATTCGATTTCCGTCAACGATTCGTTCAAGGCGGTCAGCCGCTACTGGGATCGTGTACAACGCCCGGAACAACTCATGACAGCCATGCTCAACGCCATGCGCATTCTGACCGACCCCGCAAAGACCGGCGCGGTCACCGTCTGCCTTCCTCAGGATGTGCAGGGAGAAGCCTATGATTACCCCGAAGAATTCTTTAAAAAACGCGTCTGGCATTTGGATCGCCAGCCCGCGAGCGCTGAGGCAGTGGATCGGGCAGCAGAACTTCTGATGACCAGCAAGAAGCCGGTCATTCTGTCGGGCGGCGGCGTGCGCTACAGCGATGCGGGCGCGGCTGTGCTGGCGTTCGCTGAAGAATTTGGCATTCCGGTTGCCGAGACGCAGGCGGGCAAGGGCGAGGTCAGCTGCGAAAGCGACTGGTATCTGGGCTGTGCTGGTATCTGCGGCACGCTGTCTGCCAATGTGATCGTCAAGCAGGCCGATCTGATTCTCGCGGTCGGCACCAAACTCAATGATTTTGTTACCAATTCCAAGAATGGCTTTGCAGCCGATGCACGCTTTGTTTCCATCAACACCAGCCGCATGGACGCGCTCAAGTTGGATGCCGAATCGGTTGTCGCCGATGCGCGTGCAGGCGTGGAGGCGTTGCACACCGCTTTGCAGGCGCGCGGCTGGCACACCGACTGGAGCGATGAGGTAAAGGACGCAAAGCGCTCCTGGCAGACCGAGCTTGCGCGTCTGGCGCAGCTGGAGGCTCCGGAAGCCGCGGCGCTCAACCAGACCCGCGTGCTGATGGAACTGAATGAATTGCTGCGCGAGGACAATATCGTTGCCGCCTCCGGCAGTCTGCCGTCCGATCTGGAACGCGTCTGGACTGCGCGCCGTCCGGGTGCATACCATCTGGAATACGGTTTCTCCTGCATGGGCTATGAGGTCTCTGGCGCTCTGGGCGTCAAGCTGGCCGATCCCGAGCACGAAGTCTATACCTTCGTCGGCGACGGCGGCTTCCTGATGGGTCACTCCGATCTGCTGACCAGCATTCAGGAGGGGCACAAGATCAACGTTCTGCTTTTCAACAACAGCGGCCACCAGTGCATTCACAATCTGGAGCGTTCGCAGGGCATGGGTACTTTCGGCACTGAGTTCCGCTTCCGTGAACAGTCCACCGGCGGACTGACCGGCGGCTATGTCCCGGTGAACTATGCCAAGCTTGCCTCTGCCTATGGCGTAAAGACCTGGCGCGTCACCACGCTCACCGAGCTGTACGCTGCCATCGAGGCCAGCAAGCAGTCCGATGTCTCGACCCTGATCGAGATCATGGTTCTGCCCGGCACGATGACCGAAGGTTATGAGAATTTTTGGCGTGTTGGCACCGCCTCTGTCGCCGAGAAGGAATCCGTGCGCAAGGCTTACGAAAAGCTGAATGATGTTGTCAAGAATCTGCGGAAATATTAAGGAGAATGAATATGAAGGTACAATTTGGCTGCGCGCCGATCAACTGGACGAATGATGATCTGCCCTCTCTGGGCGGTGAACTGACCTATCAGCAGTGCCTGAGCGAAATGGCTTTGGCTGGATACAAGGGCAGCGAGGGTGGCTGCAAATACCCCAAGGATTTTGATGTGCTCAAGAAGGCGCTCGATCTGCGCGGTCTGCAGATCTGCAACATGTGGTTCTCGAGCTTCTTCACCACCTTCGAGAACGAGCGTACCTTTGCAGAGTTTGAAAAGCACATGGACTTTACCTATGGCTTGGGCGCTCGTGTAATCGGCGTCGGTGAATGCGGCGTGACCGTACACGGCCAGGAGGAAACTCCCCTCTTCTCCAACTGCCCGATCCTGACTGAGGAGCAGATGAAGAATCTGGCCGAGGGTCTGAACGAGCTGGGCCGCCGCGCCCAAAAGAAGGGAATGAAGGTCTGCTTCCATCCCCATGTTGGCACAGGCATTCAGTCGCTGGATGAGATCGACCGCTTGATGAAGCTGACCGATCCGGCTCTGGTCGGACTGCTGTTCGACACCGGCCACTCGACGATTGCGGGCGAGGACCCGGTCGAGATCCTGAAGAAGTACATCGGCCGTGTTGCGCACATCCACGTGAAGGATGTCCGCAGCGAGGTGTTTGAGCAGGTCAAGTCGGGTGGCCACAGTTTCCTGTGGGGTGTAAAGAACGGTATGTTCACCGTGCCGGGCGACGGCGACTGCGTGGACTGGATGTCGATCTTTGAGATTCTGAAGGCCAGCGATTACGAGGGCTGGATCGTTGTGGAGGCCGAGCAGGATCCCGCTAAGGCTGATCCGCTGGAGTACGCCCAGAAAGCGCGTGCGTTCATGCGCGAGCAGCTCGGCGTATAATTAAGGAGAGACGGTGCAGCATGAAGAAACGACTTTCCGCTAAGCAAGCTGTTGATATGATTCCGGATGGTGCCGTAATCATGTGCGGCGGGTTTCTGGGATGTGGCACGGCACATCGCCTCATGGATGCGCTAGCAGCCAGTCAAAAGAAGGATCTTACTATCATCTGCAACGATGCCGGTCTCTTGGAAGGCCCGAACGGAGAAGCCTATTATGGCGTAGCCAAGCTGATTCACAATCATCAGGTCAGCCGCTTAGTTACTACCCATATTGGCCTGAACCCAGAGGCAACAGAGCAGATGAATGCCGGTACCATGCGTATTGATCTGTTGCCGCAAGGCTCTTTGGCGGAGATGATTCGAGCAGGCGGCGCCGGTCTGGGCGGAACCTTAACCAAAACCGGCGTTGGCACGTTGGTTGAGGACGCAAAAGATTATGTGGTCGGGCGGCAGAACATCGACGGTGTTGACTATTTACTGATGCGTCCTCTGAGCGCTGATTTCGCGTTGATTTGTGGTCAGCAGGTAGATGAGGAAGGAAATGTCTGGTATGCCGGCACGGCTCGCAATTTCAATCAGGTTATGGCAACTGCTGCAGATATCGTCATTGCAGAAGCCGAGCAACTGGTATCCGTGGGAGAGATTCGACCTGAAGATGTGCAGACATACGGGATTCTGGTGGATTATATTGTGAATGGGGGGCAAGACGATGAGTGAAGCTCTGAACGCATTTGAAGCACGTTCCGCCAAGGAGATTATTGCACGTCGCACAGCCTTGGAATTGAAAAATGGCATGGTCGTAAACCTTGGCATTGGGCTTCCGACGCTTATTCCGCAGTATTTACCCTCCGATATCCGTGTGACGATCCAATCGGAGAATGGAATTATCGGATTAGACAAGGTGCAGGATGATACGCGGCATCCGCATATTACAGATGCCAGCGGCAAACTGGCTGCGGTAGCATCCGGAGGCGCATTCATCGATTCTGTGACCTCCTTCGGTCTGATTCGGGGTGGACATGTAGATGTCACGATTCTGGGAAGCCTGCAAGTGGATCAGGAGGGGTCTCTTGCAAACTGGATGATCCCCGGGGAAAAAACCCCTGGAATGGGCGGCGCAATGGATTTGCTGGCAGGTGTTCGTCAGGTCATTGTTGCGATGGAACACACGGCACGAGGCATTCCTAAAATTCTGAAAAAATGCACGCTTCCGTTAACAGCAGTACATTGTGTCACTAAAATCATCACTGAAATGTGTGTGTTTAATGTTACAGATACGGGTCTTGTATTGACTGAATTAAATCCACAGTATACGATTGACGATGTGCAGGCAGTAACCGAAGCTGAGTTTGCAATTTCAAAAAATTTGACAGAAATGAATATCGTATAAGGAGGATATTGATTATGTTTAACGAGGAATTCCATCTGGAACAGCCCATTCGCTGGGGTATGGTCGGCGGCGGCCGCGGCAGCCAGATTGGCTATATCCATCGCAATTCTGCATTGCGGGATCGCCTGTTCACGCTGTGCGCGGGTGCGTTCGATGTGAACGAGGAGCGCGGCCGGGAATTCGGCGTCAACTGGGGCGTTGCCCCCGAGCGCTGCTACCCCGATTACAAGACCATGTTTGCCGAGGAAGCTAAGCGCCCGGACGGCATTCAGGCGGTCTCCATCGCGACTCCCAATTTTACGCATTACGAGATCCTGAAAGCCGCGCTCGAAGCCGGTCTGCATGCCATCTGTGAGAAGCCGCTTTGCTTTACAACTGAACAGGCTGAAGAACTGGTTTCTCTCGCAAAGAAGAAAGATTGTATTGTTGGCGTGACCTACGGTTATACTGGTGCTCAGATGATTCATCAGGCACGCCGCATGATTCAGGAAGGGATGTTAGGCGAAATCCGCATCATCAACATGCAATTTGCGCACGGCTATCATTCCTCCGCTGTGGAAGCGAATGATCCGGGTACAAAGTGGCGCGTCACCCCCGAAAAGGCGGGACCTTCCTACGTATTAGGAGATGTCGGTACACATGCGCTGTTCCTCGCTGAAACCATGGTACCCAACCTCAAAATTGAAAAGCTGATGTGTGCCAGACAGAGCTTTGTCAAGAGTCGTGCCCCTCTGGAGGACAACGCTTTTGTTCTGATCCAATACGATAATGGTGCGGTCGGCAATCTGTGGGCGAGCTGTGTCAACGCTGGTTCTACCCATCAGCAGAAAATCCGAGTAGTCGGTGAAAAGGCATCTATCGAGTGGTGGGATGAACACCCCAATCAGCTTATTTTTGAGGAGCAGGGAAAGCCAGTTCAGATTCTAGATCGTGGTCAGGGATATCTCTATCAGGATGACGAAGCCATCACTTGTGACCGCATGGGAGGTGGACATGCCGAAGGACTATTTGAATCTTGGGCGAATCTGTATCGCCGGTTCGCAACTGCAATGGATCGTGTTATCCATGGAGAATCGTCCAATGTAGTCATGGATGATATTTGGTTCCCGAACATCCGCGATGGTGCGGAGGGTGTCCGTTTTATCGAAAACTGTGTGCGTTCGTCGGATCAAGACAGTGTTTGGGTGAACTACACTTGACAAACTATAAAGTATGTGTATTTACACTAACACGGGATATACCATTGAAATACCCCATACAATCAAAGACGGGGAGGTAGACTCGGACGTATTAACGGCATTTGATGTTGGGAAATAACTAAATTTAAGATTTGACAGATGAAAAGGGCGCACAGACCTCAACGGTTTGTGCGCCTGTTTAATTCTTAAGGCAGGCAAGCGGCTGATTCGCTTTTTCCCGTTCGCGGGACAGGAATCGGCGTGATCATTGATCTGTTCGTACTGTGTGCGCGGCGCGGCATGGCGGTCTGGATCATCTTCTCCGGCATTGACGCCATCTGCGAAAAAACCGACAACGAAGAGTTTCTGCGCCGTCTGCGCTACATCAAGGAATGATGTGTGCAGGCGGCGTTTTTATGCGCCGGACAGCGGGAGCAGTTCAAAAAGCTTGAGGACCCGTCCGAGCAGCAGTGCGGAGAGCACCGTGCCGACACCGATGCCGTAAAACGGGCAGTGCTGGAACAGGCACAATCCAGCGCTGATGGCAACCATAGAGAGGTCAAACCCGTTCTTGACGGTGGAAAACCGCAGATGAAACACCTCGGATATCGTGTTCACGATGCCATCGGTCGGGGTAAGCACCATGCGGCTCTTGACGCAGAGGAACACGCCCGCGCCGGTGATGAACATCGTCAGCGCAAAGCAGAGCAGCCGCAGTGGCAGCGGAAACGGTAGCACGGGAATGAGCCAGTCGTACACGTCGGTAAGTATGCCGAACGCAAACGAAAGCGGGATTTCGAGCAGATAAGTAAGTGTGATTTTGCGCGAAAGGATACATTGCAGTACCACAAACAGCAGATAACAGAGAATGGATGCTGTGCCGAGCGAGATATGATAAATCTCTGAAATGGCGTACATCACCGAGCTGAACGCGGCAACGCCGACGTTGTAGCGGATGTTGAGCACCACTGCCGCTGCAATCAGATTCAGACCGAGAATATACTAGGCCGTACGCTTTTTGAGATCAGAGGAAGGTTTCATGCGGTTTCACCTCACTTTTCCATGTTGTCGAGCGCCTGCGAGATCATCGCAAGCAGTTTTTCGCGGTCGTCTGCCGGGATGTGCTCGAGCAGACGGTCACCGAAGTTCGTGCAGTTGCGCTGCATGGTTTCGTAAAGCTCCTCGCCCTCGGCGGTGAGCGCAATCAGCTTGTACCGCGCATCGCGCGGCGAAGGCGTCACGCAGAGCAGACCCTTGTCCGCCATGCGCTGCACGAGTGCGCGCGCAGCTTGGTGGGTCACGCCGAGGCTGCACCGTAGGTCGGAGGCGGAGCTGCCGCTGTGCGCATGAAAGAACAGGAGCGTGTCCGCCTGCTCGGCGGTAAGTCCCATGCTTTTCAGATCCTCGTTGCGGCGCAGTACGATGCGATGCGATAAATGCTGTATTTTTCGTGTGAGAATATACGAAATATCCATGTAATTTCACCTTGTTAAATATAATATACAATACATTGTATATTGGCGCGGATTGGTTCGTATGTCAAGAGCACCAACGCGGAAAACGAAAAAATTCGTGGAAATAGCGCAAACTGTGCTCGCAAATCGCTCTTACCCAGGTATGCGGTATTGCCTTGAGTGTTCAACTTCAGTTTACAATCAACCGAAATTTTTCTTTTCTCAAGTCCTGTTTGGAACTTGACTTTTTATTTGCAGGCTTTGCTCAAAAAAATCGAAACCGCTTTCGTAGAAACGGGAAAGCGGTGACTGTGCATTTAGCATAGCACAGGATACAGAAAAAGACAACCGCGAAACGTATTGACGGGGCGCGGCAGAAGATGGTATGATAGAGCCACAACGGAAAGGGGAGAGCAGAGATGGCGGAAATCATTGCATTCGGCGCGTCGCCCGACCTCGACGTGATGGACCGGCAGGCGCTCACGGCGTATCTTGCGGAGATACGCCGCCGCATCGCCGCGCTCGACGAGCGCGAGCCGGAGAACATGAGCTCCGAAGCCTACGACGAGTGGAGCGAGGAGCACGAGCAGCTTGAGGACCTCGCGGACGATATTCTCGACCGGATAGAAGAATAAAGCGAAACCGGAGAGCAGGGAAAAATCCCCCGGCTCTCCGGTTTTTCTGTGCAAGCTTATTTCGCGCCCCGCGCGACGATGCGCGTTCTGTGTTC
>ENA-OROU01001009-OROU01001009.1-human-gut-metagenome-genome-assembly--contig:-NODE-1009-length-26163-cov-2.955722_pt1 | contig 26163 bp, 25 predicted proteins | sample MGYA00242131_ERZ509054 | MGnify/ENA primary metagenome ERZ509054 (study PRJEB26280, sample SAMEA2338749) | human gut metagenome | biome: human gut; feature: human-associated habitat; material: faeces... | reverse complement strand
CCTGCGGCCTCCTGGTCCCAAACCAGGCGCTCTAGCCAAGCTGAGCCACACCCCGTTCTTGGCGCTCTTGTCCTGCGTCGTTTCCCTGACGCAAGACATATTATATTATAAGGTCTCTTAAATGTCAACACCTTTTTTTAAAAAATTTTCAAAGTTTTTCAAACTATTAGAACTATGCGAAAATTCAACATTTTCCGCCCGGCAACAGGGCTGTTTTCCCGCCGCCGGACAGCTTTTTAAAGATACTTCTGGGTGTAATGGGCTTCCCCCGCCTCATCGATATCCATGATCATGTAGCTTGGCCGCCGTCCTTCCTGCCGGGGATAGGACAGACTTCCGGGATTCAGGATCGTGACGCCGTCCTTCGTCTCCAGATAAGGCTTGTGGGTGTGGCCGAACATCGCCACCTGATAGCCCCGGGCCACAGCCTGCCGCCGGAGCTCCTCCACGCCCAGGGACACATAGTAATAATGGCCGTGGGTGATGAGCACCTTATATTTTCCCAGGGTGATCTCCCGCTCTCTCGGAAGAGAGCAAAAGAAATCATTATTTCCGCTGACCAGATAAACGGGACATTTCACATGGGTGCTGATAAAATCCTCTCCGCCCTCCAGATCTCCCAGATGGATCAGAGCGTCGATGGGTTCTTCTTTTTTCAGGACCTCTTCCAGGTTCTTTTCCTGACCGTGGGTATCGCTGACGATGAGTATCTTCATCTTTTTTCCTCCTCAAGGAAGGGGCGAAGCTCTTCTTTGATGGCTTCCAGGGCTTTGCCTCTGTGGCTCAGTTTGTTCTTTGTCTCGGGATCCAGCTCTGCGGTAGAGCAGCCGTACTCCGGCAGATAGAAAATCGGATCGTAGCCGAAACCGTTGGCCCCTCTCTCCTCATAGCCGATCCGGCCTTCGATGGTTCCGCGGCTTCTCAAGATTTTTCCGCCGGGCAGGGCTGCGGAGATGGCACAGACGAACCGGGCGGTCCTTTTTTCATCGGGAACCCCGTTTAAGCGCTCGATGAGGTTCGCATTCTTGATCCGGTAGGAGGTGTCCTCGCCCATATAGCGGGCTGAATAGATGCCCGGCTCTCCGTTCAGGGCGTCGATCTCCAGACCGGAATCATCGGCAAGAACGATATCCCCGGGAGAAAGCTTCTGGATAGCCGTGGCCTTGATATCCGCATTTTCCGCAAAGCTTTTTCCTTTTTCCTCCACATCGGTCTGAAGGCCCGCCTCCTTCATGGAGAGGATCGACACCTGAAGATCCGCCAGAATCATGCGGATCTCTTTCATTTTTCCTTCATTTCCTGTTGCAAAAACAATTCGTTTCATTTTTTATCCTTCCTTATCTGTATAGGCTTTCAGACAGATGTTGCAGCTGTATTCTGTCTCCGTCCGCGTCCACTGATAGCCCTTCATACTGATATAGCCCTCCCCGTCGGAAAGGTCCACAGTCTCCGTGTATTCGTCCGCTTTGTATTCGGTTGCTGCCGGATAACTTTCCCCCGGCGTCCGCACCTTCACGGCCACGGCAAAGCGCTGCCCCTCACTTAAAGACACTGGCTCGTTAAGATCGATCGTGTAAAAACCTGCATGGGCAAGCGTTCCGGTCTGCACCGGTGAAAAGGCCGAGAGCGAGAGTTCATTCTGAAATTCATCCACAATAGCGATCTCGTATTCCGTATTCTCCCCCACGGCGTAAAAACCTACGGCTTTCAGCTCTTCTGCCCCGCGGCTCGTATAGACGTTGGCAAAATAGCAGCTGTCGGTCCCATAGCCCAGCTGACCCACCCAGCCTAAAAGGTCCGACTGATAGATCGAATCGTAATTATCCGGCTCTTCCACCCTTGAATAGGCCAGCGCATAGCCCGCGATATTGGGATCCTCATAGGAAACGTAAAAGATTCCGTTTTCCCCATAGGAGGTTCCCCAGCTGTTCTGACAGATATAGGCCCCGTTTCCCTTGACATTGTAGGTAAAACCGGAAGCCGGAAAATCGTCGTCCCAGCCGATGATGAGAATATCGTGATTCGGCGCTTCCTCCTTCGGGTAACAGTAAGAAGCCGTTCTTTCATTATAATAAACGGAACTGTAATCCGACTGCACATCCATATATAGAGAGGTCTGAACCGCCCCATGGGCCTGAACCGCTTCCTTAATAGAGGCACGGTCCCTCAAAATCTGAATTTCCTGCACATGCTTCCTGGGACTTAAGCCTTCCGGCGAGTAGCCGTCCCCGTAAGGATCTTCCTCCGCCAGCACGGGTCCCTTCCAGGCCGTGAGGTAGGCCATCGTCATCGTGTAGGCCCCGCCGTCATCCTGGCTTTTCGCATAACCGTTCTGCAGCGACAGATGATCCGCCGAAAAACGAAGGTGCTCCTCAGGGAGCAGCGACGCCTCCAATGCGGAGACAGCCGCCACCGCCCAGCAGGTACCAAGGCTTCCCTGGTTCCGTACGTCAGGCGCCCGGCCGTAATTTCTGGAATCGTAGCGCGCCGGAAAGGAGAGTGTTTTTTGCGCTTCCGTTTCTTCCTGCCTCTCCTCCGTCAGAAGAGCGGCAGGATTTTCCGTCGTGGTAAAGACCTGCTCCTTCACTTCTCGGATCAGTCGGTCCGCCTGGGGCCGGTATAAGGTATAAACCAGATAAACGCCTAGGCAGAGGATCGCCAGCCGCAAAATTCCTTCTAACTTTTTGATCAAGCGTTCTCCTCTTGTTTCCGTTTCGGAGGTCTCGGCCCCAGAAACTGATAGAAATAGGTTTTCATCATACCATTATAAATCTTGCGGTTCTTGTCCGCTTTTCTTCCGATGTATTTCTCCGCGTCCTCATAGGCCGTGATCACATACTCGGACCAGGAATCGAGGCGGCGGAAGGCGTCACCCATCTCCTTATAGAGAGCAGGAAGGTTCTTTTTCTCCTCCAGACGCTCGCCGTAGGGCGGATTTGTGATGACAAAGCCGTACTTTTTCGGATGGGAAAGCTCGGACACCGGGCGCTGTTGGAAATGGATCAGATGATCCACACCGGCCATTTTAGCGTTGGCCCGGGCCGCCTTGATGATCTCGCCGTCGATGTCGTAACCCTGAATATCGGTCTCCACTGACAAATCCACAAGATCGGCTGCTTCCTCTTTCGCATCCTGGAAATGACAGATCGGAATAAGATTTTCCCATTTTTCCGCCAGGAAATGACGTTTCATGCCCGGAGCCATGTTTGCTGCCAACATAGCCGCCTCGATGGGAAAAGTGCCGCTTCCGCAGAAGGGATCCACCAGAATCCGGTCTTTTTTCCAAGGGGTGAAAAGAATCAGCGCGGAGGCCAGCGTCTCCGTGATCGGAGCCGGAGCCGTCATCTGGCGGTAGCCTCTCTTATGAAGAGAAACGCCGCTCGTGTCCAGACCGATAAGAACCTCGTCCTTCAAAATCGAAACGCGGATCGGATATTCCGCCCCGGTCTCCTCGAAACGCTCCCGGTGATAAACGGTCTTCAGGCGCTCCACCATCGCTTTTTTCATGATGGACTGGATATCGGAAGGGCTGAAAAGCTTACTCTTGATAGAGTTGGCCTTTGCCACCCAGAATTTTCCGTCCTCGGGAATAAAATCCTCCCAGGGCAGGGCCTTGGTTCCCTCGAAAAGTTCGTCAAAGGTTTCCGCGTGGATTTTTCCCACTTTGATCAGGATACGCTCCGTGGTGCGGAGAAAGACGTTGGCGTAGGCCACCGCCTCCAGATCTCCCAGAAAGGTCACTCTGCCATCCTCCACCTGGCTGATCTCATAGCCCAGATCCAGGATTTCCCGTTTCAGCACGGCCTCCATTCCAAAATGGCAGGGTGCTACCAGTTCAATCATTTTCATGCTTTTTCTGTTCCTTTCTCATTCAGATCCAGAGTCTTCACGATCTCGCCCTCAAAGCCCTTGATGATAAAAATGCCGTCCTCCAGAATCGCATAGGTCGGGATGTTGCCCTCCTTGGGGATGGAAACGGAGCCCGGATTTAAGAGGGTGTAGCCTTCCCGGCGCTCGGCTTTCAGCACATGGGTATGGCCATGGATCAGCACATCACCCTCACTCAGCGGCGGCAGATTGTTTTCATTATAGATATGGCCGTGGGTGGCGTAAATCGCTTTTCCGTCAGCCAGGATCACGCAGTAGTCTGCCATCACCGGAAAATTCAGAACCATCTGATCGACTTCCGCCTCACAGTTTCCCCGTACGGCATAGATCTTGTCTTTCATGGGATTTAAAAGAGCAATGACCTCCTTGGGCGCATATTCCTTCGGCAGGTCATTGCGCGGTCCGTGGTATAAAATATCTCCAAGCAGAACCAGACGCTCTGCCTTCTCTTCCTGAAACGCCTCCAGCATTTTTCTGCAGTAATAAGCGGAGCCGTGGATATCGGATGCAAACATAAGCTTCATAATAAGCCTATCCTCCTGTTCTTTACTTCTCTTGTTTCTTGTTTCTCTTCTATCTTAGTTAGGAAATGCGACTCTGTCAACGGAAAGATTCTGTCTCCCGGCCCTGATAGGCCAGAAAACCGCCCACCACCGTTTTGGTCCGATAGCCTTTTTCCGCATATTCCCTGGCCGCCGCCATACTCATGGAGCCCCGGTCGCAGTAAAAGAGAAGAAGACGGTCCCTTGGAAAAAGACAGCAGCCAGAAAGCTTCTCATAGGGAATGTTTACTGCTCCTTTCAGATGGCGTTCCCGGTACTCCTTCGGCGGCCGAAGATCTATGATAAAGGTATCCCCGCGATGGAGATACCGGTCCAGTTCCTTTGGCGTGATCATCTCAAAATTCATTCCTTCACCCCCATAATAAGGATATGCCCGGGACAAAATGGGCGTGAAAAAAGCAGCCTTTTTCAAAGCTGCTCTTTTCGTTAAATCCATACGTCAATGAGATAGAAGGCAAATCTCGACATGCCCTTCTGTTCTCTGCCAAGCTGACGGCAGATGGCCCGGTAAAGGTTCTGGACCTCTCTCCGCTCCTCTTCTGTGGCTGTCTCCGGCCCGTAGGTCGTGCGGAGAACGATCTCCAGTACGCGGTGAAGTTCCGGCTCCTGAATCCAGACAAACCGTTCCAGAATCTCATCCTCCAGATTTTCCGTCAGAAGACTGTAGGAAGCCGGAAGGCCTCCCACGGTCAACACCTCGAAGATAGCTGCAAAGATCTCTTGCACAGAAGCTTTTTTCCGTTTCTCAAGAATCATGAAACGGCGGATAAAAAGACCAATACAAATCAAAAGCATTGCCAGCAGAAGAACCACAGGCAGGAAAACCCAGGAAGGACCGATGTTTTCCGGAAGACCGCCAGAGGCCTCAAGCTCTCCAAGGGTCCCTGCTGCCCCGCCGTTTTCCGTCTGATTTTCATTTCCGGAGGACGCTGCATTTTCACTGCCGCCCTCCGTTTCAGCTGCCAGTTCGGTTCCGGCCTCCGGGCTGGCCCCTTCGGTCTGTGTTTCCATCTCTGTCGCGTTTTCTGTCTCAGGTTCCTCTCCCATGGCCTCCTGCACATCCGCTGTGAAGCCTCCGGATGGCGTAGTCTCCACCCGTACCCAGCGGCCATCGATGTAGGCCTCCGCCCAAGCATGGGCATGGTCATCGGGAACATCTGCCTGCCAGACTCCCTCATCGTTGAGATAAAAGAGGGAAGGCGGAATCAGAAAGCCCGTCACATAGCGGGCCGGAATCCCGTACATCCGAAGCATCATCACGGCCGTAGCTGCGTAATGAATACAGTAGCCTTCCTTTTTCTCAAAAAAGAAATACTCGATGAAATCCTTCCCATCCGGCGGGGAATCCACCTGAAGGTTGTATACCGTGTTGTCTCTCAGGGTATTTACGATAAAATCAACGATATCCTGCGGCGTCTCCTGGGGATTGGCATCACAGAAAGCTTTCAGCTCTGCCAGTTTTCGCTTCGGATACCGGATGTTGTAACGGTTTTTCGGGTCATCCAGATCGCCCTCGTCGTTGAAGCTGTAGCCTGTATACAGATTTCCCATATAGCGGGACCAGTAGACCGGGTTCTCGGGCTTCTGATCGCTCTCCACCGTGACCACCGTCCGTCCGCTGAAATCCGGTCCGTCGCCCTGCACCTCCAGGCTTCCACCTTCATACTCGCCGGTTCCGTCCTGAAATTTCAGTTCTTCCGGCAGAAACTGGTTCAACACATGGAGAAGTGAGGTCTGCTGGATTCGTGTCCGCAGGGGAAGCACATCGCCGAAAGCCTTCTGAAGGAGGGGTACTCCGATCTGGGCGCTCGCCACCAGAAGAACGCCGCTTAAGATCAGGACAGACAAAGCACTGCTCCCGGCCATTTTGAAATGCTTTCCTCTTTTCCCGCTCCCGGCTGCCAGCGTGACGGTCACATAGAGGATCGCTGCCGTCATGGTCCAGACCGACGGACTCTCGCCACCTGCCAGAATCAGGCCGAGATAACTGGCGATGAGGCAGTAGGACAGGAAGCGAAGTCCCCAGAAAAAGAAGCCGCCCACCAGAATGAGCCCGAGAAAAATCACAATTCCGGCCACCCAGAATTTATCCGTCCCATTCTGCACCAGAGCAGCCCACCAGTCCGAAAGCTCCAGACCGAAAAACCAGGACAGTCCCTGTCCGACGATATTCAGAAAAACTTGAAAATCCTGTATCATACAATCACCTGCTGCTCCTGGCCTTCCGTTCCAAATTCTGCAATCACCCTTCCGTTGTTCTGAAGCTTTCCTTCCGTATCAAAAATCAGGGTGGCCGCAAAAACTTCTCCCGGATATTCCTTGTCGTAGCCGTTTTCAATATCATATTGCCAGCCGTAGGGGACGGCAGCCAAAAGCTGGTCCACCATGGCATAGGTCCCTTCCTCGTCGTCGATCCTGCAGCGGCGAAGTTCTCCCGCCGCATCGTCATACCAGGCCGCCACATGGCTCACGCCTTTTCCCGCCAGACTGTAAGAAAGGGAGGAAAAATTTCCCAGAAGGGCATCCATCTCCTCCTCCCGGAAGTTTTTCGTGCTGGCCGTGTAAAGATCCAGCAGCAAAAGCACCTGCACGCCCTGGGGGAAGGAAAATTCCTTCACCATCCAGTGCTTCGTACGGGCGCTGAGCTTCCAGTGGATCGCTTTCATGGAATCGCCGGGTCGGTATTCCCGGATCGCGTAAATCTCGGAAACATCCTCGCCCTTCCGGTCCGTGGCGTACTCGTCGCTGTCCGGCATATGCTGTCTGGTCCGCGGATCCACCTCCACAGGTATCTCCCGGATCGTGGGCAGGACGTTCACAAACACATTGTCATCCCGGACCGGGACTTTTTTTGAAAAAAGCCGGATAGCATCGTAGACTCTGGCCTCCGTCACATAGAAATAATAGCGGCCGGCATATTTCATCGTAAATTTCTCTTTCTGCCGTTCTTTTTTCTTCGGACCAATGCCAAGCGTCAGTCGTTTTTTCTCCGGTTTTCCCACATAATCGCTGTCGTGGAGCAGGGTCAGGCGGATCTTCGGCATAGGAAGAAAGCCGGTATTTTCCACCCAGATTTCTACTGGAAACTCCTGGCCTTTTTCCACCACGGGAATCTGCACGTTCAGATGAATCTTAAGATGCGCCCGGAGATACCAGGAACTCCCGTACAGAGCCGCCGCCAGAAGAAGCAGAAAGCCCAAGAGATAAAAAGGAGCCGCCCCGTCATACATGATACAAAGGTAAAAACTCACCGCCGTAAGGATCAGATATGCGATCTTCCTCATAGGCTACCCCTGTCTTTTCTCCGGAAGAGGCTGCGGCACGCTCTCAAGAATCGTGGAAATGATGCCCTCCGCCGTCACATGGTTGACTCTGGCCTTGGCTGAGAGCTGCAGACGATGAACGGCTACCTCCTTAAACACATCGGAAACATCCGTGGGAACCACATAGTTTCTTCCTTTTATATAAGCGGAAGCCTTCGCCATACGGGTGAGGGCGATGGTTCCTCTGGGGCTGATGCCAAGGTCCAGCATCGGATGCTCTCTCGTCGCTGCCACCAGATGGGCCACATACTGGAAAATCACATCATGGACAAAGACCTGCTCCACTTCCTTCTGAAGCTCCAGAAGTTCCTCCGCATTGACCACCGGTTTGAGGCCGTCCAGCGGACTCTGGCCGTTGTTGTGCTTGATGATCTCGATCTCTGTCTCCACATCCGGGTAACCAAGAGACGTACAGATCATAAAGCGGTCCAGCTGGGAATCGGGAAGCATCTGGGTCCCGGCGGAACCAATAGGGTTCTGGGTCGCGATCACGATAAAGGGCTTCGGAACCTCTCTCGTCACGCCGTCCACAGTCACGTTACCCTCCTCCATTACCTCCAGAAGAGCCGACTGGGTCTTCGGTGAGGTACGGTTGATCTCATCTGCCAGGAATAAGTTGCACATGATGGGACCGGGCTGGTATACAAATTCGTTTTTATCTTTCTGAAAAATGGAAAAACCGGTGATATCCGAGGGCATAACGTCCGGAGTGAACTGCATACGGTTTTCCTTCAGGCTCAGTACCCTGGAAAAAGCCAGAGCCATGGTCGTTTTTCCCACGCCGGGAATATCTTCCATCAGCACATGTCCACCGGCCAGAACGGCCATGAGGATTTTTTCCACAATGTCATTTTTTCCGATCACCGCTTTGGTGATCTCTGCCATGATGGCTGCCGATTTGTTTTCGATCATATTTTTCCCCCTTACAAGGATCAGTCATAACTGTTCAGTATCTTCACAGTTACGAGCAAAAATCCAACAAAAATCGCCTTCGGCGATGGGATTTTTGCATGCACCTCTCGGGATTTTGGCATATTCATGCCAAAACACCTCGCGGAACAGTGACTCCTGAACATTTAATCAATCTTCCTCAATCTGGCGGATTCGGGCGATGTGACGCTCCGCGCCGGAAAATTCCGTATTCAGGAAGGTATCTACGATCTTCAGGGCCAGGCCGGTGCCTACGACTCTTCCACCCATAGCCAGGATGTTCGCGTCGTTGTGGAGACGGGTAGCCTCAGCGCTGAAGCAGTCGGAACAGAGAGCTGCGCGGACGCCTTTGATCTTGTTGGCTGCCATGGAGATACCGATACCGGTTCCGCAGATCAGGATGCCTTTTTCACACTCGCCGTCAGCTACTGCATGGCCAACCAGCTTGCCGTAAACGGGATAGTCCACGGCTTCCTCACTGTAGCAGCCGAAATCTTTATACTCGATGCCTTTTTCTTCCAGATGTTTGATAATCTCCTGTTTCAGTTCATATCCTGCGTGATCGCATCCGATTGCTAACATAACAATTCCTCCTCATTTAACAGCACGACCAGTTTTGAGATCAGGCTCTCCATCAGATCGTAGCAGGCCCCGTAATCCTCCAGGGAACCGCCGTAGGGGTCTTTGATCTCCTCCGTACTGCTCACATAGTTTGAAAGCAGAAATACATTCTGCGCGTTTTCATAGTTTTCAAAAACCTTCCTCTGATTCTCCTCATCCACTGCGAGGATCAGAGTTCTCTCATCAAAATCTGATTCCCGAAGCGCCTCCGCCGTGTGATCCTTCAGGCTCTGGTTATGCTTTTCCATAACCGCCTCCACCTTGGGATTTACAGGCTCCGGAAAAAGCACCACCAGCCCTCTCGAGTCCACCTCGAGATCGCTCAAAAGGTATTTACTCCGCATAATTCCTTTTGCCATGGGCGCGCGGCAGGTATCGCTGTTGCTCACAAAAATCAATCTGTCAAACCTTTTCATCCTTTTTCTCCCCAAGACTGATGACCTGGTGGCCCGCCGCCTTCATCAGGCGGTTCATGATGGCCTGGCCCATTCTCGGTGTGTCGAAGGCTTCCGAATAGATCCGGTCTACCTTCAGCTCGTCGAAATCCCGGAGAATCCCGAAGAGATGGCGGGCAATACTGAGCTCGTCCTTCCGGCTTCCGATAGATTTTACAATGCCGCCCTCGTAGAGACCTTTCGTCTCCTCCGTGGCGATGACACCGACTTTTTCTCCAGCCTTGTTTCCCTGCTCCACCAGACGGTTAATGGCAGCGATGACTTCGTCTTCTCTGCCTTCGACGATCTTGAGATCTGCCTTGGGAGCGTAATGCTTGTATTTCATGCCCGGCGCTTTGGGATGGGCCTTGCTGCTGTCAAGAAGCAGCGCCCGGTCAATCTCTACCGGCCCGATGACCTCCTTCAGCATCGCCTGGCTGATGTAGCCCGGTCGAAGAATCATCGGCTGATCCGTACTCACATCCACAATCGTGGACTCGAGACCGATGTCCACCTCGCCGCCGTCCAGAATCATGTCGATCTTTCCGCAGAGGTCTTCCTCCACATGGGAAGCCTTCGTGGGGCTTGGTCTTCCGGAAGTGTTGGCGCTGGGAGCTGCAATATAGCCCCCGCCTGCATCGATGACCGCCCGCGCGATCGGATGGGAGGGCATACGCACCGCCACAGTATCCAGCCCGCCGGTGGTTCCGTAGGGCACCAAGTCACTTTTCTTAAAAATCAGCGTCATGGGACCCGGCCAGAATTTTTCCATCAGGAGTTCCGCCTGGGGTGACACCTCCGAAACAATGCCATCCAGCATTTTTCGCTCTGTGATATGTACAATTAACGGGTTATCGGAAGGCCGTCCCTTGGCTGCATAGATCTTCGCCGCCGCATCCTCGTTCAGCGCATCTGCCCCCAGGCCGTAAACGGTCTCCGTGGGGAATGCCACCAGGCCTCCTCTTTTCAAAATCTGACCAGCCTGGCGAATGGAAGCTTCATCCGCTTTCGCACAGATTGTGTCTATGATATTTTCCATCTTTTTCACCTCAAATCAAACAGGTCATACCCTGTTCAGTATAACAAAAAAAGCGCTGTTTGTACAACGCTTTTTTCTTTGGTGAATATGTACTATAAAAGTCCCGGACGGCAGCCATGAATGAGCCATGCTTGCATGAGCGAATTCATGGATATCGGACGGGCTAGACCGTATGAGTAAGTAGGGCGATAGCCCGGATTACGAATGCGGTCGGCAGCTGTGGGAGCACCACAGGTGCGGAACAGCTGACTTTTATATATGGTGATGTCGCCGGTAGGCGACATGTCCGTTTTAATAGAACTGATGTGCTCCGATCTTGATTCCTTTGCCGGAACCGGTGTTGAAGTACATGGCACTTCCGATCGGATTCTCTCCTGCCAGAGCTGCGTCTGCTGCATCATAACAGCTACTGGGGATGGAGCCATTTGCGATGACGCTGTCCAGCCAGCCGGAACCTGCCGGGCTGAACTGACCACTCTCATAGATAACGCCTTTGATCGTGCTTGCGAAGGAGCTGCTGGCCACACGGTTCAGAACAACCGCACCCACGGCCACTTTTCCGTCCCAGCTCTGGTTGCCTGCCTCACAGTAGATCAGACCGGCGAGAAGCTCGCGGTCGCTGGAGGAAGCGCTGGTGGAAGTGTCGGTGGTGTCAGAAGAGCTGCTGTCATAGGAGCTGCCATCATCGTAACTCGTGTCGGAGCTGCTGTCGGTATAAGAGCTGCCATCGTCGTAGGAGCTGTCAGTATAGCTGTTGTCATAGCTCGTGTCATAGGAACTTCCATTGTCGTAGCTCGTGTCATAGCTGTTATCAGTGTAGGAACTTCCGTCATCGTAGCTGGTATCGCTGTAGCTGCTATCATAGCTCGTGTCGTAGCTATTGTCGCTGTAGGAGCTTCCGTCATCATAGCTGTCATAACTGCTATCGCTATAGCTGCTTCCATCGTCATAGCTGGTATCATAGCTGCTGTCACTGTAGGAATCGCTATAGGAACTTCCATCGTCGTAGCTCATATCACTGTAGCTGCTGTCATAGCTGCCAGAATTGCTGGAACCGCTCACACTGCCATAAGCATCTCCGGTAGATACAGCCTTATCCAGAATCGTGGTTTCCATCACATCCTCAGCCGGCACATAAGCCACGGTAGCGTCATCCATCTGCACCTCTACCCAGGAGCCGTCATTGCTGAGAACCTCATACTCTTTTCCTGCTGACACAGTCGCCAGAACCTCAGAAGAACCGTCCGGCGCTGCAAAAAGACTCACGCCATCCCAGTAAGTTTTTACACCCTCGGAACCGTAAACACCGGCAAGATTCTTTGCGTCCTCGCCAAAGGCAAGGCAGTCATTTCTTACATAACCTTCCACGCCGCCGGAGATCACAAGAGACCAGGTCTCCCCTCTCTCTATCACATCAGCGGAAGCCGCCGTCGTCAGATAGCCGACGATCGTGCTGTCCTCAGAAGCGGCCGCACGGATATTTACTGCCTCCACCACATTGGCCACTGCTCGGTAAGCCCAGACATCGTCGCTGTATGTATCATCCGCATAGACCGGAAGCGCCGTAAGAATCGAACAGGCCGCAATGGTCGCCGCAGAAATCAGTACCTTCTTTATATGATTACCTTTCATAAATTACCTCCTGAATGAATTGCAGAAGCTGTTTTTTCTACAATTCCGTTACAAATATTACAAATTTGTTAAACTTTGTTACAGGAGCATTTTACTATAATGACAGGAGTTTGTCAACTGATTTCTCGGGGTGAGGAAGGGTGGCAAAAAAACCGCCGCAAAACAAAGAGTTTTCTCTGTTTTGCAGCGGCCTTCATGCCTTTACCAGACACGTCTTCTTATAAAAAGCCATTCCATAACTCAACACAGTTCTGTAATCTTCTGTTTTGATCTTGTCTGCATATCTTTTTTCTCTGATCTGAGCCAGAGCCTTCTTACAATCTGCTTCCAAATGAGCTTCTGCATTTGAGACTTTCACCTCGATCACGACCGCTTTCCTGGCGGCTCTGTCTTTCACTGCAATATCAGAACGCCCCAGACTATTTTCAAAATTGGACTCTACAATATAGCCTGCTTTCGATAAGAGACCGATTAAGATTGCATGGTAAAAGCTTTCCGAATAGTCATGATAACTGATGGTTTCCTCAAACACATCTTCAATCTCTCTGTTAGGTATTTTTAAAAAGCATTTTTTTCTGCCTGCAAAAGAGCTGTCCCTGTATAAATCCTTCGTCAGATAGCCGGATGCATAAAGCAGGCTCCAGATATTTGACTCGGAATCCATCACTTCATCATAAGTCAGATTTTCCGAAAGCTCCTCCAGAATAGCCTCACCCTGAAGCAGTCTCTCGAACTTTTCCGACACATCATATTCCCGTTTGCTTAAAAATTCCCTTATAATGGAATTGCTGCTGCTGTTTATCCAGTAATCAAAAGGTTCAGCGGTATGATCTACGATTTTAGCATTTCTTATATTGAAACAAAATATCGGACAATATTTTCAATGCCTTGATCATCATCGTCTTATCGATGTAGCAGTATTCCGACGACGCAAGGCAGTAGTTAGACACTCCGATGGGCAGGGGCAGCTTCGGCGCACGCTCCTTTTTGCGGAAAGCGCCCGTCTTGAGCCGCTGATCTGCCGGCTTCTCTGTGCCAACCGGGATCATCCAACAATTGCTCATCTTTTTGGCAGCGGTGATTCTTCCATCCTTGCAGAGCGTCGCAACTCTCCGCTCTGTTATATTCCAGCGTACTGCTGCTTCTCTTACTGAGAGCATTTCAGCCATAGGACACCTACACGCATAATATCATAAATAGATTATACCCAGCTTAAAAGAATAATGTCAATGAGTTTCGGAATCATGTCATTCTGAAAACGGTATTGTTCTTTTAATGTAAAAAAACACGCAGAAGACTTCTCCCTTTCTGCAAGTCTTCTGCGTGCATTTTAATTTTCTATTCTTTTTTCAAAATCAATGGCGAAGTCTGCTTCTCCGTCTTCTCTCTCCACCATGTAGCCGGAAATGCCGAAGACTTTTTCCACATGGTCACGGGTTAGGACTTCCTGGGGGGTGCCGTGGCTGAGGACGCAGCCTTCTTCCATGAGGTAGAGGGTGTCGCAGTAGTAGGACGCCAGGCGCAGATCGTGAATCACGATGAGGATGGTCTTGCCGCTCTGCTTCAGATAATTGAGAAGGAAGAGCTGATGGCAGATGTCCAGGTGGTTCGTGGGCTCGTCAAGAATGATCGTGTCCACACCCTGGGCTACCGCCCGGGCAAGGAAGACCATTTTCCGCTCGCCGCCGGAGAGTGTCTGAATGTTTCGCCCGGAAAAATCGGTGATTTTCAGCTCCTCCATAGCATGGCGGATGATCTCTTTGGAGGAAGTTTTCTCTTTTTTCCGATTATAGAGGGCCATGCCGATGATATCTTCAACGGTGAAGTCAAAGACACAGGCCGTCTCCTGGCCCACATAACCGAGCTTTTCGGAAAGCTCCTTGCGGGTCATTTTCCCGGTATCCTGCCCTTCCAGAATGATCTTTCCCTCTTTCATCGGCGCGATGCCGAAGACGGTCTTTACCAGCGTAGATTTTCCGCAGCCGTTGGGGCCGACGATACCGGTAATCTTGCCTTTTTCCACGGAAAGATCAACTCCGTGGAGGATCTCCTTCCGCCCGTACTGCACATGAATATTTTCAAAATCAAGCACCACGGCCATTCCCTCCTCTGCTCTTTGCAGCCATAAGATAGAAGAAAAATGGTGCTCCCACAAAGGCTGTGATAATACCAAGGGGCAGTTCTGCCGCGCCAAAAAGACCGCGAGCAGCTGCATCCGCCCAGATCAGGTAAGTCGCTCCGAAGATCGCACTCAGCGGAATGATTACCTTATTATTGCTGGTTCCGGAAAGGAGGCGCACGATATGAGGCACCATAAGGCCTACGAAACCGATGATTCCGGTGACGGAAACCAGAGAAGCCACGATAATGGCGCAGACCACAAACATCCAGCGCCGGAAATTTTTCACATCCACACCCATGGCGGCGGCGTCCTCGTCTCCCCTCATCATGAGGTTGAAGGTGCCGCTTTTCCAGGTGAAGCAGATACAGCCAGACAGCACGCCCACCGCGGGAATCCACAAGGTATTCCACTGAGCCGCCGCCAGGCTTCCCATCTGCCAGTTATATACGGCAGAAATGCTCTCCGGACTCTTGGCCAGAAAGATGAGAAGGCTCGTGATGGCGCTCATCACTGCATTGACTGCCGTTCCGGAAAGAAGCAGCGTCATGGGCTGAATTTTTCCGCCGCCTCCGATCTTCGCCATGCTGTAAACACAGGCAAAGGCCACCAAAGCGCCGCAGAGAGCCATAGCCGTGGTCTGATACTGTCCCCTGAAAAAAGGAATCGGCATCAGCAGCGCCCAGGCTGCTCCTGCCGATGCTCCGGAGGAAACTCCCAAAATATAAGGTTCTGCGATGGGGTTCAGTACCAGCGCCTGCATGGCAGCTCCACAAATCGAAAGGCCGGCGCCGCAGCAGACACCAAAGAGCACTCTTGGCAGACGGATGTTCCATACGATCTGATAAAAAGATTTCTCCCACAGACCCGCCTCTGTTCCTTTTCCCTGGAAAAAGAGCTGGTCAACCAAAATCCGGTAAACGGTGCCCATATCGATGGACGCGGAGCCCACCGATATGACAGCAACCATGGAAAAAAGAAGAAACGCAATAAGAATCGGAAACAGAAGTCCCTCTCGAAGTTTGATTCCTTTCATCTTTTCCAGAAACCTCTATTACTCAGTGAAGCAGTCCGGATAGAAAGCTTCTGCGAAATCCTGGCAGGCAACAACTGCGCTCAGGTCGTGCATAACATATGCCAGCGGAACAACCACATAGTTCTGGTTTTTAACAGCAGGTACGTCTGCCAGAGCAGCATTGTTGGTGATGAAGTCCATGTTCTCCTGAACCTGGCCCTCTACGCCGTAATCGTTAAAGATGATAACATCCGGATTTGCAGTTACCAGAGTCTCAACGCTGGTGGTAAACCATCTGGAATCGGACATTCCTTTGGTGGTGTTGATTCCGCCAGCCAGCTCGATGAGGTTGCTCTCAAGACCTGCGGAGGTAGTGTAAATCTCGTTTCCGCTCAGGCTGTCCATAACGAAAGCTTTTACTTTGTCCTCTTCTTTGACATCTTTGACTGCATCCTGGATCTCGGAGATCTGTGCTTTAGTATCCTCGATGAGGGCCTCTGCCTTATCCTCTACCTTGAAGATTTTACCCATATTCTCGATATCCTGGTAAATGCTGTCCATGGTCTCGTCTGCTACAACGGTACCGTTCAGAGCGTAGCAGTTGATTCCTTTATCTTCCAGAGACTCAAAGGTTCCCCAGTTGGTATCTTTGAAGGCGCTGATCTCGCCAATGATCAGGTCAGCTCCGGATGCAACAGCGTTCTCCTGGGATTTCTCCAGCTCCGGGATTCCCTCGAAGTCATCTGCAACACCTTCCAGCGGAGATTTGCGTCCTTTGTTGTTCTCATTAGTTGCAACGATGTAGTCTTTTAAGCCCAGTTTCATCAGAACCTCGCCGCTGTACAGGCAAAGGATTCCTTTCGGCATCTCGGTAAAGGTGATGGTACGGTCTCCGTCCTCGATGACAACCTCGCCATAGTCCTCGTCTGCTTCGCTTGAAGCCTCGGTTGCAGTCTCGGTTTCGGTTTCAGCAGCAAAGCTGGACACTCCAGTGGTGCTTACAGCCATAATTCCGGCAAGTAACAGGGTGAGTACACGTTTCTTCATTTGTTGATTCCTCTCTTTCGTTTGATCTGAGCGGCTATCCTGACCGCGTTTTTAATTGCAGATCTTCCGATGAAATTTAGGGGGAGTGAGAACGCTCAGAGGCAAGCCAGCTCGATTCCGCTTCGCTGCATCTCGCTGTTGGCTCTCGCCAAATAGATTTCCGCGCATAAGTGCTCGTTCATGCAAGCATGACTCGCACTTACACGCAAAAATCTGCTTGTCTCTGAGCTGGGCACAAAAATAGGAACCTCCCCGGTTCCACTTGCGTAAAGCTATTCTGTGATTGGCTGGACAGCAAAATACGCACATACTCTGCTTTGCTGCTCCAGAATACCCACGATATAAAACTTCCGCACAGTGCATATCTTCCCACCGAAGATCACTGTTTCAGTACAGCAGGTCTCCTGACTCGACTTCATCCTACCTTTCTCCGTCTTCCCGTTTTCACAGTGACTTCCTGGAGAAACTCGTCCATCCTACAGTAGCGGGGGCTGTCGAAGCTTCTACTTCGTTCCCATTGCTATGATAGCAGCCTTTCGGCACTGCACTGAATCGCCTGTATTATAGCAGAGGAAAACGATTTCCGTCAAGGGGTTAGGGCAGAAAAACTTTCAAAAAAAGAAAAGACAACTTAAAAGCCATCTTTTCTCTGTATTTCCATTCATCTTTCAATATTTCTTCTCTGCCTCTGCGCTTCATACATCAGCACCGCCGACGCAATCGCCGCGTTCAGAGACTCTACTTTTCCATACATGGGAATGCGGATGTAGGTGTCCGCGAGGTCCGCCAGCTCATCGGTGAGGCCGTTTCCTTCGTTACCGATGAGGAAGGCTGTGCCTTTTGTGTAATCCTGCTCATCGTAGGAGCCGGTGCCTTTTAAATGGGCGGCATAAGCTGAGATGCCTTTGTTTTTCAGCTTCCGGACCGTCTCACAGATATCCCCCACATAGAGGAAGGGCACCCGGTAGACGGAACCCATCGTGCTGCGGATAGTCTTGGGGTTGAAGATATCTACGGTGTCACGGCTCATGAGGATACCATTGACGCCTGCTCCTTCCGCCGTGCGGAGGATAGTACCTAAATTTCCCGGATCCTGTATATTTTCCAGAACCATGAAAAAGGGAGCTGGATCATTAAGAAGCTTCTCAAGGCTACTCACCGGCTGGCGCACAACCGCCAGGATTCCCTGGGGGGTCATCGTGTCGGACATGGTCTTGAAAACCCGGTCCTCCACGATCTCGTACTCCCTGTCTTTTAAGACAGAGGCCTCTTCTTTTTTCAAAAATTCCTGGGAAACATAGGTTTTTACGATCCAGTCCGCCGGAGCTTCCCGGAACATCTTGACTCCTTCCACCACAAAAACACCCTGCTCCTTGCGGGCTTTGGACTTTTTCTGAAGCTGAAGGAGATTTTTCACCTGCTGGTTGGATGTACTGGTGATCATACGGACATCGCCTTAGCGACTCTCAGCCAGTACTCCGGCAGTTCTTTCTGCATAGCCAGTGCCTCGTCGATATCGTAATCCACAAACTCGCCGCCTTTGTAGCCGACTACCCGTTTGGTCTTGCCGTCTGCCAGAAGATCTACGGCGTATGCGCCCATCATTGAAGCGTATACACGGTCTTTACAGGTCGGGCTTCCACCTCGCTGCATGTGACCGAGGATCGTCGCTCTGGTCTCGATTCCGGTGGCTGCCTCAATCCGGCGTGCCATGCTGGTGGAATGACCGATACCCTCAGCGTTGATGATGATGTGGTGCTTTTTGCCGCGTTTCCGGTTGTTGATGATATTGTTGATGAGCTTCTGCTCGTCGTAATCGTACTTTTCAGGAAGAAGAATATCCTCCGCGCCGTTGGCGATACCGCACCAGAGAGCGATATAACCGGCGTTACGTCCCATTACCTCTATAATGCTGCAGCGCTCATGGGAGGTGGAAGTATCACGAACCTTATCGATGGCTTCCATTGCCGTGTTGACTGCGGTATCGAAACCGATGGTGTACTCGGTGCAGGCGATATCCAGGTCGATAGTTCCCGGAACACCGATGGTGTTGACGCCGAGAGCAGCCAGTTTCTGTGCTCCTGCGAAGGAACCGTCGCCACCGATAACTACCAGTCCCTCAATTCCGTTTTCACGGCAGACCTTTGCAGCCTGTGCCTGGCCTTCCGGTGTACGCATCTCCGCACAGCGGGCGGTGTAAAGCATCGTACCTCCGCGGGAAATCGTATCAGAAACAGATCTTGCTGTCAGATCCTCGATCTCGCCGTTGATCAGACCATTGTATCCTTTATAAATGCCTTTTACATTCAGACCTTTTGCAATACCACTGCGGACAACCGCACGAATGGCAGCGTTCATGCCAGGTGCATCGCCGCCGCTTGTAAGAACTCCGATCGTTTTAATCGCATTTGCCATGATTGAACCCTCCAAAAATAAATGGTGTTTTATTGGCATGAAAACTCTGCCTTTCTTTTGCCTATGGATATTAGTTTAATTCATTTTTCCCAGATTTTCAATAGACTTTTCCACAACTTTCACATTCTGCTGTCCAAAATGCGATGCAATTTCCCGGCAGAGTGCTTCCGTCACCAGGATATCCCAGCTTCCGGCCAGTTTCTTCACCGCTTTCGGGGAACGGATGTATAAAACCACATGATCTTTTCCGTCGGAAGTCCGAAGAATATCATAGAGTTCCCGCTCTCTGGCCTTGAAATCCTCCAGGGTCGCAAACTGGATCCAGAGTTCCTTCGGAACCTCCTCGAAAGCCCAGACACGCTCGCAGACCAGCTTGCTCGGCCGGTCATCCTCGGCGTTGACGTGACCTTTGATGAAGACCTTTTTCTCCTCATCGAGAAGACTCCGGTACTTCTCATAATCCTTCGGGAAAACGATAACCTCCACGGTTCCCACCAGATCCTCCAGTGTCACAAAGGCCATGGGCTTTCCGGTCCGCGTGTATTTGACGGTTTTCGCCGTGATCATACCGCCGATGATCTGCCGGGACTCGTCCTCCACCTGGCTCTTGTTCGTCTCCTCATCGAGCTGGAAATCGCTGGTCAGGGCAGAAATGTTTTTCCGCCACATGGTCTCGTATTTTTCCAGCGGATGGCCGCTGATATAGATGCCCAAAACTTCTTTTTCAAAAGAAAGGAGCTCTTCCTTCTCGTACTCACCCACGTCAGGCAGGTGGACTTCAAACTCCTTTTTCTCCTCCTCGCCCATGAAATCAAAGAGGCTCATCTGACCGGAAAGGCTGTTTTTCCGCTCCTGGGCCACCTGATCCATGAGTGAAGCGTAGATCATCATGAGCTGACGCCGGGTAGCGCCGAGGCCATCCAGAGCTCCCGCCTTGATGAAGTTTTCGATGACACGTTTATTCAGATCCTTGCCAGTCATGCGCTCCACGAAATCTTTGATGGAGCGGAAGGCCCCGTTTTCCCTTCTCTCTTTTAACATGCCCTCGATGAAGGAACGGCCCACGCTCTTGATGGCGGAAAGCCCGTAGCGGATGCCGCCTTTTTCCACGGAAAAGCCTACCTCTCCGGTGTTGACATCCGGCGGGAGAATGGAGATTTTCATCTGACGGCAGGTATAGATATACTCGGAAACTTTTCCCGGGTTATCGATGACCGAGGTCATAAGGGCCGCCATAAACTCCGTGGGATAATAATATTTTAGCCAGGCTGTCTGATAAGATACCACCGCATAGGCCGCCGCATGGGATTTATTGAAGGCATATTTGGCGAAATCAATCATATCGTCGTAAATCTTGTTGGCCGTCTTTTCGTCGATGCCGTTGGCGATACAGCCGGGCACGCCTTCTTCCCTGTTTCCGTAAACGAAATTCTGGCGCTCTTTCTCCATGACGGCCGCTTTCTTCTTTGACATCGCACGGCGCACCAGGTCACTCCGCCCCAGTGTGTAGCCGCCCAGCGCCCGGACGATCTGCATAACCTGCTCCTGGTATACGATACAGCCGTAGGTAGGCTCCAGAATCGGCTGCAGCTGCGGGCAGTCGTAATGGATGTTTTCGGGATTATTTTTTCCCTCAATGTATTTCGGAATAAAATCCATGGGACCCGGCCGGTACAGGGAAATACCGGCGATCACGTCCTCCAGATTCTGGGGTTTCAGTTCCTTCATGAAGCTTTTCATACCCGCGCTCTCGAGCTGGAACACGCCGTCCGTATGGCCGGTTCCCAGGGAAGCCAGCACTTTTTTATCATCGTAATCGATCGCGTCCATGTCAATGGTCACGCCGGTCTCTCGCTCGATCTCCTTCTGGGCATTCTGGATGACCGTCAGGGTACGAAGCCCCAGGAAATCCATTTTCAGAAGACCCAGCTCCTCCAGAGTCGTCATCGTAAACTGGGTGATGATCGTTCCGTCGTTTGCCCGGGAAAGGGGCACATACTCGTCCACAGCCTTCTGGCTGATGACCACGCCCGCCGCGTGCATGGAGGTATGTCGCGGAAGTCCCTCGAGTCTTTTTGCCATATCGATGAGGTTTTTCACTTCCTCGTCGCTGTTATAGAGCTCCTGAAACTCGGAATTGCCCTTCAGCGCCTTGTCAATCGTGATATTAAGCTCGTTGGGGACCATTTTCGCGATGGCATCCACTCTTGCATAGGGCAGATCCATAACACGGCCCACATCCCGGATCACACCCCGGGCCGCCAGCGTACCGAAAGTGACGATCTGTACCACCTGGTCTTTTCCGTATTTCCGCACCACATAGTCGATGACCTCCTGGCGCCGTTCAAAGCAGAAATCCACGTCGATATCGGGCATGGACACCCGCTCCGGGTTCAGGAAACGCTCAAAGAGCAGGTTATAACGGATCGGGTCCAGTTTCGTGATGCCGAGTGAATAGGCCACAAGGCTTCCTGCCGCAGACCCTCGTCCCGGCCCTACCATGATATCGTGGTCCCTCGCATAGCGGATGAAATCCCACACAATCAGGAAATAGTCCACATAGCCCATGGTCTTGATGACGGAAAGCTCATATTCCAGGCGCTCGGTGAGCTCCGGCGAAGGGTCGCCGTAATGCTTCACCAGCCCTTCGTGACAGAGCTTGTTCAGATATTCCCAGGAGGTGTACTCCTTCGGAACATCAAATTTCGGCAGCTTGGTCACGCCGAACTCGATCTCCACATGGCAGCGCTGGGCAATTTTCCAGGTGTTTTCCAGAGCCTCCTTCGCGTAAGGAAAGAGGGCCTCCATCTCCTCCGGCGACTTCACATAATACTGGCCGCCCTCGTAGCGCATCCGGTCCTCATCCTGAAGTTTTTTTCCAGTCTGGAGGCAGAGCAGAATATCGTGGGCCGCCGCATCCTCGGCGTAGGTGTAATGGACGTCGTTGGTGGCCACGAGATCGATGCCGAGCTCCTTGCTCATCCGAAGAAGCTGCGGATTCACCATTTTCTGCTCCGGAATGCCATGATCCTGAAGCTCCAGGAAAAAGTTTCCTTTTCCAAAGGTGGTCTCGTATTTCTTTGCCGCCCTGCAGGCCTCCTCGTACATGCCCCGGGCCAGATAGCGCTGCACCTCGCCCGCCAGGCAGGCGCTTAAAGCGATAATCCCCTCATGGTAGCGGTTCAGAACCTCCATATCCACTCTCGGCTTATAATAGAAGCCTTCCACGAAGCCCTTGGAAACGATCTTCATGAGGTTACTGTAGCCCGTATTGTTCTCCGCCAGCAGCACCAGATGGTAATACCGATCCTCATCCTTACCAATTTCTCTGTCAAAACGAGAATTAGGTGCCACATACACCTCACAGCCCAGGACAGGGTTAATCCCCGCCGCTTTGGCCGCCCGGTAAAAATCAATGACACCATACATAACGCCGTGATCCGTGATGGCTGCGCTGTCCATGCCCAGCTCCTTGACCCTGGCAACATATTCTTTTATCTTATTCGAGCCGTCCAGGAGACTGTACTCCGTATGGACGTGCAGATGTGTAAATTTCAAACTTTACCTCCCTAGATTATGCCCAAAAATCTCTCCATACCATAAAGCCCAGACAGAGGACAACGCCGATGAGAAAGACCGGCGAAACCTTTTTCTCCCCGGAGCCCTTCCAGTTTTTCTCAAGATAAGCGGTACGGCCGGAATGTTTCACGATCCAGATGTAAACGGCCCCCGCAAGGCAGGTGGAAACCGCCGCAACTACCGCATAGACGCACAAGGTATTGACCAGCGTTTCCGTCGTCATGCTCTCTGCCACCGCTGCGATGCTCTCCTCTCCGGTGAGGGGCAGAATCTTATCGGAAAGCGCTGTGATGATGACGCTGAAGCCATTGATGAGAAAATGGGCAAACATTCCATAAAAAATACTGCCGGTTCCTTCCAGAAGAAGGGCGAAGGCCACGCCGAGAGCGAAGGCATAGCCGAACTGATTGAAATTCAGATGGAAAAGGCCGAAGACAAGGCCGCTTAAGAGCGCAGCTGTAAGGATTCCTTTTTCCCGGTAATAGCCTGCAAAGACGCCGCGGAACATGAACTCTTCCAGAACAGCCGGAACCACCGCGATGCAGATAAGCTGAAGCGGTACGGAAATGATAGAAAGATCACTCCGGGTCTCCAGCACATAATTGGTGGAAAACAGCATCGTAAATACGTTCAGGCAGGTCATCAATGGCTCCAGAAGGAGTACAAAGAGAATTGTCATCAACAGCGTGGAAATCCTGGGCGCCCTGTGAGGAATCAGTTTTCCAATGGAATCCCGTCCGATCAGAAGGCAGAGCAGCACCGGGATAAGATAGACGATCTCCGATGAGATCAGCCGTATAGATACCGGCAGTCCTGTCACAAGTCCTTTTCCAAACAGATAAAAACAGATAATGCAGACTGTCATCGTAAGAAACAGCCCGTTGGCTTTTTTACTATTAGTCATCTTCTTCCCCGCCTTCTTTTTTCACAAGTACATTCAGCCACCGCGGCCGTCCTTCGCGGACATCATCGCTCTGGTAGATCTCAAGAATCTCCAGCTCGTGTTCCAGCTGCAACAGTTTTTTCATCGTTTTTTCCGTGTAATCGCAGTAAAAACGACCGTTCCGGTACTCCTCGCCCTCTCCGTACTGGAAGGACATATAGAGAATACCGCCGGGTTTCAGCGCATCACTGACCTTCTTTAAGATGTGATGCATATCTTTTCTGGCCACATGAAGCAGCGAAGCGGAAGCCCAGATTCCGTCGAAAACCTCCTGAAACTCCATCTCCTCGAAGGTCAGGCAGAGCACATCAAGATCTGTGTAAATCTCTGCGAGACTGCACATTTTCGGTGAACCGTCCATGGGTGTCACATAACAGCCTGCCTCCTCAAGGTACCGGCTGTCACGGCCGGAACCGCAGCCCAAATCCAGAACCTCCGCATTCTCCGGAAGTCTGTCGAGGAACCTTCTCAGATGGTCCGTCATATCAAGATCGATGGTTTCTTCAAAATACTGGCTTCCCTGCCGTTCATAATAGTCTATCGAGTCCACTCTTCTTCTCCTTAAAAAAATATACTTTTATCTGGAAAAAGCTGCCGCGAAGGGATCGGGGCAGCTTTCACTTTTGAATATACTATAAAGCATTTACAGGAAGAAATCAATTCATTTCTTCACAATTTTTCCGTTGGAAATCTCAATTTTTTCCTGCTTTAAGAGGCGGCCTACGGCGCGCTTGAAGGCATTTTTCGTCAGTCCCAGCTCTTCTTTGATAAGCTCGGGATCTGCCTTGTCAGTAAAATCAAAGACTCCGCCTTTTTCTTCCAGTCTTCTCAAGACCTCTTCCGCATCCCGGTTCATCTGCTCCGGAATCCGCTCTCTGGAGCTTAAGTCCAGCTTGCCGTCGGCTTTCACAGCGGTGACGCGTAAAGAAAGGACCTCGCCTACCTGGTAATGCTCTGCGGCCTCCCGCTTCGGAATCAGTCCGGAGTAGCAGTCATCCACGGCCACGAAAGCGCCGAAATTGTTGCTGATCTCGTAGATCCGGCCGGTCACATGATCGCCTTTTTCATAGGGAGATTCTTTTTTTAGATAGTGATACACCTTCATGGTCGCGCAAAGACGGCTGCTCTTGTCGATGTAGAGGGCCACCAGGCACTCGTCCCCCGGTTCCACCTTTCTGGTCTGCTCACGGAAGGGCAGGAGAAGATCTTTCGGCAGGCCCCAGTCAAGAAATGCGCCGATTTTTCCGGTCTCTGCTACTTTCAGAAGGGCAACCTCGCCCAGCTGGATAGCCGGCTCCTCTCTGGTGGCGATGAGACGGTCCTTTGAATCTTTATATAGGAAGACTTCCAGTTGATCGCCTGTCTTCGTTCCCTCCGGAACTTCTTTTTTCGGAAGGAGCACTTCCTCCCCGGCTCCTTCTCCTTCACTTAAATATACCCCAAAATCAACAGTCTTGACCACCGTCAGGCTCTGTCTTTTTCCTAATTCCAGCATAGTACTCTCCTCTTATTCTTTCTGGTTTTACTGTTTCTCCTGAAAAACCACCACGGCGTAGGGCCTTCCCCCTGCGTCTGTCAGCGCCACCGTCAAGCGGCCATCCTCTCTGGCCACTCTGGGGACGATAACGTCGTGAAGCATCGCTGCCTTCTTGTACTCGGTCTGCATTTCCTTCAGCGCAAAACCTTCCGGCAGATATTCTTCTGCCATCTTGATGTACTGGGCATTGTTTACATGGTGGTTGATATCCAGATGGTGCTTCGCCACCTGGAAAGATTCCCGTTCTTCAGTTTCTTCCGGCATACGGATCTTCCGGTCCGCATATTTCATAGGAAACTTCTCTTCTATCCGGAAGCACGCTTCCTGTTCCTGATCCACCTTCACCGGTCTGCCCGTCTCCGTATCCATGTAAATCCAGATAGAATTGGCATAAACCAGACATTCGCCGTCTTCCCCTGTCATCGTGAAATTTCGATAGCCAAAAAAGCCATGGAAATCGTAGGGCCAGGTGCTGATGGTCACTTTCTCGCCCAGCTTCGGGAACCGTACCGGAACGATCTGCCAGGAGGATAAGATCCAGGCACGCTTCATGGCGCTCAGGCGGGCAATGTTCATGCCCACAGCCTCGGAATGGAAGGTGCTGCAGTCCTGGAAGTAATCGATGACGGAACCAAGAGTGAGGTTGAGGTGCGTGTCCACTTCGCTGAAGCGGATGCGGCTGGTGAATGAATACATGGTGGGGTGCCTCCTGTAGGTGAGTTGGATTCCCAGAGGGGCTGTGCGGCAGAGCCGCAAGCGCCTGGCTGGCGGGAAGCGGATTCCCGGTATAGCTGTGCAGCTGACGCTGCAAGCGCTTGGCTGCGGAAGGGTGGCTTCTCACCACTCCGCCGGGCATGTAAGCTCAAAAGCTTCGCTTTTTCGTTTTGCGGCATTCGCCGCATACAGAAATAAGCAGATGACCCTGAGTGTGAGCAAGCTCCCATCCGGGTCAACCGCTTATTTCTGTGCCCGGCTCATTGCTAGATAAAAAAAAGGATTGCCTTTTTCCAAGACAATCCTTAACTGGGCTACAAGGATTCGAACCTTGAAATGACGGAGTCAGAGTCCGTTGCCTTAC
>ENA-OROU01000997-OROU01000997.1-human-gut-metagenome-genome-assembly--contig:-NODE-997-length-26544-cov-3.537355_pt1 | contig 26544 bp, 23 predicted proteins | sample MGYA00242131_ERZ509054 | MGnify/ENA primary metagenome ERZ509054 (study PRJEB26280, sample SAMEA2338749) | human gut metagenome | biome: human gut; feature: human-associated habitat; material: faeces... | reverse complement strand
ACTGGGAATGCGCGATGATATGGTATTTAGTGTCTCATATTGAGACTTTGCAAAACACTATATCATCGCGCACTTTTTTGTATAACGTAAGTCCCACTATAGATTCATACGAAGCTCTGTACTCTATCATTTCCCATACCATACGCACGCACCGTTCATCCCACAATGAGACACGAAACATCCGTCATTTCACGCACCCCAAGTCTGACGTAAGCACCCTATTTTCTAGCGTGCCCTAGAAAGGGGGTGCAGGGGGAAAACCAGGACTAGCGCAACTCCGATGGTTTTCCCCCTGCAATTCCCATGGTGGCTTCCAAAGCCCCCATATTATCAAAGATTACTTTCTTTCTGATTAAGTTCCTTCTGAAGAAACTGCCCCACCTCCGTCATAGCCATAAGTGTCACAACCAGGAACCCTCCTGGAACAATTATCATCCACCAGGATCCGGTCAGCAGCGCCTTCTCCGCCAGCGACAGCATGCTGCCCCAGGACACCGTCTCCAGGGGCAGCCCCATGCCCATGAAACTCAGTGTGGACTCCGCCACGATCGCGCTCCTCACATTCATAACCACCATAAACTGGATCGCCGGCAGAAAATTCGGCGTGAGATGCCGCCCGAGCACATGAAAAAAGCCTCCTCCCATGCACCGTGACGCCGTCACATAATCGCTGCTCCGGATCTGGCGCACCTCGGTCCGGACTACTTTTGCAATGCTGGCCCAGCTCGTGACGCCGATGACCAGCGAAACGGAAAGCACATTTGCCTTCCCCAGGATCGCCTGGAGAAGGATCACCAGCAAAAGATTCGGAATGCTTAAGAAAATTTCCGTAAACCGCATGAGCAGCGTATCTGCCCACTGAGGCGCGATACCGCTTAAGCCCCCGAAGAGAATTGCAATCACCGTGGAGATCAGCGTGGAAACACAGCCAATAAACAGTGAAATCCGTCCTCCGGACCAGATCATCGTGAAAATATCCCGACCCATCGTGTCCGTTCCAAACAAAAACTGCTGGCTCGGCGCCTGGTTCGCGTTCATGAGATCCATATAAGAAGGATCTTTTCCTATTACAAAAGGCAGAATCAGACAGCCCGCCACAATCAGCCCTAAAATCACGAGGGAAATCACCGGCATTTTTGCTCCCTTTTTCCTGGCGGAGACGGGACTCTCTTCCATTTTTCTCATGCCGACAATCTCAAAAGCATCTGCTTCACGCATTCTCTTCATCCTCCTTTGTATCCTTCATCGCCTCTTCCGCCCGGATCCGGGGATCGATGCGCTCGTTGATGGTCTGGGCAATCATATTGCAGAAGATCACCAGGATTCCGGAGAAAATGCACAGCACCATGAGAAGATTATAATCCCCGTACCGCGCACTTTCGTAGGAAAGAGTTCCGATGCCCGGATAGGAAAACACCGACTCGATAATGTAAGTTCCGCCCAGCACATGGGGCACAGAGATTGCCATAAGGCTCAGATAAGTGGGAATCACATTCCGAAGACAATGCCCGAAAAGAATCTTTTTCCGGTTCAGGCCCTTGGATTTGGCCAGGAGCACATAATCCGTCCGCACTTCCTCCAGGATTTTATTTCTTATCATATAGGCGTAATACCAGAGATGATCCAGCACCACAATGCTCATGGGAAGGATGAGATGCAGGATCCGATCCCCGATATCGTTCTTTTTTCCAATGGTGTAAGCGCCGCTGCTGGGCAGCCAGTGAAGCTCCACAGCGAAAATCAGGATCAGCATGAGGGAAAGCCAGAACTCAGGAATACAGCTCGTGAGCGTTCCCACCCGGCAGATCAGCCGGTCACAGAGGCTCCCCTCCTTCCAGGCGCAGAAAATCCCCAGAAGCAGAGCCAGCACAAAGGTCAGTACAAAACCGATGCCGCCAAGAAGCAGCGTATTTCCCAGGCGGCCCTTGATGACTTCGAGAACGTCCGTCTTATATTTCCAGGAAATGCCGAAATCCCCGTGGGCCGCCCGCTTCAGCCACTTCACATACTGGACGGAAATCGGCTCCTTGAGGCCTAATTTCTCCTCTGCCTGATCCCTTTCCTCCGGGCTCATTTTTTCAACCCGGTCCCCGTAGTAGGAAACCAGCGGATCTCCCGGGGCCAGCCGGGCAATGTAAAAAGTAATCAGGGAAAGCAGAAAAATACTGAGTAGAAAAATAACCAGTTTTCTTCCTATATAAATGCATGTCTTTTTCATGCCCCCACCTCTTTTCTGCACCGCACAAAATGCTCCGGCAGCACTTCGATCCACTCTGTCTTTTCATCCGCCTGACAAAGCATGCTCTCCCCGCCTGCTTTCATCCCGCTCTCTTTCGTTTTCAGCCCGTATTTTCCCGGGTCCGGCACTGCGGAAAGAAGCCGTTTCGTATAGGGATGCAGCGGATTGTCGTAGAGTTCCCGGCGGGGCGCCAGCTCCACCAGCTGTCCCTGATACATGACGCCCACGCGGTCGCATAAGAATTCCACCATCGAAAGGTCGTGGGCAATAAATAAGAAGGAAAAGCCGTGCTCCCTCTGCAGATGACGGAATAGATTGACGATCTGAGCCTGAATGGAAACGTCCAGAGAGGCAATGGGCTCATCCGCTACCACCAGCTCCGGATCCATGATCAGCGCCCGCGCAATGGCCACCCGCTGTCTCTGTCCTCCGGAGAGCTCCGATGGGTATCGGTCCAGGAAACTGCTGTCCAGACCCACATATTTCAGCTGGAACTCCGCCTCTTTCCGGTAAGTTCCCCGTTTGGGCTTCCTTCGGCTGAGTTTCAAGGGCTCCAGAACGATCTCCTCCACCCGCATCCGCTGATTCAGGCTGGACGCGGAATCCTGAAAGATCATCTGGCGCTCGGCCTGGAGGGCTTTCCGGTTTTTCCGGAACTGCTTTTTATCCAGAATGTCGATTCCCCTGTAAAAAATCTGCCCTTCCGGCGACTGGCTGATATTCATGATACAGCGGGCCGTCGTGGATTTTCCGGAACCGGACTCGCCCACCAGTCCCAGGATCTCGCCTTTCCGAAGCTCAAAGGAGACGTCGTCCACCGCCCGGAGCACTCTTTTTCCGGTCATGGAAAAGAGCTGGGTCAGGTGTTTTACCTCCATAAGCACTTCTTTTCCCGGCGCTTTCCGGTCAAATTCTGGGTGATATTTGATCTCCTCCAGCGTTCCATCCAGCTCTTTTCCCTGGGTCATTTCGGCTTCGATCTGTTCCCTGGCCTTCGCCGCCCGCTCGTCCAGAAGCCAGGTTGCCGCATAGTGCGTGTCCGTCACGCGGAACATAGGCGGCTGTTTCTCATAATCGATGGCCAGGGCATAAGGATTTCGACAGGCGAAGGCATCCCCAACCGGGGGATGGATCAGTTTCGGCGGCATGCCCGGGAGACAGTAGAGCTCCTTTTTTCCCCGGGAAAGGGCCGGCAGAGAGCGGAGAAGGCCTCTGGTATAAGGATGTTTTGCGTCCTCGAAAATTTCCCCCACAGTCCCGGTCTCGCAGATTTTTCCCGCATACATGACAGCGACCCGGTCTGCAGCCGCAGCTACCACGCCGAGATCATGGGAAACCAGCACGATCGCCGTCCCCAGTTTTCTCTGGATCTCCCGAAACAAAGCCAAAATCTGGGCCTGGATTGTCACATCAAGGGCCGTAGTCGGCTCATCCGCCAGAAGCACCGCCGGCTCCGAGGCCAGGGCAATGGCAAGCACGCTCCTCTGCCTCATTCCCCCTGAAAAATTCCAGGGATACTGGGCGGCCCGCTCCTTCGGATGGTCGATACCCACCAGCTCCATGAGCTCCCAGACCCGGCAGCGCACTTCTTCGCGGGAGAACTCCGGCCGATGGATGATGACAGCCTCTGCGATCTGCGCCCCCACCGTCATAGCCGGATTCAGCGTCGTCATGGGGTCCTGAAACACCATGGAAAAAGAGTTTCCCCGAAGCTTCTGCATCTCCTTTTCCGTCAGGCCGGTGATCTCTTTTCCATCAAGCAGAACGCTCCCGCTCTTGATCCGCGCCGTTTTCGGGAGCAGCTTCATAATAGACCGGCACAGAACGCTTTTTCCGCAGCCGGACTCGCCCACGATCGCCAGCGTTTCCCCTTTTTTTACAAAAAAACTCACGTCCCGCACGGCTTCCGCTTCGCCGTCGGGCGTGTCAAAACTGACAGACAGATTTTTTACCTCCAGTAATTCCGCCATCTTGCTTCCTTTCTTTAACGCAAACAGCTCCCTCCGGTCTGTCGGAGGGAGCATTTAACCTCATTCTTTACTCTTCGATCGTCCACTCGGTAATGTTCCAGAAAATTCCCACGCCATGGTGGCCCATGATCGTCTCCTCATCGATTCCCTGAATGGCGGATTTTGCCACATAGTTCGCGTCAATATAGCAGATGAAGGCATACGCCGGATCCTTTGCCAGCTCTTCCTGGAATTTCGCATAGGCTTCTTTCCGCACCTCCGGGTCGTCGGACTGACGGGCCTCGGTGAGGTACTGATCCACAAGCGCGTTGGAATAACCGGAATAGTTGGCGCCTTTGTCTGTTCCAAATACTTTGTAGGTGTGGTCGTCCGCATCAAAGGGGCTTCCCCAGCCGATGAGGTAAGCCATCTGTCCGCCCCAGTCCACCTGAGCCGGGACCTCAACCGTCACATCGATGCCGATCTCTTTGAGCTGCTGGGCTGCCGCCTGAGCGATATCCACACGAACCTGGTCTCCCGCGCCGACGCTGATGACAAAGCCCAGTTTTTCGCCGTTTCTGTAGTAGAAACCGTCGTCTCCCATCGTACACCCTACGCTCTCAAGGATTTCTTTGGCTTTCTCCGGATTGTAATCGTAGTGCTCCACATTTTCATCGTTGTAAATGTTCCGCTGCAGGGGGCCGTAAGCCGGCATTCCCTCGCCTAAGAGCACCGCCTGAACGATAGCCTCCCGGTCGATGCCGTAGCAGATCGCCGGAATGATGTCTTTGTTCTCGGTCCAGTAGTCGTTGTTGAAATTGAAGAGGATTCCTCGGTAATCGGAGGTCTTCATATCATAACAGGTATAACCCTCTTTATCGGTAAAATTCTGGGCATCCTTCGGTGTGAGGAGCGCCAGATCCAGCTCGCCGGAATCCATCTGAAGAGCTTTCGCGTTATCATCAGTGACAATCTTGAAAATAACTTCGTCAATGTTCGGCTCGCCCTTGAAGTAATCTTCGTTTTTATCCAGGATAATGGCCTGTCCCTCGTCCCACTCAGTCAGCTTGTAAGGGCCGGTTCCGATCGGATGACGGAAGAAGTCGGATTCCTGCATGTCTTCCCCTTCCAGGAGATGTTCCGGAAGAACTGCCATGGTCATGTAGTCCAGGAAGGCCACGTTCGGGGCATCCAGCTTGAAGGAAATCGTGTAATCGTCGATGACATCGATCTCTTCCACATCCTCGTAGTTCGGAGCATTCTCGGAACCGTTGTCCGGATCCATGATGGCCTCGATCGTGAATTTCACGTCATTGGCTGTGAAATCCTCGCCGTCGTGCCATTTGACCCCTTCTTCCAGATGAAACGTATAAGTACAGGTATCCTCGTCAAACTCCCAGCTCTTCGCCAGGCTCGGAACTACCTGATTGTCTCCGTCATGAGCAGTCAGTCCGTTAAAGATCAGAATGTTGATTTCCCCATGCTCATCCATGGCCGGATTGATCCTTGTATAATCATTGCTTCCATATACCAGAGTGGAAGCGTCCGCATTCACAGAAGCGCCCCCCAGCACGCAGGCCAGAGCCGCCCCTAAAAGTAAACCTTTTTTCAAAGTTCCGTTCTCCTTTTTTGTTTTCATAATATGTCTGTGTCACAGTGACGTTATTATAACAGGCAAGCAAAGAAATTATAAGCCACGGTGGGGGATGTTTTTTTAAAAAGATCCGAAAAGTTCACTCTTTCTGTAACAGAGCAGAAAAGAGAACATTGCTAGCAGCCAGGTCATCGGATATACCATTGCTACTATGGAAACAGAATGAAAATAAGCTACCGTCCAGGCAAGTATCAGGACGCGAACCAGGCACAAATCAACAATCACAATAACCATGGACAGGAAGGTCTTTTTTAAGCCTCTTACCACACTCCCTGTCAATTCCATAATGGAATAAATAAAGTAAAAAGGAAATGTGATATGAATAATCTGGCAGGCAACAGAAATGACCTCTGGATCCTTACAAAAAATACCCGTGAATTTCCGGTCAATACAAAGGAGCAGAGCCGCCAGCCCTCCGATAATCAACGCGGCAACCAGGTTGCAGGATATTTCCGCTTTTTTATACGCTCATATTTGCCTGCTCCTGCATTCTGACTGGTAAAAGTCACCATTGCCTGCCCAAAAGCCATGATCGGAAGATACAGAAAATTTTCTGCCTTGAAATAAACCGTGAAAGCTGCGATCGCATTCTCCCCAAAACCATTGATATAATATTGTACAAAAATATTGGAAATGGTAAGGATCACTGACTGAATGCCCAGCGGCACTCCTGTTTTTATAATCAAAAACAGCATTTCAGGTGTCACATTCCACTTTCCTTTCCATAATTTTTCTCTGCGAAAAAGCAGAAACAGCAGAACAACAGTTGTAAATGTCTGAGAAATCAGCGTGGCCACTGCCGCTCCTGCCACTCCCTGATGAAGGCTGACAATAATCAAGGCATCCATTCCTACATTTAAGATGCCTCCGGCAGCCAGCACAAGAAAAGGTGTTTTGGAATCTCCCAGTGCCCGAAAAATCCCTGCACACATGTTATATAAGATCATAGAAAGAACTGCCATAAGATAGATTCTGACATAAGTCAATGCCTCTTTCATAATATTTTCCGGCGTATTCAGCCAGATCAGAGCCTGCTCGGCCAGAACCTGTCCCAGCATCATAAGAAACAGGCCTCCGAAAAAAGCAAGAGCCAGGGCGTTTTCAATACTATTCCGTACCCGTTCTTTTTCTCCGGCTCCCTGAAAATTTCCGGTTATTACTCCTGCTCCGACGGAAATTCCAGTAAACAGTCCAATCAGGCAGGTAATCAGAATACTGCTTGCTCCAACTGCTGCCGCTTCCGTTTTTCCCATAAAATTTCCCACAAAAATCAGATCTGTGGTTCCATACAGCTGCTGAAACAGACTTCCCAGAAATAAAGGCAGTGCAAAAAGTAAAAAGCCTTTTATCACACTGCCTTCGGTTAAGGATCCTTTTGAGTTTTCTCCGATAAAATTAAATCGACGATTCCATCTTCTTTCGTTCATATCTGGTCATTGTCTCCCTGTCTGCAAAAAATACGGATTGAAGAAGTTTCTGTGTGTAGTTGGAAGAACTGTGATAAATAATCTGTTTTGTATCTCCACTTTCTACAATTTTTCCATTATACATGACGGCAATTCTGTTGCAAATACTGCTCACGAGAGCAAGATCATGAGAAATAAAAAGACAGGTCATTTTTTTCTTTTTCTGAATTTCCATGAACAGACTCATAATCTGTGCCTGAACAGAAACATCCAGCGCACTTGTGATTTCATCACAGATCAGGAACTCCGGTTCGATCATAAGTGCTCTGGCTATCGCCGCACGCTGACACTCTCCGCCGCTGAGTTCCGAAGAATGTCTGTCATAATATTCTCTTTTCAGGCCAACCAGCTCCAGATTTTCCAGTGCCAGTTCTTTTCGCCTGGCCGCCGGTATCTTCGTATAATAGCGTACGCCTTCCTCCAGTCCTTTTCCGATCGTCATGGCAGGGTTAAAAGAAAGCCGGGGATTCTGGAAAATCATCTGCCTTTTCTGACAGTATTCCTTCTGAATTTTCCGATTGCCCGCATCCAGAAGATTGATTTTCCCACCCGGACCATCCATATAGACAGCTCCGCTGTCCGCTTTTTCCAGTCCTGCAATTACATTTGCCAATGTACTTTTCCCGCTTCCGCTCTCTCCGATCAGTCCGAAACACTCTCCCCGATACAGTTCAAGGCTAACATCGTCTACTGCTTTTATTTTTTTCCCCTGCTTTGAAAACGTTTTATTTATATGTTCAGCTCTTATAAACTCCTGCTCACCCATTATTTTCCTCCACCCAGGATCCAGTGTGTTTCTGAAACAGAAATCCTCTTTTCATTTTCTGTATCAGCGATATATGGCGGCTGTTTTTCATAAGACATGCCAAATCTGGGAACTGCCCTGATCAGCGCTTTTGTATAAGGATGTTCTGCCTCCAGCAGGATTTCTTCTTTTTTTCCCCACTCCACCAGTTTTCCATTGTACATAATGCCTACATAATCAGCCATATACGCAATCACACCGATGTTGTGTGTTACCATCAGTATTGCTGTTCCGAAATTTTCCCGAAGTTCCATAAGAGCATCCGCAGTCTGAGACTGTACGGTTACATCCAGGGCGCTCGTAGGTTCATCTGCCAGTAAAAGCTTCGGATTGCATACCATCCCCAGCGCGATCGCCGCCCTCTGGCACATTCCTCCGCTCAGCTCAAAAGCATAGGAATCCATAATACGCTCTGGATCCGGGAAATGCAGTTTTTTAAGAAGCTCCATTCCTCTTCCCAGAGCCTCTTTTTTTGATATTTTTTCATGTACTCCCAGCGCTTCGCAAAACTGTTTTCCAATCGTTGTAACCGGATCAAAGGAACTTTCCGGCTGCTGAAAAATCATGGAAATATCTTTTCCTCTGATTTTTTCCATTTCTTTTTCTCCAAGCAGCTGCAGCTGTCGGTTTTCAAACCAGATATCACCGGAAGTAATTTTTCCTTCTTTCCCCAAAAGCCCTGTAATACTGCGAAGCATCGTCGATTTGCCTGAACCGCTTTCTCCTGCGATCCCCACAATCTGACCAGCCCCCACAGCCAAAGAAAGATCCTGAACTGCGGGGGTATGATTATATGAAATATTCAAATGGTCTATATTCAGCATCATTATTCTTCAATATCAATGTTATTTGTTATAAGGTAATACTCGGTAGGATTGATTTCAAAACCGCTCACCTTTTTGGAATAAGCGCAGATCAGCTGCTGATCTGCAACGAAATCAAAGGCCCGATCTTTCACCAGCTCTGCACAGATTTGTTTTGCAATATCCGTTCTCTCGGTTTCATCAAAGGTTGCTTTCAGCTTTTCAGAAAGTTCGTCCACCGTCGCATTGGAATAATGTCCGTAGTTGTTGCTGCTACCGGTCTCGAACATCATGCTCACCATATACTGGGCACTTCCCGTGGGAGCCATGGCATAATTTAAAAGCGCCACATCAAATTCTCCATTTGCCAGAGGATCATCCAGCACATCAAAGGTTTCAATCTGCATATCAATGCCGATAGCTCCAAGCTCTGCCTGCATCATATCTGCCAGCTGCAGGCATTCCGTATTATAGCTATAGGTAATAGCATGAAGAGATAAAGGTTCTCCATCTTTATCCAGAATACCATCATTATCCGTATCTTCGTAACCCGCTTCTTTTAAAAGCTCTGCTGCCCCCTCCGGGTCATAGGAGGTTACCGCGTTTTCCATTCCCTCTGTACTTCCATATGGGAGAGTCTCCGGATAAATGCCGTATGAAGCAGTTGCATAACCATTATAAACAACATCCGCAAAGCTTTCTCTGTCAACGCACATACCGATCGCATTTCTCACATTCACATCATCCACTCCGCTATGCTCCAGATTATACATCAGGAAATTAGCTCTTGTAGAGGTTGCGCTGTCCATAGTTACATTTTCATTATTCTCAAAAATTTTAGTTCCGCTGGCCGGAAGCTGGGCAATCAGATCGATTTCTCCGTTCTGCAGAGCCATATTGAGAGCTTCCGTATCATCGATAATCTTCAGATCTACCGTATCTACCTTCGGTGTTCCCCCCCAGTAGTTCTCATTTTTTTCCATCTGAACTTCTGTCATGGCAGAAAAAGAAGTTGCCACAAACGGACCGGTACAGGACACTCCAAGCTCCGGATCTGCTTCCTTATCCGCATCATAAATTCCAAGAAGCGGATCACACAGATCATTTAAAATTGTAGGATTTGGAGTCTCAGTAACGATGGTCAGTACCTGTCCATCTGCCTCCATACTGGAGATAGCCAAAGTAGAACCGGCGCGGTCATTCTTTGCGTAAGTACGCTCAAAACATTTTTTTACAGCCTCTGCTGTAACCGGATTTCCATCAGAAAATGTAACTCCGTCACGAATGGTAAATTTCCAGGTCAGGTCATCTACATTCTCATAGCTTTCTGCAATCCAGGGCTGGGGTACATAGTTTGCGTCGAGACGAAACAGATTTTCACTGATGCCATAGATTGACATGATCCAGCCATCCCAGTTATAGGCAACATCCAGACTCTCTGCTCCAAAAAATCCGGTTGTTGCACCTGCTGTAAAGTGTTTTCCACCTTCTGCTGCGCTTACCCCGCTGCCTGCCAGCGAAGCCATTATTGCCGCACATAAAATCATTCCTATTGCTTTCTTTTTCATTTTTTCCTCCGTTTTCTGAACAGCGTTTAAGCATGTTCCATTTTTTATCAGAATATCGGGTGCCCGATAAATCTTTTTACATTTCTGCCTCAGTATCTAAAACATCTCTCAAACTGTCACCTAAAAGGTTAAAAACCGTCACCACCACAAACAGAGCAATTCCATTAAATACAATAATCCAGGGTGCTGTCTGCAGATAATCCTTTGCTTCACTCATAACGGCTCCCCACTCCGCTGTGGGGCTTACTGCTCCAAGCCCCAGGAAAGACAGACCAGCCATACTTAAGATCACACTTCCCACATCCATTGCAGCTGTTACCAATAATGATGGCATAACGTTGGGCAGGATATAACGGAACAGAATGGAGCATCGGCTGGCTCCGCAGATTTTTGCTGCTTTTATGTATGGCACATTTCTAAGAGAAACCGTCAGACTTCTTGCCAGACGGCAATAGGTAGTCCAGTAAACCGCACAAAGAGAAAGGATTCCGTTTATCACTCCATTTCCCAGAATTCCGGCAATTGCCACCGCTAGAATAAAAGAGGGGAATGCCTGAAAAATCAAAGTAACCTTCATAATTACATTTTCCCAGACACCGCCAGCGAATCCAGCTATGATTCCCAATACCGTGCCCAAAGCAAACACTATGATTACAACAAACAACGCTGAAAAAACAGAAGTTTTGCTTCCGGCTATAATTCTGCAGAACACACAGCGGCCAAGATTATCCGTACCGAAAGGATATTCCAGGCACGGTTTCAGAAATGCATGCCTCATATCCGGTTTAAAGGGCGCATGATGAATCCAATGTGATCCCTCCAATGCCGTCACAATCAGAATCAGAAATAATATCAGCGAAACACCCAGCCAGATTTTCTTTTTTTTATGCATCTTTATTCACCCCTTTTCTTACTCGTGGATCAAGGAGTTGATAAGATGCATCCACAACAAAATTTATCACCAGAAAGATCAGCGCCATCCAGACAACATATCCCTGAATCACCGGATAGTCTCTGTAATTTATAGCGTCTACAGCCAGTTTTCCAACTCCTGGCCAGGAAAAAATGCTTTCTACAATGGTTGTTCCACCCATCATATTTCCAATCGACATTCCAAAAAGAGTCACCAGCGGAAGCATACAGTTTTTTAAAACATGCCCGAAGAGAATCTTTCTCTCTGAAATTCCACGGCTTTTCAGGCCATCAATATATCCTTTTGACATTTCTTTTAAAACAATAGCTCTTACCTGCCGAATATACCAGGCAGCCAGTGTCAGTGCCAGTACCAGCGCCGGCATCAGGATTCCTTTCCAGTCCCTGGTTGCAATTACTGGAAGCAGACCCAGCTTTAATGCAAAAACATACATCAAAATAAGGGCAATAAAGAAAGAGGGAAGGGAAGAAAACAGATAGGTGAGCCCTCTCCAGATATTATCGAAAAGTCCATTCCTGTACTTTGCACATAAAATGCCTATGGGCAGCGAAATCAGGACAACCAGCAGCATGGATACTGCTGTAAGTGCAGCCGTATAGGGGAGATTCTTTGCCAGTTCTGCAGCAACTTCTTTTTTCGATTTATAGGAAGTTCCGAGATCCCCTTTACAAAGATTTATCATCCAGTCTTTGTACTGTATCAGAAGCGGCTTATTCAAGCCCAGTTCTTCCCTTTTGGCTTCCAGTTGTTCTTCTGTCACCATCATTCCGGATTTTTTCAACATCCTCTCTGCCGCATCCCCCGGAGACAGCCAGGATAGAAGAAAAGACAAAAATGTAATTCCCACCAGCAGGATCACTGACTGTACAAGTCCCCGCATTATTCGTTTTTTCATACGTTTTTTTCTCCTAATCCAGGGGTTTTTCAGCCCGTATCATAAACATAGGCGTATTTCCATACAGAAGCTTTTCTTTTTCATCCCACATTTCTTCTATGATGCTGCGCTCACAGGAAATGTTTTCATATCCGATTCCCTGTAAAAGCCCCATATCCCAGTCGGGCCTTTTCCGATCTCCGAGAACATGGCTTCCAACGTTCCTCTCATGTTCTTCCGTATCTTTTAAATTCGACTTTTTATCAAAAGCGTCTCCATAGAGACGGATGCACTCTTCCCGCCTTTTCAGGCTTTCTGTCCTTAGTTTTTCATCACATTCTGTCAGATGCCAGTTAGCGTCAAAAATCAGCAATGTTCCACCAGGTTTAAGCACTCTCAGCCATTCTTTGTAGACCTTTTTGTGATCACGGAGCGTATGCGTCAGATTCCGGCTGATTACCGCATCAAAAGTATTGTCTGCAAAATCCAGTTGATGACAGTCCATTTTTCTGAATACAGGAGCTAGTCCGAGTCGGGCAGCCTTTAATCTGGCCTCCTGCAGCATTTTTTCCGCTCCATCTATTCCAACAGTTTCCATACATGCCTGATTTAATATAATAGTAAAAAAACCTGGCCCGCAGCCCGCGTCAAGGATTTTTGGTTTTTGGCTGGAAGAAATATTTTCCGTGATTTTTTTTGTCCACTTTTTCACCCGGAAGCTGCTTAATTCATCGTCGATGATCCTGCTGTAATTTTCTGCACCATCCGACCAGTAGCGGTCTATTTCCTTCTGTTCCAAATTTTCCATCTGTCTGCTCCTGAAAATTTTATATACTTTCTCATAATAAAGAGACATATCCTTTTATAAATCAGGATATGCCTCAACGTCTTGGGAAATTTTAAATATACTTGCTGTACTTTAAGTTTGTCCGATACATCAGTTTGATTTGGAGGTATGACGTACTTGACATGTTTTTATCATACTTGATCTTTCAAACAGTCACAAGCTCCCCCCAGGGATATAAATTTCAGTTTTTTTGATTATTTTTAATTTTGAAAATTTCCTCTTTTTATCCGCTTTTTTGATATTTTTCAAGGTAATTCTACTTTTATACCAGAGATTTTTCCCTATCCGGGGGATTCTCTGTATCAGAAATGTGATCGTGGACTGCAAGACTCCGATGGTTTTCCCCCTGCAATATTCTTTACTCGGAAGACGCCCCCTGCATCGCATCATACCCGCTCTCGCCGGTGCGTACTCTTACCACATCATCCAGTGTATAAATAAAGATCTTTCCATCTCCCACATGTCCTGTATACAAAACTCTTCTTACCGTGTTGACCACTTCGTCCACAGGTACTTTCGCCACTACCACTTCTACCCGGATCTTGGCCCGGAGCTGGACTGCCACGGGGACACCGCGGTAAAACTCATTGTATCCCTTCTGGACGCCGCAGCCGGTCACAGGAAATACGGTCATTCCCGTAATTCCGATATCGTTCAAAGCGGTCTTGAGATTTTCAAGTTTCTCTTTCCGGGCAATAATCTCAATCTTTGTGAGAGGCTGGCGCGCTTCTTCGATCGGCGGGTACACATACGGTTTATGAAGCTCTACTTCTTCTCTCCGTCCGTCGGTCTGGGCTTCCAGATAAGCGTCGCTCCAGTCCGTCGTATCAATATTCATGGCAAAATCATGATAAACGCTCATGATTCCATACTCACTGATATCTGCTCCCTCGATCTCCTCCGCTGCTGTCAGTCTCAGGCGTCCGGCCTTTTTCAGAAGCCAGAAAACCAGGGCTGTTCCGGCTCCTGCAAAGGTGAAAGCCCAGATGCCGGCAAGGAGCTGAACGGCCAGAAGCAGAATGCCGCCTCCATGGGCCAGTCCGCCCTCTGTGGAGGAGATGCCCACAGCCAGAAGGCCCAGAATCCCGGCAACGCCAAAGATCGAACAGAGTCCTGCAGGATCATCCACCTTCATGTTCTGATCCATATTTTCAATCATCAGTACCGAAAAGAAACCTGCCAGCACACACACGCCTTCTTTTCCTACATTACCTGCCAGATATGAAAACAAGAAAACTCAGAAATCAAGCAACTTCTGTCAAAATAAAGGCTCGAAAGATATATTTGTAAGAGAAATCTATCATTTTTGCTGCTTCTATTATAACTGTACTTTATATAAATGCCAAGTTTAATTTTGCTTTATCCTGTTTTTCAGGATGAATCGCTCTTCCAGATTCCTTTTTCAGCACTGTTTTACTGGTGCAGAAGCAGCTCTCACAATTCTAATCAGAAAAGCGCGGGCCACAGCTCTAAAAAGCCACGGCCCACGCCTTCTCGATTCAGTGTGTTCCATCGACCACTTCAATGCCTTCTTCTTCCAGCATCTCCATGATCCTTGCCACGTTCTTGCAGCGCACACCTTCTTTGTTTTTCGTGCAGAGTCCCACATGGACGGTCTCCACGCCTTCCTGTTTCATGCGTTCTACTTTTTCTTTCATGCCGTCGTCTTCGTCTGGATCATTTCCGCAGCCGTTGCAGCGCATAAAGGCTGCTACTTCCACATCCATTCCTTTGTATCTTTCAAAACTTCTGATCCGCTTATTGAACGCGGTAAAACAGGCTGCCCCCGCACAGACTTTATTGGAATTGAGGCAATTTAACATAGCAATTTTTTTCATTATGTATCCCTAACCTTTCTTTTTTGCAGACAAGTCAATATTGCGGTTACTTAATATTCACTGTACAAGGCGCCTTTTCCAAAAAAAGCGCCCTCCTAATATCACCTATGAATTGCTCCGCTGCTACGCAGCTCCCGCAAGGTCTCCGCTCCGCTTCGGTCGGTGCTAAACGTGTGCCACTGGCACACAGCACCGCCAAACATTCGAAATCCGCTGATTTACTGCGTAAATCGCTACTATCTACACTCCGTTTCGGTCGGTGCAAAACGAACATTCACTGGATGTTCTGCATCTCATATTTGGCGAGGCCCAAGCTCAAAAGTCTTATCGTGCAAGCACGAACGACTTTTCGAGCTTTTGCCCCTGGTATCAATAGAATAAAATATGCATATTTCCCTTACTGTCCTCCACGATATCGCTCTCCACCTCGTAGATCTCCCGGATCAGTTCCCGGGTCAGGATCTCCCGCGGGGTACCCTGAGCGACGATCTCACCATTTTTCAGCACATAGATCCGGTCGCAGAACATGGCCGCAATATTGAGGTCATGGATGGCGGAAATTACCGTGGCATCCAGTTTTTTCACGATCTTCAAAAGCTGAAGCTGATGGGTAATGTCCAGATGGTTCGTGGGCTCGTCCAGAATGAGGCAGGGGGTCTGCTGGGCCAGGGCCCGGGCAAGAATCACCCTCTGCTGCTCACCGCCGGAGAGCGTCGAAAAGCTCCGGTTCGCAAACTCAGCCATTCCAACGGTCTTTAAGGCTTCCGCCACAATCGCGTAATCCTCGGCATTATCCCGCTCCAGCGCTTTCTTGTGCGGGGAACGGCCCATGAGGACCACTTCCCGCACAGAAAAATCAAAATTGTAATAGTTGTGCTGGGCTACCACGCCCAGGCTTCTGGCGGAAGTCTTGTAATTCATATCCTTCAAAGGCTTTCCATCCAGAAAAACGGCTCCCTTGTCCGGGGAGAGCACGCGGTAAACGCACTTCAAAAGCGTGGATTTTCCGCTTCCGTTGGGGCCGATCAGGCCCACAAATTCCCGGTTTCCAGCCTCCATCGAAACACCTTTCAGGATTGCTTCCGCTCCGTAGGACAGTTTGATGTCTTCTGCTTTTACATTCATCCTCTGCCACCTCCGAATCCGTAAGACCGACGTACCATCAGATAGATAAAGCAGGGCGCACCGATGATGGAAACCAGGATACCGATGGGCATCTCAGAATTTTTCAGGATGACACGACAGCCTACATCCGCCCAGATGAGGAAAATGGCTCCCACCAGAGCGCAGAGGGGCACCAGTCTTCTGTGGTCCGTTCCGAAAATCATCCGCACCGCATGGGGCACGATCAGGCCCACGAAACCGATGGTTCCCGCCGCATAAACGGCAAAACCAACCATCAGGGAGGACAGAATCATATAGAGGTTTCTCGCCCGGTGAAGGTCCGTTCCCAGTGTGATGGAGGCCTCATCTCCCAGAAGCATCAGGTTCAGATTCCGGAACTGGGACCAGAAAATCAGCGTTCCGATGAACACCACCGGAAGAAGCACGCCCACCCGCTGCCATTTGGCTCCGGCCAGGCTTCCCATCGTCCAGAACATGATTTCTGAAGTGGCGTTTTTATTATTTACAATATAAATGGCAAAATTTCCGATCGCAGAGCAGACGGAGCTCACAGCCATTCCGGCCAGGATCAGCTTGCCCGCATTGGATCTTCCGCCGATATTTGCGATAAAAAGAACCAGGAAAGACGTTCCCATCGCTCCCAGGAACGCCATTACACCCACGGAATTGGCTCCAAAAAGGGCTCCGAAGCCAAAAAGGACGCCGATCGTGGCTCCCAGAGAAGCGCCGGAAGAGATTCCTAAAACATAAGGATCTGCCAGCGGGTTTTTCACCACGGCCTGCATGACCACACCGCAGACTGCCAGTCCCATACCCACACAAAGGGCAAGGATCACCCGGGGAAACCGGATGATCCATACCACGTCATGGACAGCTCCTTCTGCAAAATCTGAAAATTTTCGAATATGAAAAAGTTCATAGGCAACGACGCTGTAGACTTCCTTTACCGAAAGATCGGCATTTCCAAAGGTAATGGATGCCAGAATGGAAAATACCAGCAGCGCCAGCAGTACGATCAGGACGGTAGTAAAACCGAGAGAGGAAAGCCCTACCCGGTTTCCCCGTCCGCTGTCACGTTTCTTCACTTTTTAACTCCTTACTCGATACCCAGATCGATATCCGGATACAGACCATTTGCAAAGGTCACGATTCCGTCTTTGGTACGGGTTGCGCTGGCATACATCTCACTGAGCATGATCGGAACCACACGGCCGTTCTTTACGGCATCCAGGCTCTGATAAGCTTCATCCTTGAGGAGCACATCCAGTTTCTCCTGCTTTACGGTCTCCGGATCATCTCCGGAATAAGGCATATAAACGACGAAGATCACATCCGGATTTGCTGCGATCACATCTTCTTTTCCTACGCTGGAAGCATCCGGGTTTGCCAGCTCGCCGCCCAGCTGAGTCAGCATATCGCCGCCCAGAGTTGCACTTCCGTAATTGGTAAAGGTATCATCCCAGGATTCCAGGATCAGGGCAGTCGGCTTCTCTTCGATGGATGCAGTTGCCTCTGTTACCTTTGCAATGGTATCTTTCATATCATTTACGATTGCTTCTGCCTTGTCCTGTACATCAAAGATCGTTCCGATGTTCAGGATATCTGTATACTCATTTTCGAGTGTGCGGGCATACTTTATATCACCGGTACCGGGACGGGTATTCGTATTGATGTAGGTATTGGTTCCTTTTTCCACCCAGCCTGCTGCATCACCCAGCGTCTTGTCTCCGAAAAGAGAGCCCCAGGAGAAGATCATATCCGGCTCAAGCATGGTCACGGTCTCAAGAGACGGTGTGAACTCATCCAGATAATCTGTTTTGGAAAATGCTGCTTTCTGATCTTCGGGAACCTCATTGTCCAGTCCTGCGGTTGCCACGATATGATCCTCCAGGCCCAATGCCAGAAGGGTTTCGATACAGCCCTGGTAGACTGCCAGCACCTTCTCCGGTGCTTTTTCATAAGTGGTCTCAAGTTCCAGTCCGTCACTTCCATAGGTCGTAATGGTAACCGGATACTCTGTCTTTTTCTGTGAGTCTGAACCCTCTGCTGCTTCGGTCTCACCCTCGCTCACTGCTTCCGTTGCCTGATTCTCCTCTTTGATGGCCTCTGCATCTTTTCTCTCAGCTGCGAAAGATACACTTCCGAAGGTCATTCCTGCTGCCAGGATCAGGGCTGTCATTTTTGCTGCGACTACTTTTCTTTTCATGTTGCTGCTCCTTTTCTTTTGTTGCAGATGACACAGAAAATGTTTACCGGCAGCCGCCGTCTCTTTTCCGTTCATCTGTTTTTTGATCGTGCGGACCGGAACGCCCCATCCGCCATGTTTTTTCGAGAACGGCAATCGAAAAGTATCCTTCTTATAGACAGAAGACCACTGTTACGGGAGTTCGCTTCTGTCGGATCTGAGCAGGTTTCCTGACTCTGAGTATCTTCACCTGGATCCCGTCTTCTCACGGTAAGACCGCAATGACATCCGTAGGATCCGGCTCCTCTCTCACAGTGACCAGTTCGTTCAGGATTTTCACCTGATTCCCTCTTCCTGCCGGAATGTTCTCTTTTTCCGACAGTCACTCAAATCCCCTGTTCCATTGTCCTAATAAACTTAACATAAACAAGGAAGGTTTGCAATGAGTTTTTCATATGGAAATCCGCTTTGATCTGCCGCTTGCTTTCTCTTTTCGACTCATGTAAACTATGATCGTGGAGATCCGCTATTCCTCCATAAACCCATATGCATCAACAGAAAAGAGAGGTATTTTCCATGACAGATACATCCGCTCCCCATACCGATCCCGGTCTTGAAGGAAATGAAAAAATCGAGGCAGCCATTCTGGCCCTCCAACAGGAAGCCAGCCAGGAACTTCTGGCCCACGCCCTGACCGTGCTCCGCCATCGCATGCAGGAAAAAGGCCAGCTGATCCTCGCTGTAGAGCCCTCCGCCGGAACCGATCACCTCACCCTCAAAACCGTTCAGACGCCCGACGGCGGCCTCTGGTGGGTGGCTTTCACAAGCTTTGAGGAGCAGAATAAAGGCGGCGGCAGCGTCATGTCCGGTTTTCTCGCCGATATGGACCAGCTTTTCACTTCCGCCATCCCCACCGATGGCATCAATGGCGTCATCCTCAATCCCTGGAACCGGACCTTGATGCTGAACAAAGCTCTTCTCCAGATCATTCTCGGAAACAATTAAATAAGGAGGTTTTTCCCATGAGTATTCCCTTAGATCCCGAAAAAACGCTGAAACTTGCCCGTTACGACCACCTCAACAAAACCGCTGTTCCCGGTCAGATCCTTTTCGCCGGGTCCAGTCTGATGGAGCAGTTCCCCGTCCACGAATTTCAACTGGGTGCCGGCCTTTCTTCCATTATTTATAACCGCGGCGTGGGCGGTTTCACCACTGCGGAAATGCTGGAGCATATGGAAACCTGCGTTTACGCGCTGAAACCGGCCCGCATTTTCCTCAATATCGGTACCAATGACATGAATCCCGACGATTATCGGAAGGAAGAACTGATGGAGCGCTATGAAAAAATGGTGAAAGAAATCCTCGCTCATCTTCCCGGCGTTCAGCTCACCCTTCTGGCATATTATCCCGTCAATCATGAAGCTGCCTGCGATGACAGCTGGTTCTTTTACCGGACCAACGAACGGATCTGCGAAGCCAACGAAGCGGTAAAAGCTCTGTCTCAAAAATATAGCCTGGGTTTTCTCGACCTCAATGCTCCTCTCATGGATGAAAAAGGCAGGCTGAAAGCAGAATTTACCATCGATGGTGTCCATATGTATCCCAATGGCTACCAGGAGGTATGGAAACAGCTGGCTGGTATTTTACAGTAAAAGTCAAAATTGTGTAACTTTTCATCAAAATATCGGTAGAATTTTCCAAAGGAAAATATTATACTGCAAAAAAAGGTGACTGTTCAGAACCACCTCCAAAATGCTGTGCATTTCGTCGGTGTGGCGTATCCGCCAAATAGATTTCCATGCAAAAGTGTTTATTCATGCAAGCATGATTCACACTTTTGCATGAAAATCTGCTTGGCTCTGAACAGTTACAAAAAAAGGAGGTTTACACACTATGATTTCACGATTTTCCTACGGCCATGTCATCGAGACCGAGGCCATTCTTCAGAAACCTGCCGCAGATAACGGGGTACTCCCTCTCCTGTCGGTGGATGAAGCTTCTCTTTCCTTCACTTATTCCATGGCTGATGACGACAAGGTCTACGGTCTGGGTGAAAATGTCCGCGGGATCAACAAACGCGGCTGGATCTACCAGAGTAAATGTTCAGATGAGCCGGAGCATCTGGAAGACCGCCGCTCCCTTTACGGTGCCCACAATTTCTTTGTGGTGACTGGAAAAGAAACCTTTGGTATTTTTGTCGATTACCCTGGAATCCTCACCTTCGACATCGGCTACAGCCATTACAGCGAACTGAAAATCACCGCTTCCGACTGGAACCTCGACGTCTATGTCATTACCGGCACCGATGTAAAGGATATCGTTCACCAGTTCCGCCAGCTCATCGGCAGAAGCTTCGTGGTTCCCAAATGGGCCTTCGGTTACGGCCAGAGCCGCTGGAGCTATATGTCCGAGGACGAGATCCGGGACGTGGTAAAAAAACACCGCGAACTTCAGATCCCGCTGGACAGCGTTTACCTCGATATCGACTATATGGAGCGCTACAAGGATTTCACTCTGAATAACGAAACTTTCCCGGATTTTGCTGATTTTAATAAGGAAATGAAAGATGAGCACATCCATCTGGTGCCCATCATCGACGCCGGTGTGAAGCAGGAAGAAGGCTATCCCGTCTATGAAGAAGGCCTGAAAAAAGGCTATTTCTGCACCAAAGAGGACGGCTCTCCTTTTGTGGCCGCCGTCTGGCCCGGCAAGGCGCTTTTCCCGGATATGCTCAATAAAGAGGCGAGAGACTGGTTCGGCGAACAGTACAAATTCCTGCTGGATCAGGGCGTGGAAGGCTTCTGGAACGATATGAACGAGCCTGCCATTTTTTACACGGAAGATCGTCTGAAAGAAGTTCTGGACAAAATAGATGACTATAAAGACCGAAACCTAGATATGAATGAATTCGGGGAAATGACTGCTCTGGTGGGAAGTCTCAGCAACAACACAAAGGATTATACCCGTTTCTATCACAACATCCAGGGAGAAAAGGTATCACACGACCGGGTACACAACCTGTTCGGCTACAATATGACCCGGGCCGCCGGAGAAGCCTTCGAGCGTTTAGAGCCGGATAAAAGGATCCTGATGTTCTCCCGTTCTTCCTATATCGGCATGCACCGTTACGGCGGTATCTGGATGGGTGACAACAAATCCTGGTGGTCTCATATCCTTCTGAACCTTCATATGCTTCCATCCCTGAACATGTGCGGTTTCCTGTATACCGGTGCTGATCTTGGCGGCTTCGGCGCAGATACCACAGAGGATCTCATGCTCCGCTGGCTGGCTCTCGGCATTTTCACACCGCTTATGAGAAACCATTCCGCTCTCGGCACCCGCCGTCAGGAGGCTTATCAGTTTGAAAACATGGATGGTTTCCGTCACATCATCGGGCTCCGTTACCGACTGCTGCCCTACCTTTACAGTGAGTATATGAAAGCGGTCTTAAACGATGAAATGATGTTCCGTCCTCTCGCTTTTGATTATCCGGACGACAGACACGCCAAAGCGGTAGAAGACCAGCTTCTTCTTGGAGACGGCATGATGATCGCTCCCGTTTACGAGCAGAATGCTGACGGCCGTTATGTTTATCTGCCGGAATCCATGAAACAGGTGCGTTTCTCTGCAGACGGCACAGTAGAAGAGACCATTCTTCCGGCAGGCCACCATTTTGTGGAGATCCCGCTTACCGATGTAGTCCTCTTCATCCGTCCGAACCATCTGATCCCCCTTTCCAAAGGCGGTCAGTGTGTTGATGAGGTTGATTTCGAAGCGCTCACTTTCCTTTCCTATGTTACAGAGGGAAACGAAGCTGTTTACACCTATTATCACGATGACGGTTACGAAAAAGATTACGAGAATCCGGCCCATCTGAGTGAGATCCGTATTTCCTCCGACGGTACCGTAACCAAATAAGAAACATGCTCAAAAAAATATCCTGCACAGGTTTTCTCACAGCCTGTACAGGATATTTTTTTAACCGTAACTGTTCAGTACCTTCACAGGAATAGTGGCTGCTGAATAGTTACTTTTAACCTTCCTTTCCGAAAAAAGCCACCGCCACAGCGTTTGGCCCTACATGGGTTCCGATTGTGGCCCCGATCGTACAGATCGGAAGCTCCTCCGTGTAATCCTTCCAGAGCACCTCGCTGTCCTGGATGTATTTCTGAAGAAGGGCATCGTTGATTCCTGTATAACCAAGCCAGAAGGGCAGGGAAAAATCGATGCCGCCGGCATTCTGAATCTCTTTTACCAGGAGATTGTTTCCGTTTTTGGAGCCCCGGGCTTTTCCGAGGACTGCCACCACGCCGTCTTCCACGGTGACAACGGGCTTGATGGAAAGCATGCCGCCGATCATGGCCACAGATTTGGAAATCCTGCCGCCTTTTTTCAGATATTCCAGTGTGTCCAGAAGGGCGATCACATGAACCTTTTTCTTCGCAGTCTCCAGTTCTTCCGCGATCTCCGCCGCTGTTTTTCCCTGATCCTTCAGCCGCAGGGCGTAATCCACGAGGATTCGCTCACCCACAGCCACGCTCTCGGAATCCACCACAGTCACATTGTCGTAGTCTGCAGCCGCCACCATGGCGCTCTGGTAAGTGCCCGAAAGCTTCGCAGAAAGGATGATGACCACCACCTGCTCCCCAGCTTTTTCCGCCTTTTCAAACTCATCGGCGAAGGTGCCCGGCGAGATCAGGCTGGTCTTCGGCAGCTCGTCGCTCTCAATAAGCATGTTGTAAAATTCCCGGTGGCTTAAGTCCACCCCGTCCAGATATTCTTTTTCCCCGAAAGTAATATGCATCGGGAGCACCGTCACGTCCTCCCTCTCTGGCGTTCCCATATCAGAAGCCGACTCTGTAATAATCCTGATTTTTTCCATTCTAAAATGATTCCTTTCCAACTCTATTCTGTAAACCATTGATTTTTTCTATCTGCAAAACAACGTATACTTTAATTCAATTTTGTTGATTTGTCAACGTTTTTATTACCAAACTTTTTTTGTCACCTTGCGATTCTGCCTGGAAAGCTTTTTGTGTGACAGGTATTTCCACCGAATTTTCCTGTTATACAAAAAAAAATCAGAGACCCTTTCGAGTCTCCGAAATCATTTACATCTTTATAACAACGTATAATACCACAAATTCACGATCTGATTTTTTAATCGCTCAAAGCTCCAGGGCTCACCGCTCCGAACAAGACTGTTGGGATCGTTCACCGTGAAGGAACCATTCGCATAACCCGTCAGCACGATAAAATGCCCGCTGGAAGTGAAATCCCCCGGCCCCATGCTGGCAATAATAGCATGGCCTGCCGCCAGCTGATTGGCCATAGCCGCCTCGTCAAGCCCAAGCTCCGTTCCGGTGATCCCGTATTCTTCAGCCCCGTAGGTCATGAGATCCCAGGAGGTATCCCGGCTCTCCGTGAGAAAACCGTTGTTTGCACTGTAGGAAGCCACCTTCGCCGGAGTAATGTCATTTCTTCCGGTCAGACCACAGGCCACCATGGCAATGCAGGTGGGGCCGCAGCCACTCACCGCCACAATTGTGCTGCTTCCGTAAAGCGCATAGCCCCAACGCCTGTCCCACTGGATCAGAAGTGGAACCACGCCTTTTGTCACATCTCCCACCGTAGACGCCGGTTCCGAATCCTTTTTCTCCGGGTAATCCACTGCAAAATTCAGCGTCTCCTCATTCTGGCAGACCATCCGGAGCACATTGTCCGGATATTCCTCCGCCCGGTCCAGAATCGTCTGGTACCGCTCATCAGAAGAAGCCAACGCCTGCAGCTTATTCAGATACTCCGCCCGCACTTCCGGATCTGAAGCCGTCTGTCCGTCTGCCGCTTGGTTATCCCCGCTCAAATAATTTTCCGCCTCGTAATCCTGCCAGGCCTCCTCCGCCCGCCGGTTCTGCTGCCAACGAAACAGCCCTATCCCTAAGATCAGCACCAGAAAACCGCCAAAAACCCCCCGTCTCAGCCGCTGTTTCGCCCGTTCCACCTGGCGCACCCGCTCCAGCTGCTTTCTCTTTCTCCGTTCTCTTGCCATTTTTTCTTTATCCGATGTCAGATCGCCTGTCATATTTTGTCCCCTTTTCCGCAGAAAGTCTGCTCTGACACCATTATAAAGAATCTCTCCCACCAAAATCCTCGCTGAAATGTAATCCTTTTGTAAACAAAAACAGGGACCCTTTCGAGTCCCTGTCAATCATTCCTCCTCCAGCAGCGCCTGGTAAATCTCTCTTTTTCCCACGCCCCGGTCTTTTGCCACCTGTTTCATGGCTGTTTTTTTGTCCATGCCCTGGCTGAGATAGTGCTCCATATGCTCCGGGATCGTCAGGCTCTCCCAGGATTCCTGCTGCTCCTTCCGGATCGCATCAAAGCTTTTCCCCTCGATGACCAGCACACATTCTCCTTTGGGTTCCTGCTCCTGATAGAAAGCCAGCGCCCTGGAAAAAGTCGTCGCAAAAGCGGTCTCATGCTTTTTCGTCAGCTCCCGGCAGATCGTCAGCCGCCGGTCTCCCAGCGTTTCCTGAAGCTCCGCAAGAGTCCGCACGAGCCGGTGCGGCGCCTCGTAAACAATCATGGTCCGGGTTTCTTCCTTCAGCTCCGCCAGCACCAGCTGCCGGTCCTTTTTCTCCGTCGGAAGAAAAGCCTCAAAGCAGAAACGGCGGGTCGGAAGTCCGGAGAGCGTCAGCGCTGTAACGCAGGCGCAGGCCCCGGGAAGGGAAGTCACCGACACGCCCTCCTCCTGGCAGATCCGCACCAGATCCTCCCCCGGATCGGAAATCCCCGGCGTCCCTGCGTCGGTGATCAGGGCGATATTCTGCCCTTCTTTCAGCTTTTCCACAAGCACATGGGCTTTTTCGATCCGGTTGTATTCGTGATAGCTGGTCATCGGCGTATGAATATCGAAATGGTTCAAAAGCTTGATGCTGTTTCTCGTATCCTCCGCCGCGATCAGGTCCACCTCTTTTAAGGTCCGCACCACCCGGAAAGTCATATCCTCCAGATTCCCGATGGGCGTGGCACAAAGATATAAGGTTCCTGTCATCCTTTTCCTCCTGATTATAAAAACTGCCCCTCGATTCCTTCAAGCGACAGTTCTCAGTTTAATATCCGTAAATGTCATAAATTTCCTTATTATAAACGCCCGGCTCGTCATAGACAATCAGCGGTTTTTCCACAGTCATCCTGGGGTTGCCGCCGCGCACGGCCTCGATGAGCACCATGTTCGGCTCCCGGTCCACATAAGGGTAGACCAGCTGCATCCGTTTGGGCTCCAGATGATGCTGGGAAAGTTTCACCAGAATCTCCGCCAGCCGGAAGGGCCGATGCACCATGAAAAATTTTCCGCCGGACTTCAGAAGCTTCTCCGCCGTGCCGATAACATCCTCCAGTGTGCAGAGAATCTCGTGGCGGGCGATGGCCTTCGGAAGTTCCGGATTAGTCAGACCGTGATTTCCCGTCATATAGGGCGGATTGGAAGTGATGACATCAAAGGAAGCCAGATCAAACAGTTGTCCCGCCTCTTTGATATCGCCTTCCACGATGGAAACCCGGTCCTCCAGGTGGTTATAGAGCACGCTTCGCCTTGCCATATCCGCGCTCTCCTCCTGGATCTCCAGGCCCGTGAGATGACCAGCCTTCGTTTTTCCGGCCAGAAGAATCGGAATGATGCCGGTTCCCGTCCCCAGATCCAGTACCTTTTCTCCCTGCTTCACCTTTGCAAAACCAGAGAGCAACACCGCATCCATCCCGAAACAGAACTTGCCGGGATTCTGAATGATTTTAAAGCCGTTTCTCTGGAGATCATCCAGCCGTTCCTCCGGTTTCAGCTCAATTGTCATCTAGCTTTGATTTCCCTTCATCTTTTTCCAGAGCCTTCAGTTCCTTCAGCTCCTTGTCGTTCAGGTTCAGCTTCTCCTTTTTCCGGCGGGGCTTGAATTTCAGCTGCTCCACCTTGTACTCGCGGAGCTCTTTTTCGTCCTGCACGTCCACAAGAACCTTCACGAGCTGACGCAGAACGTTGACGCTCTGCACCTCGCCCTTGAGACCATCATCCGCAATCACCCGGTCGCCGATACCCGGCAGACGGCTGTTCAGATACTCGTAAGTGTCCTCCTCGTTTTTCAGGCAGCACATGAGACGGCCGCAGACACCGGAGATCTTGGTCGGATTCAGAGACAGATTCTGCTCTTTCGCCATCTTAATGGAAACCGGTGCAAACTCGGACAGGAACGTATGGCAGCAAAGC
>ENA-OROU01000990-OROU01000990.1-human-gut-metagenome-genome-assembly--contig:-NODE-990-length-26728-cov-5.618266_pt1 | contig 26728 bp, 20 predicted proteins | sample MGYA00242131_ERZ509054 | MGnify/ENA primary metagenome ERZ509054 (study PRJEB26280, sample SAMEA2338749) | human gut metagenome | biome: human gut; feature: human-associated habitat; material: faeces... | reverse complement strand
CATCAAAAAGGATTTCTCCACCTGTGATGTATGGAGATAAGGTTTCCAGAAACTGTTGTGTTCCTACTTTTAATAACAGATCTGTTAATTTGGGTATATCCGTTTCTTTTTCTGCTACTGCGTGGTCATGTTTTTTTTCGTATTCCTCCATGTTTTTACCTCTTTCTATAATTATTTGAACATTACAGTATTTTTCTGTGCTCCTTTCATCTGAAAATTATGTTCTACTGATAGAGTGAACATTCTGCCAAAAAATCAGGACCACCCGTCCAACGGGTGGTTTGCTCTAGGGCTATAAGCCCTTGTTACTAGGCCAGCGTCTCAAGGCGCTGGCTTTCTCTTTCGGCTATGAGAATTCTGTTTACACAGCCTTCCCACAGCTCCGTTCAAGCCATATTGCTCTTGACTCGTCGCTACCCCTTAAGGGGCATTGTTACTACTTGGCATTAACCCTTAAAAGGGTCTTCATATTCTTTTACACTTAACTTATCCATTGCAATGTCGTGCTTTTCTTGTTCCTGGATATATTTTTTTATTGTTGCCTCATTTAATCCGACTGTGCTAACATAATATCCTTCTGCCCAGAAATGACGATTTCCAAATTTATATTTTAAGTTTGCGTGTTTATCGAATATCATAAGCGCACTTTTCCCTTTTAAGTATCCCATGAATGATGATACGCTTATCTTTGGCGGAATACTTACTAACATATGGATATGATCTGGCATTAGATGTCCTTCAATAATTTCAACACCTTTATAACCGCACAGTTGCTTTATAATATCTCTTATGTCCTCTTTGTATTGATTGTAAATTACTTTTCGTCTATACTTTGGTGTGAAGACGATATGATATTTGCACATCCATTTCGTATGTGCGAGTGAATTTTCTTTCTTCGCCATAAATTACCTTTCCTTTCTGCAATATAGCCTGAACAACTTTATTGTAAATCGAAAGGTAATTTTTTTGTATAACAATCGACGCGCACCCGCATAGCGGGTGGTTAAATGTTGAGTGAAATTCCATTTTTCGGAACAGCGAAAAACTCCATCTCACTCAACAGGCTAAAGCCCATAACAAAAAGAAAGTCTCCCTGGAGAGACTTTCTTGAAACTGCAATGCATTAAGATTGATTTGCAGCTGTTGTTACTTTGTAGAGTCTTTTTACCTGATTATCAGAACCAATGACAGAAATTGTCTGTTCTTTATAGTTTACACTCATATGTACTGAACCCGGAATTTTTACAGACAAGTCAAATGTTTGTCTATTAGCACAGAGCATCGCGGCATTCCATGCATCTTCCTGTGTCTGATATCTGTGAACAATTTCTTTATCGGTTTTCACATCCGTATCTTTTACAATATACCGGCAGTCACTGATAACTTCTATTTTGAAAAATGTTTCCGTAAACTTCTTATAATCCAGTACCGTCTGCCGGCGGAACCAGCCGGATTCAATATCGATGTCTTGCTGGCCGGGTTTAAACGGATCCTCTTTGGAAAGGAAAAATCCAAACCGGTTTACGAATCCATCTTTGGATATATGCGTCAGTTCCGTTTCTTTGTCACAGTGTTTTGCTACTGACACATGAATGATTCCAGAGGCACGTACATCATTAATCCATTTCCTGCCGGCCCCATTTCGTTCAGCATATAAAATTCCTGTCAGAAGAATGATCCCTTTTGGCAGTCCTCCCTCTTCCATTCCTTTTTTGGTAACAACTAAGATGTCCCATCCGTTATCTCCTGATTCTCTGTAGTGATATCCCATTTTTGTTTCCTCCTGATTTTAAGAATTAATAATTCGAATTTTTCTTCCACAACACGAACAATATTTTGTTGTGGAAACAGCTGCTTTTTCATGTGTATGTGGATTAATGATCCATTCTGGAGATTTTATGTCAATCTTCCAATTGCAAAATTCTTCATCCAGATTTTCGTATTCATACAGTTTTTCTAAGATGTGCATCCTAATAGATTTCTTTTCCTCTTCACTAACAGGTCTTGCTGCAATAATGGTTGCTTCCTCTGTAGAGATAATATATCCATCTGCATCCAGACCGGTTAAGCGTTCTTTCGGTTTCTCCATATAGTTACCTCATCCTCCATTATTTATTAGAACATTACAGTCTAAAATTCATACTCTCCTTTCTTCTGTTGATTCCGTTCTATATTGTAGAGTGAATGTTTTCATATAAAACAAAAGGAAGCCCATAGCGTGGACTCCCTTATACCTATAATGTTCTATGAGATATTTATAAAATTAGCACTGAACAAGCTCGAATTCTTTCGTCTTCTTATCTTTTTCCAAACGAATATACAGTGTTTCGTCATCTGAAAACTCGGTGCACTGATATCCAGTATTTACAAGTTCTATAATCTTTTTGAGTTCTGCTGCTGCAATTGAATATGTTTTCATTTTCGGCTCCTTTATATGTTTTGATATTTTACCATGGGAAGGTCTTGTATAACGTATTTTTCTTTACAGCTTCTACTTCATACAGGTATGCTCCATTATCCCAGTATTCCTTATCATTGGATGCAATCTTTCTTTCCGGATAATCCGTTTTGAACAGTTTGCTTGCCTGCTTTAACGATTCTGCCGTTATGATACCTTTGTCACCATCGCTGCACTCATAAGCAAAGACTTTCTGTGAATGAACATCCTCCATTTCTACATTTTCGGGATCAATATATTTCAGTAACGCTTGGCGAGCATGCTCAAAATATTCGTCAACATCTCCATATAAATAATACCGGTTCTCATCATCGTTTAATTCAATGATTATTTTTTCTCCATTATAGAAATAATCTATTGGATTGAAATCATTAGGATAATAATGCTGTAAATAATCGTTCGCTGTATGATAAGCATTTTTGGTTGACAGATCCACCAAATAAATATTTTTGGATTCCATGCCTATTTCATTACTTAAAGCATATGATGGTAATTTCTTTGCAATATCCTTCCAGGATCGGTCCGGTTTAAGTAGATTCCATATCTCCATTGCCTTTTCAAGAGTATCAAATCGTACATTAGGAGTGATATTTACTCCTTCCTGTTTTAAATATTCTTCATATGTGGTTTCATTGTCCTTGTTTATCTGGCTGCCAGCATAAAATTTCACATCATTTCCATCATCTATAATCTTTTTTACCAAATCCATTTCATTTCCATCAAGATAATACCAGGCCATTTCTTTGACACTACTTGTAACTGTGAAGACAATAATTTTATAAACCAGCTTTTTCTTTTTTGGAAGATGAAATTCGCATAATTTTAAATGGTCATTTTTTGAGAAAATACATCTCTCTCCATTATAAGAAAGTCTACGCGGTTTTGAACGTGCAGATAGTATTTTTTCAAAGCCAACAGAGCATAATTTTTCAATTGATTCCTCGTAATCCCCTTCCCGTTTTCTGTCATATTCCAGACACAGCTGATATTCAGGAAATTTCTCGGCAATATTCCGGATTACAGCCAGTAAATATCCCTGTCCGCGATATAATGTCATAAGTTCAATCCAGGTAATAACTACACAGGTATCTTCAAACCTAAGAAATACCTGTCCAATTGGAATACTGTGTTCATCCTCAATGAGATAAAAATTTGTACCTTCCATACCGGTATCATTCTGCTGCTTTTGTGGACTTAAAATAATTTTCTTATCATTCATGATATGTTCTCCTTCTGTTTTTTATTTGAACATTACAGTATAAATTTTCGTCTCCCTTCTTCTGTAAATTATGTTCTACACATAGAATGAATTTATCGCACAAAAATAAAAGAAAGCCCTCGTAAAGAAGACTTTCTCAAACTATAATGTTCACTTATCAGTAATCTACATCATTATCAACAACCTGCGCATCATCAAAGTCAGACCAGTCGAAATCACAATCTTTCATATTTTTTGTCTTTCCAAGAGCTTCTTCCTCTGAATCAACCTCCAGTGTTGCATAGCCGTATTTAATAACCATAACCTGCATTTTTCTCATAATATTTTCTCCTTATTTTAAGCCATGATTTGCGTAGTATTTTATAGTACTACTTATTTTAACTTCATCTTTTAACCAAATAGCAGACTAAAGAAGCTTTTTTTTACATCTGCGGTATTTAACGGATGCCTAAAATATAAGTCATCATCATAATCAGATGAATTTGACTCAGAATATTCCATTGCATTTCTTCTAAAATACAATTCCGTATCTCTACAGTTCTTTTTCTTAGATTTCTTAGATTTTTTGTTATCTTTCTTTTTGGATTTTTTCTTTTTATTTGTATCTGTATATTCTTTCTTGGATTTTTTCTTTTTCTTATCTTTTTTACTCATATCCGTACCTCACTCAAATTACATCAGCTTCCATTCTTCATATAATTGCCAAGTATCATCCGGATTTTGCTGCATTGGCATAGCATCAAATCCAAGATCCTCAAAAAATTCTGACAGAACCTCTGCCTGCTCTTTACTCTGACAGTTAATTTCGCCATCATTCAATTTGAAACCATATTTGCTATGACTCTCATTTATAGATAACAGATTACAGATCATTCGAAAGACATATTCTGTCTCCCTGTCTTCATTCAGCAATCCGTGATCATAGCAAAATCGAAACATTGTATCTGCCTGTTCTGGGCCGGCATATTCAAAGACATCTCTGACCGTGATCCCAGCTGAGACAAGCTGGCTATAGAAGTCCAATTCATCCTGGTTTGTATCTGCGGCCTCCTGGAATAATTTCCCCAGATCCTTTTTAGAGATTATTTTTTCTGGTTTATCTACAGATACAGAGTAACCTCTTGAACGAAGTTCTGTGATCATGTTCCCCGTAGGTATTTCAGGTAATCCGGAATCTTCTTTATAAGCGATTAGATAATGTATATTCCCCAAAGTATCTTTGCACGTCAGCCTTGTTTCATTTTTTGAATCTTTATCTATTTTCCATTTTAAATGAAATCTATCATATTTATTTGCCGCCGCGCAGAAATCTTCTGCATTTTTACAATCTGAAACCATATCGGTTAGCCCGAATGTATCATCGAACTGATTGCTTAATGAAAAAGGAACTCTCCTTGGATTGGTAAGTGTCAAATTATTTTTGTATTTCATAATTCTGTTTCCTTTCGTATAAAACTAAATTTTTATAGTGTACCCATGTCTGTATAGCTGTTGATCCGCTCCAGTTCTCTGTATAAAGAACCGTCCGTGACATATACATCTTCGGTATCATCGATCCATTTACCATCCTGCGCTGTATGTATGGTAACAATGTTGGAATAGTCTTTATCCAGGGCCGGGTTAAATTCTTCATCTTTGTAGATGTGAAGAACCAGATCACAGTTTTCTCCGAACTCAAATACTGTTAATTTCTCATCCGCCAGCAGATCATTGCAGTAATCAATAATCGTCTCAATGGATGGGCGTGATAACTGGTAAGAATGATCCATATGAATTCCTCCGTTCTGTTAGCTTATGACAGCTTTTTTTCTTTATGCTTGAAAGGTTTCTGGGCATATTCTTGTTTCCATTTTCGGACACGTTTCTGTATCTCATCTGGCCGACCTACCAAAATATATCCTTCGCCCTCAATCAGATATCCATCCGTCTTTTTATCGAAATAAATGATTCCGCCATCAAAACCTGATAATGGTTCTATTACCATTACAAAATTTCCGATTGGATTCTCTTTGCAAATATAGGTGTTATCCCAGTCCATTTCCGAGATATATAATCCCGTATCATTTAATTTTTTGACTTTCATTTGTCCTTTCATGTTGTATTCCTCCGTTATTTTTTATTCGAACATTACAGTATTCTTTTCATGCTCCTTTCATCTGCTGATTATGCTCTATTAATAGAATGTATGTTTCTTATATAAATAAAAAAAGGAAGTCCGAAATAAGACTTCCTTAGATTCTGTAATGCCAAAATAAAATTATACGAATTATAAAATTATGTTGCAGAGATTGCATTCTGCAGTGCCTCTTCCACATATTTGTTTAGAGTCATTCCATCTTGAATGGCATGGATAGCAATGGAACGATGAAGATCTGGCGAGATTCGAACATTGAAAGAGCCTTTGTAGGCTTTTTCCGGCTCGATTCTTTTTTCTACACATAATTCCAGATAATCATCAACTGCTTCATGAAAATCCTGAATTAATTCCTTGGCACTTTCACCTTCGTAAGAAATGAGGGAATGAATGCCGAGGACTTTTCCATAGAAGAGTTGATCTTCTTCTGAAAACTCTACACTTCCGATATAATCTTTGTATTTCATAACGCTACTCATATCAGATCCTCCTGTTCAAGAAATTCTTTTAATCTCCTAAATTTCAGTTTAGCTGCCTTATCCCCAAATATGCCACTCTTTTAATTTGACTTTTTCTTTTTGTAATTCTTGCCCTGTAAGTTGCGTATAAATTGTATTAAGTTCTTTAAAAATATTCTCAGGCACAATATTTTCTTTTAAAGTATCGTTTAAAATATCATTATCTTCATCAACCCATGCTACATCGTATGATACGGATAATAATCAAAATCATTACAGTTTAAATCTGTTTTTAGGTCTATAGTCCATCCAAAATACTTATCAACACTAACACTCATATCTTATCTCCTTAGATCCTAATCTTTCAGTTTAACAAATTATCCATGGTAATAATCAGTCATAACATCTCTCATAAGCCCATCTGTTCCGCTCCCCAGATTTTTATGAATAACATACTTTTTTCCACCCACTAGCGGACAGCAATGTGGGTGTGTAGTCCCTTTAAATATGGGAATTCCTTTGCATTTTGGATACTTACATGTCCATGCGTGAAAATCCTATATCAGTTAATTAATCTATTCAATTAACAGCAACATATAATCTGCATTTGTCCATTCTAGTTCTTCAATATATTTGATAAACGCTTTACAAGCAAATGGGTCTTTTGCGTGATGTTTGTTATATCCTTTATCCGTCCAACGAGCGAATATATTATGAATTGCACTTACTCTTGCTTTTGCGACATCACTTTCGTTTTTATGCGTATGATACGTAAGCGGAAATAAGTGATACGTTATATGAGTGTTATAGCCAAACATCCCAATCCTGTCCTCGTATGTACTTTTTTCTGATAGTACATCGTACATATTTTTGCAATTATTATCAGATTGAAGCAGTAAAAAACCCAATTCGCTTTCTAATAACGCTTTTACAATATCATCTAAATTTACTTCTGATTCTTTATACATGATTTCTCCTCCACTAAATCCTAATCTTTCTGTTTATTTTTTTGCTAGAATTCATATTTTTCAACAGCTTCTTGGATGGAATGTGCTAATGCATTTTGTAACCCATTTTCTGATATTTTAATAAAAGAAAATTGCCACTTATCATCCCAAAATTTAACGACATCAAAGAATTGGTTCTTATTGTGATTTCCAAAACAAAATACTTTGGGATGTGGAATTTCAAGTAATTCAAACCCATCTATATCGTATTCATCACTCGCAATCAACTCTGCAACCAGATCGAAATCGCTTTTGTTAACATCTTCGTCCCAGCTTTCCAGATGAATGTGATCTTCAGCTATTTCGGATACATCGCACATATGGAAATTTTCGCCTAAGCCCATAATTTCTTTTACTTTTTCTATTTTGCTCATTTATTCATCCTCCTATATAAAGTATGTAAGAATGGCAGCCGCTAAACCTCTACTGTGATATATATGAATTACCATATACCGGAAAAGACCCGCTTCCTATCGAAGCAGGTCCTTCCAGTTATCAAGATCTTAATCCTGTGTCTTATGATTGAAGTGGTTGACTACTACACTGTCATGTCCGAAGTCTCCCTCTTCATATTTTTTGTTGGTAAATGTTGCACAAGCCGTATCATTATCCGTCAGATGATATACTGCTGTTTTTCCGTTAATGGTTGCATTTACCGGTTTGGTCAGTGATTCAAACTCAAATCGGCTGACACTTTCCTCGGAACAGGTGTATTCCCCTGCCGGGACCTGACCAAAGACTGCTTTCATTTCTACATATCCGTCACTATCTGTATGTGCTTTTACATAGTTTTCAGTAAATGTGACACTCTGATAATAAGTATGTGCAGCTCCCAGTGTATCCGTTCCTGTAAGTTTAAAGATAAAGGTTGGATCACCATGCTCTTTCCAGTAATCGTCAGCTTTGATACGTTTGATTACGGTACAGTCACGATATCCTTTAACTTTAATGGTCTGATTTGCATCATTGATATCTTTGTGGCATGCAATCATGGCATCTCCAAGATAAATCTCTTCAAATACAACCAGCGTTCTTCCGGCAAGTTTTTTTCCAGTTACCGGAATTTCAACATCAATACTTCCCTGTGTAGCCTCCGGCTCCCATTCGGTTGTTTTTACGATGTCATTTCCATTATCGTCCTGTACAATCTTTCCTGTAGTCTTATCAACCAGATATGACTTGATCGTGTGTGTCATACCATACTGTACACCTTCGTATTTGATTGTATCAATGATTGACATATCTCCACCGATATCTACGTAATTCTTTCCGCTTACCTTTCCTTTTGCTGTTGTGCTGAGGATTGGGAAGTGAAGTGTCTGCTGTTCATTATCCAGATCATTTTCAATCGTTACCTGTTCACCATTGCAGCTCAATGTTTCAAATGCTACCAGTGCTGAGGTTTTAAGGTTGGATGGATTGATATCAAATACCATATCCACAGATCCACTATCAGAATCCGGTGTAAATGTCTGTGTTATTGTTGCAGTCTTTCCATTTGCATCTACAAATGTTTTTCCGGTAGATTTTTCTACCAATGTTCCAGTTAACTTATATGTCTTTCCTGCGATAAGCCCTTCATATGTCACCAGGTCATGTGCTTTTACATTATCCCGGATATATGTGTAGTTGGTCTGGCTGTCTTCGTCTATCAAGTTCGTTGAAATAGATGGTACATATACCGTCTGTGCTTCATCATTCAGATCCATATGAGTTCCCCAAAGTGTTTCTTTTCCTCCGGTTGTTTCATATACTTCCTCGAATGCTACATAAGCTCCTCCAGCCATTCCATTTGTATTAAAGGTAAAGGTAACGGTTGCTGTTCCAGTTGCACTGCCAGCTGTAAATACTCCACTTGCAGTAATCAGTTTGCCATCGCCGTCAACAGCTGCCTCTCCTGTGATCTTATTCATTAATGTACCATTAATCTTGTAAGATGTTCCACGGATGGCTCCTTTGTAACTAACAGTGTCATCGATTTTTGCTGTCCTTGATAATGTCACCTGCTTTGTTCCGGATTTCTGATCTTTTGCAGTCGTTGAAAGAGACATATTCGTAACTGACTGATCTGCATCACTGATATCTTTATGGATAGCCAGGTCTTTTTTCGAGGATGCTATTCCGTATGCAACACTAATTCCATTCAGTGTCTCATATGCTACCAGTGTTTTTCCTTTCAAGTTGGATCCATCAAAGGAGAAGTTAACTTTAGCTGTTCCGTTTGCTGTACTTGGCGTAAAGGTTGTTGTTCCGGTAATTTCTTTTCCAGATTTATCTGTTGCTGCTTTTCCTGTATCTTTATCCATCAATTTTCCAGTTAATGTATAAGCACGTCCCGGTTTTAATCCAGAGTAAGTAACAGTATCGACCAGAGTACTTCCGGCTGCTGTTGTAAAGTAATGATCATTTGCTGTATTTGTCAGTACGGTCTGTACTTTTGGTACATAGAATGTTTCATTCTCATCATTTAGATCACTATGCGAATACAGAAGTTTTCCAGATGGATCATCCATACTCTGTACGGCCACATCCGCATTTTGCGTATCCACGTCTTCATTTTCTGTGTCTGTATTCTCTTCATTGACCGCTCTTATCGGATCTGTAAATACAGAGTCATTATTCAGGATTTCTTCCACTGTCAGTCCATCTGTTGCTTTTGCGGAGCTGATGATGACTGATGAGGATGGGGCGGCGATATTAGCCTTGGCTGTGTAAGCTTTATAGGTTAAGTATCCATTGCTGTAATTTGCCATGGATTTACCCAATTGATTTCGATTATATGTTTTTCCCGAACCTCCACGGATACTTGTACAACTACTGAACATATATGTATCTGATTTAACCTTTGCTACGCTCCATCCTTCGGACACGTAAATGGTTTTCAGTTTTCTACATTCCGTAAACATGTTTGTTGTATCAGTTACATTTGATGTTGACCATCCACTAAGGTTAATGGATGTAATGTTACTCATACGCCCGAACATACCATTAAAGGAAGTTGCTTTGCTCATTCCTAATCCAGAAAGATCCAGACTGGTTAATGATGTACAATCAAGGAAAGTATTGATACATGTATCAATGTTAGGAGCATACATTCCTTTTATTTTTATACTTGTACATTTTGTTAATCCGTTAAATGTGTTATTGATTTCTATAAGTTTCGGTGCGTTCCATTTGCTGATATCCAAGCTTGTAATGCCACTACAATATGCAAACATACCACTTAACTGACTCACATTTGACATATCCCAGTTTTGAACGGCTACTTGTGTCAGCTTTTTACAATCCAAAAATGTATTTACAGCCTGCGTTACATTTGAAGTCTTCCAGTTACTTACATCTATATTTGTAAGATTCACACATTCATTAAACATTGCATTAAAAATGTTTGCATTTGACGTATCCCATTTGCTAACATTCAGGCTTGTAAGTGCATAGCAATTATTAAATAGAAATCCGAAATAAATTACTTTTCCCATTCCCCAATTGCTGGTATCCAATTTTGTAAGCACTTGACAATTAGAAAACATGCTGTCTGCATTTGTAAGATTTGAGAATACCCACTTGCTTGTATTCAAAGATTGTAATTTACTACATCCCTCGAACATAGAATGTGTAGTGGTTATCTTGGAAACATTCCAATTACTTGTATTGCCTATAGATGTGAGCGCAGTATCACTATAAAACATCATTTGCGAATTTTCACAGTTTGACATATCCCAATTGCTAAGATCCAAACTTTTTAAGAGAAAGTTATTAGCAAAAGCTTTTTCCGTTGATGTAACATTCGATACGTTCCAATTACTTACATTTATATTTGATAATTTTTCACAATCATTAAATATACCAGAAACATCTTTAGCTTTTTCTGTAACAAAATTATCTGTTAAATGAAGGGTGGACATTACTTTATCACCACTAAACATATATCCAAAATCTGTTACATTTGAAGTATCAAACATGCTGAGATCCAAGCTCTGTAATTTAAAACAGCTGTCAAACATGCTGTGCATGTCTTTTACTTTGGAAGTATTAAAATTGCTGACAGGTATATTTGTTAAATTAATACATACAGCAAACATAGCATCCATATCTGTTACCTGAGATGTATCCAATCCAGATACATCTAATTTTGTCAGTCCTTTACAGTAACTGAACATTTTATTCATATTTGTATCTCTTGAAGTATCCAGATTTTTCAGATTGATACTTGTCGCATTTTCAAAACCATTGAACCATCTGGCTGTCGACACTGGGCGGATTTTATCTCTGAATTCTACAGATTTCACATTTAATGCATTATTTTTCCAAAGCACCGAATCAATGGTCGGAAAATGTGTACTTTCATTGAACGGATATACTTCTACGACCGTCTTGCTTGGGTAAGTATCTTTTCTCTTCTGGAAGCTTAATGTTCCGTCACTATATAACACTGCATACACGTCTGCGGTTTCGTCATCAAAGACTGTCCCTGCATCCTGCAGCTTGTCAAAGTACAGATCCTGTGTGATCACATAATTCTTTCCGGCTAACTCTTCCGGATCAAATGTGAAATCAACATGCTGCTGCGATTCACTTCCAGATGGCACAAATGACTTTTTCGCAATCAATTCTGTGACTTCTTTAAATTCATCACCAGGATATAAGATTTCATTTTCAAACAGGTCTTTCTTAATTCCATTTGAATCATCCAGTACCTGTCCGCTTTCTGTACAAAGAACGTATTTTGTTCCTTCGTCATTCAGTCTGTAATATCCCTGTTTTGCTGTCTCTCCACTGGAAGAAACATCCTTCTTTAAGAGATATACATTATAAGTGTCAAGTCTATTGACTGTATAGTTACCTTCGTCAGCTGGCACTACATTTGTGATGTCATAGGCATCTTTTCCATAAGTACATTTTCTGGATTTTGAAACAACCTTTCCAGTTGACTTGTCAATAATTTTTCCTACTAATGTGTAGGTATTTCCTCTTGTTAAACCGGTAAGGTTTACCTGATCTGAAATTCCTGTGTCTGTGTAGCTTACATTGTCTACTGATACATAGGTATTTGTAATAGCAGGAATCGTGACTGTCTGCTTTTCATTAGTCGTATCTTTTTCGTAAGTCCAAAGATTCCATGGATCTCCGTTTGTAGTGTCTGTATCAAAAGCAAAATAAATTTCAACCTGAGAAATCAACTTCTTTCCGGCATATTTCTTTACAACACTGGCCGGAAGTGTGTAATGAATGGCATCTCCATTTTTCAGCATATCACTGGTAAATCTCTTTGCACTGAATCCGGATGTGATTGCATTTCCATTCGCATCCGTGATTGCATTTCCATTTTCATCTACCAATTTAGCATTTGCTTTGATGTAGTATCCAAGATCAACAAGGTCTTTGCTAAAGTTCTCGTATGTGATCTGGTCCTGTAAAGTAACATCCTTAGAAGTGGTATTGACTTCATGGAGTCCTGTGTCTGATACTGTCAGTTCTGTACTGATCTTCTGGAATTTTACTGTCTGCAGATCATCATTCATATCTGTATGTTCTACAAGAAGTTTATTGTAATTTGGTGTTCCATCTGCATTTAAAGCATAAATCTTTTCAAATACAACAATGTTCTTACCAAGCATGCTTTCCGGATTATCATAAATCAGGTTTTGATGTGCCTGTCCGGTATAAGTACCATCATTATAAGGTTCAATCTTTGCTTCCGATTGTACAAGGGAACCATCCTTATTTTTGATATATTCTCCAGTTTCTATATCAACCAGATTTGCTACTGCATAACCGGATGAAATACCTTTTACATTAACTTCATCCGTAATGGCTTTTCCGTAAGTAAGCTGTCCGGTTGTATAATTGAAAATACCGCCCTGCTGGATAAATGCTGTATTGTTATTTCCGCTGGTGTTATCTGCAGCATAGGTTTTTACTTCGATGCTGTTATTGATAATTTTTCCAAGATCCAATGTGGCTCCTGTATTATTATCGATTTTAAAAGTTCCCTTATAGAGAATCTTTCCATTATTTTCTTTACACTCTAATTCTTCAATGCTATAACTTCCGTATTCAAAAGACCCTTCATCATCATTAAGAATGGATGTATCTCCAAACCAGACACCAGCTCCCGCTTTATCTGTGTTTGTATTCAGACTCTTTTTAATCAATGAAGAATCATATACACCATTACTTCCGGTATAAATTGTATGGCTTTCCTTTGTTTCCAGATTCGTGATCTTAAACGGAATATTTGCCATGGTATTATTATTCGTTCCATTGATCTTCGTCAGCTTAATATCTGCTCGAACCGGGCTGTCAGATCCTTCAAATGTCTGACCTCCCATTAATGTTGACAGATCTCCAGGTTTCGTTACCTGTGCAAGGTATACACCATTTACAGTACTATTGCCTTTTGTATCCGTCATGTTTAAATCATTACGGTATCCATCCGGTGCTTTTGTTTCCTGGATAGTGATTGTTCCGCGAGGGATAGTAATTGCTCCATCTACTTTATAAAAATTATCTCCACCTACTTTATAGGTATCTGATAAACCGGCTTGATAGACTTTGCTTCCATTTGATTTAGTACGTTCTTTGGTTTCGATGACCCATGTGCGGGTTGCCCTTGCTGGGAGACTATTTCGATCATAGAATCCATCATAATATTTAATAGTGAACTGTGCTCCAGCTAATGTTTTCTTTCCTTTTATTGTATTACCTGTATATTTGTCTTTTTTCTGAATAACAATCGCTGCCGGGTCATCCATCGGTTTATCTGTAAAGCTAACTACTTTATTCTCACCGCTAGATAAACTCACTGTTTTCACTGTGTTATCAATATAGTAACCTTCCGGTGCGGAAATTTCTTTTACATAATAAGTTCCCGGTTCTAAATTGATTGAATTCGAGGTTCCATTTACATTTGTTGTAAATGTGGATACCTGAGAAGTACATGCTGCATTGCTATATACTCCGTATTTTGCATTTGCTAAAGAATAACAACTATTTCCATTTGTGATATCTGTGTTCGATGATGATTTTCTAAGTGATAAAGTTGCTACATTATTAACCTGAAATGCCATTGGCTGATGGTTGTAAGATGTATTGAAATAATACACAGCATACCCGCTAGGGATGCCTCCCATTGCCTGCATTTGATTTGCTTTGTTAATCAACCAATTTTTTGTAGAATTTGGCAATCCATAAAATGCATAATTAGCCTGTGAATTATTGCGTAATGCATATTTGGCATAGGTATATGACAAAATTACATGTGAATAAGCATATTCTAAGTCTCTTACGCCATTCCAAATCCATCCATATCTATTCACAAACTGACTGTATCCAGGACCGCCGTATGCATAATAAAATGCTTTTCTTGATGAACCATCAGAAATTAAACTTCCTGTGTACCATCCAGCTCCTGGTGTTTTCAGAAGAGGATTCATACAATATGCCACTTGACCTTCATTTGTTGTATAATATCTCGTATTATATCTTCCATACCAGATCTTATTTCCTGGGACATTCAAATAAATACTTTTCGTACCTGCTGCCCGTGTAGCAATTTCATAATCGCTTGCAGTAGTCTGTAAATCAATTTCTGCATCTTCAATAACGGATTCAGGAATTTCTTTAAAAGTAGCTGCTACTTTGACATTCTCTTCCGGCATAGTAAATGTGGCAATACCCTCCTCATCTACTGATAGTTCTTGAAGAACTTCGCCGGATTTATCCTCTAATTCTACCTTATCAAGTTCATATCCGTAATCGGCACTTGTTTGAACTTTTACTTCCGTATTTTCTTCATAAGAATCTTTAGACTCATATTCCACATCTTCTTCTGATGCATCCAAAATAGACTGCGTGGAATTCTCCACATCTGCTTTTACAAGATCATCTTCTGATATTGGAAAACTTAGCAGACCATTATCAGCTTTAGATAATTTCACTTCATAAGAATCCTCTTTTTGAGTTTCTTTTGATTCTGTGTCTTGTGTCTCTTGTGTCTCTTTTTTTTCTTGCTCTTTTTGACTTGCATCAGCTGTTTCCTGTTCATTTGCTTCTGAAATATCTTCATCCGCATTTTGAATTGTCTGCGTCTGTTCAGAAGACACTTCCGGTTCCTGTGCATATGCCACAGTACCAAGAGAAGACGGAACAATCATGATTGCTGCAAGCAAAAGTGCAATCACCTTGTTTACCCATTTTTTCCTTTTCACTTACAATTCCCTCCTTATTCTTGTCTCATTTGCATTTGAAGTCCGTATATATATCTGCCTGATGCAGAATCCTTTAAAGCCTGCTCTTTTTCAACGACCTGAATTTTCCCTTTTAATGGGATTTTATATGTCTGGCCATTTGAAGCTTCTTGGATATCTATCCGAGGCTTCTGATCTATATATGCTTTTAATGCTTTACAATAAACAGTAACGTTATAGGTAATGTCATATGTCCCTGGTGTATCAAAATCTACTTTTGAAATATCCGCCTCCAGTTTTTTGATTACGTTTGTATCATGCGTAATCTGATTCAAACTTGCATCAGGATGATATCCCTTCACTGCTTCTAAATTTGATACACTTGCAGTTAATCCTTGTAGACTATCTGCCGTAAATTGGCTTGTATCTATCTGGACTTCTGCTTTTTTCTTTTCTCTTATTTTCTTAGAATGAATTGGTCGATTTATCGCAAGAATTGCTGCGATTGTTCCAAGTATAAGAATGAAAATTAACACAACTGTCCATTTCCTTTTTGCCTTTACTTTCGGCTTTTCTTCCATATGCGCTTCCCCTTTCTTTTTCATAAAGTTCTCATTAATAGTATGAAAGAAAGGTAATTATCACAGGATTCGTTTCAACTTGAAAATGTCCGTTTGAATAAACGTAAGTTAGAAATATTTATGAATAGATTTTAAGAAAATAATGGAATAAAACAATTCAATATAAAGCATAAGAATTATCATTATATTGATTATTTCTTTGCATAATATTATTGATAAGATTTTATTATATAGACGAATATTTTATATACTTTGTCTATTGTTCTACTTTTCATTGCCAGGCCAGTCACTGTCAATTTTTATGAGTTGAATATATTGCAAAAAAAGGAAAGGGTCAGTGCCCTTTCCCTAGAAACCTGTATTCAGATTTTTATTTTTTCTTCTTTTTGAAGACCATGACTCCACCGCCAAGCAGGAGAATCACTGCAACCCCAAGTAATACATACATAGTAGCATGATCACCTGTCTGTACTTTTGTTGGCGTAACCGGCGTTTTTGATGGTGTAACTGGAGCTTTCACGATTTTTACTGTCTGACCTTCATCATTGATATCTTCGTGATTTGCCACTTCATTACCGTTTGCATCATACATCTTTTCAAATACAACCAAATCTTTTCCGCCAAGATCTTTTGCATTAAAGGTAAATTCTACATTTACTGATCCTTCTGATTTATCCGGGGTAAATTCTGCTTCTGCAGTAACTTCCTTTCCATTAACCATCAGGGCTTTTCCTGTAGCCTTGTCCATTAAAGTTCCCTTTACGTGATGCTTTTCTCCTGGAGCAAGATTCTTATATTCTACTTTGTCTACAATTGTAACCTGTTTCGCAGCGGTAATGCTGTGATCACCATCAGCTTTATCCGTAGCTGTTGTACCAATATTTGGGAAGTAAATGCTCTGGTCAGTATCATTGATATCCTCATGGGATCCAACTGATACATCTTCATACAGAACATCTTCAAATACAACAAGTGTCTGGCCTTTTAAAGCACTTCCATCAAACTTAAATGTAAGATCAATGCTTCCATCAGCTTTTTCCGGGGTAAATGTTGTGCTTGCTATAACTTCTTTGCCGTCAACCAGCAGAGGCTCTTTTGTCTCTTTCACCATTAATTTACCCGCAATCTTATATTCTTTGTTCGGAATAAGATTCGTATATTTTACGGTATCAACAACAGTAACATCATTATCTGCCATAGAGGTATGGGAACCGGTCTCAGAATCTTTTGCAGTTGTTTTGATTTCTGGATAATGGACTGTCTGTCCTTCATCTTTAATATCTGTATGTTCTGCAATTGAAACTTCGTTAAATGTCAGATCTTCGAATGCGACAGTACTCTTTCCTTTAAGTTCACTGCCATCAAACATAAATGTTACATCTACTGTACCGTTGGATTCTGTTGGTGTGAATTTCGTAGAACCCGTAACGTCTTTTTTCTCTTCTGAGAATTTATAATTTGTAATCTTATTGATGTCATATACTTTATGATTATCAATTGCTGCTGTGACATCTTTCTTAAAGGATCCGCTCCATGTGATCAAAGCATCATCGATTGCAATTGGTGTTGCATTCTCATCAGCATTGACAGGAAGATATCCTTTTTCTGTCTTGGAATAAATACCTGCCGGTACTTCATCCGTGCCTTTTTCTACATACACATAGGATCCGGCTTTCAATTTATAAAGTTCCTGATCAGATTTAATTGCACTATTCGTAAATGATTCAACAACTTTTGCCTGCAGAACTTCGCCTGTAGTCTGATCCATCAATTTTCCTTTTAACTCATATTCACGGCCCGGTGTAAGATTCTCATAGGAAACAGTATCATGAATCACTACAAGATCCTCTGCTTTTGATAGATTGATTGCTGTATCTTCGTCTGCTGCCGTTGTCTGGATTTTCGGAAAATCAATTGTCTGGTCTTTATCATTAATGTCTGCATGTGTTCCTACAGATTTTCCTTCATACTGCACATCTTCAAATGCAACGATGCTCTTACCGGCAAGGGCACTTCCATCGAATACAAATGTAAGATCTACAGAACCATCTGCTTTATCCGGAGTAAATGTTTTTGTAGCTGTTACTTCCTGATCATTTACTGTCAGAGGATTTCCTGTCTCTTTATCCATCAAAGTTCCATGAACCTGATACTGTTTTCCAGGAATTAAATTTGTATATTTTACGGTATCAATAATTGTTACTTTATCGTCTGCTTTAGACAGATTGTTCTTTGTCTCGGAATCTTTGGCAGTTGTATGTACTTCTGGGAAGTGCACTGTCTGTCCTTCATCCTTAATATCTTCGTGAGATGCTACGATTGCTTTATCTCTATAAAGCTGTTCGAATACAACAACACTCTTACCTGCGAGATCACTGGCATCGAAATTAAATGTTACATCAACAGTTCCGTCTTCTGCCTTCGGTGTGAATGTGCAGAAACTTGTTACTTCTTTTCCGTTAACTACAAGCGGCTGTCCTGTAGTCTGGTCCATAATACGTCCAGTCATGGTATATTCTTTATTCGGAACCAGATTCTTATAGGATACCGTATCTGTGATAGTTACATTATTGTCTGCTTTTGAAAGGCCAATCTTCGTTTCACTGTCTTTTGCAGTTGTTTTAATCTGCGGGAAATGTACAGACTGGTTTTCATCTTTAATATCGGCATGTGTTGCAACAGAGATTTTATTTACTTTCAAATCTTCAAATGCAACCACTGTCTTTCCGGCAAGTGCACTTCCATCAAATGTAAATACAATATCTACTGATCCATCTGCACTATCCGGAGTGAATGCTTTCGATGCTGTAACTGTCTTACCGTTTACCTCTAATGCTTTACCGGTCTCCTTGTTCATCAAAGTTCCTTCCATCACATAAGATTTTCCAGGAACCAGATTGGTATATTTTACTGTATCTACGATTGTAACTTCTTTTTCAGCATAAGAAATATCTTCTTTGGTTTTATTATCTTTTGCTGTTGTTCCGATCTTTGGAATGTGGATGGTCTGTCCTTCATCATTGATGTCTGCATGGGAAGCATACAGTTTTCCATTCTGATAAATGTCCTCAAATGCAACTACTGTTTTACCAGCGAGTTTTGATCCATCGAAAGTAAATGTTACTTTTACAGATCCATTGCTTTCTTTTGCTACGAACGTTGTTTCTGCAGTTACTTCATTGCCATCTGCATCTTTTACAACCTTTTCTGTTGCTTTATCCATCAACTTTCCTGTTACTTTATATTTTTTCCCAACCTTGAGATTTGTATATTTCACAGTATCTACAATGGAAATTTTACCATCTGCTTTGGAAATATTTGTATCTGTCGTAGAATCTTTTGCCGTTGTTCCAATACTTGGGAAATGTACTGTCTGATCCTGATCATTGATATCTTCATGAGAAGTAATTAATGTGTCATCCAGATAGCAATATTCAAATACTGTTACATCACATCCGGCAAGTTTGCTTGCATCAAAATCAAATTCTACCTCTGTGCTGCCTTCTGCAGTCTTTGGAGTAAACTTTTTCTCGGATGTAATTTCTTTACCATCAGCATCCAGCAATGCTTCACCAGTCTTCTGATTCATAAGCTTGCCTTTTAATGTATAGGTTTTACCTTTTTTTAATCCGGTATAGGATACGGTATCAACCAAAGTAACTGCATCGTCTGTTGCTGCATAATGTGTATTGGAAGCCTCATCTTTTGCTGTTGTCTGCAGTGTCAGATCAGCATTTTCAATTGTTCCCATATCAATCTTATATCCATCTCTGGTGATTGTAAGTGTTCCTTTGTATAATGCTTTTCCTTCATTTGCATCGCATTTCAGTTCTTCGATTTCATAGGTATCATATGGAAGTGCTCCCTTTGTATCATCTGGATCAGTAATCTTGGTTTCATCCCCAACTTTATACTGACCAAACCATAATCCAGAGTCTTTCTTTCCACCGTTTGTATCCTGACTGTGTTTATTAAAGTCAGATGCGGAACTGTAATATCCATTTTCATCTGTCACAATCTTATGGCTTTCGCCAGTTGTTTTACTTGTGATTTTGAATGGAATGTTTGCCATAGGTGTCTTATCTTCTTCATCTTTCTTTGTGAATTCAAAGTCACCGCGAAGAACATGATCATTCATTTCATATTCATTTCCACCCTGTAAATGAACTGCATCACTATTCATCGTAATCTGTGCCACATATGTACTACTTTTATCTGTAGAACCTACAGGTGTTAAATATGCATTATCTAATGAATATCCTTTTGGTGCTTTTGTTTCTGTAATAGAAATCGTTCCTAACGGAAGTGTTGGTAAACCATCGACTAAAAAGAAATCATCGCCAGACACCTTATATGCTTCCGTAAGTCCTGTCTGATAAACTATCGTTCCATCCGATCTTGTACGTTTTTTTGTTTCTAATACCCATGTCTTTGTTGCATTTTCCGGAAGATTATCTTTTGTATAATATCCGGCATAATACTTAACGGTGAATTGTGCGCCTTCAAGTGATGCACCACCAATTGCAATTCCGTTCTCTGGTACTTCGCTGTCCTTTTTATTAATTGTAATTGCAGCTGGGTCATCGCCTGGCTTATCTGTAACACTTACCGTTGCAGTCTGTCCACTTGTTACTGTGAGTGGATATACTGTATTATCTTTGTAATATCCTTTCGGTGCTGTAATTTCTTTCACATAATATTTTCCGGCCGGCACATCGATAACATTGGAATCTCCATTTTCATTTGTTGTGAAAGTGGCTTTCTGGCTTGTGCATCCAGCATCTGAATATACACCGTATGAAGCTCCTGTAAGGCTGTAACACGGATTTCCTGCGACTAATGTTGTGTTAGATGAGGATTTTTTTAATTTTGCTTTTCCGTTAAACTGTCCAACATACGATGCTGTGCCCTGTACTCTCTGTGTTCCAATAAGACCATGTTCATTTTTATGAACTCCATCTGTAGATCCTTTAACTGCTGTACAGTATACATTTCCAGTAACCACACCTGTAGATTCATTCACATTTGTTACTGTGAATACATAAGTAAAAGCTTCTCCAACGCTTGGGGCTGATGCAGTGTGATCGGCACATCCTGTAGTAGCTGAAACACCATTTAAGACCCCGCTGTTACATTTGATAGAAACTGAATGAACAGTTCCACCTGCATGGCTCTGATTTACTCCAGTAATTATACAGCTTCCTGTAAATTTCTGTCCTACAGATGGCGTTGCGGACTGCAATGCAATTCCGTAATCTGCAGACTGTGCTGCAATACCAGATACTGCCCGTCTTGCAACTTTTGCGCGCGATTTAGAATTTCCAAATGATACAGTTACAATTTTCTTTGAACCGCCTGTGAGGGAAATATCTCTCCATGAAGATCTTCCTGTTTCTGTACTTGGATCCTCTAAAACGATATCATTTGAATCTTTTACTGTTACAGTTATTTTGGTAGAAGTTTTGGAATTTGCTACCATATGAATGTATGTCATGACTGGCATTTTCATTGTAGTCTTTCCAGAATCCAGTTTTACTTCTTTACCATCTGCTCCTGTAAGGCTTAGAGAACCATTTCCTTCAATTCTAAACTCTGCTTCCTGAGTATTGCTTAAATCCAGATTTGTTGTCTCCTGGCTCTGTGGCTCCTGACTCTCCTGTTTAACTGCATTCTCTGTAGACTGTTCTGAAACTACAGCTTTTTGCTTTTCGGCAGCTTTAAAAGATGCATTTACAGTAAGATCTGCTGCGGGCATAGTAAATGAAAATGATGTTCCATCTGTTTTGCTTGCAATTTCTTTATCTGCATTCATAACGGAAAGCTTTTCTAATGTATATCCGTCATCTGCCTGTACCTTTAATGCTACCTTATCCCCTTCTTTATAAGAATGGGTTCGTTCCTCTGAATCTTTGAATGATACTTTACCATTCTGTGCATCGTTCAGAGTGACCTTGTATGCGACCGGCTCAATGTCCGTGTCTGTATCCGGTTCGGCAAATACTGAGCCGATTTCGGTTACACATGGGGCTGCTGCCATACACAATACAAGGAGGGATGCCATGCATTTTCGCATAACGTTTCTCAACTTCTTCATTGTTCCTTCTCCTTTTCTTTTTTATTTGAGCAGAATTTAATTACTGTTCATAAATAGTATGTGAGAAAAGGTTTTCAAATGATGTTAATGATAGATAGGCTGTATCTGTGAATTCAATATTGTTTTCTCCACTAGAGCACAGCAATTTTATTTCAATGATTCTTGCTTTTCTACATCTTTTAAATATGCAGAAAATCTATATGAAAAATAATAGAAATTAATAGTCGATATTATAGAAATCAATTCTTAATATATTATTGTATTTTCTCTTTTATATAGATGTTTTTCTATATAATAAAAAAGGACCTCTTATGAAGCCCTTTTTAATAACATGGATTAATTTGTTTCAACCTTGTCTGCAAATTCAAATATTTCCATTCCAATCCTCTTTTTATCTTCTATTACATAACCACCATGAGGAATTCCCAAAAATCCATACGCAGCAAAATTGCAACCAATATCTTTCTGATATCTACCGATACACTCCATGTATGCACAATTGGGATCTTTTGCTCCTGCTCTCATAATTTCCTGTACAGAAGCTGTATGTCCGCAAATCGGACACTTGAATCTCCATTGTTTCACATCTGATCCATAAAGTTTTTCCGCTGCTTTCTGCCATTCAGTTTTTGTAATTATTTTTGTTGAATTCAGAGTTTTTTCAACACCTGTATGTAATTTGATTGTTCTTTGTATCATTTTTCTCCTTTTACCATTTAACATTTTTTAATTGTATATCAATCATTGTTTCTATTCGAGCATCTATTCTGCTTATATAATTGTTTTCTATGAAATTTTCTTTGCCAAAACAATCCATCTTCCGTTACTTACACTGTAATCACATGTGTACATATGCAAAGTTTTCACACCTAAATTGCGATAAATCGTTTCCCCGGAATTAATTCCTCTGATATCTGATTGATCTTCTGTTGCCTGTCCCAATTCACTGACAACAACTTGATATGTTTCAAGAATTCCATTGAGATTCAAATAAATATTTGTACCAACCTGTATGTTTCTAAGATTTTTCAGAGAATGGGTATTATGTCCTAATATAAATGGGTCATTCTCTCCAAGCCCAATCGCATACGCATATGCAAGTAAGATATCATTCGCATCTACTGCATTTTGTGTAAAAGGACCTTGTGTAAATACTGATTTTAATCCGATTTGTGGAACAGATATCATATTGTTCTCCAATGCAGCATCTTCTGTTTCATTTTGTTTTCCCTCTGATATATTTCCTTCTTTTGAGGCAGTATCAGATGTAGTTTGATTTGCATTTCCCTTTGGGGACTGCTTACGCGGAACTATTCTTTTTTCTAATACAGTTCCACATTCGCTACATATTATGGATTCTTCACCAGTTTCTGTAACTGTAGATTCTTTTGTGACCGCTATATGTGTTTCTTTATGCGGACATTCATATGTAGAATAGAAATTCATTCCACATTCACTACATTTTCTCTCTTTAATTCCATTTTTCCCTGTGCTTACCTGGAGAAGAACTTTTTCATCCTCCAGTTTATGCACATTGGAATTTACCGAGAAAATGTTTTGCATTGCTGACATTTGATATAATTGATTCTTATATTTTTGCTTATGCAGGTCATTTTCTTTGAAGAGCCAGGTACTACTTATCACAAAGGAAACACTAAGGAGAATTCCCGCAAATTTCACAGTTCCTTTCCGTCTGCTATTTCTCATGTTTACCTATTCCCTTCAGCAACTGCTCAAGTGTTTTTCCTGCAAATGCATAAACCATTTGGTCTACTAATGCATATTCTTCTTCTGTCTGGCAATTCATCACAATTTTACAAATCCGCATCCCAATGTCTGACATAGCATTTTCCAGATCATTTACGGAATCCAATATCTCCGTTCCAAGTTTTACGGGAATTTGTCTGGTATTTCCTATAATGCGTTTGGTGCTATTCATTTCCTTCTTCGTTGATTCACAATTTTTCTGTTTCATTTCCATGTTGCTTCAAACTCCTCTCATTATTTCTTTGATTCTGTTATTAGAATGACGGATTTTGATAACAACAATGTTTTCTGGACAAAATGTAATTTGATAGAGAAAGACCGAAGATACATAAAGAATTTTTATTAGATATTTTTAGTCACTATATTGCGAAAGTACTAAAACAATTTTGAAAGAAACTCGTTTTTTATAAGTATCAAAACAGATGTTCTTATTTTATTCGAGTTTAAACATCACTTACTGAGCAATATAGATTTTTATAGTCATTATTATGAGAAAGAATTTAGAATTGTTTGGGTATTGATTTTGAAGTTTGTATATCCAATTTCTATATTTTAGTATTTTATAGTCATTATTATGAGAGCAGATGTAGAATACCATTATATTATTAATTTTTAGTCACATTATTAATGGACATATTTCATAAATCTGTAATATATTTTCTATTATAATGATAATTCAGATATGCTGTATTAACCGGTTGTCTTTCCACCCTGAAATACATTTAAGTATATAGCTTCAACAGCACTCTCGATATATAATTTGTTTCACAATTAAAATTTCTCTTACCGCATATGGGTTTAATATGAGTTCCGATGGGTTTAATGTATGTAAATTCTATGTTCCAAGGGGTTCAATATATATTTTTCCTTGTTTTTTCCTGTTTTTCATCCTTTTTTATCTTAAAAGAAGAATCTTTTCCAAGAAAGCAAGGCTTTTTAAAACACCCCGAACTACAAAAAAGCCTCAATAAATAAGACAGAAGATTACTCTCCTGTCTCATTTATTTCAATATTTTTATTTTCTTGCTCCACATCCAGAACAATACTGATATGCTGCAGAATCCTGAACCCATACTTGTTGTGTTTCAGCATTGTGATGTTTTGTACCATTCTGAACTTGTCCAGTACGATATCCTAATCCCGAATCAACACTATGATCAACTGCTTCATCTGGTGTTAGGCATGTATAGCCATCTGGAAAAATATAACCTGTTACATATATCGGTTCATCATATGCTTCTTTTATTGTCTTTGTAATATAATGACCTGTTGCAGGTTGTGTTACCCAAGTATGCGTATGAACAGGTTTTGCAGGTTGGGACGCTGTATTCCCTGCGTTACCAGTATTTGACTGACTTGGCTTCGATGCTGGCTGAGATGATGTATTCCCAGAATTTCCAGAATTTGACTGACTCGGTTTTGATGTTGACTGTGTATTATTTGTAGTTCCATCTGTTTTTTTTGTCTGTTGTGTGTCATCTTTTTTCCTATTATCCTGTTTTTTATCAGATGAAGATTTACTTCCTTCATTTTTTTTATCTTTCGAATCTTCAACACTATCTGGTTCTTTTATCTCTTCCGTTACCTCTGTGCCATCGGATTTTGCTACTGTATCATTGTTATCTTTCCATACGACTGTCCCATTATCTGCTAGTTCCTGTGCTTTTTTTTCATCTACTACATCAATTTTTTTCTTTACATTAATAGTTTGTAATTCTTTAGAGTCCTGTTCTATTTTGTTAGTTTTATCTTCTTTTTGCGATGCTTGATATTTTTCATAAGCTGTCATATTAACAGTTATTTTATAATTGATAATATATGTGCCGACTTGATCTAATTTGACATCCTTGGATTCTGATGTGACTTTTTTTATAATTTTATTATCATAATTCAAGCCATGCAAATAATCAATATTCTTCGCATTTTGAAGAATATAATGATCTTTCAACCCGGTTATGATATTCTTCAAATCGTCTTCTTTTAAATTCTTAACAGTTTTCTTCTGCTCATGCACACTTGTTTTCTGTTCCATTTTTTCAATCTTTTTTTCTCCACATCCAGTCATCATTCCTGCTGCTAATGTTATTGCTATTAATATTCCAAATGTTTTTTTAATTCCTTTATTTTTCATAAATTGTATTCTCCTTTTTTTCTTTCAAAAAATTTATTAGCATATTGGTACATTTTTTACACAAATCATATTTTTCCTTTGGCTTATCTGGGTAATATGAAATTTCTAAAACTGAATCCTGTATTACATTGCTATAAGCAAAAGTTTCATTACTATCAGGTATCTTTTCTGATGCTAAAATATAAAATTCTCCACACCTATCACATTTTTTTGCATTAGCCATTTTTTGATACTCCTCTTTCTGTTTATTTAAGAAATGCAGCCCAATAAATGAACTGCATTTCTTCTCTATAGGAAACAATTATTTATGAAGGATCTCATTGCAACCATCACAGTATTCGTATCCATCCGCATCTTTTACATATACCTGTTTCGTTACTGCGTTATGATGGATTGAACCAATCTGAACTGTACCGGTACGATATCCTAATCCGGTATCAACGCTATGATCAACTGCTTCATCCGGTGTAGTGCATGTATAACCATCTGGGAACACATAACCTGTACCCCAAACTGGTTCTTCATATTCTGGTGTAATTACAACCGTATCATAATGTCCTTTCTCTGCGACTGAAACCCAATGATGAACATGCTGTTCTGGCTTGCTTGGTGTCTCCGGCTGATCTGGTGTCTCCGGCTTGCTTGGTGTCTCCGGCTGATCTGGTGTCTCCGGCTTGCTTGGTGTCTCCG
>ENA-OROU01000968-OROU01000968.1-human-gut-metagenome-genome-assembly--contig:-NODE-968-length-27193-cov-2.526052_pt1 | contig 27193 bp, 21 predicted proteins | sample MGYA00242131_ERZ509054 | MGnify/ENA primary metagenome ERZ509054 (study PRJEB26280, sample SAMEA2338749) | human gut metagenome | biome: human gut; feature: human-associated habitat; material: faeces... | reverse complement strand
CGCCAACGATGACGTGTATATCGAGAAACTCGTATTGCGTCCTCGCCATGTTGAGATTCAGGTGCTTGCCGATGACTTCGGCCACCAAATCGCCCTGTGCGAGCGCGACTGCTCCATTCAGCGTCGTCACCAAAAGCTGCTCGAAGAGGCCCCGTCGCCCGCGCTTGACGAGACCTTGCGTCGCAATATGGCGGTGGCCGCCGTTAAAGCCGTTCGCGCGGTCGATTACCGCAATGCGGGCACCATCGAGTTCTTGCTCGACAACGACGGCAAGTTCTACTTCATGGAAATGAACACGCGCGTGCAGGTCGAGCATCCTGTGACCGAGCAAATCACGGGCGTCGACATCATTAAGGAGCAGCTGCGCATCGCGTCGGGCGAGCCTATGAGCTGCGCCGACGAGGCGCCGTTTGTGCCGAATGGCCACGCAATCGAATTCCGCATCAATGCGGAGGACCCGGAAAACGGCTTCCGTCCGTGCCCAGGCGCCATTACGCGTTTCGATGTTCCGGGCGGTCCGGGCGTGCGCGTCGAAGCGTACGTTCAGGCGGGTTCGGTTATCTCGCCGTTCTACGACTCCATGGTGGCGAAGCTCATCGTATGGGGCCGCGATCGTGATGAAGCACTGGCCCGTGGCCGTCGCGCGCTTTCTGAGTTCAATATCGAAGGCATTGCGACTACGATTCCGTTCCATCAGGCGGTGCTGGAAAACGAAATCTTCCAACGTGGTGAAGCTCATACCGACTTCATCGAGGTCACGGGGCTGTAATGAATCGCGCCGTTCTCTAGAGCGATTACCTGTGCAACGTCGGGAAGCCCCCATATGGGGGCTTCCGTTGTTTTGGGACGCATGGAACAAACGAGCCTGTGGGGTCAAGTGGGCGATGGGCCAAACAAGCTTATGGGCCAAATAGAAGCATGGGGCAAACGACGCATGGAGCAAACCGGTCTATAGGCCGACCGGACGAACGTGCAATCGGATGTATGGGTGCACGGCGCGTTCTTTTGCGATAAAACGTGGGAACGCATCTCTGGTATTTCGCTATGGGATTCAACCTCGATTCGGCGGAGCGCTCATTTTCCGCGGTTTTGCGTTACCATGGGGAAACTCGTTTGCGCATTACTCATGGTCGCGTTTTGCGGCCTTTTTCATATGGAAAGGAATTCCTCATGGGAATGCACGTGAATTCGGCACTGCCCGATCCGGCGCAGATTAAAGAAGAACTGCCGCTCGCACCAGAACTGAAGGCTTTGAAGGCCAAGCGCGATGCTGAGATTCGCGACGTATTTACGGGCGTCTCGAACAAGTTTCTCGTGATCGTCGGCCCCTGCTCTGCCGATAACGAAGACGCTGTGTGCGAATACACGAGTCGCTTGGGCGAGCTTGCGCGCGAGGTTTCTGACAAGCTGCTGATTATTCCGCGCATTTACACCAATAAGCCGCGCACTACGGGAGAGGGCTACAAGGGCATGCTGCACCAGCCAAACCCCGAGGCCGCGCCCGATTTGTCTGCTGGCATTCAGGCGATTCGCCACATGCACATTCGCTCTATGGCCGAAAGCGGACTCACCGCCGCCGATGAGATGCTGTATCCGGAAAATCGCAGCTACCTCGATGATATTTTGAGTTATGAGGCTGTAGGCGCGCGTTCGGTTGAAAACCAGCAGCATCGCCTCACCGCAAGCGGTATGGATATTCCTGTCGGTATGAAAAACCCCACGTCGGGCGATCTCTCAGTGATGCTGAACTCCATTGTCGCGGCGCAGCATGGGCATAATTTCATCTATCGCACGCACGATGTGACCACTGATGGAAACCCTCTGGCGCATGCGATTCTGCGCGGCGGCGTTGACAAGTACGGTACGACGCATCCGAACTATCATTACGAAGACTGCATTCGCTTGTGGAAGATGTACGGCGAGAAGGGGCTTGCCAATCCCGCCGTGGTGGTCGATGCGAACCATTCGAATTCGGGCAAGCAGCACAAAGAGCAAATTCGCATCGTGGGCGAGGTGCTGCACAATCGCAACTATAACGAAGATTTGCGCACGCTCATCAAGGGCGTGATGGTCGAAAGCTACCTGGTGGAGGGTCGCCAAGATATCACCGAGCACATGGAATACGGCAAATCGATCACCGATCCGTGCTTGGGATGGTACGATACGGTAAGCCTGATTTATCACATCGCTGAGAAGTGCTGATTTCGCCGTTCCGCCGAGCGGCGAATCGCTGACGTTTGCTTGACTTGGGATTTAATTATTGGAGGTGGCGATGAAAACCATCGCGCTTGTTGGCGGCATTGGGTCGGGGAAATCGACCATTGCCCATATGTTTGCCGAGTTGGGCGCGGGCATCATCAATCTGGATGATGTGGGCCATTTCGTGCTTACGACTCCTGGCGTAAAGTACGACATTGCGCGCACGTTCGGCGCGAATGTATTCGATGAGCGCGGCGAGGTGGTGCGCAGCCGTCTCGCGGCCGCCGCATTCGATACGCCCGAGCATACGGAATGGCTTAACGCCATTACACATCCCGTCATTATGCAGGAGTGCCGTCGCCGCATTGGCGAGCTGGGCCAACTGCACGACATGGTGGTTGTGGAAGTTACCACGGGCGTCGAGAGCAAGCGCGATGTGCGCTGGGCCGACGCTCTGGTTGCCGTGGTGGCGCCCGCGTGCGTTCGCATGGAACGCGCTTGTGCGCGTGGCGACCAATCGACCGTCGATGTGAGCCGTCGCATCGCTTTGCAGAAAACCGACGCGCAGCTTGCGGCGATCGCCGATTTCACCATTGACAACGGCAGCGACCTTGAATCTGCTCAGGCAGAGGTCAAGCGCGTGTACGACGCCGTTATGGCGCAGTAAATTCGAATGATCATGGGGAAGGCGTCGATGCATGTGGCGCCTTTTTTATTTGCGATGCGTTTACGAACAGCTGTTCGTTTTGTGGTAGCATGGATTGATGCAGGGTCGCACCGCGTGAAAGGGAGTTCGCATGAGCAGCCACTTGAGCAATATCGAAGGCGCCGCCATGGAGGGCAAATTGCCCGAAGTGCGTCTTGCGAATGCGCCGTTTCGCGTTGTGAGCCCCTACGATCCTTCAGGCGATCAGCCTCAGGCCATTCAAAAGCTCGCCGACGGAGTAGAGCGTGGCCTGCGCTACCAAAACCTTTTGGGCGTCACGGGTTCGGGCAAAACATTCACCATGGCGAAAGTCATCGAGGCAACTCAGAAGCCCACGCTCGTCATGGCGCCGAATAAAACGCTTGCGGCCCAGCTTGCGGCCGAGCTCAAGGAATTCTTCCCCGATAATGCAGTGGTCTATTTCGTTTCGTATTACGACTACTATCAGCCTGAAGCGTACGTGCCTTCGACCGACACCTTCATTGAGAAAGACGCATCGATCAATGAGGAGGTCGAGAAGCTGCGCCACGCTGCGACATCGAGCCTGCTATCTCGCCGCGATGTGATCGTGGTGGCGTCGGTCAGCTGCATTTACGGTATCGGCTCGCCGATGGACTATGCGGGCATGGCGGTGTTTCTTGATAAGGAAAAGCCCGCTGAGCGCGACGATGTGATTCACGAGCTTATCGATATCCAATATGATCGCAACGATTATGAACTCAAGCGTGGAACCTTCCGTGTGCGCGGCGACGCGCTCGATGTGTTTCCGCCGTATGCCGACAATCCGGTGCGCGTGGAATTCTGGGGCGATGAAATCGAAAGCATCCAGGAAATCGACAATGTGACAGGCGAGAAGCTCAACGAATTCGAGGCATTGCCCATTTGGCCTGCGTCGCATTACGTTACCGCGCGCCCGAAAATGGACCGAGCCATTCAAACCATTCAAGACGAGTTGCGCGATCGATTGGCGCAGTTCAAAGCCGAAGGCAAGCTGCTCGAGGCTCAGCGCTTGGAAATGCGTGTGAATTACGATTTGGAAATGCTCGAAACCATGGGTTTTTGCAGCGGCATCGAGAATTACTCGAGGCATCTTGACGGCCGTGCGCCGGGCGAGCCCGCTTATACGCTTCTCGATTATTTTCCGAAAGATTTCCTGTGCATCATCGACGAGAGCCACGTCACGGTGCCGCAAATTCGCGGCATGCACGAAGGCGACCGCAGTCGAAAAGTCACGCTTGCCGAGCATGGTTTCCGTTTGCCGAGCTGTCTTGACAACCGCCCTTTGCGCTTCGACGAATTCGAGCAGCGCGTGCCCCAGTTCATTTACGTGTCGGCCACGCCGGGCGATTACGAGGAAAAGGTCAGCCAGCAGCAGGTCGAGCAAATTATTCGCCCTACGGGGTTGCTCGATCCCGATATCGATGTGCGGCCTATTGCGAGCCAAATCGACGACATTATCGACGAAGCCCGCGAGCGCGCCAGTGCTAACGAGCGCGTGCTCATTACCACGCTCACGAAGAAAATGGCGGAAGACCTCACCGATCATTTGCTCGATCAGGGGATTCGTGCTCGCTATATGCATTCCGACATCGCGACGCTCGAGCGCGTCGAGATTCTGCGCGATTTACGCCGTGGCGAATTCGACGTGCTTGTGGGCATCAATCTGCTGCGCGAGGGTCTCGATTTGCCCGAAGTGTCGCTCGTGGCTATTCTTGACGCCGATAAAGAGGGTTTTCTGCGCAACTACCGCAGCCTTATTCAGACGATCGGCCGTGCTGCGCGAAACGATCATGGCCATGTGATTATGTATGCCGACAAAATCACCGATTCCATGGACAAAGCGATCTCTGAAACGCGTCGCCGCCGCGAGATTCAGATGGCCTATAACAAAGAGCACGGCATAACGCCGAAAACTATCAAGAAGGCTATCAACGATGTCATGGGCTTCATGAACGATGGCGACGGAAACCAGGTGGGCAGTGCCGAAGAGGTGAACCGACAGCTTGCCGAGCTTTCGCGCGGCGAAGTCATGCGTGTGATTTCAAGCATGGAAGACGATATGGCCGCCGCCGCCCAGGCGATGGATTTCGAGCGCGCCGCGCAACTTCGTGATGAGGTGGTGCGCTTGAAGGCTCAGATGCAAGGCGAATCGGAAAAAGACGTGCTCGCCGATTTGAAGAAGACGGCTCGCAAGGGGAGTGCGTTTGGCAATCGCAAGAATTCCGCCTACGGCAGCGCGCGCCGCAGCTAAGCTTCATCGTTTTTGAGGCTCAAGCGCCGCTCGCCGGAATGTTGCACGGCGCATAGAGGCGCGCGTCCCGCGCCATAGGTGGACGGGCGATTGTTTCCTGCGCGTTAATTCATCAAGCTGTATAAAAATGCGCAAATTTAGGCTTTATTTTTAGGGCGCTCTCCCTTAATATATTGAAGGTTTATCAATAATCGGCAGAAAGGGAGCAATGAGCACTCATTCTAAAGGCAAGGCTTCTGAAATGAAGCACTATGCAGGCAAGGCCGTTTTCTCGGCTGCTGTGGGCCATGCGCTTGACGGCTTGGATCTTATGATCTTGAGCTTCGCGCTTTCCGGCATCATGGCGACGTTCGCCGTCGACAATACCACTGCAGGCATGCTTACCTCCATCACATTGGCTGGCGCCTTCCTTGGTGGTTTGATTTTCGGAAAACTTGCTGACAAATATGGCCGAATTAAAGTTCTTACTTATTCGGTCATTTTTTTTGGCGTGTTCACCCTGGGTTCGGCCTTCGCGCCTAACTTCGAGGTAATGGCCCTTTGCCGCTTCCTCGCTGGCTTGGGCATCGGCGCCGAGTTTGGCCTGGGCATGGCAATTGCCGCCGAGGTCTCGAGCCCCGAGAATCGCGCGAAAAGCACGAGCGCCGTTGGCTTGGGCTTCCAGGTTGGCGTGCTGTGCGCTTCGCTCTCTTCTGCGCCCATCATTGCGGCGTTTGGCTGGCGCGGCCTGTTCGTGGTCGGCTTTATTCCCGCCATTATCGCAATCATCATTCGTGCGTTCGTTCCCGAGCCGCCGATTTATGAGGAGCACAAGGCTTCTGGCAAGGCTCATGGCAAGCTGAGCGACCTGTTTGCCACGCCCGAGCGCGTTAAGTTCTCGATCGTCATCATTATTCTGTGCACCGTTCAGAATGCTGGCTATTTCGGAATTATGACATGGCTTCCCAAGTACCTGAACTCTGAGCTCGGCTTGAGCCTTACGTCTACGGGTCTGTGGACCGCCGTGACGGTTCTGGGCATGATAATCGGCATTTCTGCCTTCGGCTTCTTGGCCGACAAGGCTGGACGTCGTCCTGCGTTCTGGACGTTCCAGGTTGGCGCTGCTGCAATGATCATCATCTACAGCCAGCTCACCGATCCCACGGCGCTGCTCATCGGCGGCTTCTTTATGGGCATGTTCGCCAACGGCATGATCGGCGGCTACGGCACCCTGATCGCCGAGCTGTTCCCGACCGAAATGCGTGGTACCGCGCAAACCGCGCTGTACAACGCTGGCCGTTTCATCGGCGGCGCTTCCGCTCCGGTGGTTATTCCGATGATCGCTGCCGGCCATGGCTTCGGCTTCGCCATCGGCTGCGTTTCCTGCATCTATGTAGTCGCTTTCATCGCGATGTTCTTCATTCCCGAGAAGAAGGGCGCTACGCTCGAATAGCGACTGGCATTTCGCTCTCACGCATTGCCTGGTGTGCTGGTCGCGAGGTTTAATGCTACCGACCAATAGACTTGACGCTCATCGGGCTTTGCACGGCGGTCTGTCTGCATGCGTGGCCAATACTGTTTATGAAAAAAAGAGGCGCGGTTTAAACCGCGCCTCTTTTTTGGCCACGTTCGCTCGCATGAAGTACCTTTGGCGTTGGTTCGTGCCGGGACGCAAAAAAGCGGCCCTCAAGAGGGCCGCTGTATGCGTAATTGGGAGCGGGGAATCCGCTCTATGCGGTCGCAGGCACGCCTTCGCCGAAAAGCAGCTCGTGCTCAGGGCCAGTAAGAGCCGCACGGGCCTGGTCTCGTAGGTTGTTCATGCCGCTGAGGAATTGGCGATACATCACGAGCGTAAGATAGCGCCCCATGGTTGAAGGCACGAGGCATTCCTCGTCGTCGACATCGAATGCGCCATTCGCGCGCATGAAGCCCATTTCAACGGGCAGCGCCGCGTCGACACTCTTGCCGAACATCTCTTTGAAGGCTCGCTTGTCGAAACGCAGCTGATAGAGCCCGAGCAAGAAACAATAGCGCATGTGGTCGTGCTCGCGCACGGGCATCTGACCCATGATCGACATATGGCCGCGCTCAATCGCCTCGTTGTACTCATGCAGGCTGAAAGTATTCACGTAGAGCTTTCCGTTCAGATATGAAATCGATCCCGAGCCAATGGCGGGGTATTCGTCGTAGCTTACCTGCAGCTCCTCTACGGGCAGCTCGTGGTCTTGCTCGCCCTTTTCATTCAAGCGGTTGAACGTCCACACGGTTTCGCGCTTGAATGCAGGGGTATCGCCGCCGCAAAGGCCTTCGTCGAGCATCTTGTAGAACTCGAACTCGCGATTATAGTCCATGGTGCCGAGCGACTGCTCCATCTTGCGTGTTGTGGCGCTTGAAACATACAGCGGGCTGAACGTGGTCTGACGGCAGCCGCATTGCTTGATTTTCTCGATATCGTCAAGCAAAATCTCTTCGGTTTGAGAAGGGAAATTGAAAATCATGTCGACGTTGAGGGAGTCGAAACGCGATGCTGCGTTGCCGATACGTTCGAGAATCTCTTCGCCCGAACCATATTTCTTGCAGCGATCCATTTGCGTGAGCAGCTCGTTGTTGAAGCTTTGCACGCCCACCGAAAGACGATTCACGCGGCCGCTCAGTGCCGAAAGCCAAGGGTCTACAAGGTGGTTTGGATTGGTTTCGCAAGCGACTTCTTTGATGTTGAAGTTCTCGCCTGCCATATCGATGGTGCGGCAGAGTTCGTCGAGCAAAATAGTAGGCGTGCCGCCGCCGAAGTATAGGCTTTCGAAGTCGTAGCCCATATCTTTGAGCATCATCATTTCGCGACGAAGATTCTTGAAGTACGGTCGCGCGGTTGTCTCGCGGAAGGGGTAGCGGTTGAAGCTGCAGTAGGGGCACAGCACCTCGCAGAAAGGTACGTGCAGGTACAGCATGTATTTGCGTCCCGGTTCGGGGCCAGGCAGGAATTTCTCGGTCGTGGGGTCGATAACGAGATGGCTCTTCGTGATGTTTTTGACGATCCCCGTGAGCATGCGTTCGCTCAGCATGAAAGCGCTCCTTGCGTTTGATCGTGTTGCCGTAAGGCGGTTCGGTCTTGTTGGCGTATAGGCGTGCACGCATGCGCGAATCTATACGCGGCGAACACCACGTTGCCAAGCCTCCCCAGACTACCCCAAGGCAACGTACTGTTTTGCATTTGAGCATACTACCGCTTAGGTATGCAAAAGCAACCGTAAACCGAATTGTTGTTGAAAAGTTAACACGACCAACGTACGCGAACGAAATGTAATGGTTTGCAGATGAGGGATGACGCGGCTGTTCTTCCAGGAGGACTCTTGAATAGCTCTGCTGGTGGCGCGCTTGTTTGCTTCTCATTATGGGAATGCGCTTCAGGGAAGGATGAAACTCGTTGGTTGGGTTCGTGCGTCGGCAAGCCTATGCTATGCGGGCGTTCTTGAATGCGATTGCTTCCACGAGGCGATACGGGCTCTTCAATCCCGAAAGGCCGCCAGCGGCGACCTTTCGGGAAGGGACTTCGGGGCCGGGAGGGAGGAAAGCCCCGAAGGATGCGCTCGTGGCCGGAAGGGTGAGATGCCCGAGCGCCGAGTTTTCAAGCTCACGGCCGGCTCCAAAGGGAAGGGAACGGGAGTGCCGGCCGTTTATCAATCGTGCTTTGCACGAGTCGAGCGGCTCTTGCGCGATGGAAGGGTGGATGCTTGCCGCTTCGACGGTTTTCATAATAAGGGTGGGGCGTGTTGAAAATCCCATAAGGGCACCTGATAAAAGGCTGAATAAATTCTGAACAAAACCTTAAAATGGAGAGGAGCGCTCGGGCGCTCTGCACCCTCATGATAGGATTTCGCCCATGGATATGAACCAAGCGAACATATTAGTATGCGATGATGAGGTTGAGGTCGCCGACCTTCTCAAGCATGTGCTCGAACGTGAGGGTTTTGCCGTCACGTGTTGCCATTCGGGCGATGCGGCCCTCACATTGCTTAATGCTCAGGTATTTGACCTGGCTATACTCGATATTATGATGCCCGGAATCGATGGCTTCGAAGTCTGCCGTCAAATTCGCGGCGGTGCGGCCGGCTCAAATACCGACATGCCCATTGTGTTTCTCTCGGCTAAAACCGAGGAATTCGATAAGGTGCTTGGCTTCACCTTGGGCGCCGATGACTATGTGACAAAGCCATTTAAGGCTCGCGAACTCGTCGCCCGCCTTAAAGCACGCCTTCGTGGCCGCAGCGCGGCTCCCGCTCCCAGCGACGTGCTCTCGGTGAGCGGCATCGAGCTCGACGAAACAAACCATACGGCGGCCTTGCACGGCTGCGAGCTTTCTCTTACGCCGAAGGAATTCGATTGCCTGGCCGAGCTTTTGCGCGCAGGTGGGGCTCCTGTTTCGTCAAAGGCGCTGTTCGAAAACGTATGGGATGAGGAATACACGTCTTCGTCTCACAATGCAGTCATGGTCTATATTCGTCGCCTGCGCAAAAAGCTCGCCGAGGTCGATTCTTCTGAAGAGCTCATCGAGACCGTATGGGGCGTTGGCTATCGCATTCCCGAAAAACGCCGTGGTTAGCCCATGAAGCGTGATTCGGAAAACGAGACCCGTGCCGACAAGGCCGAACATGCGCGAGTCGCACGCAAAAGGCACGAGTCGCCTAAAATGCATGTGACCGAACAAACGCGCATTCTCGTGAAGCGCATCGTTCGCAATACTTTCGCGGCCACGGTGGTGTATGCGGTTGTTTTCTTCTCGATCGCTATGGCGGTTAATATTATCGTTCTGCCTCAAGTGGGCGAGGCAGTAGCTAAGGTAACTTCTCCGTGGCAGTACGTGTCGGCCGATGTGGCGGGCGTGCAAAACGACGAGTGGTTCATACAGAAAGAAAACGAGCTTAAAGCCGACGTGGTGCGCAAATACTTGCACGAGCTCATCGACACCGCGGTTCCCGATGCGGGTTGGGGTTTGGCGCAGAGTGCGGCGAACGCCAAGAACGTGCAAACGGAAGGCGCCAATCCTGAAACTGTGTACACCATCTCGTCGCAACCGGCCGATGCCGGGGAATACGCGGCGTCCGCCTCTCAGGGCTTGGTTCAGGGCGATAGCCTGTCGTTTGTGGGCGCGCCTTATGCGTCCCAGGCGGCTAAGCAGGTTGTTGTTTCCGCCGTTGATTCGCGCAACTTAGGCCAGGCCGCCAACGTCTACGACGCGTTGTGGTCGGCTACGAAAGATTGGGACAATAAGCCCGAGCAGGTCGATTCGCTCTATGACGAGGCCGCAACCGCGCTCGATTCCGACTTTTCCCAGGTGGTTGTGCGGTATGCCTACGATGCGGGCTCGGGTATCGAAACGGTGACATATGCGGGCGGTCAGCAAATGCAGCGCGATTTGTCGTCGTACAACAACATTCGCGCCCTGAAATATCCCGTGGCAATCACGCTGTTTTTGTCGGGCATTCTCGTGATTATGGCGTTTGCCATTCGCAAGAGCCTGCGCTATTTCGACGACCTGTTCGTTTCGCTGCGCGCGGTGCTCGTTGACAAAGGCGCGTCGCTCAAGCTTCCGAGCGAGCTTTCTCTTGCCGAGGAATCGATTAACGACATCAAGCGCAAAAACGATGCTGAGCAGCGCGCCGCCGTTGCCGCCGAGCGTCGCAAGAACGAGCTCGTGGCCTATTTGGCGCACGATACCAAAACGCCGCTCACTTCCATCACGGGATATCTCACGTTGCTTGAGGAGGCGCCCGATATGCCCGTTGAGCAGCGTCAGCGATATGCTCACGTGGCGCTGTCGAAAGCGTACAGGCTCGATGCCATGCTCGACGAGTTTTTCGAGATAACCCGCTACAACTTAGGCGCCATCTCCATTGAGCGCGAGCGCTTCGATTTGGCGTTGTTCTGCTATCAGGTTGCGGAAGATTTCTATCCTGAAGCGGAAGCGCGCGGAATCGATTTGAAGGTGAACGCCACCGAGGGCGATACGGTATTTGCCGATGCTACGAAAATGGCGCGCGTGCTTTCGAATGTGATTAAAAATGCGGTGGCGTATGCCGACCCCGATTCGACCATTTCGATTGACGCTCACGCCAAGCCCGATGGGGCGTTCAAAATCGAAGTCACGAACCAGGGACGCGAAATCAGCCCCGAGCATCTCAAACGCATTTTCGAAAAGTTCTATCGCGAAGACGACGCGCGTGCCACGCGCCAGGGCGGGGCGGGCCTCGGTTTGGCGATTGCGCGAGAGATCGTCGCGGCCCATAACGGCACTATCGATGCGACGAGCGAAAATGGCGTGACTCGCTTTGTAATCGATATTCCTGCGTCGAAGTAGGGAATCTTCTTCGTGGGGCTTTTGTAAACGCACGGGCAACGGTGCGAAGAATCCGCGAAAGGCGTTGACTCTCCCATTATGGGATAGTTTAGGGTATCTCCTGCACAAAGATGAAGGTGCGCGGGGCGCGCCATAAAGGGAGTAACGAACATGTCTGAACAGCAGCTCGAAGTGAAGGAATTCGATCATCCACCCTTGCCGAAAAACTGGCTCAGGACGGTTGTCATTATTTGGCTCGGCCAGGCGGCGAGCATTCTTACCGCATATTCCTCTATTTATGCAGGCGTGTGGTTTGTGACCGAAACGACCGATTCGGCGCTCATGCTGGCCCTCGCTTCGCTGTGCTCCATGCTGCCGCAGGGCTTGCTCGCCCCGCTCGGCGGCGTGGTGGCCGACCGCTTCAATCGCAAGTACGTGCTCATTGCCGCCGATGCCTTCGTGGGAACCATGGCATTGATCATGGGCATGATTATTGCCATGGGCCATGTGTCGGTGCCGCTCGTGCTTATCATGGGCGCGCTGCGCAGCGTGGGCCAGGCGTTCCATATGCCCGCCATGGAATCCACGATGCCGCTGCTCGTGCCGAAAAAGCACGTGGTGCGCGTGAATACCATGAATCAGAGCCTGTGGTCTATGGCGCTTGTGGTCGGCCCGGTTCTCGGTATTTTCTTGTACACCGTGGTGGGCTTCCAGATGGTCTTGTTCCTGAATGCCGCCGGCTGCGCCGTTGCGTGCTTGGCTCTCGCGCTTGCGAAGATTCCCGATTTCCACGACGATTCCGACGAGGCGCGTCATCCTATCGCAAGCTTGAAGGCAGGCTTTGCGACGCTGAGCGCCGATAGGGGCCTGCTCATTTTGTGCGGCATCGTCATGGCGATTATGGCCATGTATACGGGCATCAACTCACTCTTCCCACTTATGACGTACGACCACTTCCACGGCGACGGCTATGCAGCTTCGCTCATCGAGGGCATATATGGCGCGTTTTCGCTTGTCGGCATCGCCATTCTGTTTATATGGGGCGGCGGCAAGCGCTTGTTGCGCGTGGTGGCACTTTCGGGCACGTTCTCGGGCATCATCCTTATTGCTACGGGTCTTCTTTCGCCGAGCATGTTCTTCTGGTTCGCGGTGCTCACGGCAATCTCGGGCGTTGTTGAATCGATGTACAACGGCCCGCTTCTCGCTGTGGTGCAAAAGCGCGTTCCACCCGAAAAGCTCGGTCGCGTTATGGGCCTGTTCAGCACGGTGACGGCGCTTTCTTCGCCTATCGGCTTGGGCCTCGCGGGCACCTGTGCAGAATTTACCGGTGTCGCCATGCGGTTCGTGATTTCGGGCGTGGTGGTTACGGCGGGCGGTTTGGCGATTGGCCTTTTGCCGTCGCTTCGCAAACTCGACCGCGAAGTCGCCGCCACTTTTGATGAGGTCGATGTAAGAAAAACGAACCCGACGGTTGAAAATGCCGCCGAATAAGCGAAAATCCTCCTGATGAATTAATCGATGCGGCGTGTCTTCGCAGGCGCGTCGCATCGTTGTGTGAAAAGGGGCGTCTGTGGTCATTCTGGGTGCGTTGGTGAACGGCATTGCCACGGTTATCGGCGGCGTGCTTGGCTTGGTGTTCAAACGTCGTGTATCGCAGAAGCTCGGTGATTTCCTTATGCAGGGCTTAGGCCTGTGCGTGATGCTCGTGGGCGTGCAGGGCATGGTGAAAGGGCAAAGCATCACCATTACCGTGCTCTCTATCGTTGTTGGCGGCATTCTGGGCTATTGGATCGACATTGATGCGGCGATTCGCCGTTTTGGCGATTGGATTCAGCGCAAGCTCGACGCCGCATTCAAGGGGTCGACGGCGCTCGGCAACTTTTCCGACGGCTTTGTTGCCGCCACGCTGTTCATCTGCATTGGAGCCATGGCGATTCTTGGGTCGCTGCAAAGCGGCCTGCAGCTCGACCATTCCACGCTGTATGCCAAGGCCCTTATCGACATGGTCGTGGTTATGGTGATGGCCACGACGTTGGGCGTTGGCGTGCCGTTTTCAGGCGTGTGCGTGTTCGTGTATGAGGCGGCGTTGAGCTTGGCCGCCAGCGCGCTTGCGCCCCTTCTTACCGATGCCGTGATTGCTGAAATGGTATGCGCGGGCAGCTTGTTGCTGCTCGCCATTGGCATGAACATGCTGAAAATCACCGATATTAAGGTAGCGAATTTTCTGCCCGCTGCATTTCTTCCCATTGCGCTGTGCGCGATTCCTGGCCTGATGTAGCCGAAGCGGTTCGCGCCCTTACGCGCAGCCGAAGCGCTCTTGAATTCGATTCGCCCTTGGCTCTTTTGCGGAGCCTAAACATTTGACGCCGAGCCATCTTAAAGACGGCTCGGCGTTTTCTTTAGAAGCCGCTATTCCTTTTCATTTCGTCGGCTTGCGCGCAGGCGGCGTTCGGGTGGGCGACGCGCGCTCCGCATGCAGTGCAGAATTTCGCGTCGTCTTGCAGTTGCGCGCCGCATTTCGTACAGAACATCGGCTACCCCTCATTTCTCGGTGCAATCTTCGTTGAACCTATCATATCGAAATCGCAACAACGAAATAGAGATGCTAACCGAGTAAAAATCGATGCTTTCGTCGAGAGCCCGTTTTCTTTTTAGGCGCGATTCATGACCTGATGCGGGGCATAGTCGAGCTTTCGCGTGCAGGTTTTTCTTCGGCGGAAGCTAATCGGTGTATCGCTCGATGTAGTCCAGAAGCGCCTGGCGGGAATGCAGGTCGGTTTTCGAATAAATACGCTTCACGTGCGTGTGCGCCGTGCCGGGCGCGATGCAGAGCTCTTCGGCGATTTTTGCCTGCGTAAGGCCCATAGCGTAGAGCGTGAGCACTTCGGTTTCGCGGTCGGAAAGCATGAATTGCTTTTGCATTTCCTGAGCGCTCGCACGTACGATTGCCTTGCGCATTTCGGTGCCGGGGGCAGCTTCGTCCTTAATGCCGAGCAGCCTCTGCACGCTTATCGCGGTCGCCTTTGTTGCGGCGGTTTCGTCTCGTTCGAGCATAAGGAATTGAAGGAAAATGAACTGAGCGGAAATGAGGAGCAATCCGCCGCACAGCGCCGTCGGCAGTGAGGTTGAGGGGAACTGAGCGTAAAGTGCGATGCTCGTCACGCGCACGAGCGAACGCGGAAAGATGAAAACACCCCAGCCGGCGATTGCATAGTAGTACGTATCGCGGTGGCCGTAGCTGGAAAACGCGATGATCAGATAGAGAATGAAGCCAGTCATGGTGACGTTCATGGCATTGCCGAATACGGCTCCAATATCGAGTCGCTCGGGAAAGAGCGCGAACAGCAAAAGGGCGATGGATCCCAAGCCTTGCATAACGACCCAGGTGCCAATGGTCATGGTGCTCTTTTTGCCTTTGATGGTGCCCCAGAGCAGGCCAATGAATACGCCGTCGATGAGAAGGGCGTACAGCAGCCGCGTGACGTGCGTGAATGGGATGGCGTCGCCGTCGGGGAAACCCTTTAAAAAGCCTATGGCGATGGACATAAGGAATGATCCTATGGCAATAATACCGAGGAATCGTACGCTGTCGGCGTTCTTTTGAGCGAAATGGAAATAGCCGCGCGAGGTTGATTTGATATCAATTTCTGCGGGTAGCGGATTGCGCCTTGCGACGGCGATGGCGGCGTATTGCGCGAGTACTGCCATTGCAAAGATGAGGCAATGAACCATGCGTGGAATGAACGAGAACACGTACAGAATCGTCTCGCTGGCGATCATGGCGCCGAGCACGATGATGATGGCCGTCGTGCATGATGCGCCGCGGCAACGGCGCAGCCAATAGAACATGCAAATCCATGCTGATGCGGTTACGAGGGTCGACGCTGCCATGCGTGCCACGGCACGGTGAAGCCTGGTGCATGCGCTTCGATGAGCGCGACTGCGGCGATTCCTATTGCTTCGAGCGCGATGCAAAGGTTTGTGCTGTGGAAGATGGCGCGTTTGGGGATGATTTTATCGGTAAGGCCAAGCGCGACCATGAGCAAGAGTAGAGGAACAAGCGAGATGAACGACGCCCCGTCGGTATAAATGCCCGCGTCGGTTCCCATATAGCTGCCGTATGCGCCCACAATCATGCCGGTTCGTGCCAGCATGAGTCCCATTGAGGTTGGCAGGAGGGCCAAAAGCAGCTCTTTTGTAATTTCCGTGCCGGCAATTCCTCTCTGTTGCTCGGCGGCGTTTGTCTCTTCGCCCTGATTCACGATACCCCCTTCTATCCCCTGTGTATCATGCGCGGTGCCCCCTTGCACGTAACGGGGATTCAAACGAGGCAATTATAGCCCGAGCCTTGTACCCTATAAATGCCCTTAAAGAGGGTATAGGGGCATTTTACGTCTAGGCAATATTGATTTCGTTGAATTGTGTTTCATTTTGATGAAGCGAAAGCACGTACGTGAGGGGGATCACTCATGACTGATGCAAACGAGACGGCTTGGACGGCTGAAGGGGGAAAACTATACCGAATGCTGCCAACGAGAGCAGTGAGGGTACAGGTTTTCAGCCGGGCGATGGCGTTGTCGAAGAGGCGAGCGGGCCTCAGGAGGTGTCATCGCCGAATCGTACGCCTGAAGAAGAATTCTTGGCTCAGATGCTTGCCGCTTCGGGGGCGACAAATCTGGAAGAAGCGGGACTTTACGACCCTGCCGAGGTCGCTGCGGAAGAGGAGCGCATCGAGGAAGAGATGTCTCCCGAAGAGCGCCAGGCCAAAGCCGAGCATGATGCTCTTGCCGCTGCATTCAGCATGATTCGCGAGCGTTCAAACGAAGGCAAGCTCACGACGCCCGGTACGTGGGCCGCGGCGGGCATCGTGCCCGATCATTTGATGCCTGTTGATTTTTCCGACTTGGCATTCGACGAAATTATTGCAGCACAGGCTGCGTCGGCCGCGGCCAAGAAGGTCGCCGAGGAGGCTGCGCAGGCTGCCGTAGCGGATGCGGATGCGGATGCGGTAAGTGCCGATTCCGGCGTCGAAGACGTTGCGGCATCTGACTCTAAAGTGGATGAAGCCGCTGATGAGAATGCTCCGTCTGCTGACGAGGGCGATTCCCTCGATTCTGAAATTGAGACCCCGAATGGAAGCTTGATGACATCAAGGTGCTCGAGGGAAAGCAGACGTATCTGTACTCGAGCGACTACATGACCGACACATATGCGCACTGGGCGTTTCTTGCTGAAGAGGGCGATGACGCTTTGACGCTTGTCGATAACGCGCGTGAAGAATCGCGCCTGTATCCGCGCCCCATGCTCGCGGCATCGCTTTCGAGCAAGCCATATTATTGGAATGCCGAGCAAATCGAGCAAGCTTGGCAAGCCGTGCAGGAGTCGGGCTCGTACCCTGACATCAAAACATGCGAGGCGAGCAACGGCGAGCGATATTTCTATTCGACCGATTACTTGTCCGATGCCCAGGCGAAAGCTTTGGCGGAGTGGTATTCGGTCGAACGATACATGAACGTGTAGGTGAAGTGCGTTTTCAATCAAACGTGAATTGGCTTTAACGCGCAAACGAGGCGCGTGGGAGATATGAAACGAACGGCGCTCACGGCGCCGAAGAGGGGGAACAATGAAACCGGAAGATATGCTTGGTGGAGCGCCTGTTGGCAAACCTTATATTCGTACGAGGGACGTGTTCCAGACTGACAACGATAATGGCGTTGAGGGCTATTCCGATGAGGCCCTGGCGCTTGTGGCCGATACCGAGAAAACTGGTGTGCCCGAGGACGTGAATGCCGTTGGCATGGCGGGTTCGGCCAAGCACGGTACCATTGCCGTGCAGTTGTTTGCGCGCGTGAATCCCGAGACACATGTCATTGAACAGGCGGGCTATCGCGCACATGGCTGTTTGGCCATGATTGCCTCCGCGTGCGCAGCGGTGTATTGGATGGAGGGCAAAACGGTGGAAGAAGCCGCCGCCATCTCTGCCGACCTTTTGGCAGAAGCGCGCGGCGTTGTTCCTCGCGACAAGTCGTATACGGCTCGCTATGCGGCGTGCGCCGTTCGTGGAGTATGCGGTGACTTCTTTATTCGCCAGGGCGTCACGTTTGAGGATATGCTCGCTCGACCGCATGCCTGCGACGACGCATCGCTCGATTGCGTGTTGTGCGAGAATTGCTCGCTGCGAAACTCCATGGTTGATTTGGAGGTCGCATCGCGTCTTCGCGCGGCAAAAGAGGCGTAACCATCATGGGAACGCAGGTGAAAATAACAAAAACCGAAAAACGGCGCGTGTATTTGGACAACGCCGCTACTACGTGCGTGTCCGATACGGCATTTGAGGCCATGAAACCGTTTTTGCGCGGTTCGTTTGGCAATCCCTCTGCGCTCTATGCGGAGGCTGGCGAGGCCCGCGCTGCGGTTGAGCGGGCTCGCGAGGAAATCGCATCGCTCATTGGCGCCGCGCCGCATGAAGTCTATTTCACGTCGTGTGGTACTGAATCGGATAATTGGGCCATAAAAGGAAGCATGCGTGCGCAAGCGAAAGCGAAGGGCCGCAAAGGCCGCTTCGTGACTTCGGTGTTCGAGCATCCTGCTGTGCTGAACAGCGCGCAGGCGCTTGCTGGCGAGGGATTCGATGTCGCGTATGCGAACGTGACCGATGGCGGCATGGTCGACGAGGCATCGTTTGCTCAGGCGCTTGGCAACGGAGCCGATTTGGCCTCGATTATGCTTGCCAACAACGAAGTAGGCACAATTCAGACCATTGCCCGTCTGGGCGAAATCGCGCATGGCGCAGGCGCTCGGTTCCACTGCGATGCTGTGCAGGCGTTTGCTCACATTCCTGTGAACGTGGACGATTTGGGCGTGGACTACTTGAGCGTTTCAGGCCATAAATTCCATGCCCCTAAAGGCGTTGGTTTCTTGTATGTTCGCGAAGGCACACCTCTGGAGCCTTTCATGGATGGCGGCCATCAAGAAGGCGCGATGCGCGGCGGCACCGAAAACGTTGCCGGCATCGTTGCTATGGCAGCTGCGGCGCGTGAGGCCTGCGAGAATATGGCAAGCGACGCCGCGCACATTGCGGCGCTTCGCGACGAATTGGAATGTCGCATTCTTGCCGAAATCGCCAACACCCGGGTAAACGGTGCGGCCCCGCGCGTGCCCGGCACGTTGAACGTGTCGTTTATGGGCATCGATTCGGCTTCGCTTGTCGAGTTGCTTGACGAGCGGGGCGTGTGCGCGGCGGGCGGAAGCGCCTGCTCGAGCCATGAAGGCGAGCCCTCGCACGTGCTTGTTGCGATGGGACTGCCGTCCGAACGTACCCAGGGCGCTCTGCGTTTCTCGCTCTCGAGTGAAACGACTCAAGACGATATTAACTATACGGTTGACGTACTGAAGGCCTGCAGTGAGCAATTGCAACCCTTTGCACTGCTCGATCTTTCGAGCTTCTAGCTTGTTGAATTTGCTTGTCGGTAGACGTATGAGCCGCCTAGATTGGCCGGGGTCCCGTGCAGAGCGTTCGGCGTGGGTAGAAAGCCCGCGCCCGTGTGGATGCGCTTGCGCCGCAGTTGATTTCTGGATAAGGCGCGAAAGGAGGCCGCGTCTGCGTGGAAATGCCAAAGTTTGCGTAGTCTTGGGCCTGCGCGGCTTGAGAGCGCTCGCGCCTGCGATGATGTTGGTCGGTTTGCTGTCGCGATTGAGGTATCTGAAGGCGTTCGGCGCTCGTGGAAACTTTGCTGCGCCCAATTTAGGAAGAGCTCAGGTCTTTCTAAAATACGCCGCGATAATCCGTTTCTCCAACAGGTAGTTCGGTGCAATTACGAATAGTCGCGGTTTTGACCACTCCGTGTTGAAGAATGGTCAAAACTGCGGCTATTTGTAATCAAGACACTGGCGCCCGTGTCCATGCTCGTCAGATAAAGACTTGCGTATTCGCGCCGACAAAGTCTGCGTTTTCATGTTGTCCGTGGGAGGGATTCCGTCTTCGACTCTTTTCGATACAAGCAAGATTCTGCGCTCATAGACAAGCCTCATAGGCGAGAATTCCGTCCTCGGTTCTTCTTTCTCGATATCGGCAGGATCCATGCCTATAAATCTATAAGTCCGAGTCCATAGCAAGGCGCCAGATATCCCTGCCTGTATGGTTGTCTGTATAAAAAGGAAGCCCGCACAATGGCGGGCTTCCAAAAGAAGGAGCGGGCGGTGAGGGGAGGTGGGCCGCCCGCAGGGTTATGCCTAGAGCAGACCCTTGGACTGAAGGTCTTCCTTCACGTCGGTCAGGTTGTAATTGTCGAGGCTGTCGGCGGTCGGTGCGCCGGTTTTCTCGTCCCAACCGAACTCCTTGTACACCATGGTAAGGGCGGTTTGGAAATCTTCCTTTTCCATCTTATCGGTGCCAGCGGTGAAGGGCTTGATGTCAGGATCTTTCGTGAAAGGCCACTCGGTGTAAACATCATGCACGCCGCGGAAGTCGTTCGTGCCCATGCCGCGCATCGTGTTGGCGCGCTGCAGGGTCATGATGGCTGCGCCGCGCTTGTAGAGCTCCTCGGTGGTGATGTCTTCGCCAGTTACTGCCTTCATGAACTTCGATTCGAGGTCGAGATCGCCACGGTAGTCGCGAGTCTTCGACGGGCTCATGGTCATAGGCCACACCCAGTTGCACAGGGTGAGGGAGTCATGCAGCACGTCGGTGACAATGGACCACCAGCAGAACTTGGCCTTGTGCTCGTTCATCGGGATGTAGTTCTTGTCCTCGTCGATGGCGTCTTCGCCGCCCCAGACTTCCTTCGCGATTTCGCGCTTCTTCTCGATGGGCAGGCCGCAGCCCTGGAAGTTAACGGCGGAGTGAATCATGTCGTCGCGGTTGAACATCATGTTGTACACAGCGCCAACCTGGCCGAAGCACTCATGTGCATGGTGCACAGGCCAGCCGCGATAGTTGATCAGGCAGCTCGCGGTGGTGTCGAACCATTCCATGTCGTTCCAGCGCTTGCACCAAACGATAGGACCATGGCCCAGATAGCTCATTTCGTTATCGTTCTGAGCGATGTGGCGCAAAATCTTCACCATAATCGACGGGTCATCGTTTTTGAAAGCGTCCCAGTCGAACATATTGTATTCGTCCTCGGGCAATACGCGCTTAAAGATGCCCTTGGCAACGCAGTGCGCGATGTCGCGGTAGAGCTGTGCGTAGTTGCACCACAGGCCCAAATCGTCCACGGTGGAGCCGATGGCCTGGTTCCAAATAACGCCAGACTCGCTGAAGTTCTTCACGCCGCCGGCGTTTTCGCCAAGAATGCCAATCATATACAGGTACGGGAAGTTCGGCACGCAGGTGTTGCCCGTGATTTCAAAGCCGCCATGCTCGGCAGAGCCGGGAATACGCATGTCGGAATAGCAGTGAATCGGGCAGCTGTGGCAGCCATTCATCTTAATGGTGTACTTTTCGGCGTCGGGGCCGTCGTCCTTGTAAGACTTCATGCAGCGATAGCCAACGGTGTTGAGCTCGCCGGGCTTCGGCTCGCCCGTCTCGATGGCGCCGCCTTCTGCCTGGGCCCAATACAGGCCTTTGCGCGCCGTCCAACGGCTGCCCTTGTCGTAGTATTCCGCCCATTCCTGCTGGGTAGAAGGCACGACGTGGTTGTTGTTGGAGCCCACGATGTCGGAAATCATGTAGTCGGAAAGCTCGGCGACGGCCTTCGGGTCGGCCACGTTCACGCTGCCGTTGCCTTCGATGACGATAGCCTTGCACTTCTTGGAGCCCAAAATGGAACCAAGGCCAGCGCCTGCGGAGTGGTTGCGCGAGTTAATGAGGCATGCGTAGGGAAGCAAGTTCTCACCAGCGGGGCCGATGGCTGCAACGCAGAACTTGTTGCCATCCTTGCGGCAGATGGCTTCGGTGGTTGCGCGGGTGCCCATGCCCCAAACGAAGGATGCATCTTCGATGGTGATCTTGTCGTCGAGAATCTTAATGTAGACGGGCTTGTCGGAAGCGCCTTCAATAATCAGGCCATCCCAGCCAGCAAGCTTAAGCTTGGCGCCGATCATGCCGCCGCAGTGGGAATCGACAACCAAATGATCGGTGGTGTAGGTGGACAGATGCGAGAAGGTGGTACGGCCGGCCAGCGGAACGCCCGAAGCGGTGAGCGGGCCGACGGCCATGACGACCTTGCTCTCGGGGCTGAACGGATCTGTGCCCGCGGGAACTTCGTCATACATAATTTTGTTGGCCATGCCCATGCCGCCCAGGAAATATTTGTACGGGTCGGTGGACTGGGTGGTGATTTCTCCCGTGGTCAGGTTCACTCGGGCGATCTTGCCCTGCCAACCATAGGAGACATTTTCAGTTGCCATGTCTTTCTCCAAGTCTTTGCTGTGACATTGAAGCGTGCGTGCGAGGACATGTGTGCGATTGACCCCCTTTTAGTGGTCGAATGCAGTGTGCCCCAAGCCGTGCCCTGTTTGTACCCTGTTGCAGGGTATTGTTCCTTTACCTGGCTTTTTATCCCCCTTCAGGGGACAGGGCACATGCGGTGGCATCCATTATGCAATTCGTGCGAAGCGTGCAAGGAATCGTGCGTCAATCGAAGAGAAGTGCAAAAAGGAGGAACTCTCGATGGACGAGAAGAAGGGGGAAGCGATCCTGCCTGAAGAGCCGCAGACCGAAACTGCAGCTGAGGAATCGCCCAAGGGCTTCACTCGCCGCCAGGTAGTCGCCGGAGGCATTGGCGTTGGTCTTGTTGGCCTTATCGCCGGTGGCGCATTGGCGAAATGGGGCGTCATCGAAGACACTATCGCGAGCGGTCGCATGGCCGTGAACGTTACACCGACTAAGCTTATTGTTACCGACCGTGCCCGTTGCTCGGGTTGCCAACGTTGCGAGATGATGTGCTCGCTGCGCAACGACGGTCGCGTATGCCAGACCACCGCGCGTGTGCGCGTGTGGCCGAACTATAACTTCGGCGAGGGTTCAAACGGCCCCGACGGAATCTATCGCAACTGCCAGTTCACTGTTGAGCATTGCAAACAGTGCAAAGATGCAGCCTGCATGAAGAACTGCCCGGTGCATGCCATTTATGCCGATCCCGAGACCGGTGCGCGCGTGGTCGATACCGACAAATGCATCGGCTGTGGATTGTGCCACGAGGCTTGTCCGTGGAACATGCCGCAAATCGACCCGGTTATTGGCAAATCCACGAAGTGCATCGCGTGCGGCCGTTGTGCCGTGCAGTGCCCCAACGGGGCTATCAAGTTCGTCGATTGGCAAGACATCGCCCAAGAGGCGATCGACAAGGGCATCGTTCGTACGTCGACCTTGTTCCCCGAGGCCTAACCTCGCGACCAATTTGACTTGCTTGAGAAAGGACGCATCATGGATAGCATGATGACGAGGCGAGGATTCCTCGCCGCGGGTGCCAGCTGTGCGGCTTTGGCCGCAATCGGCACCTCGACGGGTTGTTCTTCCTCGCAAACCGAGCCCTTAAGCTCAGATGCCTCGGTTACGTACACCAAAGCGACGCTGTGCGCTGGTTGTGCGAATAAATGCGGCATCGAAGCTTGGGTGCGCGGTGGAAAACTGTGGCGCTTTATGGGCGCCGAAGGCCATCCGCATTCTGGCGGATATATGTGTGGCCGTGGCCAGGGCCTGCCTTCGCTCACGACTTCCGAAGATCGCGTGACCGAGCCCATGAAAGCCGACGGCAAAGGTGGCTTTGCCAAGGTGAGCTGGGATGATGCTCTTGCTGACATCGCCAGCCACATTACGGGCGCGGGCAGCAAGGTAGCGCTGTTCCAAGATGGCCGCGCAACTGATGCGTGGTATGCGAAACGCTTCATGGCTTCTGTTGGTTCGCCGAACTACTATGACGATTCCGCGCTTACCAATGCCAATATCGATGCTGCGTATAAGGCCCTTTTGGGTACGACGCCGGTGTTCGACACCGCCAACGCCGAATACATCGTGCTGCTCGACGCGAGTGGCGACGAGACGGTGCGCCCGGTCGAGGTCAAGGAATTCCAGAAAGTTCGCGAAAACGGCGGCCATGTAATGGCCGTTGACCCGCGCAACGCTGGCGCCGATATGCTCGCCGACGAGTGGGTCGCTGTGCGTCCCGGCTATGAGTTGGCATTTTTGCTGGGCATCATGGGCTACATCGTCAAGAAGGGCGATTTCGATGCGAGCTTCGTCGAACAATATGGCGAAGGCTTCGAAGAATTCCACGCTGCGATGCTTCAGTATTCGCCCGAATGGGCTGCTGAGAAGTGCGGCGTGTCGCTTGACACGATTTATTCCGCGGAGCGAGGCCTCGTGAAGGCCGCCCCGCATTGCCATGTCGACGTTCGTCCGGGTGCGCTGCTTGGCTGCGGCTACGCGACGAGCCTTGAGACCGTACGCTGCGCCGTGCTGCTCAACGCCATGCTTGGCGCCGTGAACCAGACGGGTGGCATGTTCCTGGCGAAGGTTCCCGCTGTGGACGAGAGCGTTTTCGAGAGCGCGCCGTTCACGAAGGTTTCCGCTTCCGGCGACGGCATTGCCAAGGCTGGAGAATTTGGCAATGCGAGCTGCCAGGATGCATTGGGCGCCGCTGCCAAGGGCGCTGCCGATGTGGCGCTGTTCGTTGAGTGCGACCCCGCGGCCGACTGGGCTGATTCTGCTAAGGTTGAAGAAAACCTGTCCGGCATTGGCTTCAAGGTCGTCATTGATTCGGTTCTCACCGAAACCGCGCAGAAGGCCGATTATGTGCTTCCCGCTGCGACTTACCTTGAGGTCGAAAGCGTTGTTGCTCCTGTCGCGGCTGAGTGGTCGGTTGTTGAAAAGCGCAACCAGGCCGTGGCTCCTGCGGGCGAGGCTCGCGCCGTCTACCAGATTTTCACTGACCTGGCGAAGGCGTGCGGCAAGGGCGACGATTTCGCCTTTGGGCTCGATGATGTCAACAATGCCTTCTGCAAGGCCTATGGCATTACGCTCGACGGTTTGAACGATACCGCGTGCTGCGCAATCCCCGGCGCTTCGGTGCTCGCGGGCGATGCTCCCGCCATTGGCACCGATTCGGGTAAGATTCCGTTTGCAAGCGACGCGTTCGAGAAGGCGGGCTTGGCTCGCACACCTCAGTACGCTGATCCTACGGTTGCGCCGAATGACCATATGCCGCGTCTTATTACAGGCGTCCAGAGCATGCAGACGCGCACCTATACTGCCGATGCCGACAAAATTGCGGCGCTCGCGAAAGATTCCGGTGCGGAGCGTGCATGGCTCAACCCGCAAACGGCGACCAACTTTGGTATCGCCGACGGCGATGAGGCTGAGCTCTCCACCTCTACGGGCAAGATTCGCGTGAAGGTTCGCGTGACGAGCCTCATCAATCCAGAAGCGGTGTACGTGCCGCCTCACTATGGCATTGAATCGAAGGAAATGGCGCAGGCAGCCGGCTATGGCGCAAGCGTATGGGACATCGTACCGCGCGCGAGCGACGCTGTGACCGGCGCGGGCATGGTATGCGAGGTGCCCGTCGAGATCAGGAAGGTCGGTGCATAAGCTATGGCCCGATACGGAATGGTGATCGACACGACCAAGTGCATCGGCTGCGGCGCCTGTCGCTTGGCGTGTCAGAATCAGAACGATTTGCTTTCGAGCATGCCGTTCGTGAAGTTTTCTGAAGTTGAGACGGGCGTATACCCGACGGCTTCTTTGCAAGTGGTCCCTTCGCAGTGCATGCATTGCGAAGATGCGCCGTGCCAGGCGGTTTGCCCCACCGGCGCGACGTATACCAACGAAGACGGCATCGTGTGCATCGATCATGGTCGCTGCATCGGCTGCAAATACTGCATGGCTGCGTGCCCTTACCAGGCGCGTGTGGTTGACGAGCGCACGGGCGCGGTCGACAAATGCCGTTTCTGCACCGTGAGCGCGCTCAATGGCACCGAGATGTCGACGTGCGTGACCGCGTGCCCGGCAGGCGTGCGTGTGTTCGGCGATTTGGACGACCCCGATTCGGAAGTCTCCAAGGTTCTTGCCGCGACGCATGCGACTCCGCTTTTGGGCGATGCGACCAAGTCCAAGATTTTCTACGTAAGGTAGGTGGGCGAACATGTCATTTGAACCAGTTTGGGGCGCACCTATTGCGTGGTACCTCTTCCTTGCAGGCTTGGGCGGCGGCGCCTTCATCACTTCGGCGTTCTTGCGCTGGAAGCATCCCGAGGCGCATGGCATGCGCTTCGCTGGCCACATCATTGCTCCTGTGGTCGTTATCATCGGCTTGTTCTTGCTGATGTTCGACGCTGAGGCCGGTTTGCACAACCCGCTGCGTTTTGCGCTGCTTCTGCATAACCCGTGCTCGGTTATGACTTGGGGCGTTGTGTTCCTGGCGGCATTCGTGATTATCGCGCTTATCACGCTCCTGCTTGACTGCTTGAAGAAGCAGGTGCCTGCGTGGCTTGAGATTGCGGGCTCGGTGTTTGCGGTATGCGTTGGCGCATACACGGGCGCTTTGCTTGGCGTGTGCCAGACGTTCCCGCTGTGGAACAACGCTTTGCTGCCGATTCTGTTCTTGGTTTCGGCGGTTTCCACGGGCATGTCTTCGGTGCTGCTTGTGGGCGGCCTGAAGTTCCCCAAGGAATTCGATAGCGTGGGAGTGCTGAAGAAGTTCCACTATTGCTTCCCGATTGTCGAGCTCGTGTTGGTGGCTTCGCTGTGCTTCATCACGAGCTACAACTCCGTTGCCGGTTTCGAGTCGGTGATGAGCCTCGTGTGCGGCAACTGGGCGGTTTTGTTCTGGCTTGGCTTCATCGTGGTTGGCCTGGTTGCGCCTACCGCGGTTGAGACGTGGCTTTTGTTCATCTCGAAGCCTGGCTTTGAGGAAACCCCCAAGGCGCACTACATTGGCGCTGCTGCCGATGCAGGCGTGCTTATCGGCGGCTTCCTGCTCCGCTTCCTTATCGTGGTTGCGGCGCTGCCGGTGGCTTTGGTGTAGTTGCTTCTCCGTTCTGACGAACGGTAAACGAAGTTTTCGCTATGTGCGAAAGGGACGCTCGCTTTGAAGGCGAGCGTCCCTTTTTTGTGCCTCTCGACCTGTTAAATGCTCGTAGTGTTTAACAGGTCGAGACGTTTTTCTTTTCTTTTCTTTCCTTTCCTTTTCTTAGGCCGACTCAATGGTTTTGATATTTGTGGGCGGTTGGATTGTTGAACGCTACGAGCATTAACGTGGGCATCTAACGGGTCCACCAAGGCTATCCTCAAAGCTAATGGCTCGGGCTTCGTGGGAGCGCGGCCAGCAACCGGCAAACGCTACGAGCATTTAACGGCTTTCGGGCAACGGGTGAAGTTTTCGCACTTTGGGGCCGCCGGGTGGTAAAATCGCGCAATCATATGCTGCGGGCGGCAGGCGGGGTGGCCTGTACGCTGCAATCGGGCAGTTTCTCGCGAGCTTTTATCGCGAACCCGGGAGCCTATTCGAAAGAACAACTGAACATGAGCATTGTAGAGATCGTTCTTCTGGGCGTTGCGTTGTCCATGGACGCTTTCGCCGTAACTATCTCGAACGTCTTCTGCTATCCGAACGCCTCGCGCGCACGCTTGCTTGCGCTGCCGGTCGCGTTCGGCGTCTTCCAGGCGGGAATGCCGCTGCTTGGCTATTTCCTGGGCGGCGTCGTGGGTGACTTCATCGAAACGTACTCGGGCATCATCACGCTGGTGATTCTTGGCTTTATCGGCGGAAATATGATTAAAGAA
>ENA-OROU01000941-OROU01000941.1-human-gut-metagenome-genome-assembly--contig:-NODE-941-length-27707-cov-3.233690_pt1 | contig 27707 bp, 23 predicted proteins | sample MGYA00242131_ERZ509054 | MGnify/ENA primary metagenome ERZ509054 (study PRJEB26280, sample SAMEA2338749) | human gut metagenome | biome: human gut; feature: human-associated habitat; material: faeces... | reverse complement strand
GAAGTTCTGCTCGCGGTTCCTTCGGCGCAAAGCGCCTGCGGAATGGAGGTTAAAATGGCAAATCTGACCATTGAAAAAGTAATCGGGAGAGAAATTATTGATTCCAGAGGTAATCCGACTGTTGAGGCAGAAGTTGTTTTAACGGACGGAACCGTAGGAAGAGGCATGGCACCCAGCGGAGCTTCTACCGGCGAGTTCGAAGCGCTGGAGCTGCGTGATCAGGATAAATCCCGATTTGGCGGCAAGGGTGTTTTAAAAGCCGTCAACAATATCAATACTGTAATCAACGATGTACTCTGTGGAGTAGATGCATTTGACACTTATAAAGTAGATGCTGCGATGATCGAAGCAGACGGAACAGAGGATAAATCCAAACTTGGCGCAAATGCGATTCTGGCAGTATCCATCGCAGCTGCAAGAGCGGCAGCACAGTCCTTAAATATTCCGCTGTACCGTTTCCTGGGCGGCGCAAACGGAAATCGGCTTCCGGTTCCGATGATGAACATCTTAAACGGCGGCGCACATGCAGCAAACACCGTAGATGTACAGGAGTTCATGATTATGCCGGTTGGCGCAAAGAGCTTTTCCGAAGGACTTCGCTGGTGTACAGAAGTATTTCATGCACTGCAGGCTTTGTTAAAGTCCAGAGGCCTTGCAACCTCCGTTGGCGATGAGGGCGGTTTCGCACCGAACCTTGGCAGCGACGAAGAAGCAATCGAAGTTATTCTGGAAGCGATCAAGAAGGCAGGTTACGAGCCGGGAACCGATTTCGTTCTGGCAATGGATGCAGCTTCCAGTGAATGGAAAGGCAGCAGGAAGGGGGAATATGTGCTTCCGAAGGCTGGCACGAAGTTCACCTCCGAAGAACTGGTTGCACACTGGAAAAAGCTGTGTGAGAAATATCCGATCGCTTCGATTGAAGATGGTCTGGACGAAGAGGACTGGGAAGGCTGGAAGCATATGACAGCAGAACTTGGTGACAAAGTACAGTTAGTCGGTGACGACCTGTTTGTTACCAATACAAAGCGTCTGCAGAAGGGGATTGACCTTAGCTGTGGCAATGCGATTCTGATCAAGTTAAATCAGATCGGCAGCGTATCCGAAACCCTGGAAGCGATCAAACTGGCACACGAGGCAGGTTATTGTGCAATCACCTCCCACCGTTCCGGCGAGACAGAGGACACCACAATCGCAGACCTGGCGGTTGCATTGAATACCTGCCAAATCAAGACCGGCGCACCCAGCAGAAGTGAGCGTGTTGCAAAATACAACCAGCTGCTGCGAATCGAAGAAGAGCTTGGCAAGGCTGCCTGCTATCTTGGGAAGGCGGCTTTCGGCAGATAAAAAGCTGACATCAGAGAGGTACTACGATGAGTCAACAGGCATTTTGGCTGTTTCTGAAAATGGATAAGCGGAATCTGTTCGTACAGATGGCGCTCCAGTGCGCACCGGTGCTGGCGGGAATCAAGGTTTCCAATCTTCTGATCATCGAGGAAAGATACTGGAAGGAACTGTGTTTTCTGCTGCGCAATTCCGAAATGTGTGCCAGAAAGCTGTACCGCTGCAGAGATAAGATTACTCTGTTGCTGTACCGCAGAGAAGAACTGGAGCAATGGGTAAAAACGGTACAGGTCGAAGCCCTTTTAAAAGAGATCGGCTACGACAGCGTGGAGCTGCACCGGATTTTCAGAAAACTGGAACAGCGGATCGGCGGGCACGGAAACGGTGAAATGCCTTTTCCTCATGAGCTGGGGCTGCTGCTGGGATATCCGGCAGAGGACGTCCGGGGCTTTATGGGGATCGGATATAAAAAGTGTCTTTATACAGGCTATTGGAAGGTCTACGAGAAGGCGGAGGAAAAGATCGCGCTGTTTTCAGAATACGACAGAGCGATGGATCTAGCCCTTTCTATGGCGTATGAAAGACAGAATATTTTAAAATTAAAAGAAGTTTTTGAAGTCGACAGTCGGGAGAAAAGGCTGGCTGTCTGAATACGAGAGGAGTAGGAAAATGAGCAAGGTATCCGTAGTATACTGGTCCCAGTCCGGCAACACACAGGCGATGGCAGAGGCTGTTGCAGCCGGCATCACAGAAGCAGGAAAAGAGGCAGAGGTTGTTTATGTTTCAGACGTAAACGTTGCAGATTTAACCGCAGAAAAAGCATTTGCATTGGGCTGCCCAGCAATGGGCGCAGAAGTTCTGGAAGAGGGCGAGTTCGAGCCTTTTATGGAGAGCATTGACGGCTCCATCTCCGGCAAGACCATCGCACTGTTTGGTTCCTACGGCTGGGGCGACGGACAGTGGATGCGCGAGTGGGCAGAGCGCGTGACCGGTGAAGGCGCAACCGTAGTAAACGGCGAGGGCTTAATCTGCCAGGAGACACCGGACGATGCAATGATCGAGGAGTGCAAAAATCTCGGCAAGGCGCTGGCAGCAAACGCCTGAGAACTTTAAAACAAAAAGATTCTCCATAATTTCCTGTTTGATAAAATTTTTGACACAGCAAAAGGACAGTTACCATGAAGGATAGCTGTCCTTTTGTTGTACTATGACAGATAAAGAAGGTGCTTTGGCAGATTCTCGCGCCGAGGCGCGGTTGCTTTGGCAACCATCTGCCTATGCGCCGAGTACACATCCTATTGTCAGGAATAAAAAAAGACATCACCCTGCGGGAATGCCTTTTTCGATGGATGTTCGCTGCTTCGAACAACAGAATATGCACTTTTGGAAAAGATTATTGTTTATCGCGGTTTTCCAGAACGTGTTTTTTGATTGCGGCGAAGCTTTCCGGGCTGATGACATGCTCCATGCGGCAGGCATCACTGACGGCTGTCTCGGGATCGACGCCGAGCTGAATCAGCCAGCCGGAAATCAGTTCATGACGTTCATAAATCATTTCAGCAATCTGGCGGCCGGTATCGGTCAGATAGATAAACCCTTCTTTGGTTACGGTAATATGGTTCTTTTCGCGTAGGTTCTTCATAGCGACACTGACGCTGGATTTTTTGAAGCCGAGTTCTTCTGCGATATCTACAGAGCGGACAACTGGATGGGTCTTGCTCAGGACAAGGATCGTTTCCAGATAGTTTTCCGCGGATTCATTTACTGCCATGGGATCACATTCCTTTCTGATGCTGTGCACCTGCAACAGCATTTACAATAGTATAGCATGGATTTGTACGGTATTCAATTGAAAAAAAAGAAAACAGGACGAAAAAGATCTGTGAGGAAAGAATAAAATTTTGCAAAAGTACAAAAATAGACTGGGAAAAAATGGTCTCTTATGGTAATATTGAATATATTACAAGAATAAACACAGGGGGAAGATTTCATGGCAAAAGAAATGATTGCAATGCTGCTTGCAGGCGGACAGGGCTCACGTCTGTATGCATTGACCCAGAGACTTGCAAAGCCTGCCGTTCCGTTTGGTGGAAAGTACCGGATTATCGATTTCCCGCTTTCCAATTGTGTCAATTCCGGGATTGATACAGTAGGCATTCTGACACAGTATCAGCCTATGGTGCTGAACGAATATATTGGAAACGGACAGCCTTGGGATTTGGACCGCTTAATTGGAGGCGTGCATGTTCTGCCGCCTTATCAGAAGGCATCCGGATCCGACTGGTATAAGGGAACAGCGAACGCAATCTATCAGAACATCCCGTTTATCGAGCGCTATAATCCTAAATACGTCATCATCCTGTCCGGCGACCAGATTTGCAAACAGGACTACAGCGATTTTTTACGCTTCCATAAAGAAAAGGGCGCAGAATTCTCCGTTGCTGTTATGGAAGTACCGTGGGAAGAGGCATCTCGTTTCGGTTTGATGGTAACGGACGAAAACGACAAGATCACCGCATTCCAGGAAAAACCCAAGGAACCTAAGTCAAATCTTGCGTCGATGGGAATCTACATTTTCAACTGGGATGTTTTAAAGAAATATTTGATCGAGGATGAGGCGGATCCGGAATCTGAAAACGATTTCGGCAAAAACGTCATTCCGAGCCTGCTGCGTGACGGCAGAGATATGTACGCTTATCATTTCAGCGGCTACTGGAAAGACGTCGGAACCATCAGTTCTCTCTGGGAAGCAAACATGGAGGTCCTCGATCCGGAGCACAGCGGCATTGACTTATTTGAGGATGACTGGAAAATCTACAGTCGAAACAGTGGGAAAACCGGTCACAGGATTTTGGATACCGGCGTTGTGGAAAACTCCATGGTGACGGACGGCTGCAGGATCGCAGGACATGTCAAGCATTCGATCCTGTTCTCCGGCGTATCGGTAGAAGAGGGCGCTGAGATCGAAGATGCAGTTGTAATGGGAGGCACCGTCATCAAAAAGGGCGCATCCGTCAAACACTGTATTGTTGCAGAAAATGTCGTGATCGGCGAAAACGCGGTTGTAGGTGAGATGCCGAAAGACGGCGCAGGCAGCGTTGCAACCATCGGTTCCGGTGTTTATATCGGAGACGGCGCAAAGGTCGGCCCTGCAGCGATGATCGATCAAAATGTAAAGGATGGTGAAGAACAATGGTAAACTCCAATGCGAACGCGCTGGGAATTATTTTCCCCAACAGCTATGATGGTCTGATTCCGGAGCTTGTCACGGAGCGTCTGATGGCTTCCATTCCCTTTGCAGGCCGTTACCGTATGGTAGACTTTATTTTATCAAGCATGGTGAACTGCGGAATCGACAATGTTTCTCTGATCGTCCGTAAAAATTATCACTCTCTGATGGATCATCTCGGCTCCGGCAGAGAATGGGATTTAACCCGTAAATACGGCGGACTCAATATCGTGCCTCCGTTTGCTTCCAATACCGTGAAAGTATACAACGGAAGAATCGAAGCATTGGCGAGCATTCTGGATATGTTAAAGGATGCGAGAGAAAAATATGTCGTGATGTCTGACGCTAACCTTGCGGTAAACTTCGATTTTACAGCGATGCTGGAGCAGCATATCGAAAGCGGTGCGGATGTGACGATCGCATATAAGAAGCAGGAAATTCCCGTCGGAATGAAAAAGCCGTTTGATATTACAAAGGATCTGTACTACACGTTTGAACTGGACGATGACGGCAGAATCCGTCAGCTGCGGATCAATCCGGAGGACGAGGGAGTTCAGAACCTTTCCATGAACATTTACATCATTGAAAGGGAATTTCTGGTACATATGATCAGCGAAGCCTATAGTAAGGGCATGGTTTATTTTGACCGTGATCTGCTGGCACCGAACCTGGAGCGTCTGAATGTCAGAGGCTTTGAATTTAATGGCTATCTGGCGCGCATCAGTGATATCAAGAGCTATTTCGATGAGAATATGAAGCTGTTAAAGGATGAAAATCTGGACGGTCTGTTTGGCGGCAACCCGATCTACACCAAGATTCGTGACGACAACCCGACCCGTTACATTCAGGGCTCCAAAGCGAAGAACATCATGTCCGCAGACGGTTGCATCATCGAAGGCGAAGTGGAGAACAGTATTCTGTTCCGTGGCGTCAGAATTGCGAAAGGTGCTAAGGTGAAAAACTGCGTCCTGATGCAGGATACAATCGTTGGCGAGGGCGCTAATGTAGAATATGTCATTACGGACAAAAACGTAACGATTTCAGCAGGAAAGGAAATCAAGGGAGCGGACAGCTTCCCTGTATATGTAGCAAAGTATCGCAGTGTATAAATGGAGGATTCCTATGGAAGCTTTCCGGATATGGCTGCAGGAGGAGCCGGCGCTGTTTTTAGGAGCAGCGGCGGCTCTGATGCTTATGAGCGGCAGCCTTTATGAGAGGCAGAGAGAACATAAAACAACACAAACATTGATGTTAAAAGGCGGGACGACGCTGATTGCAGCGCTTGTCGCGGGCGCAGCGGTATGGCAGCAGAACAGCCTGGCAGCACGCTTTGTGCTGGCAGCGACGCTTTGCTGTGCGGTCGCGGACGTCTTGCTGGAACGGATTTTTAATCTTGGCGCGTGCGTATTTGCATTGGGGCATATCTGCTATCTGGCGGCGTATTTTTCCGAAGCGCATTTTAGCATCGCTACAGCGGTCAGCCTTGTCGTTTTGCTGGCGGGGATGTACCTGATACACCGAAAACAGACCGTCGGAAAAAGCGGCAGGGAGATTTTGTCTGTTGTGGCCTATGGGCTGGTTCTGAGTGCGATGACGGCGGGCGCGATTACCTACTGTGTGCAGCAGAGAGATTTCGGCAGCCTGCTAACTGCAGCAGGCGCAGTCGGATTTTTCGTTTCAGACAATATTCTGATCTGGCGGCTGCTAAGCGGCTGTGAAAGCCGCCTGCAGGGCGCGGTGCTGCTGCTGTTTTATTACGGCGGTGTCTTTTTGATTGCGGCAGGGCAGGTAGTTGGATAAAAATAACGTTTACTTTGCGTGTATTTTTTTGTATGATAGGTTACAGCGTGAAAGCAGAAATTCCTCTGTGCAGGAGGCATCTATGGCGGAAAGGGAGCTGGCAAAAACAGAGGCAGCAGATAGGATCGAAAATGGAGTTTGAACATTATATCCAGCAGGGACAGCAGAAGCTGCGCTGCGGCTACACCACAGGAACGTGTGCGGCGCTGGCGGGAAAGGCTGCCGTCCGGATGCTGCTTGGCGGACAAAAAACAGAAGAAATTTCCGTCCTGACGCCGAAGGGGCTTTGGGTCACGACGGCGGTGGAAGCAATTCAAAGCGGCGACGGCTGGGTCAGCTGTGGCGTGCGCAAGGACGCAGGAGACGATATCGATGTCACCGCGCAGTCCCTGATCTGTGTCAAAGCAAAAAAAACGGCGGGAACCAAGATCGTTATCGACGGAGGCGTCGGCGTCGGCAGGGTGACAAAGCCAGGGCTGGAACAGCCGGTCGGCGCAGCGGCGATCAATTCTGTCCCGCGGCGGATGATTTTGCAGGAGGCGGAGGCAGAGTGCCTGGACGCAGGCTATGAGGGCGGACTTTTGCTGACGGTATTTGTGCCGGACGGGGAAGCGCTTGCCAAAAAGACCTTCAATCCGCAGCTTGGCATCCAGGGCGGAATATCGATTCTCGGAACGACCGGGATTGTTGAGCCGAAAAGCGTGCAGGCGCTTGTGGATACCATCGGTCTGGAAATACGTCAGCGAAGGGCATTGGGGGAAGAGGCACTTTTACTGACACCGGGCAATTACGGCATGGAATTTTTAAAGGATCGACCGGAATTTGCCTCCATGACACCGGTACAATGTTCTAATTATATCGGGGAAGCCTTCGATTTTGCAGTCAGCAGCGGATTTTCAAAGGTCATATTGGTGGGGCACATCGGCAAGCTTGTCAAGCTGGCGGGTGGTATTATGAATACGCATTCCAGGGTTGCAGACTGCCGGTGTGAGCTGTTCGCCGCCCATGCCGCACTGGCGGGCGTAAGCCGGGATGCGATCGGCAGACTGATGGAGGCTGCGACGACGGACGCCTGTCTGGAAATTCTGGATGAGGAAGGTAAAAAAGAAGCGGTCATGCAGAGTCTGATGAAAAAGATCGGACAGCATGCAGCGCACCGGCTGGGCGGTATGGTGGAAGTTACGGTTCTGGTGTTCAGCAATCGGTTTGGAGTGTTAGGAGAAATTCAGTGTCAGGAAACATAAAGGGGATTTTTTACGGAGTGAGCACGGGTCCGGGAGATCCGGAGCTGATGACGGTCAAGGCGGTACGCATTTTGAAGAAAGCAGACAGCATCGTAGCGGCACGAGTGATGGGAAAACAGGAAACCGCGCTGGAAATTGCAAAGCAGGCGGTCGGACTGGACGACAAAGAGATTTTGTCGCTTCCTTTTTCCATGTCCGGGAAAAGGAAAGCAGAAAAAAAAGAACATGAAAACAGTATCCGACAGATCGAAGCACTTTTAGAAACCGGGAAAAATGTGGCGATGCCGGTACTGGGAGATGTATCCGTTTATGCGACATGGCAGTATCTGGCAGAAGAAATTCAGGCAGACGGCTATCAGACAGTCATGATACCGGGCGTGACGAGCTTCTGTGCGGCGGCGGCTGCAGCGAATACGGGGCTGACGCAGCGCGATCTGCCGCTCCATATTGTTCCGGCTTCCTATGGAAATCTGGAAAAGCAGATGCAGCCGGAGGGCAACTATGTACTGATGAAAGCCGGGAAATGTATGGATGAAATCCACAGGGTGCTGGAGACAAAACCCGGCGTGCGGGAGGTTTTCAGCATAAAAAACTGCGGTCTGCCGGGAGAAGTCGTTAAGGACGGTCTTTTGGAAAACGAGGCTTATGGATATTTCACAACTGTGATTGTAAAGGAGTAAAGAAGTGGTTCATTTTGTTGGGGCAGGCTGCGGCGCACCGGATCTGATCACACTGCGGGGGCGCAGGCTTCTGGAAGAAGCGGATGTTATTGTTTATGCGGGCAGTTTGGTCAATCCGGCACTGCTCGGGTTTGCGAAAAAAGACTGTAGAATTTACAACAGCGCACAGATGACGCTGGAAGAAGTGATTGCCGTCATGGAAGAGGCGGAAAGCAGACAGCAGATGACAGTGCGGCTGCATACGGGCGACCCGAGCCTGTACGGGGCGATTCGAGAGCAGATCGACTGCCTGAAAGAGCAGAAGATTGCTTACGATGTGACGCCGGGCGTTTCGAGCTTTTGTGGTGCGGCAGCAGCTCTGGATGCAGAATACACGCTGCCGGGCATTACGCAGAGCGTGATCATTACCCGGATGGCGGGGCGGACGCCGGTGCCGGAAGCAGAGTCGATCGCTTCCCTTGCGGCGCACGGCTGCGCGATGGTCATTTTCCTGAGCGCCGGGATGCTGGAGGGACTGCAGCGCGAGCTGTTAAAGGGCGCTTACACGGAGCAGACACCGGCAGCGATTGTATACAAGGCAAGCTGGCCGGAAGAGCGTACACTGCGCTGTCCGCTGGGAAAACTTGCCCGGTGCGGAAAAGAAGCCGGCATATCCAAAACAGCGCTTGTAATGGTCGGAAATTTTCTCGGGGATGTTTATGACAGATCGTGTCTGTATGACCCGGCGTTTACGACAGAGTACCGGCAGGGAACAGATACGGAAGGAAACGCAAATGAGTAATCATATCATCTGTTTCAGCCCAAGTGGCGCAACCCTCGGGCAGAGGATTCTGGCGGTGGAGGATGTCTTTGCTGCAGACTGGGAGCTTACACAGTGTTTCGGAGCAGATCACGAAAGTCTGTCGGACTGGACAAAGCGGGTTTTTCAGCCGGGCAACAATCTGCTTTTTATCGGAGCGGCAGGAATTGCCGTGCGCGCGATCGCACCGTATGTCAGTGCAAAGCAGAGTGACCCGGCTGTAGTTGTGATGGATGAAAAGGCAAACTGGTGTATTCCGATTTTGTCCGGGCATCTGGGTGGCGCGAACCTTCTTGCCAATAAACTTGCCAAAAGGACAGGCGCGCAGGCGGTGATTACGACGGCAACGGATGTACGGGGCGTCTGGGCAGTGGACAGCTGGGCGAAACAGGAAAGGCTGACGGTTGTAAATCCTTCCGGAATTAAAGAAATTTCTGCAGGGCTTTTGCAGGGACAGACCAAAAAGCTGTTCAGCGAATTTCCCATTTCCGGGAAGCTGCCGGAGGGGCTTGTTTTTTCCGATGCAGCGTCCTGCGATATTTATATCGGAATCCACAGGCTGACAGACCGAAAGCAGGAGCCTCTTTATCTGATTCCTGCAGCGCTGATCGCAGGAATCGGATGCCGGAAAGGTGCACGGCGGGAACAGCTGGATGCGCTGTTTGAGGAAGTGCTGGAGCAGAACAATGTCTGGCAGCAGGCGGTTCAGAAAATATGCAGCATCGACTTAAAAAAAGAGGAACCGGGGCTGCTTTTATTTTGTGCAGAACATGGTATTTTGCTGGAAACCTACGATGCGGAAACGCTCCGAAACCTGGACGGGGAGTTTACCGCATCGGCATTTGTCAGTCAGGTGACGGGCGTGGACAATGTCTGCGAACGGAGTGCCATGGCGGGCAGCCAAAATGGGAAAATTCTGATTTCCAAAATGGCGAAAAACGGCGTGACGGCAGCATTTGTACTGGACGAGGTCAAAATTTCCTTCTAAAGCGAATGGTATCCTGAAAATTCTATTTTGTGGGAAGAAATTTCAGGATAGTTGTATGCAGTGAAATATCGATTGACGGAGAGAAAAACGATGAAACGTCTTTTTGTAGTAGGGCTTGGACCTGGTGGCAGGGATGGTATGACGCTGGAGGCAAAAAAAGCGCTGGAACAGTCAGAAGTAATCTGCGGCTATACCGCCTATGCGGATTTGATCCGGGAAGATTATCCGGAGAAGGAATATCTGGTCAGCGGTATGACAAAAGAAGTCGAACGCTGTCATATGGCGCTTTTGGCAGCGCAGGGTGGAAAAACGACGGCGATGATCTGCAGCGGGGATGCAGGCGTGTACGGAATGGCAGGGCTTGTACTGTCGTTGGCAGAAAAGTATCCGGAGACGGAGGTTGTGATCGTTGCGGGCGTGACAGCGGCGCTTTCCGGGGCAGCTCGGCTGGGCGCACCGCTGATGAACGATTTTGCTGTGATTTCCCTGTCCGACCTTCTGACGCCAAAGGACGTGATCGAGAAGCGGCTCCGTGCGGCGGCAGCAGGAGATTTTTCCATTTGTCTGTACAATCCGTCGAGCAAAAAGCGGGCGGACTATTTAAGCTGGGCGTGCCGGATTGTATCCGAGTATTATGCACCGGATACGCCCTGTGGCTGGGTGCGGATGATCGGAAGACAGGATGAAGAGAAGAAAACCTGCACGCTGCAGGAGCTTACCAAAGAGCAGGTGGATATGTTTACGACGGTCTTTATCGGCAGCAGCAGGACAAGCTTCCAAAACGGTCTGTTGGTAACAAAGCGCGGCTATGAAAAGCGGGTGGCGGTCAATCGGGCAGGCGGAAAGGAAAAGCTCAGAATCCTGCTGTTTGGCGGAACAACGGAGGGCAGAGAGCTGGCACAACGTCTGTTGACTCTTCCAGTCATTTTTAAAGTCAGTGTAGCAACTCCATATGGAGAGGAACTGCTGCAGGATCTGCCGCAGGCAACGATTCTGGCAGGGCGGATGGATCGGACACAGATGGAGCGGGAGATGGAAAAGGGCTATGATCTTGTGATTGATGCGACCCATCCCTATGCGGCAGAGGTGAGCGAAAATATCCGTCAGGCGGCGCAGCAGGAGCAAATCCGTCTGCTTCGGGTTTGCCGCAGAGCTTCAAAGGTCGGCAGTGACTGTTACTGGGTGCAGGATGCAAAGGAGGCGGCAGGACTGTTGCAGACGCTTTCTGGAAATGTCCTGCTGACGACGGGCAGCAAGGAGCTTGGGGCGTTTGAAGGCGTGGAAAAAGAGCGGCTCTATGTGCGGGTGCTTCCCTCCAAAGAAGCGCTTGATCTGTGCGAAAAGGTTCAGATTCCGCACAGCCACATTCTTGCGCTGCAGGGACCCTTCACAACTGCGTTAAATATTGCGCTGATGGAGCAGTACCATATCGGCATCCTCGTGACAAAGGATGGCGGCAAAAAGGGCGGCTTTCTGGAAAAACAGGAGGCTGCGCGCCTGCAGAAGGCTGCGCTCGTTGTGATCGGCAGACCGACGCAGGAAGAAGGGTATTCTGTAGAAGAAGCCTGGAACCTTGTACTGGAGAGCCTGTATGCAAAAGGAGGTGCTGTGGAATGAGAAAACTGACAGTCGTTGGAATGGGACCCGGCAGCCAGTCCTGCCTGACACTGGAAGCGTTGGAAGCGTTACGCAAAGCAGACCTGATTGTCGGGGCAGGGCGCCTGCTTGAAACACTTCCGGAGGGATGCTCGAAGAATCGGAAAATAGCGGTTTCCGCCCAGGCGGTCTGTGATGCAGTGTATGGCTCTGACAGCAGCCTTCCCTGCGTGGTCTGTACCGGGGACACCGGCTGTTACAGCCTTTGTACCGGGCTTGGAAAATACTGGGACGGAGAGCTCTCCATTCTGCCCGGGATCGGAAGTATGTCCTATTTGGCTGCAAAACTGCAGCTGCCGTGGCAGGACTGGAAAGTGGTGAGTGCCCACGGAAGAGCCTGTGATCCTGTTGCGGCAGTTACAGAAAATCCGGAAGTATTTTTTTTGACCGGACCGGACAATACGGCGCAGGAACTTTGCAGACAGCTGATGCAGGCGGGATTTGGCGGGTGCCGGGCGTATGTCGGAGAAAAGCTTTCCTATCCGGAAGAACGGATTGTGTCCGGAACAGTTCGGGAAATAGCAGAAAAGATATTTGAGCCACTGGCGGTGCTGGTGGTGAAGCGGGAGAAAACGGCAGACGATATCGGAAACGATACGGTATCTGCGAAAAAGGATTCTGAGAATTCTGTTACGGGATCTTGCTGGCGGGAGCGTGCAAAAACACATGGTCCCGGACTTTTGGATGACTGGTTTGTCCGGGGAGAGGTTCCAATGACAAAACAGGAGGTGCGTGCAGCTGCCCTTGCAAAGCTCGGGGCGGCAGGCGCGAAAGTCCTTTATGATGTCGGTGCAGGAACCGGTTCTGTTTCTGTCGAACTTTCGCTGATGGCAGGACAGGCAGACGTGTATGCGATTGAGTGTGAGGAAAAAGCAGTAGAATTGATTGGGAAGAACCGGGAGCGGTTTGGCTGCGGGAATTTGCATGTGGTTTTTGGAAAAGCGCCGCAGGCATTAGACTCCCTTCCTGCGCCGGACGCTGTGTTTATTGGCGGGACGAAGGGGAATCTGCCGGAAATTTTATCCATCCTTTTTGAAAAAAATCCGTCCGTCCGGATCGTTGTGACCGCGATTTTGCTGGAAACAGCACTGCAGGCATGTGAAAGTCTGGAAGCGTTTACCTTAAAGCCGGCAGAAATCATGCAGCTTCAGGTTTCGCGGTCGAAAAAGGCAGGAAAAGGTCATATGCTTTGCGCCAATAATCCGATCTTTTTAATCAGTGCCGGAGGATATGCAGATGAATAGGATTTTATTTGCAGGTCTGTCCAGCGGAAGCGGGAAGACGGCTGTTACCTGTGCGTGCCTGCGGGCGCTGCAGAAAAAAGGAATCTCTGCGGCTTCGTTTAAGTGCGGACCGGACTATATTGATCCGATGTTCCATCAGCGTGTGCTCGGCATTCCGGGAGAAAATCTGGATCTGTTTTTTGCAGATGCAAAAACACTGCAGCGCCAGATTGCCTGCTATGAACAGCGGTGTAAAATTGCAGTGCTGGAGGGCGTGATGGGATATTATGACGGTCTGGGCGGCGTGTCGGACCGGGACTCTACATGGGATGTTGCATGTGCAACAAATACTCCGGTAATTCTTGTTGTGCGTCCGAAAGGTGCGAGCCTGACGATTGCCGCACAAGTTCAGGGAATGCTTTCTTTCCGGAAAAGAAACCAGCTTGCAGGCATTTTGCTCAATGGCTGTTCGGAAAGGATGGCGCGGCTGCTTGCACCGATGCTGGAGGAACAGACCGGACTGCCGGTTGTTGGTTTTTTGCCCTATGTGGAAGATGCTTCTTTTGAAAGCAGACATCTAGGGCTTGTGACAGCGCAGGAGGTCGGAGCGCTGTCGGAAAAGGTGGACAGGCTGGCAGATGCTTTTTTACAACATGTTGATCTGGAGCAAGTGCTGCGGATCGCAGCGACAGCGGACAGCGTGGCAGAGACAATAAAAAGCGAAGCAGCGTTAAAAAGCCCGGATTGTCCGGATTCTCCACAGTTTCCTGCCCCGGATAAAGAGTGCCTTCGAATCGGCATTGCACAGGACACAGCGTTTTGTTTTTATTATGAAGAAAACAAAAGAGTGCTGCGGCAACAGGGATTGGAGCTTGTGGAATTTTCGCCGATGGAAGATAAAAAGCTGCCGGAAGGCATCTGCGGATTGTATCTGGGCGGCGGATACCCGGAGCTGCACGCCGGGAAGCTTTCTGAAAACAGTGGGATGCGTCATGCAATTTTTGAGGCGGTCCGTCATGGAATGCCGACGATTGCGGAATGCGGCGGCTTCCTGTATCTGCAAAAGGAACTGGAAGACGCTGAAGGACAGGTCTGGGAGATGACAGGCGTTTTGGATGGAAGCGGATTTCGGACGAACCGCCTGCAGCGCTTTGGATACGCAGTCATGACAGCAAAAGAAAATTCCATGCTGTTTGAAAAAGGGGAAAGCATTCCGGTGCATGAATTTCATTACTGGGATTGTACGCAGAACGGGACAGCGTTTGAAATGAAAAAGCCGGTTGGAAACAAAACCTGGGAGGGAAGCGTAGCAGGAAGCAGTCTGTATGCAGGCTTTCCGCATTTATATTTTCTGGCAGAGCCAAGGCTGGCAGAACGGTTTGCCAGGGCAGCGGCAAAATGGCAGGAAAAGCAAAGGGAGAAGGCATTGTGAATTTGGAAAGGTTATCAAATCAGCTGAATCAGATATCGGAGCCGGACAAAAAGGCAGCGTCGGAAGCGAAGCAACGATGGGACAGTGTGGCGAAGCCCCTGGGAAGCCTCGGGCTTTTGGAGGATGCGCTGATTCGGATTGCAGCGCTGACTGGGAGTGCGGACATTGATCTGTCGGTGCGCAGATTGTATCTGATGTGTGCGGATAACGGCGTAGTGGCACAGAACGTCACACAGACCGGAAGCGAAGTGACCGCGCGGATGGCAGACAGCTTTGCCGCCGGAAAAAGCAGCGCCTGCAGGATGGCAAAGATGGCGAACTGTCAGGTAGAGGCGGTCGATCTCGGAATTTTAAATTATCCGGGAAATCCTGGAGTCCGAAACTGTCGGATCGCCAACGGGACGGCGGATATTACACAAAAGCCGGCGATGACAAAGGCAGAGCTGTACCGCTGTATCGAAACGGGAATCGGGCTTGTAAAGTGCGCAAAAGAGGATAGGGTAAAGCTTTTGGTGACCGGAGAAATGGGAATTGGCAATACGACGACGTCCAGCGCGGTTGCTTCGGTTCTGCTTGGCTGTGATCCGCTGCTTGTGACGGGACGCGGTGCAGGCTTGTCTGACAGCGGGCTTTCCCGTAAACTGGAGGCAATAAAAAAAGCGATAAAGCTTCACCACCCGGATCCGGAAGATCCGCTCAGTGTGCTCTCTATGCTTGGCGGGTTCGATATTGCAGGAATGGTCGGCCTCTACCTTGGCGGCGCGCTGTATCAGGTTCCGGTGCTGATTGATGGTGTGATCTCTGCAGTGGCGGCACTTTTGGCGGTAAAAATCTGCCCGGCTTCCAAAAAGGCAATGCTGGCAACTCATGTATCTGCGGAACCGGCCGGATGCATGATTCTGGATGCAATCGGTCTGGAACCGATGATCACGGCGGGCATGCGTCTCGGAGAAGGAACCGGTGCGCTGTGCGCGATTCCGATGCTGGATATGGCGTGCAGCGTCTATCAGGGTTCTACATTCGGAGAGCTTTCGATCGAGGCGTATGAAGAGCAGGGCAGCCAGCCGTAAGGAAGCAGAAAACGGAAAAGAGGAAGGATATGCTGACATTGATTGTGGGCGGAAGCGCGAGTGGAAAGAGCGCTTTTGCGGAAAATTACGCGATGGAAGCCGGAGAAAACCGTATTTACATCGCAACGATGCAGCCGATGGACAACGAATGTCTGGCGCGGATTGAAAAACATCGTGGGATGCGCGCACAGAAAAATTTTCAGACTGTGGAATGTTATACCGGTTTAAAACAGGTGCGCGTTCCGAAAGACAGCGTCGTTTTGCTGGAATGTATGAGTAACCTGACTGCGAATGAAATCTACGCGCCGGAGGGCGTCGGAGAGGATCGGTGCAGCGAAGAAATTCTGGCAGGCGTAAAAGCTCTGGAAAACCAGTGCAGGCATCTGATCATTGTCAGCAACGAAGTGTTCGAGGGCGGGACAAATTATGATCCGTCTACGGTGCGGTATCTGGATATCCTCGGAAAAATCAACCGGGAAATTGCAAAAATGGCGGATGCGGCAGCGGAAATTACAGCAGGGTGTTGGATCTGGCATAAGCAGGGAGGAAAAATCCAATGATTTCGACAGTGATCGTGGCATTTTCGATGTTTTCGGCAATTCCGATGCCGCAGACAGAATGGACAAATAAAAGTATGCGCTATGCGTTGTGCGCGTTCCCGCTGATCGGCGCAGTGATCGGCGCGCTGGTGTGCCTGTGGCGTTTTGTGTGCCTGCGGATGGAGTTTTCGGAATGGATACTGGCGGCGGGAATCTGTGTACTTCCGGTGCTTGTGACCGGAGGTATTCATCTGGACGGCTTCTGCGATACGGCAGATGCGCTGGCAAGTCATCAGGATACAGAAAAAAAACTACAGATTTTAAAGGACCCGCATATGGGCGCGTTTGCGGCGATCTGGCTGGGCTGTTATTTTATCGCCCAGATTGCTCTTGCAGTGACGGCAGCACAAATGCAGGCAGATCTGACGGCGCTGGCGTTTGGCTATTGTATCAGCAGAAGCCTTTCCGGGCTTGCAGTTGCGAGCTTTCCTCTTGCGAAAAACAGTGGTCTGGCATATACTTTTGCAGAGTACGCGGATAAAAAGAAGGTGCGAACGTTTCTTGCTGTCCTGGCAGCAGTCCTTTGTGTCCTTTGCTGTATTTGCTGCGGGAAAAAAGGCATTGGCGTAAGCATTGCCGCAATCGGGACTTTTTTGTATTATCGGTTCCGGCTGATTGGAAAATTCGGCGGTCTGTCGGGGGACCTGGCAGGATGGTTTGTCCAGATGTGCGAACTTTTCATGCTGGCAGCAGTGGTACTGACAGAGTATCTGTAGTGCGGCAGAAAATATCGCAGGTGCGATCTTGTAAATGGCGCTGGCGAAGGGTAGTTTTTGCAGGAGAAGGGAAAAAAACAGGCATGATTTATATTTTTGGACCATATGCGGCCGGAAAACGGGAGTATGTCCGGGAAACTTTCGGCTATACGGAAGCAGATTTTTCGACAAAAGCAGAGGATAACTGCAGGGTGCTTTACGATGCACAGCAGCTGGCTTCCAAAGTCGGAAATCGGCCGGAAGAGCTGGAAAAGCTGGCGGAGCAGCTTTGCAGAAAAGAAGTTGTCATCGCAACGGAAACCGGGTGCGGTGTCGTGCCGATAGATGCTGCAGAGCGGGAGGCAAGAGAAGCAGCCGGACGGCTGTCGATTCTGCTTGCAAAACGGGCGCAGAAAGTCATTCGTGTCTGGTGCGGCCTGCCGGAAATCCTTCGATAACAGATGTCTGGACCGGACGTCAACGGGTAAGGTGTGGCAGGAATGAGAGGAAAATATGGAGCAAAAGATAGAAATCTGGCTGATCCGTCATGGAAAAACGCCGGAAAATGAGCAGCACCGTTATATCGGGTGGCTGGATTCCTCCCTCGGAAGTGCTGGAAAAGCGGAGCTTATCCGCGCTTCGGAAACCGTTTCCAAAGTATGGGTGACGAACAGACGCAGGACACAGGAAACGGCGCAGATTCTGTTTCCAGGAGCAAAACAGATCCTTGTACCGGGGCTGGAAGAAATGAATTTCGGCAGTTTTGAAGGAAAAAATTTTGAAGAGATGCAAAATGACAGCGCCTATCGGAGCTGGGTGGAGAGCGGTTGCCTGGATGCCTGTCCGGGCGGGGAGAGCAAAGCAGTTTTTTGCAGCCGCGTCTGCAGCGCTTTTTTGGAGCTGACTCAGGGATGGCAGCAGAAAGAACCGCAGGCAGTTTATCCGGTTGTGGCTCACGGCGGCACGCAGATGGCTCTGTTAGAACAATTCGGAGAACCGAAAAGAAGTTATTATGAAGGACAGACGCAGGCCGGGGACGGCTGGAAGCTTGTCTGGGAAAACGAAAGGCTCTGGATAAAGGGGCAGCTTTCGTTTCGCAGGCAGCAGGAAAAGAGAGGAAAAAGATGAGAATAGCAGCAGCCGTTTTATGCGGCTTTTTCATGGATTTGTGCCTGGGGGATCCGGACTGGATGCCGCACCCGGTTATTTATATGGGAAAAGCAATCAGCGCGCTGGAAAAATTTCTGCGCAGGAGGTTTCCGGATACCCCAAAGGGACTTCTGATGGCGGGAGCAGCCCTGGCAGCGATTCTGCCGCTTGGAAGCTTTCTGATGGCGGCAGCCGCAATTTATCTGGCAGGTCTGGTGCATCCCGTGCTGGCATTTTTGCTGGAAACGCTGTGGTGTTGGCAGGCGCTTGCGGTGAAGGGACTGTATACAGAGAGCATGCGGGTGAAAAAAAAGCTGGAAGAACAGGATCTGCCCGGCGCCAGGAGCGCGGTGGCAAGAATTGTCGGAAGGGATACGCAGAATCTGGACGCAGCGGGAGTTGCAAAGGCTGCGATTGAGACGGTGGCGGAAAATTTTTCGGACGGTGTGGCAGCACCGCTTTTTTATCTGGTGATCGGAGGTGCGCCGTTGGGACTTTGCTATAAAGCGATCAATACGATGGACAGCATGGTCGGCTATAAAAATGACCGGTATCTGTACTTTGGACGCGCGGCAGCAAAGCTGGACGACGTTGCAAACTATATTCCGGCGCGGATTTCAGCTTTTTTGATGATGTTTGCAGCGCTTCTGACCGGACAGAACGCAAAGCATGCGTTTCAAATCTGGAAGCGCGACCGTTACAATCACGCAAGCCCGAATTCCGCCCAGACAGAAAGTGTGGCGGCAGGAGCGCTGGACATCCTGCTTGCAGGGGATGCATGGTATTTTGGAAAGCTGGTAAAAAAGCCGACGATTGGAGAGGATCTGCGGACGGTGGAAGCAGCAGATATTATGCGGATTAACCGGATGATGATCACAGCGAGCCTGATCGCGCTCGTGTTGTTTCTTGCGGTCAGATGTGTACTGTGTATATTGTTATAGAATATATAGATGGCTTGCGGGGAAGGTGCAGAAGAATGCACAAAAGAAAGCTGTGTAACCTGTGCGCAGGCAGAGGGAGAAAAGAATGGAACTGATTCATGGCGGAGACTGGGCAGGACAAGAGGAGCGTCTGGGAAACCGCAGCATCCGGGATTTTTCTGCAAATGTCAGTCCGCTGGGCGTGCCGGATGGCGTCCGGGAGGCGATCTGCCGGGCGGCAGGGAAAATAGACCGTTATCCGGATCCGTTATGCAGAAAACTGATTCAAAAACTCTCGGAGGAGCTTTCCTGTCCGGAAGAATGGATTGTCTGTGGCAACGGGGCAGCGGATCTGATTTATCGGCTGTTTCAGGCGGAAAAACCGAAAAAAGTGCTGCTGACAGCTCCGGCATTTGCGGAGTATGAGCAGGCGGCAGGACTTGTCGGGAGCAGGATTTATTTTTATGAACTAAAAGAAGAAGATCAGTTTCAGATTCAGGAGGATATTCTGGGACAGATTACGCCGGACACAGATCTTGTTTTTCTGTGTGAACCGAATAATCCGACCGGGCAGTGCACAAAACACAGCCTGCTGACAGCAATTCTGGAGCGCTGTCGGGAATGCAGTGCACTTCTTGTGCTGGATGAGTGTTTTCTGGAATTTTTACCGGATCGGAAGGAACGGACGCTTTTGCCGTATCTTGGACAGTATCCGAACCTGGTGATTCTGAGGGCGTTTACGAAGCTCTATGCGATGGCGGGGGTCCGGCTTGGATATTGCGTGTGCAGTGATGCAAAGCGAAAAGAACAGCTGATGGAAAGCGGACAGCCGTGGAGCGTGTCGCTTCTGGCACAGGAAGCCGGAGTCGCCGCACTTTCGGAGCAGGCATATGCAGACCGGGTGAGGAAACTGGTGGAACAACAGCGTCCGATTCTGGTAAAGGGTTTGCGGCAGGCAGGATTTACAGTCTGGGAGGGAAAAGCCAATTATCTGTTGTTTCGCAGTCACGATGCGACGCTTGGAAAAAGAATGGAAGAAGCAGGATTCCCGATGCGGGACTGCTCCAATTATCATAACCTGCAGCCCGGGGACTACCGGATTGCAGTGCGCACAGAGGAAGAAAACCGTGGGTTTCTGGAGGCACTTTTTTTGTGTCAGAGAAAAAAGCAGCTTTGAACCCGATTGCGTCGGAACTGTCTGAAGGCGTTTGCGGAAATGGAATGGGGAAAAACAATGAAGCAAAATATTATGATTCAGGGCACGATGTCGAGTGCCGGAAAGAGCCTGATCTGCGCGGCACTGTGCCGTATTTTTACGCAGGATGGTTTTAAGACTGCACCGTTTAAAAGCCAGAATATGGCGCTCAACAGTTTTATCACGGAAGACGGGGCAGAGATGGGGCGCGCGCAGGTCATGCAGGCGGAAGCTGCGAAAATCAGACCGGATGCGAGGATGAACCCGATTCTGTTAAAACCTACCAGTGATGTGGGAAGTCAGGTTATTGTCAACGGGCATGTGCTCGGAAACATGCCTGCAGCGTCTTATTTTAAATATAAAAAGCAGCTTGTCCCGGAAATCATGAAAGCTTACCGATCCCTGGAAGAGGAATATGACATCATTGTGATTGAGGGCGCGGGCAGCCCGGCAGAGATCAATTTAAAGAAAAACGATATCGTCAACATGGGCATGGCGAAGATGGTGGACGCGCCGGTGCTGCTTGCCGGAGATATTGACCGGGGCGGCGTTTTTGCGCAGCTTTACGGGACAGTTGCCCTGCTGGAAGAGGAAGAAAGAAACCGGGTGAAAGGACTGATTATCAACAAGTTCCGGGGAGACGTTGAGATTTTAAAACCCGGACTTGCAACGCTGGAAGAGCTGACGAAAATTCCGGTAGCAGGTGTCATTCCGTGGATTTATGCAAAGCTGGATGATGAGGACAGTCTCGCGCCTCGTCTGTCCCGGGTACAGGCGGGGGCAGGCGTGGATATCGCAGTGGTTCACCTGCCGCATATTTCGAATTTTACCGATTTTAACCCGTTGGAGCAGCAGCCCGGAATCAGTCTGCGTTATGCAGGGGATGTAAAAACGCTCGGGCAGCCGGATATGGTGATTGTACCCGGAAGCAAAAATACGATGAGCGACTTGAAATGGATGCGCCAGAATGGTATGGAAGCCGCCATTTTGAAGCTTGCGGCAGCAAACGTGCCGGTGCTGGGAATCTGCGGGGGCTATCAGATGCTGGGCGAAAGCATCGAAGACCCGGATGGGGAAGAAGAGGGCGGAAGCCTGCATGGAATGGGGCTTTTGCCGGTTAGAACCGTTTTTGAAAAAGAAAAGGTGCAGACGCGGGTGACAGGAGAAATTCTTCAAAACCCGGGCGCAGGAGACGGACTGTTCGCTGCGCTTTGCGGCAGTGTATTTTCCGGTTATGAAATTCATATGGGACATACAACAGGAAACGGCAAAAACCCGTTCTCCAGAATCCGGACGCTGACAAACGGAAGCACAGGAGCAGAGGAGGACTGGCAGGCAGACGGCGCAGTCTGCGGCAATGTTGCCGGTACTTATGTGCACGGACTTTTTGAAGACGGGTCGCTGACAAAAAATCTGTGCGGCGCGCTGCTTTCCAAAAAGGGAATCTGTGCAGAGGCGCTGACGCAGGATTATGCGGCATTTAAGGAAAGTCAGTATGATCTTCTGGCAGAGAAAGTCAGAAAAGCACTGGATATGGAACAGATTTACCGGATGATGGAGAAGCAGGAGGGCGACAGATGAGCTATCAATACGTACTGCCGGGTGAGATTGAAAAACGTAGTTTTGAGATCCTTACGAAGGAGCTGGGTGACCGGAAGCTTTTACCGGAAAACGAGCCGGTCATCAAACGGGTGATCCATACGACGGCGGATTTTGACTATGTAGACAACCTTGTTTTTTCGGACGGCGCGGTAACAAAAGCTGTGGAAGCATTAAAGGCCGGGGCTGGAATTGTAACAGATACGCAGATGGCCCTTTCCGGAATCCATAAAAGCACCCTGGAGAGCTTTGGCGGGACCGCACGTTGTTTTATGAGCGATCCGGAAGTGGCAAGGCTTGCGAAAGAAAGACAGACGACCCGCGCGTGGGTGAGTATGGAGGAAGCGGCCAGGCTTCCGGGCAGATGGGTTTTTGCGATCGGGAATGCGCCGACCGCGCTGATTCGCCTGCATGAGCTGATCCTGGAGAAAAAAGTGGATCCTGTGCTGGTCATCGGGGTTCCGGTGGGCTTTGTCAATGTAGTGGAAAGCAAGGAAGAAATTCTGAAGGATCCGGTGCCGTATATTGTGGCGCGTGGACGAAAGGGTGGTTCGAACGTAGCGGCGGCAATCTGTAATGCCCTGTTATATACCGCCGCCGGAAGGACGCTATAGGCAGATACGGACTGTATTTGGCGGCTGTGGGCATCCCGGCAGCCAAAGCTGCGTCAGTGAAAAAAGGAATCGGAACGGCACACGCCTGGGCGTTTTTGCCAACCGGAGCAAAACCGGTTGCTTTGGCATTTCATAAGCCCGAGCTTCCATAGAAGCAGGCGTTCGATGTCCTGTCTGGATATGCAGGAAGCGCCGGGACGGCAGGCGGTTGGCAGCGTGCAGGCCGGACGGCCGGAAGCAGGGCAGGCGGTTTGCGTACAACAGCCCGGAGAATCACCGCTGCAGCGGCTGGAAACGTTGTCTGCACGGCAGCAGGAAGAACAGAAAGCCATCATGGAAGTCTCCTTACAAAAGACGGGGAAGACACTGCCTTTTTTCTTATCTTATGAAGAGGAAAAACAGGGGGTGACAAAGCGGGAAGCAGTTTCACCTGCCGTTTACATGAGAGCTGTTTTTGTGTTATACTAAAAAAAACGGATGGTATAGTCCGTCTGTAAAATACGAGTGATGAGGGGAGAAAATTGCCATGAAAGACAGGCAATATACAACAAAAGAACTATTCCGGCGCTTTCAGCCATATTTTAAACCATACTGGAAAACACTGGTGCTGGATTTATTCTGCGCCGGGCTGACGACACTGTGCGAGCTGGTGCTGCCGATGATTATGCGTTACATTACCAATCAGGGATTGTATCATCTGGCAGAGCTTTCGGTTCAGACAATTCTGGGCGTGGTTGCGATTTATCTGGCGCTGCGCATAGTGGACTGCGTTGCCACTTATTATATGGCGGGCGTCGGACATATCATGGGCGCGAAAATCGAAACAGACATGCGCCGGGACGCGTATCAGCATCTGCATCAGCTGTCGAATACCTATTATAATAATACCAAGGTCGGACAGATTATGGGACGGATTACGAACGACCTGTTTGATGTGACCGAATTTGCGCATCACTGCCCGGAAGAATTTTTTATTGCCGGGGTTAAGCTCGTGATCGCATTTATCATCCTGATGCGGATCAATGTGCTTCTGACGCTGATTATTTTCCTGATTGTTCCGATCATGGTTGCAGTGTGCATGCATCTGAATTTTAAAATGCGCGATGTATTCCGCAGACAGAGAAACCAGATTGGTGAATTAAACGCCCGCATTGAGGACAGCCTGCTGGGGCAGAAGGTTGTAAAGGCATTTACAAATGAACAGATGGAGACGAACAAGTTTGAGACAGACAACAGACAGTTCTTTGACATCAAACGAGATTCCTATCACCTGATGGCGGTCTTTAATGCGACAACCCACGCTTTTGATGGCGCAATGTATGTGTCTGTTTTGCTTTTCGGCAGCATATTTATGATAAAGGGATGGGTCGCGGCAGGCGACCTGGTGGCGTTTCTTTTGTATGTGACGACGCTGATTGCGACGATCCGCAGGATTATCGAGTTTGCGGAACAGTTTCAGCGTGGCATGACAGGAATTGAACGGTTTTTGCAGATCATGGATGCGGACATCGAAATTTTCGATGAGGCAGACGCTGTGGAAATGGGAGAGCCGAAGGGCGAAATCGCATTCCACAATGTGAGCTTTGAATATCCGGATGATCACAATCAGGTGTTCAAAAACTTAAACCTGACAATTCATCCGGGAGAAAAGGTAGCACTGGTAGGACCTTCCGGCGGCGGAAAAACAACGCTGTGCAACCTGATCCCGCGTTTTTATGATGTGACGGGTGGCGAGATCACAATTGACGGAAAATCGATCAAACATTTCACGTTAAAGAGCCTGCGCCATAATATCGGCATCGTGCAGCAGGATGTTTATCTGTTCTCGGGCACGATCTATGACAATATCGTTTACGGAAGACCGGATGCGACACGTGAAGAAGTGATGGAAGCTGCAAAACGTGCGGGCGCGCATGAGTTTATCACAGAGTTGAAGGATGGCTACGACACCTACGTGGGCGAGCGGGGCGTAAAGCTTTCCGGCGGACAGAAGCAGAGAATCAGCATCGCCCGTGTCTTTTTAAAGAACCCGCCGATTATTATTTTGGATGAGGCGACCAGTGCGCTGGATAACGAGAGCGAATACGAGGTAGCAAAATCCCTTGGCAGGCTGTCTGAAGGGCGCACGACGCTGACCATCGCACACAGGCTTTCTTCTATCCGAAATTCCGATCGTATTTTGGTGCTGACCCATGACGGCATCGTGGAAGAAGGCAATCATGAAGAGCTTCTGGAAAAGCATGGCATATATGACCAATTCTACCGGATGGCGAACGAATTGAAATAAAAAAAAGGGGGCAATGGTGTATGAAGCTGCAGTTTATCGGTGCGAATCATGAAGTGACAGGAAGCTGTCATTACCTGCAGGCAGGAGACAGTTATATGCTGGTCGATTACGGAATGGAACAGGGCGTCAACCGGTTTGAAAACTGCCCGCTGCCGGTTCCGGAATCCCAGATCAATTTTGTGTTTTTAACGCATGCCCATATCGATCATTCCGGCATGCTGCCGCTTTTGTACGCACACGGTTTCCGCGGCAAGATTTATACAACGGAAGCGACCGCGGACTTATGCAGCATTATGCTCCGGGACTGCGCCCACATTCAGCAGCAGGAGGCGGAGTGGAAAAGCAGGAAGGCAAAACGCCATGCCGGAATCGAAGTGGAGGAGCCGTTGTATACGATGGAGGATGCGATCGGCACCATCAACTGTATCGTACCATGCCCGTATGGGAAAGAATTGGAAATAAACGATAACGTGACGATCCGGTTTACAGACGTCGGGCATCTGCTTGGATCCGCCAGCATCGAGGTATGGCTCAAAGAAGAGGGCTGCAGCAGAAAACTTGTTTTTTCAGGGGATATCGGCAACAAAAACCAGCCGCTGATAAAAGATCCGGAATATACAAAAACGGCAGATTATGTCGTGATGGAGTCGACCTATGGCGACCGCCTGCACGGCAGTACGCGCCCGGATTATGTCAGAGAGCTGACTCAGATCATCCAGGAGACGCTGGATAAGGATGGAAATGTGGTCATTCCGTCGTTTGCGGTTGGGCGCACACAGGAAATGCTGTATTTTATCCGCAAAATCAAGGCAGATGGACTGGTTTCCAATCATGCGGATTTTCCGGTCTATGTGGACAGTCCGCTTGCGGTGGAGGCAACCGGCATTTTCAAACAAAACGAGCGGACCTGCTTTGACGAAGAGGCGATGGAGCTTGTCAGACAGGGCATCAATCCCATCACGTTTCCGGGGCTGCGCCTTGCGATCACGAGCGACGAATCCAAGGCGATCAATTTCGATGAAACGCCGAAGGTCATCATTTCCGCTTCCGGCATGTGCGATGCCGGGCGCGTGCGCCATCATTTAAAGCACAACCTCTGGAGACCGGAATGTACGATTCTGTTTGTTGGCTATCAGTCGATTGGCACGCCGGGACGGGCACTGGTAGACGGAGTGAAAGAAATGAGGCTGTTCGGAGAGACGGTGGATGTAAACGCACAGATCAGGGTGTTAACCGGAATATCCGGACATGCGGACAAAAACGGTTTAATCGACTGGATCGAGGGCTTTGAAACAAAGCCGAAAAAAGTGTTTATTGTGCACGGTGAGGATCTCGTTACGATGTCGTTTGCGGACTGCTTAAAGGATGAACACGGGATCGATGCGTTTGCACCCTACAGCGGAACGGTCTTTAATCTGACGACGGAGACGTTTGAAAAGATTACAGAGCCTGTCGCTGTGAAAAAGAAGACCGCTGAAGCATCCGGCGGGCAGAGCAGCGCATACAACCGTCTTGTGGCTGCAGGACAGCGCCTGATGGCGTTGATTGGGCACTGCAAAGGAATGGCAAATAAGGATCTGGCGAAATTTGCAGACCAGATCAATTCGCTTTGCGATAAATGGAATTAAAATCAGGAGGAATCAAGGATAAGCATATGAGTATGGCAGATGAAATCTTTATCAATATGTGCCGGGATATTCTGGAAAATGGAACGAGCACGGAGGGAGAAAAGGTACGCCCGCACTGGCCGGATGGAACCAGCGCCTATACGATCAAAAAGTTCGGCGTAGTCAACCGCTACGACTTATCGAAGGAATTTCCGCTCCTGACGCTTCGCCGCACCGCTTTAAAGAGTGCGACGGACGAGATTTTGTGGATCTGGCAGCAGAAATCCAATAATATCCATGACTTACACAGTCATATCTGGGACGAATGGGCGGATGAAGACGGCAGTATCGGCAAGGCTTACGGCTATCAGCTTGGTGTAAAGCATCTGTATAAAGAGGGCCTGTTTGATCAGGTGGACCGCGTGATTTACGATCTGAAAAACAATCCGTTTTCGAGAAGAATCCTGACGAATATTTATGTGCATCAGGATTTGCATGAAATGAACCTGTATCCCTGTGCCTACAGCATGACCTTTAATGTGACGCAGAAGATAGGACACGATAAACTGACTTTAAATGCAGTTTTAAACCAGCGTTCCCAGGACGTTCTGGCGGCAAATAACTGGAATGTGGTGCAGTATTCTGTGCTTTTGCATATGCTGGCACAGGTGTGCGATATGGAGGTCGGCGAGCTGGTGCATGTCATTGCGGATGCGCATATCTATGACCGCCATGTGCCGATTATCAAAGAACTGATTTCGCGGACGCCCTATCCGGCACCGAAATTCTGGTTAAATCCGGAGATCAAGGATTTTTATCAGTTCACAAGAAACGACGTGCGCGCAGACGATTATGTGACCGGGGAGCAGATCAAGGACATCCCGATCGCAATTTGACGATAAAAGGAGAATACGCATGAATCTGATTGTAGCAGTGGATAAAAATTGGGCGATTGGCAATAAAGGGGAGCTGCTGGTGCGGATTCCGGCAGATCATAAGATGTTCCGACAGGAGACGACCGGAAAGGTTGTCGTGCTCGGAAGAAAGACGATGGATACATTTCCGGGCGGACAGCCGCTCAAAAACCGGGATAATATTATCCTGTCCCGCAACGAGGCATATCAGCAGAAGGATGCGCAGGTTGTGCATTCCGTCGAAGAGCTTCTGGAGGCGGTCAAGGGATATGACACGAAGGAGGTTTATGTCATCGGCGGAAGCAGCGTATACGAGCAGCTGCTGCCATACTGTGATACCGCGCATGTGACTAAAATTGACCATGCCTATGAAGCGGATGCGTGGTTCCCGAATCTGGACGAGGATCCGGACTGGGAAATCACAGCCGACAGTGACGAGCAGTATTACTTCGACCTGACCTATCATTTCCTTAAGTATGAGCGCAAAAAGGGCTGAGCACAGACGGAAAGCTATGGCAGCCACGACAGCTTTGGCAGCCGCGGCTGCTGTGGATGCAAACGATCCGGCCTTCGGTGCAGTTTTTTTGTGTCATAGGAAACTTCGTCCTATGACACAAAAACGCTCCGCGCGGATCGCACTGCGGCGGAATGGTAGAATGTCGCTTA